>MPMC02035341.1_pt1 | contig 20646 bp, 22 predicted proteins | sample 1617281 | NCBI WGS metagenome assembly MPMC02 (sample SAMN05944809, study PRJNA350692) | marine metagenome | biome: marine; feature: ODZ; material: water; isolation source: 100 m water sample filtered on 30 um supor filter | place: Pacific Ocean | collected 2012-04-09 | depth 100m m | reverse complement strand
ACTACCTTACCTCTCTTGGTATTCCTGATTTTCTTCTTACCAGTAACCTTACCTTTTTTATTTATATTCTTGACTACCTTACCTCTCTTGGTATTCCTGATTCTCTTCTTACCAGTAACCTTACCTTTTTTATTTATATTCTTGACTACCTTACCTCTCTTGGTATTCCTGATTTTCTTCTTACCAGTAACCTTACCTTTTTTATTTATATTCTTGACTACCTTACCTCTCTTGGTTTTCCTGATTTTCTTCTTACCAGTAACCTTACCTTTTTTATTAGTTGTTGTTTTGACTTTGCTTAGTACTTTACCTCCTCTCTTTCTAATCTTCACTGTACCTTTCTTGCTCTTATTAGTCACTACCTTAGTCTTATTCTTACCCTTTCCTACAGTTTTTACTGTCCTTTTCCCTGTTAATTTTTTCCTTGTATTTCTAAGCCTGTTTCTCTTTTGAGTCTTAGTAAGTTTCTTATTCTTATTTAGCGATGTACGCTTACTCTTAATTGCTGATTGTCTTTTATTCACTCTCTTTAATTGCTTTTTATTAAACTTCCTGGCCTTTCCCTTTGATTTTACTTTCTTGCTGATAACTTTACCTTTCTTATTGCGAACAGTTTTAACTACTTTCTTTACACCTTTCTTATTCGTAATAATTCTCTTCTTTACATTGTTCCCTTTCTTATTTACCCTTTTCTTTATTCTCGTCTTCGAGACTACTTTACCGTCCTGCTTCTTGACCCTTACTTTCCCTTTTTTAGTTTTCTTAGTGATTACTTTGGCCTTGTTTTTTCCTCTGCCAACAGTGTGTACTGACTTTTCTTTATTACCAGTACCGGACTTACCAGGCTTTAATTTCTTCCTAGCTCTCTTAATTCTATTTTTCTTCTGTTTATCTGAAAGTTTTGAATTATTCTTGATTGTATTCTTCCTTTGCTTGAAGGTCTTAGGCTTTTTAGTTGTATTACTATTAGTAGAAGTAGTAGACTTACCAGGCTTTAATTTCTTCCTAGCTCTCTTAATTCTATTGTCCTTCTGTTTATCTGAAAGTTTTGAATTATTCTTGATTGCATTCTTCCTTTGCTTGAAGGTCTTAGGCTTTTTAGTCCCACTTCCTGTGGTTGATTTAGTTCCTTTGGAACTTGATGCCTTAGCTTTTTGCTTTTTCTTAAACTTTTTTAGTCTCGTCTTTCTCTGTTTTTTAGTGAGGTTTTTATCTTTTAGCTTCTTACGCTTCTTAGCTAATTTATTTTTAAGCTTTTCAGCAGCAGTTGGCTTATCTTTGTCTTTACCTTTGTCTTTGTCTTTGTCTTTGTCTGTACTTCCTCCACTACCGCCAGAGCTACCAGTATTATTTATATTAATAGTGGTGCCAGAACCGCTGGACTTGCTATCATCAGATGTAGCAGCATTAGGGTCTGACAATCTGCCAATATTTGAACTAGTAGACATATTAACAATTAGAAACTATTGTTATTGTAACTAATTTATGATACTTATTAACCAATGAAAATTCTATCTTCCTCAATAAGTTGATCCCAGTTTACACGTGGAATATTTTCAAGCTGTTTTAAATTACTGAAGCGTTCACCGGATAATGACATACGTAATTCAACGATCCTTTTGGCTGTTGTATATCCAACACCGGGTAATCTTTTTTGAATAATTTCTGCAGTAGCATTATTCATGTTTAAACGTGCATCCTCCAGGGGAACTACTTGCACTGGTGCGTTCTCTTCTTTAGTTGCCTTGGCAATAACATCAGGGATTTTTGCTAACCTCCCTTTCTGTGCATCATAAGGAATCAATTGTTCTAGTGTTACATATTTAATAATTCCTGATGCATCCTTTACTTTTGCATAAATTACATCATGCGTTCCTAACATCTCAACTAACTTACCTGTCTTTGAATCTTGGAATAGTTTATTTGACTCAGTAGTCATAGTCATACAAATATACAAATTGCTGTTATTATTATAGGCATAAAAAAAGCGCCCCTGTGAGGGACGCCTTAATATCATTCAAATGATCAAGCGCTACCAGCGATTGTCTTGAATGGGATGTTGATGTCATCTACGTTAGGAGCAGTTGCTTCTAAGTAATAACATACTTCCACAATTACACCAGCAGCTTGTTCAGTATCGATGATCTCAAGAACTTGATCATTGCTTGCTGAATCTTGATACTTAGCTGAAATAGTAGTTCCAGGTGAGCCTTGAGCTGACAACGCAGTGCTGAGTAAGAAGTTAGACACTGCACCTGCAGCTGCAAAATTACCTGTAGTTGCTTCACTGGCTGCTGCTGCACCCAAGTCATTAGCAAGTGTGGTACCAGCGGCTCCTGCCATAGTGACTGTAATAGTACCAGTAGCAGCACTGCTACTAGACCTAAGATTGACTGGCTGAACAGCTGTGCGATAAATCACAGCACCCTCAGGTACTGTTAAATCTTTGTCAAGACGGGGTTTGTCGTCTCCACGCATATCTGGTGATAATACTTTAGGTAAGAGTACCGCTGCGGTACTTCCTTCAGTAATATCTGCAGTCACTGCTGCATAACCAATCTTACTGTAGAACACAACTCCTGGAAGAGCTTCTACACCTTGCCCGTTATAAGCGTTTAAACGAGCTACAAAATTACCGGGATAAATAATAGACATTGATAGTTACCTCCTTATCAAGCTACAAAGGAGTAGCCAACGGTGATGAAGTCCTTATTAAGGATTTCAAAACCAGCAAACAGAGACCAAATCATGATAATGAATCGTGAGAAGTCATCATTATTATTCAAAAGAATCTGAGCATTGTTTCCACCAATACCTACGCCAACAGCCTGTGGACCAAAGAAAACCAACGGTGATCGGACGTAATCACCTGCATTATTCGGGTCGGTCGAGTTAACAATGATGTTCCTATCTGATTCTGGAAGGTTTGTTGATTCAAACCAACGAACTCCCTCAAAAAGAAATCCGGTAGGCATCACTGGCTGGCCAGCTACGAAACCAGCTTGACCATAAGCGGGACCCATGCCTTGACGGAATGTTTGCTGCAGCGAAGCGTTAGGATCCATTGGGTTAATGGCCCCTCCGGTTGCATATCGTGCCATCTCACGGAAATCTAAATCCTGACGCAGATGCATCATTGCAGTGGGATCACAAATACAACGATAATAACCATCAGCAAATGTAGGAACGTTGCGCTTACGCATGTCCTTAATTACTGTAAGCAGGTCTTCTTTAATATCGAAGGTGTGCTCATCTACGAGATAAGTCATGCCGTGCGTGCCGCCTGCTTCACCAAGAAGTTTTTTACCACCTGGGTAGTAATAACCACCTTGAGTATGATCAGCGGGTTGGTCGTCATCACCTTTCAGGAGCTCGTCTGCGAAGACACGATCACGCCAACGGCGGTAATCATCAAGCAATGTTAAGCTACCGATTGACTGGTGGAAAACGTTAAGGTTACCAGTGTCAAGCAGAAGTCGCTGAGCTGTAATCAGAGTTTCACGGGCTACCTTAAATGTTGAAGGTGCGGTCGTGTCACGGGTATCTGCAGGGCCAGTGTACTCACGAAGCGTTACGAGTACTTTGTCCTTAACAATGTTGCGAGCGCTAGCTGTACCAAGAGTTTGATCAGCAGTCCTCTCACGTGAGTCCTTAGTGCCAGGGGCTCCCCAGAAGCGGTAACGATCAAGCTGCACGGTTTGGCCGGGCTGCTTAGAGAAATCATGTACAACTACTGGCTCAACTGCCATCTCAATGATGTAAGCAGGGTGGGGCCTGTAAAGTTCTGCACCAAGGAGCTTCGGAAAATCATTATCAATCCACATAGGATTTAATGCTCCATATAGCTACAAGGTTTACAATGCGGTATGTTATTGACCACATAAGTAAATGATACTACTTATAATCAAGTCATAGTTTAGTTTCCCGAATATTCATGGGACAGTTTATTGAAACATCTGAATGGAGACCTATTCATACTTTGCCTGGCTTTGAGTGTTGTATTGAGTATTATGTCAACCGATACGGAGATATTAAAAGTACAAAAGGAAATAAGGATCGCCTGCTTAAACATAAGCTACATAAAGCTGGATATCCTATGGTTACTCTAACTCAGAGAATCGGCAGAAAATCACCTAAATATGTTTGTGTTCATTCGTTAGTGGCCTTAGCTTTTTTACCAGCTCCTCCTACACCTTATGGAACGGCTAAAGGCTGTACACATATACGACATATAGATCAAGATAATGCTAACTGCCATTTAACTAATCTTGAATGGTCTTCACCAGTGTTAAAGTAAAATCATTTAGAATAAATATAAAGTATTTTAATAACAATGGCTGATTCTCTCCGTTTAAGAAACTATAGCTCACTTATCGGTCAATCAGGTAATGAGATGAAGCTTGTCTCAGGTAGAGGAGGTAATAAAACTCATAAATGGTGGGGAAGAGGCCCTGTCCGTAGTGTTGATTTCAATGTATCACTAAGTAATGGACATATTGTTGTACTTAAGATTGCTTGCGGAAGTAATTGTGAAGTGACCATTGAACATGATGGAGATGGTAACTTTGCTTTCCATCGTGCAAACGATATTGAACGTATCGGTGTATTTAATATCGAAACCGGAAATTTAATTACAGACTACATAATCTCTAAACGAACAAAAAAGGTTCATCCAGTTACTGTAAGTGCACTGCCTGAAAATCCTAAGATTGGAAGTGTCCTAATCAGTGGGTTAACTAAAGTCTCGATGGATTCCCCTTCCTCTCTTTATTCATTCACTACTACTGGAAACGCTACAGACTTATCACCTACTTTTACTGTTACAGATAAAAAGGCTACGATTAAAGATAATCTAATCACCTTCTCTGCTGCTGGTTCTTATACGGTAACAGTAAGTTTATCTTCAGAATCTGCAAGCGATTCACCTACAACGGGTACTCTTAATGTAACTGTAACTAAGGCAACTGTCAAAAAAGCTGTTAAAGAAGCAGATTAAGTATACAGTCTTGGTAAATATGCTTTTTGATCTTCAGTCATCTCATCTTTCAATACGATGTTGCTACCAATTACACACTTGACATTATAAGGTATCCTTTTAGTTGTTCTAGCGTGGAAACCTATATAGAAACTATCATTAAGAGCAAGGAACATCTTATCGTATGGATGCTCTTCTTTTATACTGCTGTACAAAGTAACATCAAGCCAATTGTCAATGTAATGATTATTTGTTTTTAAATTATCTAAAGTCACTTCAATGTAACTTGTGTCTTGTGTTAATTCATCTGATGCAGTTGATACAGCAGAACTGTAAGTATTGACTACAGTCGAATCTTCTGCATTCACGTTATATATAACACTATCCCAATCCACACTAGTAAAGACTTCATCTGAATCCATAGCATCGTAGTAACCGGATGAATCTGAAATCTCAAAATTTCCGGTATCAATAATATTCACATTGAATTTTATAAATTTATTCTCGGCTCCCATTAATCCTATAGAATCACTATATATGACACTATATCCAGCAGTTCTTACTGTCTCTTCAACTGCTTTCTGTATTGTTCCACCAGAAGCGTAGTTAAGTGATCTATTAACAGCTAGCTCATGAGGTTTTTGACCAGCATCTCCGCCATATATTTTACGATTATTTAGAATCTCCTGAGTTACATTCATTTTAATACTAAGTTAAACCTATCTCTATTGTAGATTACATATACTCACTAACTTTATCGCTCTTGGTTTTTAATGCTCTAAGTGCTTTATTTTCTAAAGTCCTTACTCTATCTCTACTCATATTCAGTACTTGACCAATTGCAGTCATAGACATTGGCTCTAGTACCTCTTCACCTATTCCATAACGCATACAAACCACAGCCGCTTGCATTTCAGGTAGTTCATCGATTAATTTATTTATATCTTCTTTAACGCATAATTTTTCTAATAGAAAATCAGGAGCCTGTGTCTCATCCTCTAACAAGTCAATTAGACATGTATCTCTATTCTCTCCAATCTTTATTTCAAGAGATGTTGGCTGACGTGCTTTGCACATTAAATCCTTAATGTCATCCACAGTAAGCTCAAGCTCTTCTGATAATTGAAATACAGTTGGAATCTCGCCATTCCTCTGAGATAGCTCCCTCTGAGCTTTCTTCAAACGATTTAGATTCTCAGTCACATGAATGGGTAATCGTATCGCTCTGGATTTCTCCGCAATCGCTCTGGTGATCCCTTGACGAATCCACCAATAAGCATAGGTACTAAACTTATAACCGCGACCAGGATCAAACTTCTCCACACCACGGACGAGACCGATGGTTCCTTCTTGAATAATATCAAGTAGCTCCATGTTTCGCTTGGTATATTTTTTAGCAACTGAGACCACCAAGCGTAAGTTTGCTGTGACCATCTTTTCTTTTGCTTTCTTTCCATCACGTAATTCACGGCGTAAGTCTTTGTACTCTATAGATAGCTCTTGTGCTAACTCTTTGTCTGTCAATTTAACGCCATCACAAGATTCGCAAGTATCACGTGTTTCTTCTATCTCCATCATTCTTTGTACTTGGCGACCTAAGAGGATCTCCTCATCATGTTCAAGCAAAGGTACTCTTCCGATATCACGTAAGTATGAACGAACAGAATCACCTGATACTTTAAGTTGCGGCATATTATGCTTGCTTCGTATACTTACTGTAGCACCTACTGTATATTTATGCAATCCATTATTGCGCCTTCAGGACTACATCCCATTTCAACTACATCTCCTACACATCTAGCAAACCTAAGACTTTCCTTCGGCTCTTCTAGCCTACCTTCCATAGCCTCGACTGCCATTGCTTGTGCAGCATGATCCTCAAATCCCTTGGACTTATAATTTTCATAAAAACGTGTATATCTCTCTACAGACGAATCTACATCAGTTCCATGATTAAGCATCTCAGCTGTAAGCTGATTAGCAGCTTGATCTGGTAGTCCATCTGATTTTAAATGCTTCCAGATTGTCTGAAACATTTCTGGACTTTCACTTCCAATCTTTCCTGCTAAACGCACAAGTCTACAGATCGATACTATTTATATTCTAATACTTTTATTGATCTAGGCTCTTCTGCCATTACCTAATGCGTGCATACCAGCTATATGACCATGCCACATGCCTGCTTTACCGGGATCCTGTTGAATCTGACCAATAGTTGCGGTAGCTCCTCCCATTCCAGGTTGAGAAGCTAAAGTACTGGCAATATAATTATTTTTGTATAACTCAGCATTTGAAGTCGTCTGACTTGGAAGTTGCGACTTATTTGCAATGCTCTGTGCAGCAGCAGCTGCTTGAGTCGTTTCAGTTAATGCATCAACATTAATCCTCTGAGCGCCTTGATAAGCACGGAGGTCGGAACTAGCTCCTGAATTATTCACTTGACTAATCTGACCTGAATCCCCTGCATTACTAGTAGGTGTAGCCAGAGTTTGAATATCTAGCCCTGATAAAATAGGTGCTGCCATTTTCCTTAAATCACTTTAATACTATTGTAGGGGATTGAATGTTAAATAATCCCCTATTTATTTAATCAGGTGTCCTGAACTAACAGCTTACTCTGCAGGGCTCCTTGAGGTGCCTGTGAGAGGTACTGCCATGCATTCTCAGGACTAGCATCCATTAGATCACTAAGGCCTCCCCAGAAGTCATTTGCCTTGGCTTGTGCACGGCCTGGAGTAGGCATCTGCATTTGAGGACGCTGGAAGTTCTGAGGAACTTGACGTGCTTCCTGTTCTGCAATTTCTTGTGCAAACTGTTGACGGGCAACTTCGTTATTCATCACCGCTTGCTCTTCAGCAGTAGGTGTAGGATAAGGGCCGCCTGGGCCGAAGAAACCGTTAACATAATCGGCTAATACGTCTGGATGCGTCAGCATCAGATTCATTGCTGCTCTTTCTTCACCAACTGCTTCAAGAAGAAGGTTGGTTGACTGACCGCGTTGTACTTGCTCAATCAGAGCATCTTCAACTGCACATGCATAGTTGTTCAGTAATGAAGGTGCTTCAGCTCCAAAGTGCTGAAGGACTTCAAGACTTTCGTCGCTGACTTGGCTTAGATACCCGTCGCTGACCTGACTTGCCCCCTGCTGCTGGTACTGATTTACGACCTGCTGCTGGGCCTGGTTGATCAGCTGGGCCACCTCGGCCTCTGAGTAACCCTGGGTTGAAACTTGGGGACTGTAAGTCTGCTGCGCCTGGCTTCCCCACTGAGGGGCCTGCTGTGCCATTGAAGCCAAGGGAGCCTGGATACTGGCTTGAGGTGTTGGTGTCTGGTACGCCGAGTACGCTCCCTGGCCCTGGTAAGGATTGCTGGTATTCAGGTTTGCGCTGAGCGCCTGGAACGCCTCCTGCCATGGGTTGCCCTGAGCCGCCGAAGCCTGCTGGGCCGGAGCCTGCTGGTAAACCGGGGCCTGGGGAGCCGCCTGTTGCGGACTCATTACCGATGCCTGGTATTGAGAGCTTTGGCTCATCCCTGACGGGGCGACCGAGCTTGGCACGGATGCGGTCGGCATCGCTGAGGGTGTCTGGACTGGAATCGTTGCTGCTTGGTTTGTAACTTCCACTGTAACTTAGCTCCTTTCTTAAAAATTCAAGTGATCTATATAAGAACCCTGTAATATCAAGGTTCGGATCAGATGCCAGAGGTAATTCTGGTGTCTGAGGATGTGGCAATTGATATAGATTACCTAGTAATCCAATAAATGCGCTTAAAGACTGTTGCGTTTGCTGGACCATCCTAAAGGGATATCCACTTAGCATTGCAGCTCTTTCTTCATCCGTTTTATTAGGAAATAAGTATTTAAGAGCTTCAATAGAATCAACGCCTAGTTCTTGGAGATTCCTTACGACAATGCTATTGTTTAATATGTCGTCTGTACTTTCTTCAAAAACTTGACCTTGCCAACGCCAAGCAACTTTCGTGCTTCCGTCTGGAATTAAACCGACAACACCGTCAGGTATCATTCCTTGCTCTATCCTATCACGAATCGATTCACTTCTAATTTTTACAAACTTCTGCATTCCAACATTATAAAGCTCCTCCATGGCTGCATATTCTTCTTGCTGATCTGGACCAAAGTCTTCTTTAAGTGGCATGTCAGGCTTTTTAAGTCCTATCGCTTGAGCAAAAGACTCTTCAAATAAATACTCTTCATGTTTTATCATCATCGCAAAAATCTTACATAATCCATATGTAAATACTGCTCTAGCTTTCTTTTCAGCTGTTGCAGCTACACGACCATACAGTGTTTTGATTTCATAAGCAGTGGAAGCAGTTCCAATATCAATATCATCTACCCCACCTAAAGCTAAGCGAATTTCAGAACGATACTGTTTAACGTACATATTCTGATCACCTGAAACGCTATCAGGTGTCATATAATTCACCCTGTCGGTTGGTTCAAGGTTCGCAATGACACGGGGAACCTTGATCTGGCCGTCAATAGGAGAAGGCCCTCCAAATGGGGCTGATCCACGTGTGCTTGGCCTATCAGGTGAGAAGAAACCTGCCATTGAACTGATAGTTGGCCGGAATGAATTCTCATCTCCTGATTCAATTAAATCATGTTTGGGTCTACTCGATACTAATGTTGGATTACCAAAGAACTTCATGTTCTTGCGAATGTTTCTCACTAACTCATCATGATAAAGAATCTGATTCGATAACCAATCAAACTCTCCATTACCAGTAGCTTCACCCGTACAATCCATATAATTATAGATTTCAATAGCTGGAATGAATCCGAGACTATTTGTATAAGTCTCTGTCGCACCAGGCATCGTCATAATGGGATTACCCATTTGATTTTCAAAATCTATCTTTTCATTCGATACTGTCTGTTCAATCTTATCTTTAAAAACTTTCAATCTTATATACTTCTTCTTACCTCCTCGGCCTGCAGGATTAGCATAACTATCAATATTATTAGTCTCTCTTACATTGAAGCTATAAATCAATTCAACTGATTCTAAACTCCCATCCTGTCCTCGATAAGCACGATAGCTATCTTTAGGGAAATAAAATAACTGATAATTATCACCAGATGGCCTGAAATAAAATAACCCTTGACCATCACATAGGAAATAATCAACAATACTTTCAAGCTTCATCTCAAGCATGTTGCTTTCACATACTGAGCTGATGAACTCCTTTCGCATACCGAAAGAATCCTGATCAGCAAAGAACTCAACTCCACGCCTTAGCATGAACATTCTCATCTGAGCAAGGTGTGAGGATACGATCATCGTATCTACAGCTGAATCTCCACGCCTTGCCTTAGCTGCCTGTATGATTCCTTCAAACTGTGTTTTTACTTGACTGGAATTAGTCATCTATTAATTACCCTTTTATCTAGTCTAGCGTTCGATTTGAAAATCACGCACCTTGATAATTAGTCTGTGTCGGACCAGATAAACCACCTGGAGTTCTCCACATATCTCTTGTTCCATATGTTCCAAATGGATCCCCTAGGTACATAGCTCTGTCCTTCGCTGCTCGGTCACCTATAGTATCGCTTCTCTCTTGAATATTCGATTGCTCTGCATTAATATCGTATGGATTATACTTTTGAGCAACTGCTTGTGCACCTAAGCCAATCAGTTGGCCAAAACCATCAGTAAGAAAACTTTGCCCATTAATGTTATTAGCATATGCCTGTGCTCCCATGTGGCTGCCCATTGCATCATCATCAATCCCATCATAGAAATTTTGCAGATTAATATTTCTAGCGAAATCACCGCCTACTTGAGTATTAGTGAAGCCGCCGTAATCTCTGTTTAATGAATTCTCGTTGTTGAATGACCTCTCAATGTCTCTATCATCTGTAAACTTATTACCAAACACACCAGTTTTAGAGCTATCTGCAATATCAATATCCATATCATTTTTCTGATCCGCATACATATCCTCACTTTGATCTAAATCCCTACCAGCTGTATTGATATCTCTTCCAGCTTCAGTTTGAGTTAAATCTCTACCAGCTTGATTGATATCATCTCCAGCTTGCGTTATATCAGTATCGCCAATCGTAGTAACATCTCCACCTTTTCCACCAGCTCCACCGGCTCCACCGGCTCCACCGGCTCCACCAGCTCCACCAGCTCCACCAGCTCCACCGGAACCTTTCCCTAAACCAGGATGCTTAGACATAAATCTATCTAAAAACTTCTGTGCATCCTGTCCTACTTTTGCATCTGAATTAATAATATGCTTTGCAATAGCCTTCTTACCGAACCCTTGGCTCTTCAAATATTGAATATCTCCCCTAGCATAATGATTTCTATCACCCCAGCCAACATCTGCTGGATTGTAATCTGCTAAAGATTCTGGTCCTTCACCAGGCAGTCCTACATTATATTTCATCTGTGCTCTGCCTCCAATCTCACCTTCTTTAACATGATCTTTCATATACTTTCTAATTTGTCCTTTCTTATATCCTTCTGCTTTTAAGGCATTTGCATCCTTCATACTAAAGACTTTACCATACTTATTATTTTTAGCAACTCCTAAAGTATCTCTCTCAAACTCTGATGCTGAATCAGTTTTATTTGAACCACTCTTTCTTACTGCTTTTGCAATCTCCTTATCACTAAATCCGCCGCCTTTATTTCTCAAATAATTAATATCATTCATATTGTACTTATCGGCAGCGTTTCCTCCCCTCTTTGACATACCAATTTGACTTGGATCGTAATCAGCAGCGCTATCAGGAGCAGCGCCTCTTCCGCCTCCATGGACGCCTAATCTCTTCTGAGCCGTACCCATCATCTGATCTCTATCGACATGCTTTCGCGCAAAGTTTTTAATATCCTTTCTTGAATAACCTTGAGCTTTTAAATCGTCAATATCGCCCCTGCCAAAGCGTTTGCCAAAATCATACTTCTTATCAATCTTTCCACCACGATTATTTCTGCGACTATTAGTGGGAGGCGTGGCGCCGGGTTGATTCTTGCGATTTATAGGACTTATCGAAGCATTACCTTTACCTCCACTGCCGCTGCCCGTTGATCCTTGCTGAACAGGACCCACAATTGATGTAGCAGAAGGATTTTTATTTATAGGTGACAAGAGACCACTTAAATTAATACTTCCAGCTTTCTTTGAAGAGTTAGGCATGTTGCTTAATTTATACTATTAATTATATTTTAAACAATTTCAATAAGTAACTAAATATTAGCGGGATCTTCGTTGTAATCAAGCTGTAATGATCCACGTCTTAATAATCCTCCTATAGTTAATACCATTGAATCAACAGCATCATCATGGGAAGCATGGCCAAAATTCAATAACTCATCTTCTAAAATATTCCATTTTCTCCATTTATTCCATATAATCTTCTTATGTTCAAATAGACCTAATACCCCACGTAATCTTGCTAACTTATCTCCCTTAAAGCCTTTTACTGGAGAGCATGATAAATTATGTAATGCTCGATCATTGAATATTATTCTCTTAAAGTCTCCTTCAAAAGATGTTTGATATGCCACCGCTTCTGGCCATACGATACAAGGAGACATAGTAGGGAAGTATTGGCTCTCATCATTTTCTATTAATATATTCCAGTCAGATAACATTTCACATAAAATATCCATCTTTTCAATATTACCCATGGATCGAATACGTCTTTGATCAATCAAATAAACTTTACCATCTTTAATCCCTCCTAATGTGAATACTGTCCAGTCATTCTTCTCGTTTAATCCTGCACTTAAATCTATACCTACACCTAAACAGTCATACTCATCAGGTACCTCGCCTCTTATAATTAACTCTGGTGATATTCCTACTTCAGTTGATTGTACTGCTGTATTTAAATACTGATATGCAAAAGCAACACGATCTTCTAATTTACGTTCATTGAGATACTTCATTGACCAAAATTCAGGCCAATAAGAACGTTGCCTACCGTCTGTGTCAGTTATGACTGCCTTTTGAATAATCTGCTTCCAGTTATTTTTCGGAATAAATAACGTGGTATGGATGTCGTCAAAGTGGAAGCGGGTTCCCAAACAGATAGCCCGTGCACCTTGGAACATCGTTGGTGCGATAACGTTAGACCAAGTCTGTTCCATCTCACGACGAATGTCTGGGTTGTTAATCGAAGAGGCAGATTTGATAGGGTCATCAATAAGCACCAGCTGTGATCGTTTAGAGGTGATTGCACCTTTGAGACCACCACACGCAACGGTAAATGCTTCTTCACCTGCTGTATCAACTCCTGCAAATTCATAGTCAATACTCCAATATTCATCTGATCTCTTTATCTTTGATAAGCGTACCATCGGAAAGATTTCACGATATTTAGGACTTATCAAAATACCTTTAATTGTTGCTGATTTTGCACGACTTATGTCTACCATGTAAGCAATGTACAGTATCCGTAGCATTTGCTTGGCAGCAGCATGTCGGCCAATCATCCAAGCTGCATACATACCAAGGACAGTACTTTTCGCAGAGCCTCGCGGTGCAAGGATTGAAGTATTCGGACCTCCTATACCTAATAGACATTCACTATCTTCTCCTGTACAAAGTTCAGTATGCCATTCCAGCATATGCTTTGCTGGAGGCTTCCCGAGTATCGTACAAAATGCCTGAAAATTCTCTCTTGCTTCTAATACATCTTTTGAGGGAGGTTTATTCGTTACTTTCGTAGCAGTCATTAAAGCACTGCGTCGATAAGCTAAAGAAATACTTGGAACTGCCATATTAACAATCTATTTTAATCTTAGTCTAACCATGTATTCATCGCCCTTCGGCTATTCTTTGTGCTAAGCGATCCTTAGCCTTTGCTATAGCCCTCCCTCTCTTTTTATTCATTCTTGACTCCGCAAAAGCTACTTTCATCGCTTCAGCTTTCATTGCAGCTTCTCTTGCACGTGCATCTGACAATAATAAGTTCTCAATGCCTGTATCAGCCTTTTGAGGCATACGTAATGTAGAGTGACCCTGCATTCTCAAGTCATCTATACTTGTAGGCGCTAATAGGGGTAATTCTGGGCTAATTGGATTCATCACTAAGCTCCATTTAATTCACTATAGACTTTTGCCCATACAGCATTAACTGCATTGTCAATAGGCTCTGCAAATTGGGGATCATCCTTGAATATATTAGTTAATTCACGCATAACACGATCAGCACCGGCTAATATTAATCCTCTTTTGTCTGTTGATCTATTTATCCTTTCACTTGTCTCAATATGAGACCTTAGTTCCTTTTCTAAAGCCGCTAACCGTGCGGCTCCATCACTCCCTTTTATTTCTCCGCTATTAATTGCCATTCTTAAGTCTTGGATATCAGAATGTAATGCAGCAATCTCACTATTAAGTATTTCACGCCTATTTAACTTCTTATATTTCATTTTTACCCAACGTACTAGATCATTGAAGCTTCCTGGAAACTCTAAAACTCCAGAATATACCCATATCTCAATGACTGACGGACAGTGATCTGCAAATTCACAGAAATGTTCTGAATCAGCTGCTGGTAATGTATCTAACCATTTATCAACACTGTTTAAATAAACTTTTCCTTTCGTTCCACTACTGACTGTCATCAGAAACTCCTAGCGAGTTGACGCGCACGACCTGCTTGCCTTGCAGACCTTCTAGAAGTAATCTTATCTTCCGTATCCATGTTCTTACGTGTCTCTGAACCTTCAGTTGTAATTCTATTAGAATCAACACCCTCTGTCGCTGTACCTTGTGTCTCAATATTAGTTTTATCTACTAATCCTTGCTCTTTAATCTTGTTAACATCTTGTGTACCTTGTGTCTCAATATTAGTTTTATCTACGCCACCTTGACCAACAATATTAGCTAACTCTGTTTTACCTTTTTCTGTAATATTAGCCTTATCAGCTGTACCTTGTGTCTCAATATTAGTTTTATCTACTAATCCTTGCTCTTGAATCTTGTTAACATCTACTCCTCCTTGTGCTGATATCCTTCTTTCATCTGCATCTGCATTATCAGAAATCAATTGACTATCAACCTCCCCTTGACTTGTAATGGATTCTCTATTTTGTGCGCCTGTTTCTTGAATATTAGCTTTATCCGCCCTACCTTGAGCACCTACCACACCTTCATCAGCCTTCCCTTTTTCAGTGATATTGGCTTTATCTACACCGCCTTGAGCTTCGATATTCGCTTTATCAACTTCACCCTGTGCATCTACTATTACGGACTTACCTAGATACTCCGCACCAATCTGCTGAACATTTCCAGCAATCTGATCTGCTAATGTTGCTCTATCCTCTATACCCTGAGTTTCCATGCGTTCAATATCCTGGGTACCTGACTCCTTAATAGATTCTATATCCATAAGACCTTTAGCAGCTATTGAAGTTACATCAGCAGCTGATTGAGTATCTATAGTCTGTCTATGCTGCTCTCCTTGTGTCCTTGTAGTCTCTCTTTGTTCTTCTCCTTCTGTCTGTGTCTGTGATCTTTGGATATCTCCAGCATATCCCATTGTGTTTAAATCTCTAACCGCTTGATTTGTTGCAAACTGATCTTGAATATCAGCTTGAGCGCCCATATTAGCCATCCCATACCCAAATTCTTGTGCCATATTAATGCCAGTATTGTATCTCTCTAATGCCGCTGTTTGCTGCATTTGATCATCTTGAATCTCAGCATTAGTCCAAGCCATAGCTTGCGCTTGCTGTGCTCCAAAAGCAGAAGTTGCCATATCTGCCATGTAAGTAGCTTTTAATGTATTAGCTGCATAGTCATCGTCTGCAGTTTCCCAGTTATAGAATTTATCCATAACCGCTCCAGCACCCATCGTACCTTCTGATAAAGTCTTAACTTCTTGGTCACTCGGACTTCCTTTATCATTTGGATTTACTGTACTTGCCTGAGTAGGATCTGTCTCACCCGGTTTATCATTTGGATTTACTGTACTTGCCTGAGTAGGATCTGTCTCACCCGGTTTATCATTTGAACCCGGTGCCGCATTTGCCGCTTTCCACTCTTCAACCGCATCATCCCCTTGTGTTGTATATTTATCCTGAAATCCAGTCATACCTGGCATATTCTTTACATACTCATCTACTGATGGCTTCTTTGATGTGTCTATTTTCATCTGTATATCCAATATTATCTTTATTCTAATAAATATCTAAGGCTTGTAAAATAAGATATGACATGAATTAATTCTGATGATTAGATTTGCAGCATTAGACAAAAACACTGGTGCCAATGTTATTAATGCTGGCATAGCAACTGGACAACAGGTATCAAGTATATTTGATACTGCCATGGAAAATAAATATGATATTGATGTTTGGGCAGCAAATAATATTCAAGCGCAGAATTCAAAGGAGGTACAACATATCCTTAATCAAGCCAAAGTAAATGAAGCAAAAGTTTCTTCTAAGAATAGCCTTGAAGCCTTTAAAACTCAGTTAAATGCCAACACTAAGAAAAATACTTCAAATGTATTTGCTGGAATACTTCCAGTTCTTGGGGGAGGGTATTTAATGTCTAAATATATGAAGGATCAAGCAGATCGTCCAATGTATCTTCCACCTAAGCCTGAAAAGAATATTCCTTTGACAGCTGCTGTTCCAAAGAAGAGGGATTATCTCTCTCTACTAGACCAGACAGAGGGCGCAGCTAATCTACAATCAGGGCCAGGTATGGGATTTGGTGAGGGGTGGGGGAGATTCAGTCATGTAATTAGAATGGCAGAAGGTACAGGTAAAGCTGATAATCCATATAAGGTAATGTTTGGTGGTGGAACAATGGAGAATCTTAATCAGCATCCAGATACTGTAATTCATGGTAAGAGACATTCTTCAGCAGCTGCTGGTGCTTATCAATTTATGCCTAAAACATGGAATAGATTAAAGGAAAAGTATAACTTTAACGACTTTAGCGGTGAGAATCAGGAACTTGGTGCTCGAAGCCTTGTTAAAGATCGCGGAGTAGATCCTGATAAAATATATAAAACTAAAAACGAATTCGCGGAAGCGATGAATTTGTTATCCCCTGAATGGGCTGGCTTACCTACATTACAAAATAAATCACATTATTTTGATCAAACAGCTATGGATATCGATACAGCTTGGCAAACTTATAACAACTACTCATGGAATCCTAGTCAACCCGTTAGTGCAAATGTTTCCTTTTTATCAGGAGATACAGGCGATAGTACTGGACCTCATACTGATTTTCGTGTATATAATAAAAAAACAAAACAGTTCGTAAATAATCCTCAAGATTATGCTCATTTAATAACTACTGATTCAGGTGCTCCTATTAGCTCTTTTGGAGTAACTTCACCTTATGGACCAAGGTCACTTTTTGGTAGGTCTTTTCATAACGGTATAGATTATGGGACACCTATTGGAACTGAACTGAATATTGCTAATGCCAATTTCAATTCACGTAGTAACGTAGGTGGATACGGTTGGCAAAATATATATGATTCTACTCAAAACCCTGATCTACAGTACTACCTAAGTCACGGTCAGGATATTAGATAATTAAGCAATAATTGCCCAGCCGTCACTATCAGTTGTAACCGTCCAACGTGTATTTAATAGATTGTTGGAATAGCGTTGATTTTCACCGTCACTTGAGATGTAGTGGCCTGTAGCGTGATCTAACTCACCCCATGGATCCATTACCCAAAAGCCCTCTCCGTAGTAACCGTAGACGCAAATCCAATGTCCTCCACCAGATGGTGCAGATGCTGGGCCATGATGCAGAATCCCAATTGGTACACAAATTCCCTTATCAATCTGCTCTTTTAAAGTATCTAATGATGCAGTCTGTGTAAAGCTTGCATCTATTCCATACTTCGATAATGCTTTTAACTGTACATATGCATCAGTCGTATCACCAATACTGAATACAGTATTAACATACTTGTCGTCACCTCGATTGCCAGGCAATGTACCAGGCTTCAATGTTTCAACTAACATTGCACAAGAAGATGAAAAACAAGTACGACTTGAATCACGATAATTATCACGTTGTGAGAAATAAGGAGTATCTAATTTCTTAGGGACAATGCCTATAAATGGTTCTTCTGTAACTTCTACACCTTCCCAATGCTTTGTAAAAATAAACCAATTGCCTTCATCATTTGCTAAAGAAACCTTTTTATGTCCAGCACCGTCTTTTCCTTCCCAAACAATCTCATAAGTATCACCAGCTGCTACATCAATCTTGTCATTATCTTCTAATTCACTTCCTTGCTTAGGCTCTCTCTTAAGTAGAGTTTTAGTTATTGCTGTAATTATTCCCATGATATCCTCTATACAAGAGCTTTTTCAATACTACCCAATCCACCTAGAATTAGTTGCAGAAACGCTGCCTGCTTTTGCTGGTCTTGTTTCCAATCACGGTCTTCACGCATATAGGCAACCTGATTCTCCCAGTTACGTAAATCTGTTGCATCTTGACGCTCTGCTTGCTTTAAAGCAAGTTCATTGTTCGCCTTAATTAAGTCAATAGTATCATTAGATGATAATTGAGCAAGCTGCAATTGAAGGGCGCTGTTCTTGCCCGCTATACGCTCTTGTGCTGCTAACTGCGCTTTGAGTGAGCGGTTTTCGATTCCAGTAAGCTGTCCAAGTAAACCTATCGTTTCTTTATTAGCCTCATTTCTAATATTTTTTGTTACTTGAGGTAGTGCTCCTTCTAGCGCTGGGAGACCTGATCCTCTATTATACCCTAGTCCGCCAAACTCACCCCTTTGCTCAGGAGTAAGTTCTTCCCAGAATTTTTCTCCAGCCAGGCCCCGCTCCCTGACACCTACAGTTGTTTCAAGTCCCCTTTTATCTCCTCCTAATAACGGAAAAATATATTGAGGTATTCCCTGCATCGAATAGGTTGACCGATCATCAGGATTTACCTTTACAGCGGAGCTAAAGTAATTATCTCTGAAATCTCCTAAAATTTTTGTAGGATCAAATGACATTAGACCGTACCCCGTGATTGTAGAAGTGCAAGAGCTGCTTTAAGTTTTTTCTCTTCTTCTGATTCTCCGCCACCAAATATCAATTTACCTGCTTCTTGCGTTAAGTCCATTACAGGTTTTCCTACACTCGCTCCTATTACTGCTCCAGGCGGGCCTCCTAACATAAACCCAACTCCTGCACCTAAACCCATTCCAGCTGCATCTTGACCTGCATCGTTAATGCCTGTGTTATTAGTAATAATATCTACTCCACTTGCAACTGCTCCTAAACCAGCTAATGCTGGCAATGCTTTAAATGCATGTATTGCTGGATTACTTCCGGCAATTCGTGCGAACTTAAGCCCTAATGTACGTGGAGCAATACTTCTGATGTTTCTACTTAACCCTTCAGCAAAAGGTGTAACAGCTCTATCATAAGCACCTACTGTTTGAGCACCTGCTCCTAGTAGGTCCATGCCTACTCCTGTCATGTTTAAATTACCAGTCTTACCCTGTTGATAATTAGTGCTAACACTATCCATCAAACTTTGTAGATAATCATAGTTTTGTGCGGGTAAAACCATTACTTAGCTCCAACTGCTTCTAATACATTCTTTACTTCAAGTCGAGTAATACGACTTTCTAGTTCTTTGAATGCAGCGACTAATACGCCTATTAGCTCATTTGTGTCAATACACAATTTACCAGTACTTTCTTCTGTATACGTTGCATCAGGCATCTGTTCACGATATTCCTGAGCAATGAATCCATAATGCTTAAGTCCTGGCTGTAAGCTATATTCTTTATTGTAGTAGAAACTTACAGGCTTTAATTCCCTTAAAAGTTGTGTTGCATTTTCTAGCCGTTCAATTGTGTTCTTTGTTGATTTATCGCTAAACATCATGGCACCCATGGCAATTGACGCACCACCTTTTATAAGCCCACCAATCATATTATTTGTGCCTTGTTGTCTGGTTGCAGCTGCTTTTGCATCTGCTGCTTTTTTTGTAGCCCATACTTTCCATGAATTTGCTGCAGAGGTCGCAGCAGATTTTGAAATTGCATTAGCTTTAGCTGCTTGACCCGCTACCGCATATGCACCAAATTTACCATAATTAGGTTTATGCTTTACGACTGACTTCCAAGCATTAGGTAATGTGCTCATGCCAGCAGCACGTCCTATATTCTCGCCACCTCTTCCAGATAACTTAAATGGATTAAATGCAATTGTGTTCCTACCATTAGATGCTGCAAATCGCATTACTACTCCTCTCTATGTCTTATCCTAGTTTATCAACCTCGGGGTGGATAAGCTACACACGCTTCAGCAATGGATTGTTATACCAATTCATCAGACCTTCTTTAGCGGAACCACCAGGATCACCACCGAAAAGCCCTTCACTTATTCCCAATCCCATTAAAGCGCCTCCTGTCGAAAAGGCTGTACCAAGTAAGTTCATATTACTAGCATCTCCCGCAGCAGCTGCACCTGTTGCAGCGGCATCCGCTTGTGCTTTAGATAAGTCTCTAGCATCATTTACTGCTGATCTGTAACTCGCAGTCAAGCCTTCTAGGTTAGGTTGCCAGTATGCATTCTTTCCTCCAAACTCGCCATAATCTGGCTTACTATAGAAATCACTTCCACTACCCACATTACCCAAATTACCCCATTCCATGTTACTAGCCCACACTGTGTACTATT
>MPMC02109892.1_pt1 | contig 20763 bp, 19 predicted proteins | sample 1617281 | NCBI WGS metagenome assembly MPMC02 (sample SAMN05944809, study PRJNA350692) | marine metagenome | biome: marine; feature: ODZ; material: water; isolation source: 100 m water sample filtered on 30 um supor filter | place: Pacific Ocean | collected 2012-04-09 | depth 100m m | reverse complement strand
GCTTGGAGTTTCCCGAGCAGATCGTCCCCGAGGGACACGTCTTCGTCTACTGTGACAATCGGCGCCAATGTCCCGAAGACGCCCGCACCGGCGTGGTGTCCCTGAGCGTGGTCTCCGGGGTGGCCTGGGGCACGATGTGGTTTGGTGACGCTCGGGTGGTACCCCCGGCAGACAAGCCCGTTTGGGGGGCTTACTCTCCTCTACGCAGCGCTGCGGGCTCTTCGCCTGTCGGAGCCATCGAGTCCTCCACCGCCCCCCGGAGATAGAGGGTCAGATACACCCGACTGGCCGGCTCGAGCAGCCGCCACACCCGGGGCGTCTCTCGTAAAGCCGTGATGAGGCAGGTGGACAAGGGCTGATTGACCAAGCCGTCCACCACCACCTTGGGATTCTCCGGTCGGCCCAAGAGCGTCTTGGACAGCTGAAGACTCAAGGCCCCTTGAATGGCGTGGCTGCGCCCCAGCGCCCGACGAATGCAGCCCTCTGCGAGGGCCCGCCCCTCGGTCTCCAGGGCCGCCGCTTTGGCGCCACCTCGCTCCACGTGCAATCGACTAAAGACCTTGGTTTTGATTCGCTGCGTCTCCACGGGCTGAGCCAAAACCCGTCGAGAGAGCACCACGCCGCGACGCTCCAAACGCAGAGAGCGCACATTGAGGGCGGCGCAATCGGGCTCGGCGGCCGGCGGCGCGGCTGGGCGCGCAGGCTCTCCCTCCACCACCAACTCCAAATCCGCTGCGCCCGTTTCCAGACCAAAGCTGAGGCTGTCGGCCCCGATCGGCATGAGGATCTCGGGACTGGCCAGCAGAAGCCGCACTGAGAAATCACGCACGAGCCCGGGCAGCAACTCCGTCATGGGCCTGATGGCCACTAAACCACGGCGCGCGTCATATGCGGGAATCATGAACTCACCCGCAGTGAGATGAACCTCAACGGTTCGACTCTTTGGGCACGGTGGCCCCGTAGGCGCCTGAGCCCAGGCGGATCCGACGACCACTAATAGAGTCAGGATGGTGGCTGTTTTGCCCATGGACTTGGTGATCAACTCCGATGCTGTAGAGGGCGTTTCGATCCTACCAACCGCGTTAGCGCGCCGCCTATTTCATCACAACCGGCGGTGTTGAGCCAACGCGAGCCGTTGCCGCGACGGTCCCGACTGTGTAAACCCGGTACAGCGACCCGATGGAGAGCCACATGAATCGGCCACGAATTACGATCTCTTTGGCCTGTCTCGCCCTCGGCCTGGGCCTAGCCCAAGCCGATCCCGGCGCCGACGGCGGACCGCCCAGTGAGACCCCGAACCTCGTCTCCCCCACCAAGACAATGCGCAAAGAAGCCGCAAAGCTCATCAAGAAAGCGGCGGGGGTCGAGGCCGATTCGAAGAGCGCAGACAAGGACGATGACGACACCCCCGCGTCCGACCCAAGGCCGTTCATGGCCAAGCCGGCGGCCGAGCTGCCGAGCCTCGGTCAAGACGGTGGTCGGGGCCAACGGGTCGTGGTCATCCCCATCAACGGCACTATCGATCTGGGTCTGTCGCCCTTCATCGACCGGGCCCTGGAGCAGGCCCGAGGTGCGGCGCTGGTAATCTTTGATGTGGACACCTTCGGCGGGCGCGTGGACGCCGCCGTCAAGATTCGGGACGCCATCCTCTCCTCGGACCTCCCCACCTTGGCCTACGTTAATCGACGCGCCATCAGCGCCGGCGCGCTCATCAGCTTGGCCGCGGACTATATCGTGTTCGCCCCCGGCGGCAGCCTGGGCGCGGCGACGCCGGTCCAAATGCAAGGGGGTCAAGCTCAGGCCGTGGGCGAGAAGATGGTGAGCTATATGCGCTCTGAAATGCGCGCGACGGCAGAGGCCAAAGGTCGTAATGGTGACCTGGCGGAGGCCATGGTGGACGCCGACGTGGCCGTCGAGGGCGTGATCAAGAAGGGTAAGCTGCTCACGGTGACCACGAAGCTCGCCGTCGATTTGGGCTTGGCCAACGCGAAGATCGACAACATCGATGCCATCTTGGACGCGGTGAAATTACCCCGGGCACAGATCTCACGACCGGAGACCAATTGGGCCGAGGGCGTGGCCCGCTTCCTGACCGACCCCGTGGTGAGCGGGCTTCTGATGTCTTTGGGCATGCTCGGGCTGCTCCTGGAGTTCTACAGCCCAGGCTTCGGCGTCACCGGGGGTCTGGGCCTCATGTGCCTCATGCTCTTCTTCGGCGGGCATATGGTGGTGGATCTCGCCGGCTGGGAGGAGATGGCCCTCTTCATGCTGGGCCTCATGGCTGTGGCGGTCGAAGTGTTCATTATCCCGGGCTTCGGTGTCGCCGGGGTCATCGGCATCGCTCTCATCGCAGCGAGTCTGATCATGTCCATGGTGGGTCTGCCGCTCTCCACCTCGTGGGAGGTGGGGGATCTGGGCTTGGCCACCACCACTGTCGTGATCTCCCTCCTGATCACCGGCATCGCGTCGATCATCATCATCCGCTATTTGCCGGGCTCCTCCATTGGACGGTGGCTGGTCCTGGAGACCACCCTGGGCGGCAGCAGCACCGGCGCGCTGCCCGCCATCGACGAACCCAGCACCCCCGGCACGATGGACAATCGTACCCACTTGGACGCCGAGGGCGTCGCGCTCACCGACCTGAGGCCGTCGGGGAAAATGCAGGTGGGAGACCATGTGCTGGATGTGGTCAGCCGGGATCAATGGATCGAGCGCGGGACCCCCATCAAGGTGGTCTCCGTAGAGGGCATTCGAATCGTGGTTATCGAATTCGGCTGAGGGGCCGAGAGGCGGTGGGCTAGAACTGAACCCGCAGTCCCGTCGGGGTCGCCGTCACCGAGACCTCACCCTGAGATGTCGCCGGCTGAGTCGACAGATAGTAGCCGATCCCGATCAACGCCGCCGAGAGGCCGTAGGCGGCGTAGGCGGCGGTGCGCTGGGTCCCGAAATCATCCAGGATCTGCTGCCGGGCCTTCTGATTCTCCACCACCATTTGGTCATGCTTGTCCATGGTGTCGAAGGCCATCACATGGAAGGCGATGCCCACCGCCGCAACCCCGATGCCTGAGCCGATCAACCCCCAGTTGACGGGGGTTGACTCGGACTCCGCCGGCGCAGCCGGCGCCTTCTTCACCAGGTCGAACTGAACCTCCGTCATCTGACCACCGCGAATCGTCGCCGTCTGAGTCGCGCCCTCGTAGCCCCGGAAGGCCGCGGCGAGGACATACTCACCGGTCAGAATCTTTTTCTCCTCGAAGGGGCATTCACGGGCGGCTTCGCCCAGCGCCGGGATGACCAGAGCTGTCCCCGCCTGAACACAAGTGACTCGAAGGGACCCGAAGGCATCGGACCGAAGTCTCTCGATGGCAGCCCGAGCCTTGGTCTGACGGGCCGCAGCGCTGTCGGTCAATTCGAGGTACCGTTCGTAGGCGCTGTAGGCCTCGCTGGCCCGGCCCAACTCCTCTAGACAACGCCCGATGTTGAAGCGCACCAACGGATGAACATCGCTGCCCACCACCAAAGGCTCTGCCCGGCGCAGCTCGCTCAAAGCGCCTTCATAATCCTTGGAACGAAACAAGTCGCCGGCGAGGGTGAGATATGCTTGAGCCTTGCGGAGGTCGCTCCCGTCACCGGCACCATCTTGGGCATGAACCACCGCGGGAGAGGTGATCATCACGGCCCCGATAAGGATCGCTGAGCGGACGAAACGAGAGAGTGTGGGTGTCATCAAAACTCTATGATCTTGACCTTCTTGCACTTCCCCTTCTCACAAAAGTGCGCCTTAGGGCAATCCTTCTCGCTCCGACACTGGCGCGTAGCCGGCCGAATCCGCAGGCATTTTCCTCCACGACAGACCTGTCGCCCAGGGCAGTCGGCGCTCGCTCGGCACTGGGGGGGAGCCACTACGGGCTTCACCTGCGGCGCTGCGTCCACCACAGGGGGCGCCGCGTCCACGATGGGCTGCGCTACGTCCGGCTCAACGCCCCGATCGAGAGTCTGACCGATCCGAACGGTGGTGATCGTCCCATCGAGCCGAGGCGGAGGCGGCGGTGATGCCGAAGGCCCCAGACCGATATAGGCGGCGGCAGCGATCCCCACCGCCAAAACGCCGGCGAGCAGGATCCACTTGGTCTTGGCCCGAGAGACCTCCACGGGCGACGCGTCCTGGGGAAAGATCTCGCTGCTCTCCTCCACCAAGGTGTTGGGCATAGCAGGCTTCGGCAGCACCTCAGACACCCGAATCGGTCCCGAAGGCACCGAGAGAAACTGAGACACGCCCGTGTCCAAGAAGGCGTTGAGAGCTTCGGCCATCTCCCGCGCCGACTGGTATCGTTCCGCCGGCTTCTTGGCCAGAGCCCGCTCGATGACCGCTTTGAGCCCCGCCGGCGCCTCGAGGTCGGCCAAGGGCTCGGAGGCCGGCTTGAGGACATGGGCCTCCAAGATGGCGTAAGCCGAGGAGCCCGTGAAGGGCGGATGCCCTTTGAGCATGGCGAACAAGAGAATCCCGATGGCGTACAAGTCCGTTCGCCCATCGACGGTGGTCGCGTGGGCCTGCTCCGGCGCCATATAGTGGGGGGTCCCCAAGATCAGGCCCTGACGGGTCTCAACGGTCTGCTCCTCGTCAATGCCCGCACCCACCACCTTGGCGATGCCGAAGTCCAGCACCCGGGCCACGTCGACTCCCCATGCCCCCTTCGAGACCATGATGTTCGCCGGCTTCAGGTCTCGGTGCACGATCCCGTATTCGTGGGCTTCGGAGAGCGCCTCCAAGATTTGAATGGTCAGGGTCAGCGCCCGCTGGACGTCCAGCGTCCCGCGGGTCGAGATGGTATTGTCGAGGGGCGTTCCCTCCACGAACTCGAAGACCATATAGAGCAGGCCGTCGGGCTCGTCACCGTAGTCATACAGGGTGACGATGTGAGGGCTCTTCAACCGCGCAACAGAGCGCGCCTCACGCAGAAAACGGGCGCGTAATTCACTGTCATCACGGGCGTTTGCCCGGATGACCTTGACGGCAACGATTCGCCCGACCGGGGCTTGCTCGGCCTTGTACACCGCACCGAAACCACCGGCGCCGAGGAGCGCGATGACCTCGTATTTTCCGCCCAGCAGACGACCGAGCATGCTATCGCCGTCGCCGCCTTCGTCGTCGCCGCCGCCTCCGCCGCCGACCATTCCACGGGTACTTCGTTCGACCATCGCGTTTTCGGGCGTCCCCTTAGTCTCGCGTTAGGACGATGCTCGCAGCGCGATCTTCTACGGTCAAGAACCGACGATTTAAGTTCGCGCGCGTGAGAGGTCCGTCAGGATCCCGTACGGTGGACTTCCAAGGCCACCGCACGGCCGTCGATCTCCACGGTGGCCGCTCCCGCCGTCACCGCGCCCACTCGAACATTCGTGGCCAACACCTCCGCAGAGATATACTCCACCTGGGCCATGAGCGCCGCGCTCAGCTCAGCGTCTGCGGTCTCGAACACCAAATCGATCCGGTCCACCACCGCCAAGCCCGTCTCCTTACGTGCCCGCTGAACCCGACTGATGAGCTCTCGGGCCCAGCCCTCCTGGGTGAGCGCCTCGTCCAAAACGGGGTCCAACGCCACCGTCAAGGCACCCTCCACCTCGATGACCACGTCGCCCTTGGCTTGGCGCGAGACCATGACGTCTTCGGCGGTGATGGGCTCGTCTTCGACCGTCAAGCTGCCGCCGGCGGAGAGTTCGGCCCACTCATCGGCGGTGAGCCGGCCGATTCGACCGGCTGCCGCCTTCATTCGACCCCCAAGGCGACGCCCCAGGCGCTTGAAGTTGGCCTTGAAGCTGAGGGTCGAGAGCGCCGCGCCGTCGTTTTGGATCTCTACCTCTTTGACGTTGAGTTCTTGGGCGATGACGGCACGATTCCGCTCCACAGCGGCGGTGACGGTCGGCTCGTGATGCACCACGATGACCTTTCGCAGCGGCTGTCGGGTCTTGAGCTTATGCTTTTCTCGGAGGGCGCGGCCCAGAGAGCAGACGCTGCGCACCACGGCCTGCTCTTTCTCGAGGTCTTCGTCGATCCGCGATAGATCCACCTCGGGATAGTCACAAAGGTGCACGCTGTCCTTGTCCGCCGAGGAGACCCCGGGCTCGACCACGAGGTTTTGGTAGACGGCGTCGGTGATGAAGGGCAACACCGGAGCCATGACCTTGGCGAAGGTGACCAACGCCTCGTAGAGCGTCGCGTAGGCGGCCGCCTTGTCCCGGCGGCCCTCGACATCATCGGCGCTGCGCCAGAATCGGCGGCGACTTTGGCGGATATACCAGTTGGTGAGGTCGTCGATGAAGCCCAGGATCGGGGGGACCACCCGATAGAGGTAATACCCCTCCATCTGCGTGTTCACCTCGCGCACCAAGGACTGCTGAACCGAGAGGAGCCACCGATCGATGGGCGGCCGGTCGGCCAACGCCGGCGTCGGCTCCCCCTCGAGCCCGTGGACAGGGTGCCATCCGTCGATGTTGGCGTATTGGACGAAGAAGGACCAGGCGTTCCGCAGCGGGATCAGCACCGTGCGCACGACGTCCCGCACCCCGGCCTCGCTGAAGCGCATGGGCTCAGCCCGAACGATGGGCGAGTTGATGAGATAAGCCCGGAGCGCGTCGGCGCCGAACTCGTTCAACAGCTTCCCCGGCGGTGGATAGTTCCGCTTGGACTTGCTCATCTTCGAGCCGTCCTCGGCGAGGACCATTCCGTTGACGATGACGTTGGAGAAGGGTTCCTTGTCAAAGAGGGCCGTGCTCAAGACCAAGAGCGTGTAGAACCACCCCCGCGTCTGGTCGAGTCCCTCGGCGATGAATTGAGCCGGAAAATTAGACTCGAAGGTGTCCTTCCCCTCGAAGGGGTAGTGATCCTGGGCGTAGGGCATCGAGCCCGACTCGAACCAACAGTCGAAGACGTCAGCGATACGCGCCTTGGTACCCCCACAGCCGGTGCAGGGGAACTGGAGGTGGTCGATGCGGTGGGGGTGAAGGTCGGTGACCTCGCTCCCGGTCAACTCTTCGAGCTGGGCGATGCTGCCCACGCAGGTCTCGTCTTCGCAGGCGGCACAGCGCCAAACGGGGATCGGAGTCCCCCAGAAACGGTTCCGGGAGACGTTCCAGTCCCGTGCGTCGGCCAACCAATTCCCGAAGCGCTTATTGCCCACGGCCTCGGGGACCCAGTGAATCCGATCGTTATGGGCCGACATCCGATCCCGTAAGGCCTCCACCCGTACGAATCGCGCGGGCACCACCTTGTAGATGAGCGGCGTCCCGCTGCGCCAACAGAAGGGGTAGCTGTGCTGGATGGTGTCGTGGCGCAGCAGTCGACCCCGCTCCTTGAGCATCTTGATGATGTCGGGGTCCGCTTCTTTGACGTTGCGACCGGCAAAGTCGGTCACCGTCGGCTCGAAGTTACCTTCATCGTTCACCGAGAGCAGGACTTGGATGCCCGCCGCTTTGCAGGCCGCGAAGTCATCCTCCCCGAAGTCCGGCGCCATATGCACCAGGCCGGTGCCGTCTCCAGTGGTTACATGGCCCGACGGGATCACCTGGAACGCGTTGGCGTGGTCGGCGAAATAGTGGAAGAGCGGCGTGTATCGCCGGCCCACCAATTCGGCGCCCTTCAGGGTCCCCACCACCTCGGCCTCTTTGCCCAAGATGGACTCGAGCAGCGCCTCGGCGAGGATGTAGATTTGGTCATCATCAGGCCGCGTCGCCCTGACGTAGTCGATATCCGGGCCCACGGCGATGGCGAGGTTCGAGGGCAAGGTCCAGGGGGTGGTCGTCCAGGCGAGGAGCGCCGTCCCGGGCTCGTCAACGAGGGGCATGGTCACGGTGATCGCCGGGTCCTGGACATCCCGATAGTCCATATTGGCTTCGAAGTTCGACAACGCCGTGGACAGCCGCCAGCTGAAGGGCATGACCCGAAAGTCCTGATAGACGAGGTCCTGTTCCCAGAGCCGATGAAAGACCCACCAGACGCTCTCCATAAAGGACGCGTCCATGGTCTTATAGTCGTTCTTGAAGTCCACCCACCGACCCAATCGGGAGACGATCCGTTCCCACTCCTCGGTGTAGCGCAACACATTGGCCCGACAGGCTTCGTTGAAGTTGGCCACGCCGAACTCGCGGACGCTGGTGGGCCCCGAGAGGCCGAGGGTCTTCTCCATCTCCATCTCGATAGGGAGCCCGTGCGTGTCCCACCCGAAGCGGCGCTCCACCCGCCGCCCGCGCATCGCCCAATAGCGGGGCACGATGTCCTTGAGAGTGTTCGCCACCAGGTGGCCGTAATGGGGCAAGCCCGTGGCGAAGGGGGGCCCGTCGTAGAAGACGTAGCTCTCCTCCTCGGGCCGCTGGGAGACGGAGCGCCGAAAAGTGTCTGCGGCTCTCCAGGACGCCAGGATCTCCTCTTCGAGCGCCGGGAAAGAGACCTGCGTCGAAATGGGGGCGAAGGCGTTCCTTGCTTCGGACATGGGGTACCTCGTAGAAGCTCAACGGTTCGTGCTACAAGATTCACGGGCGCGAAGCAACCGCGCGAGCGCGCGACGGCCGGTCGCGACACGGGCTGAGAGGTGAGTTTCTATGGGCCGTTTGCTGATTCTTTTGGGGCTGGTCAGCGTCGTCGCCGTATTCTACGCGCTCATGCCGGCCGAGTATGTACCGCCGCCCAAGGCCGCACCGACGGTGGCTGAGACCCCCGTTCCCAAGACCGAGAAGATGACGCCGCCGGTCCCGGTGGAGGTCCGAAAGAAGGTGAAAACCAAGCCGACACAGGTCAAGAAGGGCCCGTCGGCCGCCGACAAAGCCTTAGACGTGGCGCCGGGTGAAGAGGCCCTCACGGCCGAGGAGAAGGCCATCTTCAAACCCCTCCCCACCCCACCGCCGGCGCCACCCACCCAGACGGTGTTCCCCACCACCCCGAGGCCGTCTTGGACCAAACGACACGGGCGCGACCCGGCGACCCCCATGCCGGCTCTGCCCGTGCAGCCCATCAAGAAGAGCGTCCGCGCCTTCTACGGCAACCTACCCAAGGGCGGCCGCATGCCCGCACACATCGAGATCCAGGAGGTGTTTCCCCTCTCGGTCATCGAGGCTATCAACGTGCCTCCGGAGAGCCGGTTAACGATGTTGGGACCCTTCGACACATCGGTGACCGACGGGCTCACAACGATCCTCAAGCTGTCAGAGGATCAGGAAGGGATCTTCGGCGTGTCGGTGGTCACCCCCAACGGAGAGACCCACCGGGAATACATCCAGACGAAGCCCTGAGACCCGATTAGAGGGCTCAGTGCGAGCCGGTTCACCCCAAAAAACAGCGCTGCAGGTTGCAAATCTAAAACCGCACCCTTACGTTAGGGTTAGAGTTGGTTGACAAGATGGTTGTCCACCGTTAGGGTCCCGCGGAATTGATTCAGAGGTCGTCCCCTGTGACACATCTTTTTCGAATTGGAGAATTGGCGAGACGCACGGGTAAAACCAAGCGCGCCCTTCACCTATACGAGGAGAAGGGTCTCTTGATCCCGGCGGATCGCTCCAAGGGCGGCTTCCGGCTCTACGACGACGATAACGTCCGCCGGATCGCGTTCATCGACCAGATGCAGCTCCTGGGCCTGTCTCTGGCTGAGGTGCAAAAGTTGCTCCGGAAGTGGAGTACCTCTGAGTCGGTACCGCACACCATGACCGAGGAATACCGGATCCAGTTAGCGGATGTGCGCGCCAAGCTCTCGGCCCTAAAGGCCCTGGAGCAGGAGTTGGTGGCCAGCCTCGAGTTCCTCGATGGGTGCCGAAGCTGTGATGACCACATCATGACGGGCACCGAAGCGTGCACGGGCTGCGCGCGCAAAGAAGCGGAGACCGGTAACCAATTGACCTTGATTTCCGGCGCCACGGCCCATTAGACCGTCGCCACAACCGAGATATGATTGAACGAAGGCAAATGAAGCTCCCGATTTACATGGACAATCACGCGACCACCCCCTGCGATCCGCGGGTGGTCGAGGCGATGTTGCCCTATTTGACGGAACAATTCGGCAACGCCGCCAGTCGGAACCACAGCTTCGGCTGGGTCGCCGAAGAGGCGGTGGCGCAGGCGCGCGAGCAGGTGGGCGCGCTCATCGGCGCATCCGCCAAGGAGATCGTCTTCACCAGCGGCGCCACTGAGAGCGACAATATGGCGCTCAAGGGCGCCGTGGAGTTCTACGCTCGCAAGGGCAAGCACATCATCACCAGCCCCATCGAGCACAAGGCCATCATCGACACCGTTCGGTGGCTGGAGCGCGAGGGCTGCGAGGTCACCTGGTTACCCGTGGACAGCGACGGCCGCGTCTCGGCGGCGGACGTGGAGGCGGCCATTCGGCCCGACACGGTCATCGTCAGCGTGATGCACGGCAATAACGAGATCGGGGTGCTCAATCCCATCGCCGAGATCGGAGCGGTCTGCAAAGCGAAGGGCGTACTTTTTCACACCGACGCGGCCCAGACCGTGGGTCGGGTGCCCATCAACGTGGACGCCATGGGGATCGACCTGCTCTCCTTGTCCGCCCATAAGATGTACGGCCCCAAGGGCGTCGGCGCCCTATACGTCCGGCGGAAGAAGCCGCGGGTACGCATCGCGCCGTTGATGCACGGTGGTGGCCATGAGCGCGGGATGCGCTCCGGCACCCTGCCGGTCCACCAATTGGTGGGGCTGGGCAAGGCCGCCGAACTCTGTCGGTTGGAGATGGACGAAGAGCGCGCGCGCACTACAGGCTTGCGGGATCGTCTCTTGACGGCCATCGAGGAGCGCGTCCCGGAGATCCTGATCAACGGCCATCGCCACGAGCGTTTGCCGGGCAACCTCAATGTCAGCTTCAGCTTCGTGGAGGGTGAGTCCCTCCTCATGGCCTTGCGAGACGTGGCGGTGTCCAGCGGTTCGGCGTGCACTTCGGCCAGCCTGGAGCCCAGCTATGTGCTGCGCAGCATCGGGCTCAATGACGAGAACGCGCACTCCAGCATCCGCTTCGGAATCGGACGCTTCAACACCGAGGCTGAGGTGGACTATGTAGCCGACCTCGTGGCCGAGAGCGTCGCCAAACTCAGGGAAATGTCTCCCCTCTGGGAGATGCACCAAGACGGAATTGATTTGAAGTCCATCGAATGGGCTGGGCACTGAACGGAGAATACGGTGGCCTACAGTAATGAAGTGATCGACCACTACGAGAATCCCCGCAACGTGGGGAGCCTCGACAAGAAGAACGGGAACGTCGGAACGGGTCTCGTGGGCGCCCCCGCCTGTGGAGACGTCATGCGTCTTCAGATTCGGGTCAGCGATGACGGGGTCATCGAAGACGCGCGATTCAAGACCTACGGCTGCGGCTCGGCCATCGCCAGTTCGAGCCTGGTGACGGAGTGGGTCAAGGGCCGGACGGTTGACGAGGCGATGTCCATCAAGAACAGCGAAATCGCCAACCACCTATCGCTGCCGCCCGTCAAGATCCACTGCTCGGTACTCGCTGAAGACGCCATCCGCGCCGCGATCGAGGACTATCGGGCCAAGAAAGGCCTCGACTGAACCTCGAGAGGAGATAGTGATGATTGGACTTACGGAGAATGCCGCCGTCAAGGTCAGGGAGTTGATCGATTCTCGACCCTCTCCGACTGCCGGTCTGCGGGTCGGAGTGCGTGGTGGTGGATGTTCTGGGTTCTCCTACTTCTTGGAGTTCGCCGAGGGTCCCAATAAGGGCGACAGAGAGCTCTTGAGTCATGAGGTCAAGCTCTACATCGATCCCAAGAGCTACCTCTATCTGATGGGCACCCAGGTCGACTTCGTGGACAGCCTCGCGGGATCGGGCTTCAAGTTCGAGAACCCAAACGCCAAGCGCACCTGCGGGTGTGGCGAGAGCTTCAGCGTCTAATCCCCCGCGAGGGTGGGGCGTGACCGGCGTCGTCCGCTGAGGTCTCCGACAGGACGCGAGACCCAGTGAACCGACAAAGCCTGGTTATCCCATCGACCCCACGGTATACGGCTGGCCCCGAGAATCAGGGCAATTGGACTCCCCCCATGAACTGTTGGCAATGCGACGCAGACGTTGAGACCGGCCTAATCTTCTGCGCCCAGTGCAAGACGTTGCAGGCGCCCGACCCTCGCCGCGACCACTTCGCCCGATTGGGGTTGCCCCGCACGTTCAAGATCACCGTGGACGAGGTCACCCGCAGCCATCGTGGGTTGCAGCGCACCCTTCATCCCGACCGATTCGTACACGCCGGCGACCGCGTTCGGCGTCTCAGCCTGGAGCACGCCACGCTGCTCAATGACGCCATCCGCGTTCTACGCGACCCCGTTCAACGTGGCGCCTACCTCCTCGCTTTACGCGGTCTGGATCCCAACGCAGAGGACACACGCATTCAACTCGACCCCATGTTCTTGATGGAGATCATCGAGCTTCGTGAGGCCATCTCCGAGCTGGACGGCTCCGACGCCCATGTAGAGCGAGGGCGGATGGAACGTTCGGTCGCGGCGCGCTTCGAGGAGTTGGTGGATGAGCTGTCTACCGGCCTCGACGATGAGGAGGCGGCCCTGGAGCCCCTCGCCCAGGTGGTGGCTCAACTCAAGTATATGCGTCGCGTACTCGACGAAATTCACGCCCACGAGGGCGACTGAGGACCCCTCCATGAAAGCCATCGGCATCGATCTCGGCACCACCAACAGCCTCGTCGCAGTCGTCGAAGAGGGTCGGGCTCGCGCCCTCACCGACGACCAAGGCCGCGCGCTGCTGCCCTCGGTGGTGAGCTATCCGACCGGCGAGGCCCCCTTCGTCGGCTATGATGCGCGTGACGCCGCCATCGAGCGACCCTTGGAGACCATCGTCTCCGTCAAGCGATTGATGGGCCGCACTCGCGAGGAGGCGCTCGCCCTCGGGCACCAAGCGGATCGCCTTCATCAAGAGGGGTCGGTGCTCCGCGTCGACGCCGGCGGTGAGGCCCGCTCTCCGGTGGAGATCTCGGCAGAGATCCTGCGCTGTCTGCGCGACCGCGCCCGCGCGGCCCTCGGCGACGAGGTGAAAAGGGCGGTGCTCACTGTCCCCGCCTACTTCGACGACACTCAGAGACAGGCCACCAAACAGGCCGGAATGCTCGCGGGCTTGGACGTCATGCGACTCCTGAATGAGCCGACCGCGGCCGCCCTCGCCTACGGCCTCGACAAGCGCCGAGAGGGCCACTTCGCCGTCTTCGATTTGGGGGGCGGGACCTTCGACATCAGCATTTTGAACCTCGTCGACGGTGTCTTCGAGGTGTTGTCCACCGTTGGTGACGCCCAACTCGGAGGCGATGACTTCGACCGCGCCGTCGCCGACCGCGCCCTGGGTCACGCTGGGTTCCAATTCGACGAGGTGGACGCGGGCACGCGCCGCGCCGCCTTGATGGCGGCCGAGGCCCTCAAGATGGCCCTCACGGATCACTTCGAGAGCATCCTCGCCATCGAGGTGGACGGGACCGCGCACGAGTGGTCCGTCAGTCGGGACGAATACGAGGCGGTTATCGGGCCGATTCTGCAGCGTGTGGCGGGTCCTTGTCGCCAAGCCCTCCGCGACGCCGCTCTCCGCGCCGAGCAATTGGACGGGGTGGTCTTGGTGGGCGGTAGCACGCGTTCACCCTTCGTGCAGCGCTATGTGGGCGAACTCTTTCGTCAACAGCCCTTGGGCGACATCGACCCGGACGAGGTGGTGGCCTTGGGCGCGGCGAGCCAGGCCGACCTGCTCTCCGTGGATTCGGAGTTGCGCCTGATCGACGGCGGGGACATCCTTCTGCTCGACATCATCCCCCTCTCTCTCGGTTTGGAGACAATGGGCGGCGTCGTAGAGAAGGTGCTGCCCCGCTGCACCCAGATCCCCGCCAGTCGAGCGCAGGAGTTCACCACCTTCAAAGAGGGCCAGACGGGCATGGACGTCCACGTGCTCCAAGGGGAGCGCGAGTTGGTGGGCGACTGTCGTAGCCTCGCGCGCTTTCGGCTGACCGGTATCCCGCCGGCCCCGGCTGGCGTCGCGCGGGTCCGGGTGACGTTTCAGATCGACGCCGACGGGATCTTGCGAGTGCGAGCTCGAGAGGTGACCACCGGCGTCGAACAATCCATCCAGGTGGAGCCCTCCCACGGACTCAACGACGCTCAGATCGAGCAGATGCTGATGGACTCCCTCGACTTCGCCGAAGCCGACGTGGCGGCCCGCCTTTTAGCCACGGCGCGCGTCGAAGCCGAGCGAGTCTTGATGCCCCTCCACAAGGCCCTGGCGGAGGACGCAGATCTCCTCACCGAAGAGGAGCAGACGATCATCTCCAGCGCCATGGGCGACCTGAGCCAGGCGATGAAGGAGAGCGACCATAGCCCCATTCAGGACCTGATCGAGATTCTGGACAAGGTGAGCGCCGGATTCGCCCAGCGCCGAATGGAGCGAGCCCTCAACCGGGGTCTCACCAACACCAATATTAACGAGCTCAGCGCCGCCATCGGAACCGCGGCCGACGACGAGGAATAGGGAGGACACCGCTATGGCGCTTCGCTGGACCGATGTGCACGCGATTGGGGAGCTCCTCTATGACCAGTTCCCCGAGTTCGACCCCCTGACGGTTCGATTCACGGAGTTGATGAAGTGGATCGTGGCGCTCGAAGAGTTCGAGGACGATCCCGATCGCTGTGGGGAGCGTGTCCTGGAGGCCATCCAGATGGCCTGGTTGTCGGAGTGGAAGGAAGACCACTGAGCGAGGTTGACCCCGACGCCGTCATCATTGGCGCGGGACCCAACGGCCTGGTGGCGGCCTGTATATTGGCCGAGGCTGGACTTCGCACCCTCGTTCTGGAGAGACACCCCCATCGGCCCGGCGGGGCTGTAGCCAGCGAAGCGTCAACGCTCCCGGGCTATCTTCACGACGTCGGCGCCGCCTTCTTCCCCTTCGCCGCCGCCAGTCCAGCCTTCGCCGCCCTCGCCCTCGACGAGATGGGGCTTCGATTCGCCCACGCCGACGTCCAGAGCTGCCACCCCGCGCCCGATGGCAGCGTAGCCAGCATCTTCCGGGACGACGAGGCCACGGCCCACAGCTTCGGTGGGGTAGATGGGGAACGATGGCGTAGAGTGATGCGATGGCATCGGCGCGTCGAGCCTCGACTCTTGGCCGCGCTGCTCGGCCCTCTGCCGAGCATCGGCGCCGCTCTCCGCCTCGGGCCCATAGACTTACTTCGCTTCGCCGCAGTGGGCCTCTCCTCTGGTGCCGGGTTGGCGCGTCGGTGGTTCTCCGGGGTACCCGCTCGCCGAGTCCTCCCAGGTTTGGCTCTGCACGTAGACCTCGGCCCCCACGACCCCTTCAGCGCCGCGTTGGGTTATATGCTGGGGACCATGGCTGCGACGGGCGGCAACGCCGTGCCCATCGGAGGCGCGAACGCGGTTACTGACGCCTTGGTGAACCGACTTCGCGCGTCGGGTGGAGAGCTTCGCTTGGGCGCCGATGTCACCGCCCTCGACGTGGAAGGCAGACGTGTCCGTGGTCTTCGGCTGCGCGCCGGTGAACAGATTCGGGTCCGAAAGGTGGTGATGGCCAACACCGACGCCGCGACTCTCTTCAATGATCTCCTGCCCGCGGAGGTGGTCCCGGGCCGACTGCGCAAAGCGATGGGCCGGTTTCGGCGCGGATGGGGGACATTCAAAGTGGACTGGGCGCTGGACGGTCCCGTGCCCTGGCGGAGCGAGGACGCGCGCCGTGCGGCGGTGGTCCACGCCGGAGACAGCTTAGAGGATCTCGCCCGGTTTACCGCCGAGGTACGGGGCGGACATCTCCCCACCAACCCCTATCTGGTCATCGGACAGCAGAGTCTGGTGGACCCAAGCCGCGCGCCGGTCGACGGACACACTCTGTGGGCTTACTCGCGTGTTCCGGCCCAACTCGAGGGTGGCTGGGCTCACCATCGAGAGACCTTCGCGGACCAGGTGGAAGCCCGAATCGAAGGGCTCGCCCCCGGCTTTCGGACACACATCCGGGCCCGACACATCGTCACACCGCCGGATCTGCAAGCGATGGATCCCAACCTGGTGGGCGGCGACCTCGGAGGCGGCTCAAACCAGTGGCGAAACCAGCTGATTCTCCGTCCCGCCTTTCCCTATTTCCGTTATCGGACGCCGGTGCGTGGCCTCTATCTATGCTCCAGCTACACCCACCCCGGCGCGGGCGTCCACGGCATGTGCGGGCTCAACGCCGCGCGGGTGGCTCTGGCCCGCCTCTGAGGCACTTTTCGGGCGCGCTCAATCCAAAGACCACACCGAATCAAAGGGGCCGAACCCGATGGCGAGCCGGCCCAACACAGGGACGTCGAAGAAGAGGTTCCCGCGGACCGCATAAGGGATATCGAAGCTCGGCTCGCGACCGGCGAGCACATCGTCGGCGGAGTCAACGGCCACCACCTCGAGGATGTCCAACATGGGGTCGAGCCCGATGTCGAAGTGAACCCGGGCCTCGAGCCGGCCAGGCTCATCGCCCTCGGCCGCGGGGATGAAGCGAAATTGATTATTGGCCTCGAAGAGCTCGCCCGTAACGGCCGCCGCCGCCAACTCGATGAAGTCCTCCACAGTGGGCTCGAAGGTCTCTAAGTCTCGAACCTCGGGATCGTCCACTCGACACGGGGCGTCCGGCGCCGCGCAACTCTCGGACTCGGGATCGCAAAAAGAGATGCAGACGGCCCCCAACTCGGCCTTGTCTGTCCCCTCGAAGACATCGAGCGCGAGGAGCACTTCCACCATGGGGATGGGAAAATCGTTCGTATTCTCGAGCTCGAAGATGGTCACGAAGCCGAACTGAAGCTCTGATTTGAGCGGGGCCTCACCAAAGGCCGCCACGCAGGCGGTCTCCGCGAGGAGACTTCCCCCCGCCAGGTCACCGCAGTAATAGCCCGCCAGCTCTTCGTTGCGCGGTTTTTTGGTCAACTCCACCGACTTCAATGTGGCGGTGGGCGAATCCGGCAGAGAGACCTCCTCCAGTCCCCCTTTGGCGAGCTCTGACTCGAGCACATCGCAGCCCATCAAGAGCATCAACGAGACGAGGATGAGGGGTGTTTTCTTCGAGTTCATGGGGGGCCTCTTCGAGTAATTCAGCGGACTAGACGTAGTGGGTGCGCTTTTGTTCGTATGATCTTTGTCTTTCCGGCCTCACCGGCGCAATCAGGAACGGTGGTCCATCTTCACCGCCGACCCGCGGGCCCGATCCACGGGGTACTTGAGTTCGAGGCCGTCGAGCTTCTTCGCCGTGGCCTCCAAGAGGTCGATGCCCGCCACATCACAAAAACCCAGGAGGCTGATGAGGACGTCGGCGGCCTCCTCTTCGAGGCGGTCGCTCTCCGGCGGCGCTGTGCCGGGGGGATGGGGTCCCGGTCCCTCTCGGGTCCACAAGAAGAGCTCGAGGAGCTCGGCCGCCTCGACATTGAGACACATCGCCATGTCTCGTGGGGTGTGGAATTGGCGCCACTCCCGGGCCGCAACGAAGCCGCGCAGACGCGCCGCCAACTGATCGAAACGATGCATGGATCCACTCCCATTAAGCCGGGAGATGGTGGCGAGCCGGGGCGCGAACCGCAAGCAGGATCGAAGCCCCTGACTCAACGCCCACGGCGCGCCTCGCCGACGGAGGCACCGAGGTGGGTCGAGCCTCGGTTGAGAGCCCGTGAAAGAGGGGTTCTCGTCGATGAAAAATCGCGCCGTAGGCGCTTTGGGCTCGGGTGTTCGGGGTAATTCAAGGAGGATTTAGAAGAAACAGAAGGAAAACGAGGTTTGCAAGCCCTTGATTTTGGGTCCTTTTCATATAAAGTGACTCTCTGGTCACATTTTTTGATGGTAATTCAAAATCGTTCCGGTATCTTCACTTCCGACGGCGCGACACCACGTTTGAACCGAGCGCGGTTGAGCCACAATGTCCCCTGGATGCTTCGTTGAGGTCTCCCCACGATGCCCGCCCGCATCGTTCTTCTGCGAAGTGTGCGCCCCGATTACCCCCCCCGGAGCCGGGGCGCCGACGCCGCTCCAGGGGACTTTGGGGCTCAACCGCCGCCGTCTTAAGCCTGCGTTCCCCCGACGCAGGCTTTTTTTTTGCCCGCCCCCGAGCCTGCTCTTTGGTGACTGTCCGGTCATGATATTTGCGCGGCCGGTTCGTCGCTCAGACCCGGAACCTGTGCGCGCGCTTGCGAAGCACGACGGTCACGACCAATAAAATGAAGAACATAAAGCCGATCACGAACACAGAGATGGCCAGGTCATCCTGCGGCTGAACCCCATGATGAAAAAGCTTCACCTCCGGTGCGAGGCGCACCCCGCCGGCGATGAGGCGCTTGCGCTGGGCGCCGTCCAGGCCCTCCCACCAGACGTCTCTGAGTAGGCCCCGATGTGTCCGGGCGGCGGCCAACGCCTCGAGATTATCGCCCACTAAACGCGTCTCGAGAACAACTCTTACGGGCGAATCGGGCGCCGAATCGGCGGTCACCAGCGGCATCCAAACCGCTGCGCTTTCTTGGGTTGCGTCGGGCCTGGAGTTGGCGCGAACCATACGATGTACGTCTGCCCGGCCTAGGATGGTGAGGTGCCGAGTATCGAGAGGTTTCCCGGCGACCAACTCCGCCACGGTGACCTCGGCGTGACCCCCATCGAGGCCATGGATCAGCATGGGCGCGAAGAGCAAGGCCACGATCAACAACCCCACACCCATCACCGCTGGAATCACCACCCATTCGATCTCCCGAGAGCCCATCCGTACATAGGCTTCGTGCACATCGAGGTGGCCGATGTCGATGTCGGGTCTCCGAATCAGCAGGGCCTTGACCAAACCGTCGAAGGCCGCCTGGCCGGGGTCCGAGTAGATGCGCACTCGCTTGAGTCGACCTTTATGCACATAGCTCAGCAAGAGCTCGACGATCTGCGCGTTACGCGGGTGGTGGACGTAGAGATGTTGGAGCTTGGCGAGGGGCACAGAGATGGTCTTGATGCCGGTCGTTGCCTCTAAGCGGTCGCCCTCTATGCGCGCATCCACAACAAAGAGGGTGTAGCGGAACCGAAAGACATTCTCCGCAGTAGGGGGGGATGTAGTCAAAAGTGTGGAAATGTCCTATCAGGTCTGATATCGTCATACCATCTTCAGGAGAGGCAGGGCGAGCGTCTCATGAGTGAAACTCATTCTCCCAAAATACGGATTCAATTAGAGGTTGATCTGCCTCTATTGCGGACCCTCGACAAGGTGTTCAAGGCCCGGTTCGGGGCGCGACGACCAGCGGGCGCCAAGGACGCGCTCTGCGTCGAAGCGCTGGCTCGCGGCCTCGCGAGCCTCGTGGAGCACGACACGGTGAGGCCGCTCCCTTTGGCCCCCATCGAGTGTCGTCAACATGACGTCGACTGCTCTGTGGATACGGTTCCACCGCCGGACTTGAGCATGCTTGACCTCGGGCGATTCGAGCCGGACACCGATGAACCGGACGGGTCCGTAGATTTCTCCATCGATGATGAGTTGTCGCCGGCCGACGAGCCGGAAGCCGATGACGGCCAGTCCATTGTCTGTCGTACGGGAGAGTACGGTCCCGGCTCTCGAAATGCGCCCGACCGTCGGTCCGAGGAGCGTGGCCTGGACGCGGGAAGACGGGTCGATGACCAGCGGCGCATCCGACGCCGCTTCATCAATCGAGTGATCGATCTCGCTGACGGTGGGCACGACCCTAATGGGATCGCGGCCACACTGAACGAGGAGGGGTGTCGCACCGCCCGAGGGCATCGCTGGTCCACCCAGGCCATCGATCAGTTGATCCGTACGGAGAACGCACGCCTCGGTCGCAAAGCATGGGTCCCCCGCGCCCTCGCCGACTGACCGCCATTGGGAATGCCCGCGATCCGCGCCTTGGTTTCTTGCCCATAACGGCTCCGAGGTACCCGTATGCCGGCGAACGGCGGAGCCGAGAGGTGGACGTGTGAGAGAGACCAAGAGCAAGCAAGCGCGAATCGTCGAGGCCCGAATGAAGCTCCGGACCCGGTTCAAGGCCAAGATCGACGCCTCCCCATCCGTCGCTGACGACGCGCCCGAGGGCTCGGGAGCACCCAATCAACACGGCATGCCCCAGCTGCCGGTGGGACAATTCGAGACCCAACAGTGGCCGGTCCTCGATCTCGGTGTGCGCCCCGGGGTACGGAAAAGCACCTGGCGATTGGTGGTGGACGGCGCCGTCGAGCGCCCCTTGGACTTGGACTGGAATCAACTCATGGAGATGGAGCAGGTGGAAGACGTCAGTGATTTTCACTGCGTCACCACCTGGAGCAAATTCGATATGCGCTGGGGCGGTGTTCGCGTCTCGACGGTGCTCGCCTTGGCCGGCCTCGCGCCGACGGCGACTCACCTGATGTGTCACGGGTCCGACGACTACACCACCAATGTGGCCCTCGAAGAGGCCCTCAAGGACGACGTGCTCTTGGTGCACACCCATGACGGCCGACCACTCCCCGAAGATCACGGCGGCCCGGTGAGAATGATCACGCCTCAATTGTATGCCTGGAAAGGCGCGAAATGGATTCGGCGGATCGAGGTGATGTGCACGGATCGGCCGGGGTTCTGGGAAGAGCGCGGGTATAGCATGACCGCCTATCCCTGGCGTGACGATCGCTATCGTTGAGGGGGCTGCCTCAGTCCTTGGGCGTCAAGACCGTCGTCAGGCGCCAAATGCCCGGGCGGAAAGCGTCCTCCCAGCGCGAGATCTCGGACTCCATCACGGCG
>MPMC02279078.1_pt1 | contig 20966 bp, 23 predicted proteins | sample 1617281 | NCBI WGS metagenome assembly MPMC02 (sample SAMN05944809, study PRJNA350692) | marine metagenome | biome: marine; feature: ODZ; material: water; isolation source: 100 m water sample filtered on 30 um supor filter | place: Pacific Ocean | collected 2012-04-09 | depth 100m m | reverse complement strand
GTTCCGTTGAAGGTTTGTTCAATAGATTCAACGGCAAAGTTAGTGTGACGGCGGTACACAACCTTGAAGTAAGTAATTTGAGGGTTGCCAGTCAGGTAGACATCCTGGGCACCATAAGCGACGATTTGCATTAAACCTCCGGACATGTTTGTTTGCTTATATACATAGCAAATAAAAAAAATTTTAAAAAAAACACAATTAATTCTCTATAATTATTCAATGTGCAATAAAATAGTATTGTTATTAATTTCACAAGGAGAATAAAGTACTGGAATAAGTTCGATTTCGTTGAAAACCATATAGTCTCTTATATCATGGAGCATTGAGAATACTGTAACATCACTGCAATTGTCTTCAACGCATTCGTTGTAGTGTTCTATAAACGTTCTTGTAAGAATATGACTACAATTGTTGCTTGCTATTCCACGAGTTTTAAATTCAGGTTCTATATCTCTTAATGAAAATGCCCTGATACTAGCTGCATAATTTCTTGGTTCGCTATACTTGTTCAATAGATCATTTCCACCACAGTATTCATAAGCACTTTCTAAGAAATTTTCATTGTGACAACAGTCAAATAGCACGTTTACTTTAACACCTTCTGCAATGTTTTCCATTCTGCTGTTGAATGTCATAGAGTTAATAACTCCTTTTTCTTTGTAATCACAAGGCACAATAGCGTCTTCGTACTCTTCTTCTTTGACATTCTTAACCACAATACCATCACCAGAATAGAAGAACATTATTTCATCACATCCTTTCTCATTTGCACATTCTATAAGCTCATCCAAACGCTCTAAAATCTTCATTTTGTTGGCGTCCTTTGACATATTTGAAAGTGTCATAATACTGCTTTCTTCAAAACCGAGTTTGTTTATCAAAAAGCTTCGCATAGTAGCAATAGCAGAGCGCTTCTTTGTATCGTTGGTAGACACTAATAATGCAGCACGATTGCTTGGTGTAAATTCTATGGAAGTTTTACCCTTCAACAAGGCAGAAGCCTTTTTAGCTTCCATTTCTTCGCGTTTCAAAGCTTCTTTCATTTCTTTAACTGAATTTTTACGCTCAAGCTTGATTAGTTGTTTGAGTTCTTTTTCAGAATTCTTACGCTCCAACTTAGCAGTCTTTTCAGTTTCTTTTAAGTCCTTAGCAGAGTTCTTACGCTCCAACTTAGCAGTCTTTTCAGTTTCTTTTAAGTCCTTAGCAGAGTTCTTACGCTCCAGCTTAGCAGCTTTAGATGCTTCCTTTAGTTCCTTTGCTGAGTTCTTGCGTTCAAGCTTAGATGGCTTTTTAAGAGCACTTGACGTGTTCTTTGTCTTTTTTAATAGCACAATATCATTGAGACCAACTTCCGGGTTCTTTTGGAACCTTTTGAGTTTTTTGAGCGTAAGGTTCAGACGAGACTGAGCAGTATCGATGACCTTGACAGATTCTTTATGCTTCTCGTTGACAAGCTTGATTTGATTTTTGCGTTCTTGTTTCAGCTCTTTAATAGTATCTTTACAAGACTGTACTTGTGCACGCACATCATTCATCGCATCATCAACGGCAGACTTACGTGTTGCTTTATCTTCCATCTTATACAAATAACAGCTATTTTTTATTTTAAAAAATGAATTAAATATTATTAGTGTCATTACTATGGATATAGCTCTTGTTGAAATGGTTATGGATGTAGCTGGTATCTCCCAGTCTAAAATCCAACTTTGCGAAGAAAAAAAGCACGAAGAAATACCACAAAATATTTGTAAAAAATATAAAATAAATAACCAATTATACAGCATTTATCGAGTATCTCAAAGTCCAAACGAAGAAATACAAGAGCATTTATGGTCTTTTTACCAATCTATTTTATATTTTATCAAAAAAGACTATTTTATGCTGTCAGAAGAATCACTAACAAAAGAATATGAACGCTTTCTTGTGAGCTTCAAAAATGACATCGAAAAGATGTTTTACATCACACAACAGAAAGTCGAACTAGACATATCAGACATAACAAACAAAGATTTTTTGAAAATTTTAAGCAGGTATATCGAGCTAAAAATAGTCATTATGAATATCGATAACATAGAAATATACCCAGACGAAGCATCAAAAAATAAAAAAATTGTAATATTGGAAGAAAATAACGTTTATTATCCAGTTATCGATAACAGGTTCCAAGGCTATGAGTTCATCAACGAACAACGGGTTGAACCACCAAGGGTTGAACCAAGCGTTGAACCAAACGACAAGGTTGAACCAAACGACAAGGTTGAACCAAGCGTTGAACCAAGCGAAAACTGGATACGTTCAATGCCAAAGGATTTGCTAATTAAAACAGCAGCAGAATACGGCATAGAAACAACGAAGCAAGGCAAAACAAAGGTTATATCACGCACACGTATTGAATTGATTTCAGATATTTTAAGTAAAAAATGATTATTTTATACGCTTATAATATAGTACGAAATATGGAACGTACGTTTGACACCAACATACGAGCATCTCTTTCCGAGCTCATTACACGTGCACGCTCGGTAAATAATCAACAAGATATCATCATTGATGAAGTTGAATTCAGATTTGGAAAAAGAGAACAGAATTTTTTCAATTCCGACCATACAGTTGTACAGTTTCAAAAAATGTTAGGCTATTTACGCGCTAATTATCCACCCATAGATGGTATCAACACACAAGAAACATCACTTGCACTCGATATTATTGTTGAAAATTCAGATATACCAGAAATGGATGGTCTTCGTGTTACTGTTAATGGACCAAATGATTTCAACTCGTATTGTAAGCAAAATAATCTGAACGAACTGCATAATACGCAGTTTGAAAGAAAGAAACGTATTTCAAACATAAACGTGAAAGAGTATTCATTCTTACGGTTGTCTGCATCCACAGAGACCAATCTGTATGTTCCAGAAGACAACACTGTAGCCGGAGTATCCATAGCCGAAATCAACAATATGTTGAACTCTATGCAGTACCAGAAGTATTACCGGTTAAAAAAGAGATATAGTTTTTACATTACCATTGATAACAACTCGGATTACCAAGTCCGTGTCGATATGACAGATGTTCGTCAAGGCAGTGGATATAGTCTTAGAAATTCAAAAGTCAAAGAAATCAAACCGCGTTATGAGATTGAAATTGAATTTTTAGGAAAGGTAGATACGCAGCGTCCTTCCTCATTAACTAAAAATGATGACCTAATTCAGTTTCTTGGAATGTTTACTGCATTTTATAATGATACAACTTTTGAATTTTTATTATCAGATTTGCAAAAGAAAAATGTACTCGATAATTATTTGAATATTTTTTACAAAAACCAAGACACGTCGGATATGAAAAAGTTCCCAAAGAAATATTTTGTCGGCACAGACATTCGACCATTGGAACACAAGCATATTGTTTTGGAAGCTGGCAAAACAGCTCTTGTCAAAGAGCAATACAGTGTCTCTGTAAAAGCCGATGGAAACCGTATGCTGTTGTTCCTACGCAGTCAAGACAACAACCTGTATGGCATAGACAATAACTTGAACGTTAAAGTAATAGCCTTATTGAATAGTCCTCCACCACAAGAAGGCCAATACTATTTAGTAGATGGAGAACTAATTAAAACTAAGCTCGATACAACAGTATTCTTGTGTTTCGATATAATCTACGCACAAGACACGGATGTACGAAACAAAAAGTTCCATGACGAAAAGGGTTCAAGATATGAACTACTCCAGAAATTCGTCAAAGAAACCAAGGTAACCAATGATGGTGCGTCACTACGAAATATTAGCTACAAACGTCTTACAAATATGACAATCTTATCTGAGTTTGTTCAGAACAATGAAGTGGATTACGAAACAGATGGCCTTATTTTCACGCCATCGGGAAAATACCCCGAGTCCATAAATGAAATACAAAATATTCGATTGAAGTGGAAGCCCATAGAACTGCAGTCTATTGATTTTAAATTAAAAATGGATAAGACCGATAACAACAAGTACAATGTCATAAGTACTTCAAGTGGACCAAAGGTTTATGCTACTCTTACATACATTTCAAAGAAAGAATACCCTACGTTTAACGTTAAAGATAAGCCTGAGTTCTCAAAAATAGCTCTTAGTGTAAACGAAAACGGTAAGCCTGTTTTTGAAAATAAAATTCTTGAAAATGGCAGCATTGCAGAGTGTGTATTTGTCAACGGTCAATGGGACATAATCAGGCTTCGACTTGACAAAAAGGAACCCAATGGGGCCATTGCAGTGTTTTCCAATTGGAAGCTTATTATCGAGCCTATTTCTATGGCCGAGCTTACTGGTGTCGTCATAAAACAACGGGAAAACCTTGTTCAAGAGGAACCAAAAATATCTCTCAAAAATCCTGAAAAGATAACGTTTGTACCGTCTAAGAAGTTGACATTCAAGAGCAAAAAAGAACCTGTTGTTGCTGCTCCAGAGACTGCCTCTTCTTCTACTACTGCTCCTGCTGTTCCTGCTCCTGCTCTTGCTCCTGCTCCCGAGCCCGAGCCTCCTGCTCCAGAGCCTGTTCCAGAGCCTGAACCTACTGTTCTTGCTGCTCCTGATGTTCTTGCTGCTTCTGCTGCTCCTGTTGCTCCTGTTCCTGCTCCTGTTCCTGCTGCTTCTGCTCTTGTTGTTCCAGAAGCATCGGAACCTGACTACGCAGTAGAAACTCTAAGACAAAAGATAAGAGCAGCACTAAAACGCACTGACAAGCTTGAAAAACTAACTCCGTTGATAGCTCAGAACAGGCTTGTTTCAACCGGTGAATACACCAAAGAAGGTCTTATCAAAAATAAACCAAATGTAGCTGCTGCTGTAAAAGAGCTAAAAGAACAATAAATTAAATATTTTTTAAAATACTTTGTATGCTTTAAAGTATAAAGTATAAAGTATTATGTCATCGTTTGAACGTATACAAAAAGGGTACAATGATGCTGTACAAAAAATTAGCGATGGTGTAAGTGCTATGATTACAAGTCCACAAACCAAATTTGACCAACAGCGTCCAAAGAGCAATATTTTCAATTATCTTGAAAGCATAGGCAATGAAGAGCTCTTCTTTTACATTATTATCTTAGTTTTTGTAGTCTTTATAAGCAATAGTATTGGTTTGGAATTTACCATGGTAGCAGGCTTAGTAATAGGTCTTGTAATCGTTTACTATCTTCGTGAAAGAGAGATATCACTAGGAGATAACTTTGAAATGGAACATGAAAGCAAGCTTGAACACGACATTTTCAATAACACAAACAATATGCATATGGATGCCTCACTCATTGACCTTCTGTACAGCATCAAAGAATACAAACAATACAATCCAGACGTTTACATACGTCTTTCAAAGAACATTGATAACCTTCTTAGAATTGAAAAAGACTTAGAAAATGGAGCTGAAAGACCGGCACAATTGTTTGATGTCGCTCATATGTGTCAAAAGAAAGCATTAAATGCTTTACATTCTATGATACATAGCATACCATACAGCAAAAACTCAGATGAAAAATTCACAGAAGCACTAGAAGAATTTAACAAACTTTTTGCAAGGCATATTGCAAATATGAAAAAGATGGTAATAAAATTACAAAATGATCACCCAATGAATGTTGATAGTAGACCAGATTTCCATACGAGTGATGTAGACGGAAATGACACACAATACAACGGCAATTATGAGTTCTTTTCTTGAACAATTCGAACCAATAAGTCTATGTCTATGTCATTCAAGATTGGTTCACATTCCCATAATAATTTTTTATTTTTTGTGTCAATACAAAAAGTTTCTGGATAATAATGACTTATTACCGAGCCAGGTTTCATCAGGTTTCGTAATTTCACAGATACAAGAGCTTTACTTTGAGGTGGCAAAATGTACAACAGCTGAACGTCTGTAGACACTGGGTTTTTTAACACAGGTTCGTTGTCTTTCATCTTGTTTGGATTTAAAAAACCAAGCTTTAACATTGAACATAAGTCACTTATGCATGGTACATAGCACGACTTGTATTTCCAACCCCAGTCAATGCAGCCTTGAGTGTAATATTTCACAGACCAAAACATACCGTCTAAATAATCTTGACACCCTTGTTTTATTTCATCTTCATTCAAAGAATCAACATAACGCTCTTTCCAGCCTGCATAACCAAACATTATTTTGTCATCAACACGAGGTTCAATGTAATTATAGTTATTTACTTCTTGCTCATAGTTCAAAAAACTTTTTTGTTTCAATGCTCGAGATACACGCTTGTTTCGAGCGTCTGTAATCTTTTTAAGTTGGATTTCTTCTACGGATTGTAGTTCCTGCAAAAGCTGCAATAATATAACGCTGTTTACGCAGCCTTTTTGAACAAGGTTGACAAACATACTTTTGTTTCTTATCTTTTTGTATGCTTCTATGGCAATGTCCAATGCACCTTCTCGTATGAGCATCGATGGGATATGAGGAAGAAAGTCGTTACCGTGTAAGAAACACATATAAGCATAGTCAATCATTGTTTTCTGAACGTAAGGTGAAGTAGCAAGCTCAGTGTGCTGTTCTTTTGGAGCTAAATTGTTGTGTAATAGCAAACGAAGCTCTGGTATTCTGACGTATAAATAGCCTTGGTCTGATGAAGACCCGAAGAACGTACTTTCACGTACAAGTGTTAGTTCCTTTTTGAAGTTCACGAGACATAAAAATATCAAGTCAGCATCAAGACCATAAACAACGCTGCTTTTTTCTTGTCCAGAAGACCTTATATGGTCCATAATCTTGTGCTCTCCTTCACCAGGTACATCTGAACCGCTTATAACCATCTTGGTATCAAATTTCAACGAATGCAGCATCTTATCGAGCTTTTTCATAAAAGTTGTACCCGGGCTTATCATATTGTAGTCGTTTTTGTCACATTTCATATTGTATTTCTTTTTCAAGTCGTCCAAAAATATTTTGTCAGCAGCACTTCGGAAACGACGCTTACGCTGCTGTTCCATTTTGGCAACAGGTACTACTCCATCAACTGCAACGTAAATCAAGTCAGATGGTTTGACAAAATCGACAATAGTTCGGAAGTATCTTTCAACATTTTGTAGCATTTCTTTTTCACTTAGTCCATCACGCTCTTTGCATGCAGGGTGTATCAAGCAGTTGAAATCAAGATAAAGCGAAGATACTTCTTTGTAAGGGCATTTATGAGTAAGAAGCGAGGAACGATGATTATCGTACAGCCATTTAAAATAACTCGGTACCCCCATTTTATTTATTTTAGAAAAAAATCAATTTTATTTATTTATTTATTTCAAATTTTTGATAAATTTCTTCTAAAGTACACGAATTTTTTTTGTGTTTTGCAAACCTTTTGTATCGTGTATCGTTTTCCCATGGATGGTTTGTGACACCAAACAATGAGGCATCAGGACACATAATATGGTATTGTTTTAATTCTGGGTATTTTTGAATTATGTCATGGCTATAGTAATAAATGTTGTTTTCGTAATTCATAGGAGTTACCAAACTCATAAAGACAGCAAGTGATTTATTATTACATTCAAGAGGGAATATGCTTTCATCTTGTTCTATGTGTACATAAATACCGCTCGATAAGTGATAGATACTGTTTTTGTTGAACGTATTCCGCTTTTCGTACAAACACAGTTTAAAAAGCTCATTAGATTTTTTATGAATAATATCATCGTCATCCATGCGTGTTGTACACAAAAACTTTTTTGAAACATCAAGGTATCCACGCAACCATTCGTTGCTTTCCAAGCGGTCTTCTTGTTTCCAGTAATGGACAAAGAAGTTATGTTCATTGATTACCAGCCTATTTAACCTGTTGACAAACTTAAACGGAAGATTTTTATCTACTAACATTATGACTTTAAAATCCACAATTGATTGCTGTAATAGCGAGGGTAAACAATATGTTTCAAACAGTTTAAAACGGTAGTCCAAACGCTCTTCACTTAAAAGACTTTCCAACTTGTTTGCAAATTCATTACGGTTCATGTCTACAGAGAACCTTATGATGACAACGTGTTCGAGAAGTTGCATTATGTCAGATTGTTTTTGTAGTTCATAGCTTTCTTCAATGAGGCGTTTTATACGTTGTGCCATATTTAATAATAACGCGAAAATAATAGTTTCAAAAAAACGAAACCAAAATTATAAAATGACAGTAAATTTTGAAATAAAATCTTCCAATATGCTTTCTATGGAAGAACTAAAAGAATGCGTTGCTTTACTTGAACAATACTTTGAGTTACCTCATTTATCACAAGACCAATTAAACAGTATATCTATGACTCGTACTCTTTGGTTCATAACAAAGAACAATGATACTATAATCGGAATAGCAACACTTACTCCAGACAAAGAAGATAATCTCAAAAACATACTCGTAATACCGTCTTATAGAAATAAAGGAATATGTTCTATGATGTTAAAAAATATAAAAATATTTTACAAAAAATATAAACAAAAAATGCATAAACCAAGCTTAACAGTTTTAAAAAATAAGGAAAATACACAAATATTAATAAAATTATATGAAAAAAACTCTTTTTTTATAGAAAAAGAAACAAATGAAAAAATTTTTATGACTTTAATTGTTTAAAAGTAAAAAGTCATATTTCTTTTAACGCGATAATTAAGAGGTATACTCTGACGATGTTCATTCATTAAATGTACAATTTGGTTATCTGGTCCCCGAAAGTCATTGAATTTTTTGAGACCATTTTCCAAGCTATCGTCATGCTTTATATCCATAGCATACTCCTTACCAGTCTCAAAGCTTAAAAGTTTTACACGTAACATTTACGTTAAAATAAAGTATTTTTTATAACTATTTTATTTTAAGATGGATGACAATAAAATATTATTACAAATGATATGCATTTATAATGCACTTAATGATGGTTGGACAGTAAGAAAGACAGGTCCAAACCGATACGAATGTGAAAAAGAACTAAAAAAGATTTCATCAGATGCATTTATGGATGAGTTCGTCAAAGAATTTTTAAAATACATAGTGTCGAAAGAAACAGCATTTACCAAGAAGGACTAAGAAATTTTACAAAACTTTCAACACTTACAACATTTTCTTCAGAACAAATAGGCGAATATGTAATAATAATAGTAGACCCAGAAGCTGATACACTCGTGTTCTTGCAATTCAAAAATGTTGTTTCAAATACATTAAGAGTGTGTTCACTTAGTGGTTTTGTGTCTTGTTTAAATACTACAATTTCAAAGCTTTCTGGTAATATTTTTGAAGGCTCTATGAGCTTATACGATTCTGCAAACCCTACGTCTTCATCGCCCATTGAAACGTAGTCCAATAAGTCGTTCGTTGCAGGGTAAATGTAATTAATTTTGTTGTCATACAAAAAGCAGCACTTGTAAGCAATACCACATTTTAAAGAGATACATAAACCAGTACGAGAAGAATACATTCTTGAAATAGCATTTTTGGTAATGCTTCCTTGTTCCGAAAGCCGAACAAACCCAGACACCATAAACATATGGTCAATGTACTCCATAGGGTCTTTGGTTAACTGTTCTCCTGCTTCCGCCTCTGCTTCCGCTCCTGCTTCCGCTCCTGCTTCCGCCTCTGCTTCCGCTTCCGCCATCAAGTCAGGTATTTCTTCTTGTTCTTGTTCTTGTTCTTGTTCTTCTATGTAACAACCCAGCGCTTGTACTTGTGATATTGAAAGGAATTCCATTACTTAATTATACAAGGACAAATCATTTTTTGTATAAAAAAACATAAAAAACAATGTAAATGTCATTTATACAAAAATATATACCTAATACCATCGATAAAATTATCGGAAACAAACAGCAAATAGAGTGCATAAATCAACGATTGAAAGAACAGTTTAATAGTGTATTGTGTATAATAGGACCACAAGACGTGGGTAAAACAAATAGCTTAAAAATCCTTTTGAACCACCATAAATACCGTATAAAATACATTGATATTACAAAAAATAAGAAGAACGTCTATGAATTAGTTTCAAATTACCTTTTCAATAGAAGTGTTGACTCGTACTTTAGTAAGCCTGTAAAAACAGCTTATTTGATAGACAATATGGAACACATAGAACACCAAGTAGAGCTATCAAAAATAATAGAAATAATCAACAAAAAAAAGTTAAAAGAAGACGATATTATCGTGTGTATAAGCAATAATCCTGTTCACAATGAAGCATTCAAACCCTTTGAATGCATAGAACTTAGTCTTATTAATCAAAGTGAAAAAGTACGCTTGATAAATAGAGTTAAACTTAAAGAAAATTATAAAATAAGCAACAATGTAGTGCAGATAATAGCTAAAAATTGTTTCAATAGTTTTAATAGTGTTCTTAATACGCTAAAGCAGCTGAATATTATGTACGGAGACACCATAACGTATGTTAATTTGTTAAGCTACTACACAAAATCAAAAGACAAAGTATCAGCAAAGAAAATACGTGAAGAAATTCTTATGGAACTTTTTTCAAAAGAAACAACTGCACAACAGTGTATATTAAAATTCAACAAAGACAAAAGTATGCTTCCAATGCTTATAAATGATAATTATTTAACATTCTTTGAAAACTCTAACACTAATTATGCAGATAAATTAAATCTTTTAAGCCAATGTACGCATTATATTATGCTTGGAGACATATGTGACAAGCTCATTTACAATCAGAACAACTGGGCAAACCAATATATCCATTGCCTTCTTTCATGTTATTTCCCAACAAGACCCATATGTAAGCTCGAATACCCTGACACCAAAATAATAGAAATTTCAAAATCAAAAACACTTGGTAAGTACTCCAGGTATCGAACAAACATTAAAAATCTTTATCTATTATTCAATGTGTTAAACGGTAATAATTTCTATTCCATTGAAGACGTTTATTACATAGCATGTACCATTTTGTATCATTTATATGACGAAGAAGGCGATATAAACAAAGGCATAAAGATGATGCGCTTTTATTGCTTAGATGATACGTACATTGACAAGCTTCAAAAAACTGATGTACTCAATAAATATAGGTACAAGATAAAAAATAAAAATAAAATTAAAAAATTGTTTAAAGACACCTAATTATAAAAATAAAATGGAAACGAACTTTAAAATAAGCTACGGTGTATCCAAGATATATGACCAAAACTACGAACCCAAGTGGTCCAATGAGTACATGGATGCTATGCATGAAGGTATCATTACTGCACCGTACGTAAAAGAAGATTCTTCGTGCAATATGAAGCGCTTAAAAAAGAAAATCAAAAAAGACCACAACAAGGTAGAATACATAGGTTCTGGAGCATACGCGAAAGTATGGTGCATTGACCATCCAGATGACCAACGTTATGGAGACAACGTATATGTTTTAAAAAATTCAAAATATGACTCGGACGACGAAAATGAAGACGAAGAAGAACAAGAAGAAAATGTTGGAACAGTTCGTTCAAACGACATAAATAACAATGTGAATGCAGAAGTACGTATGATACGTTTGCTGAATGACCTCGTTATGGAAGGCATATCTCCTCATATTCTCCTTTACATCAAACATTCTCAATGCTTAAAATGCACTAAACCTTCGATGCAGCTTGTGACCGAAATATGTAAGTCAAGTGCATATGACATAGGCAAAGAAGAAGACAAAGAAGGAAACGAAAAATGGCCTTATATGCGACACTTGGACATAGTAATATTCCAAGTAATGTTTACCCTTCACGTCATACAAAGCATTTACCCTGCTTGGAGACACAATGATTTGCGTACCGATAATGTTTTCTTGGATAAAGTTGAAAAAAAAGATTATTATTACCAAATAGATGGAAAATATTACAAAATTCATACAAATATGTTTGCAAAAATTTCTGATTTTGGTCATTCAAATTTGCCAGGAATTATTGATAATAATTTGACTAAACCAGAAAAAGAAATACAAAAAGATAAAAAAACTAAAAAAGAAAAAGAAGTTTATTTGTGGAACCCTGAAAGCTATGGAATGCGTGCAAATAAAAATAAGTATTACGATATGCATACCTTTTTAAACAGTGTAAACGTCACGTTCATTGATGACGATGGAGAATGGGTGATAGATGAAAATATACAATCACTCTTGGAAGAGTTCCTTCCTATTGATTACAGAACAACATTCAAAGTAACAAAGACTGCTGTAAGAAGAAATAAAAATAACAAAAATCTTTCAAGTCAAGATACCATAATACCTGACTTGGAACTTTTTACTCCAGAACAAACGATGAAGTACTTCGAACATTTCCGAGTAGACCCAGAACATATTCCAAAATACGAGCACATTTTCAGTGCATAAAAATTAAATTAAACAGCCGCCATTACGTTTCATAAGCTGCGAAAAAGCATTTACTTTTTTCCTTTTAACAGTTCCATCATTATTTTTTAACTGTTCATAAAATTCTTTGACGACTGGATCGCAACCAACGCGTCCAAAATTTATGCCTGTCAAAAAGAGCCCTTCAAGATTTTTTACTCTGCTCAACGAGACATAAATCTGTGATGGGATAAATACACCACGTAAGTTTGTTACTACATAATCCAGCGTAAGACCTTGACTTTTGTGTATGGTAATAGCCCAAGCAAGCTTCAATGGAATTTGATTACGTGTTACAGTAGCAAATGATAGTTCGCTTGTGAATTCGTGTACTACAATAGCACGTTCAGTACCATTGAGAAACCGTACAACAGGTGTACCAGCATTAGAAAATCCAGTCACAACACCACGTGAGCCATTTGCAAGTCCTTCTTCCACGCTAAGATTATACACAAGCATAACCTGAGCACCAACGCATAGTTTCAGTGTATTTTCCGTCATATAGCGCTTTTCTAACAGTTCAATAGCCTTTTTATATAAAGGATTTTTAGACGGTAACACTTTTCCATCAGGTTCACATACTTTCGTTACTGCTCCATAGACTTTACTTTCGTTACCTATGTCCAACAGCTTTTGTAGTTCCTTTTCGTTTATATCATTGACCTCCACGTTAGTAGGAAAGAGCTGCGTTGGAATAATACCGTCCTTTTCACCAGGAGAGGAAACAATACGGCCTTTTAATAGCTCTCTATGCTCCGCATTTAAAACACCAAACCGTAAGCCATTGAGTATATCTTGAAATGCAAGGTCGTGTTGTTGTCGAAAGATTTTATCGAGTAAGTAACAGTCTATGTTGTCAATAAAAAGCTCGGACTGGAAGCAGTATTCCGAGGACCCAACAGGAGGTAGCTGGCAAAAATCACCACACAAAAGCAGTTGAATACCTCCAAAAAACTTGTCAATCTTGCGTACTTTACGAGCTACATAATCCAGCTTTTCAAACAGTTCAGCAGTCAGCATAGACACTTCGTCAATAATTAGCAGCTCCACGGTCTGCCATTGCTCGCGTATTTTTTTGTTACGACGTACCTTCGAAAGGATTTCTTCTTCGTCGCCTTTTGCAAGTCCAATGCCTCCCCAGCTGTGCAGTGTTTTGCCAAATGGCAATAATGTAGCTGCAATACCTGTCATAGCAGTAGCTGCACAACCTTTGTTACATTCTTTAATAACAGCCTGTATCAGATAAGATTTTCCACAACCTGCAGGACCAGTAACAAGCACATTTCTTTTTCCAGAAACTGCATCTAATATTTCTTGCTGCTTTTGCGTCAAATCCATTTATTTAAAAGAAATAAAAAATCATTTTTCTTTTGTTATTTTATATGCCGCCCATAGATCTTAAAGAAGGTCTTGCAGCAAATAAATACCTTAAAACCAAAGCTTTGATAGACCTTTATGCGCCTCAGTTTAGCTATGACTATTTCAAGGGAAATAACAAAGCAATAGTGTGTGTAGACAAAGAGCTTAACAAGAAAATCAAAAAGCAAAAACAAGTCCGTAAAAAGCTCGGTACAGGTAGCTATGGTACAGTTGACAGCATTGTATTCGACAAGCAAGGAAAAGTCAAGTTCTCATTTAAGCGTGCTAAGTATGAAAGTGCAAAGGCATCAAGAGACTATGCATCGAGCCCAAATGTTGAAGTACAAATGATGATATACCTTAATCAAACGTTTGTCTTTCCTGAAATTTGTCCTCATTTTGTGACATACATAGGACATAACCAGTGCAAAAGTTTTATGGTTCTTATGATGGAACAGTGTGATACCACGTTAGAAAATTTAATCGAAAGAAAAAAGAATTATTCTTTAACACACAATGACTGGGACAGCATACTATTTCAAATAGTGTTCACATTAGCGTGTGTACAATACCATAACAGCAACTATCGTCACAATGACCTCAAGCTTGATAACATTTTTATAAACATTAAGTCCAAGCCTGTAAAGCTTTATTACGAATGGGACAACGTAAAGTACTCGATAACAACACGTTATATAGTAAAGATTGCAGACTTTGGAATGTCGTGTATAAAAGGAACCATATATCACAGAGATATACTCGAAGGAGGGTATTCTTACGTTGGTATTTCACACGAACGACATAGACTATACGATATCCATCATATAATAGCGTTTGTGAAAAAGTATTACATAAACAACAAAAAGCTTAAAAGTCGCGTGAACACACCTATAACCTATGAACTCATAGACAGAGTAACAGGGTACAAAGTCTACAAAGAAACAGGGTTACACTTACTTGAAAAAGAAAAGCCATCTATGGAAAAGGGGTTCCCAAAGAACTTAGTGCCTCTTTTCAAGCAGTTTAAAATTATTTTATTACCAAAAGACGCAGTTGTTTACTCTGTTGTTGGTAATAAGAAGGTAACCAAGAAGTTCAAGCTGAAGTTTCGGTCTAAAAAGGATATACTAACAAGTCCTCTTATCGTAAAGGATAACGTTATACCTGATAGCAAAGCAATCGAAGAAACCGTTAAAAAGTACTTTAATCGTAAACGCAATGAAGATACTATCAAAAAATTCTTTGAACCTAAAAAGACGCAACCACCCAGTTTATCAAATTATTCCAAAACAATTATTAGACAGTTAATAGCGCTTGAAAAATCAGGAACATATTACGAAAACTGCACTTCTGACAAGATACCCAATTACAAAGTACCTGGACGGTGTACCAAGCTAAGCAGTAAAACAGGGCAAGAAATTTTGAAATTACACAAAGAATATGAAAAATTATTAAAATATAAAATTCCACTCGAAAAATTATTTAACTATAAAGTATAAATGAGCGAGAAACAACGTGAAGAAGCAGGAACCGTGGAGGCAGCTTCTTCTGGTGAGGAAAAGAAGGTTATGGTTTCTCCTGTGCAGGTATTATTAGGAGCCATTGACCTTGCTACTACTCGTGGTGCTTTCAGAATTACAGAACTACAGCTGATTACTCAAGCGTATGCTATGTTGTCACAGAAGCCTGTGTCCGAAGGACAGGAACAAGCACAAGAACAAAAAGAATCTCCTATCCCTGAGCTTGAAAGAGCTATTCAAAATGCAATGGGAAAGAATTAATTTTATAACTGTATTATATATACTTATGGACTATAATACTATGCAGCAAGACCCGCAAGACCCTGTCGAGGAAGCTCTTCAGAAGCTTTATTTACAAATGTTGAAAAACAAAGCTTATATGAAGAGCGTGTATGACAACCTTTTCGATATCATAGTAGCAGTCTTTTTGGGAACTGTGTTGGTTCTTCTTTCCAATAGATTTATTCCCGTCAATTTTATGGGTTATCAAGGCGTTCAACCCTATTTGTCTGTAGGCATAGCACTTACGACAGCAGCTTATTTAGCGTACAAAGCTTTTTTAAAAAAATCTAAAATGCGTAAATAAATTAAACCTTGTTTATGCTCCAATGTAAATGGCAAAGAATGCTAACAAGTCCATAGATTTCAGAATTAAAAAGTTCGATATGAACATGGTAGGTGATAACAAGGTAATTTTGTTTATTGGTAAACGTGGAACAGGTAAGTCCACGTTAGTTATAGACTATTTGTTTCATAATCAGCACTTCCCTGTTGGTACTGTCATATCTCCAACAGATGAGTTCAACGAAACATACAAGCCCCATATTCCAAGTATGTTCATTCACGAAGAGTTTACTCCAGAACTTGTAGAAAGTTTTTTAACTCGTCAAAAAATGATAGTAAAAAGTACAAAAAATGACAAAAACTACGAAAATATTGACCCTCGTGCTTTTTTAATTTTTGATGATTGTCTATACGATAATAAGTCTTGGATTAACGATAAAAATATCAAATGGATTTTTATGAATGGAAGACATGGTAAAATTACTTTCATTATTACTATGCAGTACTTACTTGGTATTCCTCCTGGATTACGCACGCAAGTAGACTACTTGTTTATTTGTAAAGAAACCAAGATGAACAACAAACGCAAGTTTTATGACCATTATGCGGGTATGTTCCCCAACTTTGATATGTTCAACAAGGTTCTTACAGAGTGTACCAAAGACCGAGGATGTTTGGTCATAGACAACTCTACAAACAGTGACAAATTAGAAGACCAGGTATTTTGGTATAAAGCAGAAATACACTCGAAGTTTCGAGTATGTTATGACCAGTTTTGGAAAAACAATAACGTAATAGAAGATGAAGAAGACGCAGAAGTAAGTAATGACTACAACAACAAAATAATAAAAAATAAGCTCGATTATAACGTTATGCGTCAATCAACAAGGTCACCATCGTCTTATTATAGCTAAATCGTTTGAAAGCGTAAATTTAAAATAAATTTTTAAAGTAAATGGCGTCATTGGTGCATGAGCTATATGTCAATGACGCTATCGTAAACCATATTCATAAAGGTATGAAAGCTCTTTACAAGGAATCCTTGCGTCTCAATGCAAATGATTCCATCATTGTATTCCAAGAGAGCTTACGTAAGGTTAAGGACTTGTCTCAAATGAATTTAGAAGAGGACTACAATGGTCTTATAGAGTCTGCACCAGATGAAGAATTTATTGACAGAGTTTTCGAACTCACTTTCAGGAACACTGCAAAGCATTACATAGAAGCAGAAAAAGGTTATGTCATCGAAGACATACGTGATTTACCGTCTTCTTATTTGAATATGCCTCGTGACAATATAAGACTATTACACCTTATCACACTTGAATGTGCACGTGGAATTTATACTCAAGCTAACTTGTACTGCACAAAATACTCTGAAATTAGCTTGCAAAGCAACTATGAAAAAGCAAAGGACATCATTCGTAAGTGTGTCATAAAGGCTATTAAAAAGCGTATTGACCTAAATGAAATATATGACTACTACACACGCCCAAAGACACCTGAACAACAAATAGAAACAGACTTCCATAAGTATGTTTCTGAAACCCAGAAAGACGTACCAGACAGGCTTGACTGGCAAGAACAAGAAATCATTAAAGAAATAACGTATGACCCAGAGGAAAAAATTGAAGAAAGTGATGACGAAGATAGCTCATACAAAATGTCAGAAGACGAAGAACTCAAGGAAACAGATACCGATGACTTTGATGAGCCTGAAGAGCCTGAAGAGCCTGAAGAGCCTGAACAAGTTGAAGAGCCTGAAGAGCCTCAAGAGCCTCAAGAACCTGAACAGTTTGAAGAACCAAAGGAAGCTGAAGAACCAAAGGAAGCTGAAGAACCTGAAGAACCTGAAGAACCTGAAGAACCTGAAGCAGAACAAAACATTATTCAGAAGTTTAAACGAAAGGAACTAAAAGACCCTAACAACTTAAACATCACGTTATTGGATAAAAAGGTCGACCTGTCTGGTATCATAAATAAGTAAAAATACGCGTTTCTTTTTGTAATACAAATATATACTATGTTTCTTTCTAGTCTCTACTTGTACCCTCTTTTAGCCGCTATTATAGCTTTTGTTTTCATGTACCTCGACAGTCGTATTTTTGACAATAAAAAAACTAAGATGACCTACACTAAAAATACTATTTTGGTAGGCTTTATAGTATGGGTCATAATGTTCATATTAGATATAGACTCTACCAAACAGGTACCATTTCTTGAAGAACAAATCAAAGTAATTCCAGAAATCGGAGAACGTATGTTAAGCGGTGTTCCAGATTTTTAATAAAATAAAATATTTGCCTTTTATATAAGATGAACGCTGCACCAGTAACTATGTCTGCTTTGTCCATGGAAAGCGACTGCACAAAGGATGCTTACACTGTGTCCGATGGATTCGAGAGCTATTACGAAAACCAGCCTCAGGAAATCCCTATGGTCTCTCCTCAACAAAAAGAACAGCTCGATAAGACGCTTGATGCTATTCAACAAAATGTTGAGTACGTTGAACAAGAAGGAGGTTTTATCTTCATTGGAAGCTTCCTCATTGGTACTGGTATTGTGCACGTGCTTTCTGCTATGTATGCCGTGTTCCTTGCTTACCAGTGCAATATGGAAACCAACTGGTTAGAAATTGCCATTGGTATAATATTTCCATACTTCTACGTACCATATGCTTACTATGCGAAGCAGTGTAGTTCCGAAATTTTGATTCCCATTTTGATGGACGTGTTCGGTGCTGTTGGCGGTATCTTTGGAAGCTTCTTCTCTTCCATTCCTGCATTGGTTGCCTTGGTCATTAGCGGTTTCAGTATGTATTATTTGCGTCGCATTGACAAGCACTTGGCTCCTCCTCAACAAATGCAACAGTCTCAATAGATATAAATATTTTTTTATAAGTAATAAGTATAATGTTCTACGTCATACTTACCATTGTTATTTTAGTTGTATTTGGTACTATATTTGCAGCTCCAAAGCAACCCAAACAAACCGGAGGTTACCAAGACGCAAACACTGTTATCGAATCCATAACTGCATTGGATACATTACGTGGTCAAGTAGAAAATCTTAGAAGCACTATCGAATCTATTGCACCAAACTTACCAACACAAGGTAATGCAATCAATGAAATTACCAGCACATTGAATACTTTCCAAACAGATTTCTTCGGTGTGCTTGATAACATGGCGTCCAATGTCGAAACCCAGCTCAGTTAATTTTTAAATTCATAAAATTCAAAATATTTTATAGCCCCTTTTTAAATGGAGAAAACTAGAGAAGCACAAATAGCGTCTGTCAATGCCGAATACAATAAGCTTAACAAAAAGATCAAACAGCTACGTGGTACCATTAAAGTAAAAAAATCTAAGAATGAAGACACAACACAAGAAGAATCAGAAATGAAAGACCTGATACGGCGTATTAGAAATATTGTCAATGTACTTAACGAACTGCGTCTGCCTCCAGGAAGCACAAGCGGTGATAAAGAGCCTCTCAATTTCATACTTGAGTTAATATCTTCTTCCATGGAAGGATTAATGTCGACAGCATTAGGACCATTAGAGCTATTAATACAGCTTGTCAATTTCTTTGTAAAGCTATTTATCGAGTTTGTGAAGCAAATAGTCAATGAAATAAAAAGGTTTGTAAAGCTTCTTTTCGAGCAGCTAAAAAATCTATTTCCAGACATCGGAACGCTTTATGATGCAGTAAATAAAATTGATAAAACAAGCAAGACTAACCAGTCTCTTTGGTACACAATAGTTGATCTGCTTAGCAGTATCATAGGCTCACTGAAGGTTATTTTTGAAAGATTTTCAAAGCTATTTATGCAGTTTGTTGGATTTATTGTCAAAGAAGTAAAATTCTTTGCTGAAACTCTTGTTACGCAATTGAAGAAACTATTTCCAGACATTTCAACGCTTTATGATGCAGTAAGTATTATTGAAAGTACAAGCAAGACTAACCAGTCCTTATGGGGTTCCATTGTAGACATACTCCTAAGTATCTTAGCTGCCTTTAAAACCATTCTTTCAGGCTTCTTGAATTTGTTTTTGGATAAGTTTAACAGCTTAGACAGTAGCATAGGAATATTTAACGATAATGTAACTAAGCTCACAGACCTAGCAAACTTAAACAATAAAATAGTTAACGATACAAAGGCTGCTTTTAATAATTCTATTAACACGCTTAAAAGTAATTTAACAAATTTTAGAAATACTATTAATGGAAAGAGCGGTAACTCTATAAATATACCACATTTTGGTAGTGTTAAAGGTCCAACATTTGATACAAGTGCATTGACTACAGCTATAAATAATCTTAAAACAGTATAATAAATTATGTTTGTATATAGTATATGGATGATATACTATTTATAATTTTGTTGTTTTTTATTTTTATTTTTGGAAAAAATAATTACGAAAGTTTCCAAAATAAAGAAAAAACACCAGAAAATGAACTTTATCAGACAATACCTATAAAAGAGACAACAGACGCGATAAATCAGAATATCAATATTGATGTTACAGGATTAGAAACAACATTAGGAACACTTACAGGAGATATTGAATCAAAGTTGAATAATACGTTTGGATGGATTCAAAATTGTGCTGATTTTAAAGAATTTTGTGGTAGTGTGTCTTATCCTGCTCGCTGTCGAACAGGTACTTGTAAAACGGTACTAACTTGTAGCGGTTGGAGTTGTACAACTAGACAAACCTGTTGGTCTTGGGATAAACCATGTAGAAAAACACGTCGTGAGTGTACTCCAAAACTTCCTTGGTGGAAATGTTCTTTGAAACCAAGTGGTTACAAAGCACCAAAAAATCCTTATCCAAAAAGGATATAAAATTTAGTCCTCAGATAAGTGGAAGTAAGGCTCCTTAGAAGGAAGAGGCTCTGAGTAATCCACTCGTGCACAGCTAGTAATGGTTTTTATCAAGTTATAAAATTTTTTGTAAGGACGTACAAAGTGGAAGTCAGTATACTTTCCGCGTTCTACGTCGTATTTTACTTGACGTAAATTAGACGTAATATACGTCTTTTGCTTTTTATCAAGACGGTTGAAAAACGTTTCTTCGTCATTCAAGCGTACCAGCCCACACATCTCTACAAGATGCTTATAAAGCTGCTTTTGGTCTGTGTACCATCCAGGGCAATTCTTCAC
>MPMC02218955.1_pt1 | contig 21720 bp, 23 predicted proteins | sample 1617281 | NCBI WGS metagenome assembly MPMC02 (sample SAMN05944809, study PRJNA350692) | marine metagenome | biome: marine; feature: ODZ; material: water; isolation source: 100 m water sample filtered on 30 um supor filter | place: Pacific Ocean | collected 2012-04-09 | depth 100m m | reverse complement strand
ATTTTGTAGCATCGAATACATTGCTACGCAACATCGCGGTTAGCGAATACGGGAGATCCAGAGCAATATCAACTCGCGGCTTTTGCCGTTAATGTGTGAGGACCAAATGAAACTCTTCCAGCAACTGCTGGTTGCGCCTGCCGCCCTGGGGCTTCTTGCTCCTATGGCTGCTAACGCAGCAGATCTGAACATTGAAGGGATGACCGAATATTCGGCACCCAGTGAGCAGGTCACCAGCATCACTCAGTTCTCAGACGTCTACCCCACTGACTGGGCGTATCAGGCTCTGAGCAACCTGATCGAGCGCTATGGCTGTGTTGCCGGTTATCCCAACGGCACCTACCGCGGCAACCGGGCGATGACCCGTTACGAGGCTGCTGCTCTTCTGAATGCATGTCTCGACCGTATCTCTGAAGTCACCGACGAACTGCGTCGTCTGATCAAGGAATTCGAGCGTGAGCTGGCGATCATCCGCGGCCGTGTTGATGGCCTCGAGGCCCGCGTTGGCGAACTGGAATCCACTCAGTTCTCCACCACCACCAAGCTCAGTGGTCAGACCACCTTCGTGATCGGTGCCAACAGCTTCGGTGGCAATGCCAAGCAGGGCGCTGTTGATGTTGATTATAGTAAGCAGTGGACCGGAACCCAGGCCTGGACTCCTTTCCGGGGCCGTAAAGTCGGCGAGTCGAAGAAGAATTATGACAAGGCTGAGGCTCGTTACTTCAAGAATTTCCGCAACACCAAGCGTGCGGATGCTGCCGCTGCAATGTCCGGCGCAACGGTCTTCAACTATGACCAGCGCATCGTCTTGGATACCAGCTTCACTGGTAAGGACCTGTTGAGAACCCGCCTGCGTGCTGGTAACTTCGGCGATTCCCCCTTCGGTGCCGGCGGCTACGTCGGTCTTGATGGCATGGAGGTTGGTTTCGAGGAGCCTGCAGGTTCCAACGTCGTCGGTATCGACCGTCTCTTCTACCAGTTCCCCGTTGGTGACAGCTTCACCATTTCAGCTGGTGGTCGCGTTCGTCAGGACGACATGCTGGCTGTGTGGCCAAGCGCCTACCCGGCTGACACGATCCTTGACTTCTTCACCTACGCCGGTGCTCCTGGAACCTACAACCTTGCCCTGGGCGCAGGTGGTGGTTTCTCCTGGGCATCGGGTGGCTGGAGTCTGAGTGCGAACTACGTCTCCACCAATGGCGAGGAAGGCAACCCCAACAAATGTGACGATGGGTGTGGTGGAATCGCAACTAATGGTGCTGGATCAAACGGCACCGTTCAGTTGGCCTTCGTCGACGAACAGTGGGGTCTTGCTGCTGCATACAACTACACCTCAGGGGTAAATGGTGCAGGCCTCTATATGGGCAATGGCACTCCACTGGCTGTATTGCTTGCCGGTGAAGGCAACAGCAGCAGTGTTGGCCTGAGTGCCTGGTGGACGCCAGAGGATTCAGGTTGGATGCCAAGTGTCAGCATTGGCTGGGGTTACAACAACACCAGTGAAAAAGAGAGCCTCGTTCTTGATAGCGCCACATCCCAATCCTGGTATGTGGGTCTGCAGTGGGCCGATGCTTTCCTTGAGGGAAATACCTTCGGTATGGCCGTTGGTCAGCCCACTTTCGTCACCAATGTCAAATACAAGAAGTCTGCGGACGGCTGGTCTGACTTTGTTGCCGATGGCAACTATGCATGGGAGTGGTGGTACAAGTTCCAGGTCACTGACAACATCTCTGTGACCCCAGCCATCTACTACCTCAGTCGTCCTTATGGCGATCTGACTGATGGCAGAGGAGCAGTTGTTGGTGGTAATCGTAATAATTCCACCTTCAACAACTTCGGTGGACTGTTGAAGACCACCTTCAAGTTCTGAGCCTTCAGCTCGTTGTTTCCGTCTTAGCAAAGCATCTCTGTTGAGCTCTGCTTTCAAGACGTTGAGCCCCCTTCACCGGGGGCTTTTTTCATGGGTCATCTTCAATTCCGGCCGGTGTCTTCCTGTTGGCTTCAAGCAGGCCTGTTTGCATGGAGCAGGGCTGTTTGCATGGAGCAGGGCCTTCTTCCCCTAGTTGTTTCTCTAAATCATGACGATCGCTGCGGATATCACGTCTCTGGTGGGGGCCACGCCTTTGGTGCGGCTGAACCGTTTACCTCAGAGCCATGGCTGCCTGGCGGAAGTGCTTGCCAAACTTGAGAGTTTCAATCCCACCGCTTCGCTGAAGGATCGCATCGCCCTGGCCATGGTTGAGGCGGCAGAGGCTGAGGGCAAAATCGTTCCGGGCCGGACCGTCTTGGTGGAGCCCACAAGTGGAAATACCGGCATCGCCCTGGCCATGGTTGCTGCTGCAAGGGGCTACCGGCTGATTCTCACCATGCCCGACACGATGAGTGTGGAGAGACGTTCCATGCTTCGGGCCTATGGTGCCGAGTTGCAGCTCACGGCTGGTCGAGACGGAATGCAGGGCGCGATTGATCTTGCCAGGGAGTTGGTTGGCAGCATCCCAGAGTCTTACCTTCTGCAGCAGTTTGATAATCCTGCCAATCCTGCAGTGCATGAAGGCACCACTGCCGAGGAGATCTGGGCTGATTGTGAGGGGCGACTGGATGCGGTTGTGGCGGGAGTCGGCACCGGTGGCACGATCACCGGCTGTGCTCGGCTGCTCAAACCACGCCTGCCTGAGTTAGGTTTTTTCGCGGTGGAACCTGCTTCAAGTCCTGTGCTTGCAGGCGGTGCTTCTGGCGTTCATCACCTTCAGGGGATTGGGGTCGGATTCATTCCAGGCGTTCTGGACATGTCTCTGATTGATGAAGTGCTTCCGGTCACCGATGAAATCGCGATGGAGACCGGACGGCGCCTGGCCAGGGAGGAAGGTCTGCTCTGCGGAGTCAGCAGTGGTGCTGCAGTGGCCGCAGCCCTGGAGCTCGGGACGCGTCCTGAGATGGCCGGTAAGCGTCTGGTGGTGGTTTTACCCAGTTTCGGAGAGCGATACCTTTCCACGGCGATGTTCAGTTCGGCATCGTCAACGCCTGCCCGTCGGGATGGTCAGTTGTGAGTTCTCAGCAAAGATCAGCGGTTGGCTCAGCAGATCATTACGGCACACTTGGCATCAGCTCTGCTGCCAGTTCTGCAGAAATCAAGGCCGCTTATCGTCGGCTGGTGAAGCAGCATCATCCCGATGCTGGCGGTGATCCGGAGCGGATCCTTGCAATCAATGCGGCTTGGGAGATCCTTGGAGATGCGGAACAGCGCAGGGATTACGACATCTCTCAGCTGCATGTCTCGGAGCATTTAGAAAACAGGGGAGTTCGTAATGCCAGGGCCAGTGCTGCTGCTCGTGCTGCCCAGGGTCGGGCCGCAGCGGCAGATGAGGCCTTGATGCATTGGTTGCAGCAGGTCTATGCCCCCATTGATCGCCTGCTTGGTCAGGTCATCACTCCATTCCCAACCCAGTTGCGTTCGCTATCAGCGGATCCCTACGACGATGAGCTGATGGAAGCTTTCTGTAGCTATCTGGAAAAGAGTCGTCAACGCTTGAAGAAGGTCAACGGTTTATATCAGGCTCTGCCCACCCCTGAGTCAGCCAAGGGGTTTGGCCTCAGTCTCTATCACTGTCTGTCTGAGGTGGAGGATGCGCTGACTGAACTGGAGCGATACACCATGGGCTACGTGGATGGTTATCTCCGGGATGGCAGAGAGATGATGCGCGAGGCGAAACAGCGACGTGGCCGGCTGCATCAGGAACGTCGACGGCTGGAGATCCTGTGAAGGCGAGCTGGCGTTTTTGGGCTGTTGTCGGCTTGATCTGGGTGATCGCCACCAGCCTTGATCGCCTCTGGTGGCATGGCAATGCTGGACTCCCTGCCTGGGATCAGGCTGACTATCTCAACAGTGCCCTCGATCACGGCCGTGCCCTCGGCCTGATGCCAGGTGGCGAGTGGCGTGGATGGCAGGCCCTGCTTGATCTATCCCCGAAGATTCCCCCCCTGGCGTCCCTTGTGAACGGCAGCGTGATGGCCATCTCCGGAGACGCTCCTCATCAGGCGGCATGGAGTTTGAGCCTTTGGCATGGTGTGCTGCTCTTTGTTGTTGCAGCCTGGGGTCTGCGGCTTCGTGGCCAGGGCATGGCCCTGCTGGCTGTGGTCTTTGTGTCACTGGTGCCCGCGTTGTTGGAGCTGCGCACGGATTACGTGCTCGAGATGCCTCTCACGGCGATGGTCACCCTGGCGCTCTGGCGGCTGGGGTGTTGGTGGGATCCCCTGCATGGTGGACGTTGGCATCAGGCCATGGTTGCTGCCGTTGTCTCCATACTTGCGCTGTTGGTGAAGCAGAGCGCTCTCTTGGTGCTGATCCCTGCTCTGCTCTGGTCGGCCTGGCGAGCATGTTTTCGGGTCCGCAGCCGCTGCCAATTGCTTGCCGGTCTGGCTCTGATGCTTGTGATGATCGGACCATGGTTGCGACACAACTGGATCACGGCTCTGGGTGGGACCAACAGAGCGGTGATTGAATCAGCGGCAAGGGAGGGTGATCCTGCGCTCTGGTCCCTGGAGAACTGGGTCTGGTATCTGCGCCTGCTTCCGGATCAGCTTGGCGTCATTCTGCTCAGTGTGGGCCTGGCAGGAGTTCTGCTGTGGTTGGCGTCAAGCCAGAGAGCCAGGATCTCCGCCGATGGCTGTTCAGATGATCCAATGGCCTGGCGATGGCTGATTGTCACCCTGATTGCCGGCTGGCTGTTCACGAGTTTGAGCCCCAACAAAAGTGACCGATACATTGCGCCCCTACTGCCCCCCTTGCTGCTGCTGCTTGCGCGCGGTTGGTGGCAGTGGGGGCTCTGGATCAGCCGTCTGCGGCCTGGACGTTCGCGCTTGCTTTTACCGGCTGCATTGAGCGCAGGCCTGGTGTCCCTGATCCCAGATGCGCTGTCGGCCCAGCTTGATCGGCTCAAGGCTCCCAGGATGGGTCCCCTGGAGGCTCTGGTCAGGATGGCGGGGGGTGCTGATCCACGCGCAACCAAGCAAACCCTGATTGTTGTGCCAAGCACGGCGGATCTCAATCAGCACAATGTCAGTTTTTACGGTCGTCGCAACGGCGGGCATCTGCTGGGTCGTCAGCTCGGTACAGGCCCGGCTGATCTTGAGGCGGTGCTGAACCGCGCCAACTGGGTTGTCTTGGCGGAGGGGGATCAGGGCTCGGTGCGCCGTTATGCGGAGGAGCTCGATCAAGGGGTTCGCAGCAGCGGTGTCTTTGCTGAGGTTGCCCGTTTCCCGCGCCCAGGTGGCGATAGTTATTCCCTTTGGCGCCGCCGCCTTGAAGTGCCTGTCAACTCAGACTTTCCGCAACGCTTTGCAGAGATCGCCGCGGGACTTGCGCATGGGCCTCGAGGTCTTGAACCCGTCTTCGAGGCTGTCGCCGTGGAGCACATGCTTGATGGTCACTTCAGTTATCGCTCAACGGTGAGCAAGGAGGCGTTGCTGCGTCTGGAGCGCAATCCCCAGGACAGGGAGGCGCGCTGGAGACTGGCTTTGCTGGCTGTGCTGAGCAATCGCCCTGGAGAGGCCGCTGCTCATTTCTCGGTGCTGGAGAGGTTGCTTCCAGGTAATCCCTGGCCAGCGGCTTATCGCAGTGCTGTGACATTGGCAGGCTGGAATCCCTGGGGTGCTGCGGCAGTAGCCGACCAGGCGCAACGCCAGACAGCTAATGGGATTCTTGCGGGCCTTGGCGATCTCAGCGCTGTGCTGGGAGGGGCCCTATGGAGAGTGCCATCGGCATCGCGTTCCATTCCTCTGGCAATCCTGATGGTTGAGGCTGCCTTCCAGCCAGAGATGGAGAAAGGCCGCCCTCAGGGCGAAGACTCAAGTTGATCAAGCCGTAGCCAGACATCGGGAACGGGCCTGTGCCAATGCACCTGGCCGTAGTCGCCGTTGGTGGCAACGAGTTCTCCAGGACCCTCAAAAATGTAAGCAGGTGGAGTGGGATCACTGGCTGAGGACTCGACACTGTTCTCATAGGCAGCGCGATTCACCCGCACAAGGCTGCCTTTTTTCAACTTGACGGGGGCTTTTGCTGCTGGAGGTGTCTCAGTCATCGGAAGTCATTGTGTTCAGGAGAGGCTAAAACCAGCACACCCCGGTAACGGCGCTGCCTTGCAAGAATCCGTAGCTCTTTATCTGCTGGTCTTCGGGGCTCTGCTGCTGGTAGCTGCCCTGCTGGATGATGTGGCCAGCAGGGTTCGCGTCCCCGGCATTCTGATGGTGTTGGTGCTCGGCCTGTTGGTCGAAAACAACCTCAAGGAAGCAGGTGGTGCCAGCTCAAACCTGCTCTCACTGGCTCATGCCAATCAGATCGCTCAGTGTGCTCTGATTCTGGTGCTTTTTTTCGGGGGACTCACCACCAACTGGTCGCGGGTCAGAAATGTGATTGCACCAGCGGCGCGGCTGGCGACCCTTGGAGTTCTGTTCACTGCCTTGCTGATCACTCTGGTGACGGTCGCACTGGGTGTAGCCGATGGTGAGAGGAACTGGGCTCTGCTGCTGCCCGGCGCCTTGTTCGTTGGCGCCATGGTCAGCAGCACGGACGCCTCTGCGGTGATGGCGCTGCTGAGGCCCCTTGCAGGACGCCTGCCTGAGCCTCTCCTCGATCTGATCGAGACAGAGTCTTCCATCAATGATCCGATGGCTGTGGTGCTGGCCCAGTTGGCCTTGGCTCTGATCGGCGGGGAGGGGATGGAGCCGGCAGTGCTTGTCGCTGTCGTGGTTCGTCAGTTTCTGCTTGGCATCCTGCTTGGATTTCTGGGGGGAAGCCTGATCAGCCAACTGTTGATCGGCCGCGCGTCCTTGACCAGGGGGTCCATGCTGCCGGTGGTCAGCCTGGCTCTGTTGCTGGTGCTGACTGGTGCCACAACCCTGATGGGGGGAAGCCCCCTGCTGGCGGCTTATCTGGCGGGATTGGTTCTGGGCAACAGCCCTGCCACCGATCAACAGGTCTTGGCAGAGTCCCATGCGAGTTTCGCCAAGATGGCTGAGCTGCTCCTCTTCCTTTGCATGGGCTTGGTGGTGGCACCACAGGATGTGGTGAGGGCTTTCGGGTACGCCTTCCTGCTGTTTGTTGTGATGCAGCTGGTGCGCTGGTTGATGGTCAACGCGCTGTTGCTGAGAACAGCCTTTTCGCAATCTGAGCGGACCTTTGTCTGCTGGACCGGGATCCGTGGTGCTGTGCCCATTGCCATGGCGATTCAGGCCTGGGCTGCGAATGTGAGTTTTGGGGCATTGATGCCCCCGCTTGCCCTGGGAGTGGTTTTGCTTGGTCTGTTGACCCAGGGCTTAATGCTTGTGCCGTTAGCCAAGAAGCTTGGTATTGCAAGCCCAATCGAGGCTCAGCCTTGATCTGCTTCCGTTTGTTTGAGGCTGGCTTTAGCTCTATGGCTCTATTGAGCTTGCACCCCACCGCCTAGGAGGGCCTAAGGGAGTGGAGTGGTTTTGATCAAGCCCAAGCAGAGATCAGGGCCTGCCAATGCTGGTCAGGTGCCCTGAACCCTTTTGCATTGAGCCTTCTCGCTTCAGTGAGCGAGTCTTTGAGTAGCCGTGTCTTTCAGTGACCCAGGTAGCTGCCGCCGGCAAGCCTGAAGACCAGCATGACGTAAAGGGATGAGAAATGTTTCGTGGCCAATGGCGAAAGTCGCTTCATGTTGGTAAAGAGAAGAACACACTACTTAATCCTAATACATTTAAGTTCATCTCGGGTCCCTGCTGGTCGGTTGGGTCTGTGGAGCTTGTGGCTGCTTGTCCGCTTACGGGGGCTGCTTCCGTGGGGGCAAGGCTGCTGTGTCAAGGCCAGTACTGGGCTCTTCCGGGTCATGGGAGCATTGCGGCAATCAACTCGCGAGCAGGGGTTGCCTCTCCTGGGGCCCTCGTTCAAGGCCTTGGCTTGTGCATCGCCGATGACGTCAGCCGCGCAAATCTGGCCAGCTGGATGCCGATGACTTGACAAAGCTCTTTTTCGTGGCAGTGATTGGCTCTGGCTAGTGACAACAATCAATTTCGGGGTAATTTCCAAGCCGATCAGGGCTGAAGGGGGCAAAGATGGTTGTTGGCATTCGCCGGGTCGTTGCGCACTCTCTGTTGCGTTAATGGACCGGTGGAGCGGGCTTGGGCTCGTTTGATCTCTTCTCATCAGACCTGTCAACGCCTGCTGTGGGTTCCTGTTTATGCGTCTGCTTCTCCTTGGTTGCACTGGGTTTGTGGGGCGTGAGTTGGTCCCGAGGCTGCTCGCCGCCGGTCACCAGCTGACCCTGGTCAGTCGCAGGCCTGCCTCAGGCAAGGGCCTGCCTGCCTGGACCCCTCAGGTGGACTGGTTGCAGCTGGATCCGTCTGACTCCGCCAGCTGGCAGACCGATTCCCTTGTCAAGGCTGTTCAAGCTGCTGAAGGGGTGGTGAACCTGGCTGGGGAGCCGATCGCGGAAGAGCGTTGGACAGCGCAGCATCTGCAGACGATCGAGTCGAGTCGTCTGCGCACTACCTCCATGTTGGTGGAGGCCATGGCCCGGATGGAGGCTCCGCCCCAGGTGCTGGTGAATGCATCCGCTGTTGGTTTTTACGGAACCAGTTCTGAGCTTGAGTTCAACGAATCAAGTCCCAGTGGCGACGATTTTCTCGCAGGTCTCTGTTCAGCCTGGGAGGCGGCGGCCCAGGCCAGGCCTGATGCCACCCGTTTGCTTGTGGTGAGGATCGGCATCGTGCTGGGTCCTGATGGAGGCGCCCTCGGCAAGATGCTGCCGATCTTCAGGGCTGGGTTCGGTGGCCCTGTGGGAACGGGCAGGCAATGGATGAGCTGGATTCATCGCACCGATCTGTGCCGGTTGATTGAGCAGGCCTTGATTGATCAGTCCTGGTCTGGTGTTGTCAATGGAGTTGGGCCGCAGCCGGTCACCATGGCAACGTTTGCCCGTGCCCTGGGCATGAGCCTGGGGCGTCCCAGTCTTCTGCCTGTTCCCGGTGCGATTCTGATGATGCTGCTTGGCGATGGTGCCCGCGTTGTGCTTGAAGGTCAGCGGGTGGTCTCCGAGCGTTTGAGCAAACTCGGCTTCAGTTTTGGCTATCCCGATCTGGCGGAGGCTCTGGCGGATGTGACCCGTTCAAAAGCCCAGTGATCGCCGCTGCCATGCGCTTGCCTCCGCCTGCAGCGCCAAGTCGTTGTTGTGCCTGCTGGTGACATTGATCGTGCAGGCTCTGATCAGAGGCGCTTCGCTTCAGCAGCTCAAGGCTGAGTGCTGCTGTGTTGCAGAGAGACTCATTCTCGCCAGGCTCTCCGCTTGCACAGAACACCGTTGGACCCAGCAGGCGCCGCTGGGCTTCGGCGAAGGCCGGGGTGAACTGTGGTCCCTTCCCGGGTAATTGCAGCACCGGTTTGGCAAGGCCAACAGCTTGTTCAGTGGCAGTCCCTGCCATGCTGAGGAGCAGGTCACTGCTCTGCAGAACGGTAATGAAAGCATTGCGGTGCAAGGTGATTCGTCGGTTGTTGCAGACCAGCTGAAGCGTGTTCTGCGGGTCTGAGCAGACTTGAAGTTGCCAACCCCTGGCTGCCACCAGCGTGGCCAGGGTGGTGTTGTCAAGAGTGGAGACAAGGGCCAGATCAAGGCTGAGCGTTTCTGCTTTAAGGGTTGGTTCCGGGAGTTGCTCAACCACCTGCAGCAACAGCAGCAGGTTGTGTTCAAGTTCAGGACGTCGACTGCCGGGGAGCAGTCCGATGCGCTGATTGCCGCCTGGCAGCGATGGCTTCGGCGTCAGCACCGGATCCATGAACGGGTTGCCGAGAAACTGCACTGATCGCTGCAGCTGTTCAGAGAGGTCTGTGGCGGTGCGTTGATCACGGCTGTAGACCCCCAGAAAACGCCGACTGGCAAGGCAACTCCCACAGGGCCAGGGCAGGCGCAATCTGCCTTCATAGTGGCTGGAGTAAGCCACCAGGTAGGTGACAACGGGGCGTCTGCTCAGCCAGGCAGCCATGACTGGAATCACATCGCCGATCACAATCACCAGCTCGTAGCGATGGGCAACCCTCAGTAATCTGCTGACTCGTCTGAGCAGATAGAAGATCTGTCCCTGGAACAGTTCCGTCAGCCGGCCCCGGAGGCTGGTGTAACCCAATCCACCGGTGCTGAACTGCTGGGCTTGCCCGAGTGTGGCGATACCGGCATTGGTGTAGGCATCGCCGCAGCCAACCAAGGGCAAGGCCTCAACCTGATGGTTCAGTCCTTGGAGGGCCTGCCCCAGAAGCGCGCCTGACAGGTCTTCTCCATGACCGTTGCTCAGTAAAAGCAGCCGTGCCACCTCAGATCCTCAGCCGCAAACAAGGCCTTAAGTGAGTTTAGACGGCCCATGGGCACCGGTTGGCATGGAGTGCTTTCACAAACCCATCTGTCTCTCAATCCCCTCTAGAACAGGGTTCGTTTCAAACAGTCCACGCAACAACTCCTCACCGGAAACTGTCCGCAGTAAAGGGCCATCACCATCATCAATGTGCTCAGCCAGAAAATCGCGGAAGCTCTCAAAGTTATTGCCAGCAAGATCTTCAAGCACACCCTTCTTTGGATCCTTATTGGGGCCTTTATGGGTGATTAACATATCTGAATCTGCTTTGATCTTCTTGCGGAGAGTCAATCTGATGATCGTGTCTTCTTCTGCAACCTCAATGGATGAAACCTGCTTTGAAACTCAACGCTATTACCAGATTTAAGTTGCGCAAAAGAGAGCTAAAGCTCAAGCCAATCGTTCACTTTTTTGAGCGCTGGCCAGCCTGGTTTGCGCTGGAGCCCATCGGCAATCGATTCTTTGAGATCCGCCGCAAAATCAGGCGAGATGTTCACCAGCTGCTGCACGGCGTGGATGTGATCACGCACTCCTTTGGCTTTTGTCTCCAGCATGGCCAGGCAGAGATTGATCCGAGCCTGTGGATCCTGGCCGTTCAGCTTCACGGCTGTGCGGGCTGAACGCAAGGCTTGCTCTGGTTGATTGCATAACAACTGCAGCCAGGACAGGCAGGTAAAACCCGCCGCTTGCTGAGGCATTGCTGCTGTGATCGCCTCGAAATCACCAATCACCTCACTGGCCTCAGCCCCGGATCGATAGCGCTCCATGGCTTGATCGAACAGGTCTGTGTTGGCTGCTGTCATCTAATCAAGGGCCGAGGCGTCATCCTTTTCAGGATCCCATGGCGCAGCAAGGGCTTGGCTGCAGATCTGGCCTTGCCTTCAGATCGGCAGGATCAGCTCCGCCCCTGGCCGCCCGTCATGGAGGCTTGAAAACTTGAAGCCCCCTTCGAGCAAGGCGTCGCTGAAGTCGAGCTGAACCCCACTGATGTGGAGAAGGCAATGGGGATCGATCACCAGCTGCAGAGGCGCCCCGGAGGCCATGCTGACCGCAAGGATTCGATCCGATTCAGCCGCAGAGTCTTTAGGGACAAAATCAATGTTGTAGCTGATGCGCTTGCAGCCACCGGATCGGAGCGAAATCCTCACCAGTTTTTCCTCGCTCTCCTGGCTGAGCAGAGACTCGAGCTGTGCCATCGCGGCCTTGGTGATCCTCATCCCCTGCTGCTCAGTGGCGGTTTCAGCGGTCAATGATTCAGACACTCCTGTCATGGCAGGGTTAAAGGCCTTCACTGACTCTATTGGGTGTTCTGCTGCATTGTTGTGCGGCGAGGATGTTTCGCGGCAAGGATGTTTTGCTGCGGCGATGTCCTGCTGCGGTGATGTGCTGCGGTGGTGTCTGAAGCGGTTGGGAAGCGTTGATTCATAGAGTCTCTGTACTTCGTCAGGAACCGGGTGCGGGTTGCGATCGTGGGCGCTGGGCTGGCCGGACTAACGGCGGCAGTGGATCTTGTCGATGCCGGCCACGAGGTTGATCTCTATGAAGCCCGACCCTTCATGGGCGGCAAGCTGGCCAGCTGGGTCGATGCAGATGGCAACCACATTGAGATGGGCTTGCATGTGTTCTTCTTCAATTACGCCAACCTTTTCGCCCTGATGCGCAAGGTCGGTGCCCTCGAGAATCTCCTGCCAAAGGACCACACGCACCTGTTTGTCAATCAAGGCGGCGATGTGCGATCCCTGGATTTTCGTTTTGCCCTTGGCGCCCCGTTCAACGGTCTCAAGGCCTTCTTCACCACACCTCAGCTCAACTGGATCGACAAGTTGCGCAATGCCATGGCCCTGGGGACCAGTCCGATCGTGCGGGGCTTGGTGGATTACCCAGGCGCCATGGACACGATCAGGGCCCTCGACGCCGTGAGTTTTCAGACCTGGTTTCTGCGCCATGGCGGCAGCCTGCAGAGCATTCAGCGGATGTGGAATCCGATCGCCTATGCCCTTGGCTTCCTTGATTGTGAGGCGATCTCCGCCCGATGCATGCTCACCATCTTCATGATGTTCGCCGCCAGAACGGAAGCGTCGAAGCTGAATCTGCTCAAGGGTTCGCCGCACCGTTGGTTGACCGGTCCGATCGTTGACTACATCAAGGCCAGAGGTGGCCGCCTGCATCTCAACCACAGGGTCAAGCAGGTGTTGTTTGACCCTGCAGAAGAACCCCTGGTCACGGGCTTGCAGCTGGGAACCCCTGATGGTGAACGCACTGTTCAGGCGGATCATTATCTGGCGGCCTGTGATGTGCCCGGGATTCAGCGGTTGTTGCCAAAGGACTGGCGGCGCTTTCCCCAGTTCGCAGCGATCGACAGACTTGAGGCTGTTCCAGTCGCAACGGTTCAGCTTCGCTATGACGGCTGGGTGACGGAACTGGGGGATGATCCGGCCAATCAGGCAGCCCGACAGGACCTCAGCCAGGCTTCTGGTCTCAATAATCTGCTTTACACCGCTGATGCAGACTTCAGTTGTTTTGCTGACCTTGCCCTGGCCAGCCCTGAGGATTACCGCCGCCAGGATTTAGGATCACTGCTCCAGTGTGTCCTCACCCCTGGCGATCCCTGGATACCGGCAGCGGTTGAGAGGATCGTCGAGCACACCGATGCTCAGGTGCGTGAGTTGTTCCCATCGTCACGATCCCTGAATCTGGTCTGGGGCAATGTCGTCAAACTGGCGCAATCTCTTTATCGCGAAGCCCCCGGCATGGAGCGTTTCCGTCCTGATCAGAGCACGCCGGTGGGCAACTTCTTTCTGGCAGGTAGCTACACCAAGCAGGACTACATCGATTCCATGGAGGGAGCCACGATGAGTGGCCATTTGGCAGCGGCGGAGATCCTTCGACAATCGGCAGCTCAGGCCCCTGACGCAGCGGTTGCCTGATCATGGGACGTTGGCTTGAGCACACTGTCACCACCGAGGTGAAGGCCCCTGTTGATCAGGTCTGGGCTGTCTGGAGTGATCTGGAGGCGATGCCCTACTGGATGCGTTGGATTGAATCGGTGAAAACCACGGACGATCCTGAGCTCACGGATTGGACCCTTGCGGCCCAGGGATTTCGTTTCAACTGGAAGGCCAGGATCACCCAGCGGGTTGAGGCTCAGCAACTGCACTGGGAATCCGTGGGTGGTCTGCCCACCAAAGGAGCTGTTCGCTTTTATCCCGAAGATGACGCGCTGACGGTTGTGAAGCTCACCGTCAGCTATGAATTACCGAAGGTCTTGGCACCCTTGATGGAACCGAGCATCCTGGGAGGGATGGTCACGAAAGAGCTTCAGATCAACCTTGACAGATTTCGCGATCTTGTGGAGAAACCCTGAGCACCCTGTTCAGGCTTCATGGCTGGGGGGAGAGCCATCTTTTCGCCTGCAGATCAGATGGAGCTCGCCATTTTGTTCTGCCAGCGCAGTGATCGTTCTGATCCTGGCCTTGGTGGGCTGCGGCAGTGAGCCTGAGCAAGCCTCTCCCACTGCTCCAGTTGCTCCGCTCACTGCTCAAACAAGGAAGCCAACAGTGGCGCCAGGTGGTGCTGATTCAGGGGCTGAACAACAGCCTGAGCAGCCGCTGCCGCCATCGGCAGCAAGTTCTCTCACGCCTCTGCCAACGGTGAGTCAGGTTCAGGCTGCCGTTGTCGACGGGCGCCCAGATCCCTTTCAAGCATTGAACAACACGTCGGTTTCGCCGGGGCCTTTCGAGCAGGCTGTCTCCGCAGATCCATCCACACGCGATGGGGTCAGCCTCAGGGGTGTGCTCGCGGTTGGCGGTCTTGCGCAGGCTCTGGTGCAAACGTCTGCAGGATCAGGTGCCGTTTGTGTCGGCCCCGGAGGGCTCTGTCCGGGAGACACTGGCCCTGATCAGCTCCTGCCAGCGGGTTGGGCAGTGGTGGCCATTGATTTGAAAAGTGGCTGCCTCACCGTCTCGAATGCAGGTCAGGCTCAACCACCCCTTTGCTTGATCTGATTGGACAGAGTCAGGCATCGCCTGAAAAGCTTTGTTATCGAGCTTGTTTCAGAGTAATCTTGTGCCTTTTTTGTGGTTTGTTTGTTTGAGGCGGATCGGGCAATCAAGGCCTTTGGCGCTGGATTCTATGCCTTTTTTGATTCTGCTGATGATAAAGGGATCGTTCATCTTAGAAGAGGATGACTGTAGCTTTTTCAGAAAGTTCTGGATGTAGGCATCAGCTCTTTTGGTTGAAATTAAGTCATCTTTGATCAGTTTGCATAAAACACTGGTCTGGCCCTTGGCGTAGCCAAAGGCATACCCTGAGGTGTAAATGGCCTTTTCCTTGTTCGTCGGCTGCCTCCCCTTTGTGCCGCTGTTGCCAACAGCCTGAACGGAGCAGGAGGACAGCAGGATTGCGAGCAGTAGCAATCTCTTCACACGAAGGGCTACAGAGGATTGCTCCATGCTAGTGGGGTTGAGTTTGGATCATTCGCTTTCGTTGGTTGTTGTGCGTTGCTGTTGTGGTGCGGCTGCAGTTGTTGCGGCAGCTTTTGTCAGCGATGAGCGTTTATGGATCTTTGGCTGCTGCTGTTGAAAGGCGCCAAAAGTAATCCTAGAGTCGCTGTTGATTCGACTGGCCGATGTTCACAAGGCGCCGCCTTGCCTCTGAGCTCTTGGGTATGGCTGTTTTTATTTTATTGTGGGTTGCCTTTAGTTATCTTCTGCCTTTTTTGATATCTAATCAGGAGTGGTCCAGGCTTTTGGCATTTATTGCCGCCTGGCTTGTTAGCTGGTGGATAGACAAGAACTGGATGAGCAGAAGATCCTGATCCATGCTTGCGCCATGGCTGATTCATGTTGATGGCTGCACAGGATTCCTGGCTCAGTTGTTAGTTCTGATCAGAAATCACCGCTTCGATGCAGGCTTTGACCAGTCCATCAAGATCGTGGGGCTGGGCCTGACGATCCATGCGTCCAAAGTGCTTTTTGCAGCTTTGCGTTGTCTGCGGACCAATAGAGATCAGTTTGATCTTTTCGAGATGTTGCATCCAGCTGGGTCCAAATCGGCGCTGCAGAAGTAAGGCGGTGTGGGCTGCGGTTTTGCCGCTGCTGAAGGTGATGGCACTGATCTCACCATTGGCAATGGCAATGGCTGTGGGATCTGGGATTTGCTCAGGGCAGCTGGATTCATAGGCAGCTACTTCCACGACCCGAGCACCGGCTTGGCCAAAGGCATCGGCCAGAACGGTGCGGCCGCCGCTCTGGACTCTTGGCAGCAGCATCCTGAGGCCATAACCGGAGACCGGGAAATGCTCGATCAGGCTGTCGGCGACGAAATCTGGCGGAACAAAATCCGCGCTGGCTCCAAGGTGTTCAAGCTGTTGTGCCGTTTTTCGACCCACCGCTGCCACTTTCAGTCCAGGGGGACGGCTGGCGAGGGATTGGCCTTGCAGCTGAAGTCTGGCCTCAACGGAAATCACTCCATTGGCACTGGAAAACACAAGCCAGTGGAAGTTCTCCAGGTCTGCGAGGGCCTCATCAAGGGGATTCCATCGATCTGGTGGACCGATCACCAGAGCTGGTAAATCGAGCACCTTTGCACCCTGTTCCTGCAGAAGGCGACGTGCTTCGCCGAGCTGCTCCTGGGCACGGGTCACAACAATTGAGCAGCCTTCCATTGTTGCCAGGCAATCGTTGCTCATCCTTCGCCATCATCGAGTTTGATCATGCCCTCAAGCTGACGCCGCAACGCTTGAGCATCGTCGCGTCGGCCCTGATCATGCAGGAGCTTGAGGGCCTGCCGAAATCCGCTTCGAGCCCCCGGGATATCACCACCAACAAACCTGGCCACCGCATCATTCTGGTGGGTCTCGGCATGTTGGGGATTGAGTCGCTTGGCCTGCCCATAGGCCAGAAGTGCTGCTTCAAGATCGCCGCGCCGGCGTTGCATCAGCCCGAGGTTGTACCAGCCGAGCGCCACTTCCGGTGCCGCCTGGGTGGCGGTGGCGGTGAGCGCCATGGCTTCGTCCAGGCTCCCCTGCTTCATCAACAAGGCGGCAAGGTTGAGTCTGGCCCCGAGGCTGATTCGTGGTTCCAAAGGCAGATCCAGGGCCTCGCGGTAGGCCTGTTCGGCAGCCTTGTGGTCGTCAGGGGCGAGGGCGATGCCGAGATGGAGCAGCAGTTCATAGCGTTCACAGCCTGAACTGCCTGAGCTGTTCAGGCAGTTGATTCCTTCTCTCAGCAGGTTCAGGCCTCGTTCACGATTGCCCGCTGCCACTTCAAGGGCACCGAGCTTGGCGCAGGCATAGGGATCGCCGGGACACTCCTCCAGCCATGATTCCATCGCTGCCCGCAGCCGCTCGCCCTTGTCGCTGCCTTGCAGGAGCTCAGGTCTGTAGCCGTCGTGAAGCAGCGCCGGTTCCCTGCAATCGGCGACGCGCCAGTGAGGCTCTGCGTCCATCAGGGCGCGAACGCTGTCGTCGATCATCGAATGGTAGGGCCGGCTCCAGTGAATGCCCGGATGGCGCCGGAAAAGGCGGCTCACGCTGGAGTAGGGGGACATGGCCGCGCCCAGCTCGTAGCGCAGCAGGTTCACAACCAGAACATCCGGCTGGGCCATCAGCGCACGCAGGCTGGGAATCGCTTCGGGGCGGAGCTGTTCATCCGCATCCAGGGTCAGCACCCAGTCGCCTTTGACAAAGCCCAGGGCTGCATTGCGTGCTGGGGCGAAATCTCCGCTCCAGCTCAGATGCTCCACCCTGGCGCCAGCGGCTTCGGCGATGGCCACCGTTGCATCCGTTGACCCCGTGTCAACCACAACCATTTCATCGACATGGCTCTTGACTGAACTCAGACAGGCCTCAAGGCGTGCTTCTTCATTGCGCACGATCATCGAGAGGCTGAGCATGGATGGGGGACTGGCTTGGCCGAGGCTAGGGGTTATCTGTCGATGCAAGCAGACTTTGTAGGCAGAGATTCTGTGAGCATCCAGGCATGGAACCCAGTCCTGCCTGCATCTGAATGGCCTGAATAAAAGTCCATCAAGGTTGAGAGGGGCCAATGAATGAGATCGGCCAAGTGATCGGCAGGGTCGGTTTCATCTTGTTCAGGGCTCTTGGGGGCGATGCTCAACAGCTGCAATGAATTTGCTCAGTTGATGACGCCTGAACCCGTGTCGATTCGGTTTGGGTTTAAAGCCACTCAATCACGATGCATGATGTTGTTGGAGTGCTCTGACACTCCACAATTTTGTTTGTGAAAACAACGGTTTTGTGAGCAGTCAAGTGATCTCAAGGTATCTAGATCAACCATTGATATTGATTGGATCACCAGCTCGATCCAGTCCTCAATCCTCTTTGGCAAGACTTGCTCTTCAAGTCCATTGTGGCCTGGGCCGGCCCAGGAGCTTAAAGGTTGATGCGGGCCAGCAAAGACAATTCTAATTAGGTATTGATTCGGTTTGCAGGGATCGTGGCTGGTGAGTCTGTCGCTGAGAAATTAGCTGTAAATCGATGTAAGTCTTCTGCTTGGCCGGCATCGCAACTTGCTTTAAGCAGGGCGAGAGCTTTGTGTGCAGGAAGAGAGCTCGGTTTAGCGATTGGCGGTATGGTCGATATGGTTTTTGGTGATGGTCTGAGAGAAGAAGTTCGGCTTCTCTTGGTTGTTTAGTGGTCGTAGTTTCTGAGTGGTATTCCAGTGCGTTCGTAATAGAGTTTTGCTGCTCTGATCACATAGGCTTCAGGTTTGCCCAGGGAAGTGCACCACGTTGAGTTCACGGCTTCCGACCAACGCAGTGCCTTGTTAAGCAGCTCAGGTGGCATCAGTTGATGGTTCCTTTCGAAATAAGTGATCCATTGCTCATTTGTGACTGGTTTCATTGTTCGTCCTCCGTTTATCTCTGGGCGCATTCTTTTTCTCCAGCAAGCTTGGTTCGATAGCAGTGTAGCTCATGCTTGGGAATTGTTGTTGCTTATCAGTGCGTGGTTGTTGTTCTCTTCTTGTGTCCAGCACCCTTGCGATGCTTGGGTTTTAAATGCAAGGCAGTGTCCTTGTCTTCCCTTGCTGGAGCGGTGAGTCGATCTTCCCCGCCCTGAGGAGCAGGGTTGGGGCCGTTGGAGATGGGGGAATGGGTTCTGTCGCATAAATTCAAATTGCCTTTGGCTGTTTGGCGCGAGTTTGGTTTGCGGTTTAAGGGCCTTATTTCTGCTGCTTGGCTGATGCTCTTGCTTTGAATTGATGGTGAGAAGGATGTGGATTCGCTGGATATTGATTGTGCCTGTTATCGCTTTCTAAGCATTGTTGTTCGGCTGGATTGACTCTGCATCAGGGCTGCATTGAGGCCCTTGAGATTTGGACTCTGCTGCCATTTTCGTTGTTTGTGAGTGCTGGCAGCCTTGTCTTGACTGATATCTTGAACCTCAAGCCTCAGTCGGTGAACTCCTCAGCCTCTGGCTTGCTCATGGCTGGGATCTCTTTGCTCTCAAGCATTAGCTCCATGACCTGTCGCTGCGCTTCGCCGGTTTGCGCAGGGCTGAAGGCCGCAGGAATCTCGGGTTCAAGCAGATTCAGCAGCTCTCTCCAGAGATAAGGGCTGCCATAGATCACCAACCCTGCCAGGCGTTGTTGTTGCTGAAGCTGTTGCAAGGCAGCGGCCCAGGGCTCATCGCGATCGCGATTGCCGCTGAAGGGATTGCCGCGCACGAAAAGTTGCAGCAGCACGGGTCCCTTTCTGAATCTGTCCAGTGCCAGCGGTTGCTGTTTGTGGTTTTGCCAGGGGGAGATGCCGAGGTTGTGACAGACAATCGGTTCGAACTGCCGCGCAGCTGGCAGCGTCAGAGCCGCTGATCTGCTGGTCAGGATTGGGCTGGGCAGCACAAGATCTGTCCTGACCAGATTGACGCCGCCCCCCTTGGCAGAGATGCCATGGGGGTGTCGCAGTTGCAGGCTGGAGCTCACCAGCTCCTGCATCAGTGAAATATCCTCAGCCCGCTCCAATGATTCGAGTTGGCGTTGCTCCTGGTCTTGAGGCGAGGCCTGACTGAGCTTGTCGAAGGCCTGCTGCCGCCGTTGCAGTGAGCTTGTCAGCTTTGCGATCGGGATGTGTCCCGATGCAAGCGCTGCGCAGATTGCCTCAATCGCGGCATCGGCGTCGGCTGGCATCAGGATCAGGTCAGCACCAGCCGCGAAGGCCTGAACGGCTGCCTCGGCAGGGCCGTAGCGCCTGGTGATCGCTTCCATGACCAGGGCATCAGTCACCACAAGCCCCTGGAAGCCCAGTTGATCCCGCAGCAGTTGGTTGAGCACCACGGCTGAGAGTGTTGCCGGATGGTCTGGATCGAGAGCCTTCAGCAGCAGATGGGCGGTCATCACGCTTTCGATGCCTGCCTTGATTAGCGCTTGGAAAGGTGGCAGTTCCAGATGTTCAAGACGTTCGCGGCTGTGATTGAGAACAGGCAGCTCCAGATGGGAATCCACGGTTGTATCGCCATGGCCGGGGAAATGTTTGGCGCAGCCGAGAACCCCAGCCGCCGCCAGGCCTCGATGGAAAGCGCAGGCCAGTGCGCTCACGGTTGCTGGATCCTCTCCCCAGGCCCGCACATTGATCACGGGATTGCTGGGGTTGTTGTTTACATCACAGACAGGCGCGAGCACCCAGTTCAATCCACAGGCGAGGGCCTGATCTCCAGTGCAGTGTCCATAGCGCTCGGCCAGGGCGATCGCCCGCTCGGGTTCCTCCTGGTAGAGCAGCCCCAGAGCCATTGGGGGCACGAGCCAGGTGCCACCTTCGAAGCGTTGGCCCATGCCCTCTTCAACGTCAGCGCAAAGCAGCAGAGGCTGCGTTGCCCAGCGTTGCAGGGTCTGGCAACGCTGGAAGATCTCCGTGCAGCTTCCCCCCAGCAGGATCACACCGCCAATGCCTTCTCCGAGCAGGCGCTGCAGTTCGCTGTTGCTCAGTTCCCATTGCGGATAACGCCGTTGGCGATCTGAGGCATAGCCACTGGCTCGCACCACGATCAGCTGAGCCACCTGACGGCGCAGAGACTCTGTTGCCATCCCACTCATGGGTCTGAACTGGAGCTGGATTGAGCTTTTGATTCAGCTGCGTTTTCAGTTGCGGTTTCAACTGCGCAATCATCAACTGCGCAAGCAGCCTCGGCTGCTGCGCTGTCATGGCGTTCCTCCTCAAGTTGGCCAAGCAGATTCAGCACGGATGTGCCCCGTTCAAGGCCGCGATCCAGTTGAAACACCACCTCGGGTGCTCGTCGCATCTGCAACCTGCGGCCAAGCTCTCCGCGCAGAAAACCACTGGCAGCTTTCAATCCTTCCAGCACCTCGGCACGATCAGCCTCCTCCCCGAAGATGCTCACGAAGATCTTGCAGTGCTGCAGATCGCCGGAAACTTCCACCTCCGTAATGCTGACCATGCCCTGATGAATGCGTTCATCTCGGACTTCGTTGATCAGGAGTTCACTGGTTTCGCGACGGATCAATGCCGCGACCCGAGCCACTCGTCGCCCCTGTGCCATGGATAATTCTAAGGCGGAGTGCTCACCATGGCACGCAGGATCAGACTCAGGCTGATGAATCCACTGATCAGTGCACCGATCAGGGCCACGGCTGTGATCGGATTGCTGCGTCGCCTGGCCATGGGCTCAGCGAAGGAATTCAACACCCCGAGCATCAAGGCGATCAGGAGGCGGGGATAGCGGCTCAGATTGAGCAGAAATTCCTTCATGAACGGTAGTTGAAAGCGGCTTGCCGGGCTTTGAGCTTAGGGAACAACTCAGGATGATTTCACCAGACTGAGAAGATCTCCACATCCCCAGCATGTTCAGTGAGCATGTTCAGTGGCCGTTCGATCTATCTGGCAAGGGCCTTGTGAGCTTGGCGGCAAGAGTGAATCTTGCTGAGAGCAGTGTTTGATCCTGGTTTCTCAAGGCTTGTGAATAAGGATGAGACTATTAATCTCTGCTGTTTGATCTTAGCTGTGGATGAAGATGCTCCGCTGACTTAAATAGGAGCAAGGATTGTTTGATCAGATCAAGCGCACTTCAGGCTGATGATGATCTGATGCAATCAAGGTTAGTGTTCATCCTGGAGATGATCTTTGACCTGTTGAATCCTGACTAAGTTTGAGAAGGCAAGTGCAGGGTCTGGATTTGTATTGCAATCATCGATTGCAGGGGGTTGTTGTTGGTTCCCTGCGGCAAGTGCGCTCGGATCAACTGGGCCGCTCAATCTGTTCCCTTGGCACGAGCGCCTGAGGCAAGGCGTGGCCTTCAAGGCTGCTGAATTCGTGCTCTGCGGATCTGCTGCTGCTCTGCAGGCCTTTAGGCCTTTGGACATGGGGGTTTCAAAGGGTCTGTCCGGGGTTTCT
>MPMC02014389.1_pt1 | contig 21729 bp, 12 predicted proteins | sample 1617281 | NCBI WGS metagenome assembly MPMC02 (sample SAMN05944809, study PRJNA350692) | marine metagenome | biome: marine; feature: ODZ; material: water; isolation source: 100 m water sample filtered on 30 um supor filter | place: Pacific Ocean | collected 2012-04-09 | depth 100m m | reverse complement strand
TCACTTACTCTACGATCTATCCGATGACAAAAAAACAAAACGGCTGGAAAAAGGATGGCGCAAATTGCATCCGCGGACTGCTGATGGGTGGTGCGGATATCATTCCCGGTGTCTCGGGAGGAACCGTAGCACTGATCCTGGGAATTTATACCCGCCTGATTACCGCCATCAGCCACGTCGACAGCCAACTTCTTGCGCATCTTCGCGATCGGGAATGGCGCCGGGCGGCAAGACATGTCGACTTGCGCTTTCTGATCGCACTCGGGATCGGGATCGGTGCGGGCATCGTCAGCCTCGGTAGCTTGATGCACCTGCTGCTAGAGGACTATCGTCCACAAACGCTCTCGCTGTTTTTTGGACTGATTGTCGCCTCGAGCCTGATCGTCGCCCGCCTCGTGCAACGCTGGAGTTGGGCCGCTATCCTCCTGGCTATTTTGGGAGTCTTCGTCGCCTACGCCGTCACAGGGGGCAGAGAGCTCGATAACCCGGCAAGCCCGCTTGCGCTGTTCTTCTGCGGTATGCTTGCAATCTCGGCGATGATCCTACCCGGAATCAGCGGGGCGTTTATCATGCTGCTTCTGGGGGTCTACAAGCAGATTACCGGAATCCTCAAAGACCTTCCCAAAGGTGACCTCTCGGGTGAAGGGCTGCTGGCGCTCATTGCCTTTGCCGCTGGCTGTGTGGTCGGCCTTTTGAGTTTTAGCAAAATCCTTCGCTGGCTCCTCTCCCAATACCACGACGCCACCATGGCCCTTCTCTGCGGATTTATGGTCGGCTCGCTCCGTAAGCTCTGGCCCTTTGACAACCGTTTTTCCCAAAAGGGCGAACCGCTGAGTGAACGTTTGCCTGAGTGGCTGACCCGATCGCTGCCCGATTGCCTGATACCCGACGAACTTTTCATTCCCGACACATTCACTGTCCAGGTGGGGCTCTGCCTGCTGCTTGCCCTAGCTGCGGCCGCATTCGTCTTAGCGCTCGAATGGCTCTCGGGGGGCCCTGAGGAACAAAAACCTCTTGAAGAATGATGCGAGGGGACCCATTCTCATCGACGGCCGGTTACTGGCGGCCGGTTACTGCCGCGTGAGTGCGTAGAACCGTTCGATCAGATCCCGCGTGACCGGTCCCGGCTTGCCATCCCCGATGGGGCGGCTATCGACCTCGATCACCGGGATCACCTCGGCGGCAGTGCCTGTCAGAAAACATTCATCCGCCGCAAACACATCGTCGCAGGTTAACGGGATCTGGTGGACCGGAATCCCCGATTCACTCGCCAACTCACAAACCGCCTGACGGGTGATACCGTCGAGAATGCCAGCCTCTCGAGGTGGAGTGAACAGTTCTCCCTGACGGACCAGAAAAATATTATCGCCAGTACACTCGGCAACCTCGCCCTTGTGGTTGAGCATCAGCGCTTCAATACATCCGGCCTGCTTGCCCTCCATTTTGGCCAGAATATTGTTCAGGTAATTGAGCGATTTGATACCCGGGCTGAGAGCCGCCGGATGGTTCCGAACCGTACTGACGGTGACGATTTTTAATCCGTCGGTGTAAAACTCGTCGGGATATAACGCAACCCGGTCTGCAATGATGATCACCTGCGGATCACTCGTCTGATCCGGGTCGAGACCGAGTGTACCCACGCCGCGCGTGACGACCAGACGCACATAGCCATCTTCGATTTCGTTGGCCTGTAGCGATTCGTTGACCGCCGCCGCCATCGCCTCGAGCGTCATCGGAATCTTTAGACAGATCGCCTCGGCCGATTCCCACAACCGCTCAAGATGCTCCTGCAGGCGAAAAATTTTTCCCCCGTAGCTCCGTAAGCCTTCAAAGACTCCGTCACCGTAGAGCAGACCGTGATCAAAAACGCTCACCCGGGCGTTTTCTTTATCGAAAAACGTGCCGTTAATGTAGATTTTTTGCGCCACGTCAATCCTCTACATGATCTTGCGACCCAATGTTACTCTAAACGCCCCTCGATGAGACGCACCGTCCGGTCCGCCTCGGCGGCAATGCCTTCGTCGTGGGTCACCATGACTATAGTGAGATTTTTATTCGCGTTCAAGTTTCGAAGAATATCGAGAATCTCCCGGCCTGCTTCGCGGTCGAGATTGCCGGTCGGCTCATCGGCCAACAGTACCCGGGGTCCGTTAATGAGCGCCCGGGCAATCGCGGTGCGCTGCATTTCCCCACCCGAGAGCTCGCGCGGCTTGTGGTTGAGGCGGTGGCCAAGGCCCACCATCGAGAGCAGCTCGACGGCCCGCCTGCGGAACGTTTGCCGGTTGCTCAGATAACCGAAGAATCCGTGGCCGATCAGCAATGGCAACAACACATTGCCAAGTGCCGCAAGCTCCGGGAGCAAGTGGTAAAATTGAAATACCAATCCAAAGGTTTCGTTGCGCAGCTTGTCGCGTTGTTTTGATGCGATGTTATCGATCCGCTCTCCGCCGAAGTAGATCTCTCCTGCGTCGGGGTGGTCGAGAGTTCCGAGTAGATGCAGCAAAGTGCTTTTTCCGCAACCGCTCTGCCCGATGATCGAAATAAACTCTCCTTCGCGAATATCGACATCCAAACCCCTGAGTACCGGAATAATATTCTGCCCTTTGCGGTAGTTCTTCCGGACATCACGCGCTGCAAGAATGGTCCTCTGGCTTTCCGGAGCCTGCACTGCGTCGGGTGCAGCGTCGTGGGCGTGCCCAGGCAGAGAACCCGCCTGTTGCGATTTGCTCTGTTGTTGCTGCCGAACAGCAGAGGAGACGTTACTCATAGCGCAATGCCTCCACAGGGTGTAAGCGAGCAGCCCGCAACGCGGGCAATACGCTGGCAATGACGGCGATTGCAATCGCACCGACGATGACCCAGGCGATCATCATCGGTTGGATCAAAGTGGGAATCTCCTGAAAGTAGTAGATAGAAGGATCGAAGACAGGCTGGCCGGTCATGACCTCCACCCAGTGGCGAATGTTATCGATGTGCCGCACAAAGAGCAGGCCCAGCAAAACTCCCGCACCGGAGCCGACCGTTCCGAGAGAAAGACCGTACGTCAGGAAAATGCTCATCACCCCGCCCCCGGATGCCCCGAGCGATTTGAGAATCCCGATGTCCTTGGTCTTCTCCACAACGATCATGAAAAAGATCGCCAGTATCCCGAACCCTGCTACGGCAATGATCAGAAACAGGAGAATGTTCAAGATCGCGGTTTCCATCTGGACCGCGGCCAGGAGAGGGCCCTGCTTGTCCCGCCATGTAGAAATCCCGTACATCTCGGGAGGGAAAGCGGCTCGCAACTTGTCGCGTACCGCTACCAGATCGGCATCTGCCCGCAGTTTGATCTGGATCGAGTTTACATTGCCCAGACCGGTGGACGGATCGATCATGCCGCGCATCTGCTGGATTTTTTGAATCGGAGCAAAGACAAAGGCCGAATCGTACTCGCTCATCTTGCTCTGATAGAAATCGACGACGGTGAAACTGCCACTGACTGCCTTGGGAGGCGTTCCAGCGGCAGGAAATGTGAGCTGGACATCGTCCCCAGGCAGGACCATGAAATAGTGATCGCCATCGCGCCCCATGATTTGCGAAAGGGCGTAGCCGACGATGATGCCGGTCTCCTGTTCAACCGCCTTGTCATAGATGCGGCCCTCGGTAAGCGGACTCCACTGTTGCGCGACACCCTGATCGCTTTCGGCGGCAAGTTGCGGGGTCTCGATGCCCGAAAAAGGATCGGACTTGCCAACCTTCTCAGGCACCGCCAGTTGGGGCGTGTTTTTTTTCTGGGCTGCGAGCCAGGCCTTTTCCTGCGCTGCGACCCATTGGCGGTGCGGCCAACCTGCAACCTCCATGCCATGACGGTATGGCGACTCCTCTCCCAGATCGTGGTCATACACGTCGTAGCCGCCATTGCGAAGTTTGAAGCTGGGCTGCTTGCGATTTTCCGGATGCTGGAGATAGGCCGTACAGTCGCTCACTGCGGCATACGTCTCTGGATCAATACCAATAAAATTCACCTGGCGGTGTACCCAGCGGCCTTGCACCCGATAGTTGAGCATCGCCGGAACGTGAACCGTAGGCGTCATCGCCTCAATGTCGTCACCGGCGACCTCTCGTATCCGTTGCATGTGCCATGCGGCGTCGGAGAATCCTTCTAATCCATGCCCGTCGAAAACAATATCGGACAAGATCCCATGAATGCGGTGCTGCATCTCATAGGTAAACCCCGACATCACGCTGTTGACGACAATCAGCGTTGCCACACCGAGCGTCACGCTGATCACCGAAGCGAGCGCAATGTAGCGGGTATGCAGATAACGCCAACAAAGAATTATCTTGTACACGGCCAATCCTTCGGCTCTATAGGACAACTTGCCTTGAAGATCCGGTCTTCATGCATCATTTCTTACGGTTCTTGTTCGGGACGTAGCAGGGGAAACAAAATCACCTCTCGAATCGACTCGCTGCCGGTGAGCAGCATGACTAGGCGATCGATCCCGATGCCCAGTCCGCCGGCCGGTGGCATTCCGTGCCGCAGCGCCCGGACAAAATCATGATCCATCTTGGCCATCGAGTCTTCTTCTTTTTGGCCACCCAATTGGGTGCGGAAAAGCTCTTCCTGCAGATCCGGATCATTCAGTTCGGTATAGGCGTTGGCCACTTCCATGCCTTGAACAAACAATTCGAACCTTTCGGCAATCTCGGGATGATCGGCTTTGCGCTTCGTCAGCGGACAGATGCTCGCCGGGTAATCGATCACGAAGACCGGGCCGATGAGGGCATCCTCGACCTTCTCCTCAAAGATCTCGTTTTTGATCACATCTGGATGTTTGTCGGTCGTTTCAAAGCCGATCGACTCGGCCAGCGCTCGGACTGCATCCGTGTCTGTCGGGTCGATGCCGGTATGTTCGGCAAAGAGTTCGTCATATGTCTTGCGGGCAAATGGGATCGAAAAGTCGATCGTAGCATCTCCCCAACCCAACGCGGGCTGCTGTCCCGTTGCCTCGATCGCATCGCTGATAATTTTTTCGGTCAAGTCCATCATCGACTCGTAGTTGCCATACGCCTGATAGACCTCCAGCATCGTGAACTCAGGATTATGCTTGGGGCTGATCCCCTCGTTGCGATAGACGCGGCCCAGCTCGTAGACCCGCTCGATCCCGCCGACCAACAGCCGCTTGAGGTGCAGCTCGAGCGCAATCCGCATGAAGAGCGGGATGTCGAGGGCATTGTGGTGGGTCGTAAAGGGGCGAGCGGCAGCACCGCCGGCAATCGAGTGGAGCGTGGGGCCTTCGATTTCTACAAAATCCTCGCCGTCGAGTGTGCTGCGGATGGAGCGCACGATCCGAGTACGGTTCAAAAACCGCTCGCTGACCCCCTCCGTGTGGATCAGATCGAGGTAGCGCATCCGCTGCCGCAACTCCGGATCGGTCATGCCGTGATGTTTTTCCGGTGGTGGGAGCAGGGACTTGGTAAGAAAGTAGAGCTGCTCGACAAAAATGGTCAGCTCGCCGGTCCGCGTTCGCTTCAGTTCGCCATCCACGCCGATGAGGTCACTCAAATCCAAAAGCTGCGCCAATTCCCAATGCGCTTCACCGACTTGGTTTTTGCCTATAAAGAGCTGGATTTTTCCGGTCCAGTCCTGGATGTCGGCAAACACCAGTTTGCCTTTGCGCCGCTGTAGGATGATCCGGCCTGCGGCCCGTACCTTCGGGCCGTGCTGTTTTGTTTTGCGCTCGTCGCCATCGGGTGACGGCTCGGTAACGATCTCATCTTCCAGAGCACGGATGCTTGCGATCGACTTGTGATCGTCGAACCGCCCGCCCCAGGGATCGATGCCGAGGCTACGAATTTTTTCGAGCTTCTCGCGACGGGCCGCTTCGTGCATCCCCGCCTCGCGGATCTCTTGTTTGTCGTCGGTCATAGGTGCTGTGGACATCTCGGGGCAACTCGGGACAAAACAGCTGTCGCGCGGCGACTGCCACCGGCGCAGTGGGAGAATATTAAGGGCTCAGGACAACGCAGGCGTGTTAAAATGCGGGACCGCAACATTTTAGTGAAACCCCCAGAACCGTCAATGTCAGCTACCGGCGCGGCCCGAAACCGGCCGCTTGCTAGCTATGGTGGCACCCACCCCCAAGGCAATTTGAGAGAGTGCCCGGGGGACAGCCAAAGGATTACAATATGTTTTGCGACCCCATTGTCGGGTCGCGATTTCGCACTCTGACCTAAATGAGGTTTACCATGCGTTGCCTATCTGCGGGCAGTCTTCTCACGATCATTCTCTCAACGGCCCTCGTCGGTGAATCGGCCGATTGGTCGGCATCTCAGATCAACAAACTTCCCTCAAGCGAAACGCCGGTTCGCCTTTTCAACGGCAAAGATTTTGCCGGCTGGCAGGGCCAGATCGGCAAGTATTGGAGCATTGCCGACGACACGGTCATCGGCCGCAACACGGCCGAAAATCCGCCTCAGGCGAGTACCTATCTGCTGACCGAAAAGAAGTACCACAATTTCCGACTCATCTTTGAAGGGCGTCTTGTCGAAAGTGAAATGCATACCGGCATCGCCCTCTGGGGCAAACGGGTCGAGCGGGAGGGAGATCCCGACTCCTACCTGGGACACTTGGTGATGTTCCCCTCCGAATATGGTTTTTGGGATCTTTATCGCCGCAACCTGATCTATCGGGACACCGAAGGGATTGCCAAGAAGGCGGGCAAGCAGCATGACTGGAATCGGTTCGAGATTCTGGCAACCGGCAATCGCATCCAGCTTGCCATCAACGGCCAGCTTGTGGCGGACTGGAGTGACCCGAAACCGGAATATTGTCAGGCCGGTCCCATCGGACTCCAACTCCACTCCAATAGCGTCCCCCAGGAAGTGCAGTTTCGCGGCCTGATCCTGACCGAAAATCCAGAAGACCGACTGGTAACGCTGAGCGAAGCGTGCGATTAGCCGTTCGCTATAGCGATAGCCGGTAAAAACGCTCGGCCGCGCGCTGCTTACTGCCCGGGACTTGCGCGACGGCGGCAGATCGATTTTATCTCCCCCGAGAGCCAGGGCAGTGCCGCCAGCGTAGAAGCAAGAAACAGTCCCATCGCATTGGCAAGATAATCATTCCAGTCAAAACCGCGGCCAAACATCGGTTGCGTCACCTCGTCGATAAAACCCCAAAGCAACAGCGCACTGAAAATCAGCCACCCACTTGCGCAACAGAGCCCCAGAGCCGCACTCTCGCGCTGGCGACCATAACTGGCCGCAGCCCAGAAGGCCAAAAGGCCAAGCAACAGATACGCGCAAAAGTGGAACCACTTGTCGGGGCTTTCCAATTGCATGCCGTGACCAAAACGAACGAGACCCATAAAAAGATTGTCGAGCCAACTGACATCATCATCCGCCGCGGCGTGGATGAGTGGGATGTGGGTGGTCAAAAACATGAGGGCCATGTAGCCGATCAGGACCAGCCGCCGGACAGAAAACGAAACCCGCCACAACGCCCGCCGGGTTCGATCGTCCACTACCTGAACCGTCTGCTTCTCACCCATATCAACGCCTCACAGAGAAGAGCGGCCAATCGGGCAACGCTGCCGAGCGACCGCTGAATGAATTATTGTTTTTTCGGCTGCTGCTGCAAACGACGCATAATGTCCCGCATCAGGTCGACCGCACGGCGCGAGTCGGGAGCCAGTTGCAGCAGCTCCCTGGCCCGCGATTCCGCTTCGGCCAGGTTGCCGATCTCTATGAAGAATATGCTCAAGGCATACAAATAGTCAAAATTATTTGGCTCTAATGTATGGGCCCGCATAAGGGCCTTTTCCGCTTCTTCGAAGCGATCCATCCGTCCTAAATTCAGTCCCAGCCGGTACCAGGGCAAGCTGGCTTCAGGATCCTGCTCGGTAAGTCGCCTAAATTCGGCAGCGGCTAATTTGTCCTGTTTGGTCCGACTGTAGAGCATGCCGAGGTTAAAACGGGCTCGAAAGAAGAGGGGATCGATCTTGAGTGCTCGCTTGTATTGGTCGGCAGCCCTCGGCGAATGACCCAGATCGAGTGAAAAATTCCCCAGGTTGTAGTGGGCAGAGGCGAGGTCGTCATCGGCCCGCTGAGCCGCTTTGAGTTCCTCGGCTGCCTGCTCAAAGGCGCGGCGAATATCGGGCGCAAGTGAACGGTTCAGAGGTGCTAGCACCAGCGCTGCACTGCTGCGGACCATCCGCACAGGATCGCTAAGCAGTGGAGCCACGGCTGCGATGAGCGCATCGCCGGCCCCGGCATCCGGCTGCAAGTTTCTGATGGACACCCCGCGGACGAGTGGATTTTCATCTGCAAGCCCTGCGACCACCAATGCCCGGCTGCTGGGGCTGTTGATCTGTGCGAGGTGTTCGATGGCGGTCGCCTTCACAATCGGAGCGATCTCTTTGTTTTGTAACAACCGGGTGAGCATCTCTTCCGCCTCCGGCTTGCCCTTGCGGGCCGCGTCGAAGGCCCAGGCATAGTGGGGCACCTTTTCTTCCACTTTGCCGTACCACTTTTCGGTCGCTGTGAGCATTTTTGCATCGATCTGGTCGAGCGTCTTCTCGGCCCCACCATCCCCGGCGTTGGCGGCGGCCAACAGATCGGCATAGCGGCCGCCTGTGCCACGATTTTCGATTTTTAGATGACACTGCGTGCAGGCATTGGGTACTCCGAGAGCAACCGAAAGATCGGGCCGGGGAATCCGGATGCTGTGGTCGCGCCGCGGGTCAACAAGCATGTAGTGCGTTTCGGGCATGTGGCAGGCGACGCATTCTGCGCCGGGCGAGCCGGGCTGCTGGTGGTGGTGTGCCGGAACATCGTACTTGCCCGCAGGGTGCTGGTGGCAGGAGGTGCAGAGTTGATTCCCTTCATGCTTCAGTCGCGTTGAATGCGGATCGTGGCAATCGGTGCAGCGGATCCCCTTGGCGTGCATCTTGCTCTGTAGGAACGAGCCGTAGACATACACTTCATCCTGGATCTGACCATCAGCGTGATAGAGTCCCTCGCGCAATAGCGCCGGTTCGTAGTAGTCGAGCAACTCATCGCCTGGCCGGAAATCTGCGCCAACGCGGTGCCGCCGCGCATGACACGGCGCGCACGATTCGATTTCTATTTTGGCATTTTTGCTCTTGAGGTTCGGCAACCCGTATCCACGATGCCGATCCCAGAACAGGCTGTGCGACTCGGCCAACTCGACGTGCAAACTACCCGGTCTGTGACACGTTTCGCACCCGACATCAATTTCAGTAAAGGTCGTTTTATAGCAGGCGAGTTTGGGATCATAATTTTTTTGCACATTGGTCGAATGGCATTCTGCGCACATCTGCTGCCAGTTTGACATGCGACCGGTCCAGTGCAGCCGATCGTCAGGAGCCAGTTTTTCGTCGCGGACATCGGGCGGATAGTGGTAGAACCATTTGTTTTGTTTGCTATCCCAACTCACGCGCAGCACCTGCACGCGTCCGTCAGGAAACTCAACCATATACTGCTGTAGCGGATCGAAGCCGAAGACGTACTTCACCTCAAAATCGGCCATGTCGCCATCGGGTCCTTCGGTGTGGATCATAAACCGCGCACCATCGCGAAACATCCGCGAAGTGATACCCTGATAGGTGAGTCTGGCATCCTCAAAATCGCCGAGTACCGTCTCGTCGGTGGCCAGATCCATGGCCCGGTCGTGGGGCGACTGTTGCCAGCGATGAAACTGTGGAGAGTGACACTCAGAACACGTCCGGCTACCCACATAGCCGGCCCGCGCATCGATCGGGATGGCGACGAAATAGTCGCCCAGAAGAGCGACTGCAACTATCACGAAAAGCAGGCAGCCGACAAAGCGCATCGGAAACCGGATTTTTTTCATACAAGCAGATCCGCGGCAATCTTTCTGTGCAATCTCGTACTCCGGCAGGACTGTTATACCTTATTTTAGCCTAACAGTGAGCCACACACACCACATTGACACGGATGGCTGCCGATTCGGCGAAATCGACTGCCACTCTTTTCCGGCAGCACCGGTACCGGAAAAGGAACGCCTGTTTTCAGGCAGCGATTGTTCTTCCTGGAAAGAAAGCTCAGGTTAACAACCGTTCGCAGCAGACGGAAAGAATCTAAACGAGCCTCGTTTCTGCCTGGTAATGGCGTGTGATCAGATCGTTCTGTAGCCACAACAACTTGTTGAACGCCCGCAGCGTCCGAGCCATTGTGTCTTGATCTAAATCAAAACCGAGAATCGTTGCCATGAGGGCATCGGACACAAATCCCATCAAGGCATTCATCTGCACCAACGGCACATCAAGTTGGGCACTGCCTGCCTCCGACGTATGGATCTTTCCGACAAAGTTCAAATACGCAATTAATTTTGTGTCGTATGGATCGGAGACCAGTGTCGCGAGATAGGCACCCAAGTGTTTTTTGCGAAACTGGATTGTTTTGTGATCCAGAGTCAACGAATCGAGGTTGTCCGGAACGAGCCCGTCATACCCCGACTGTCGTGGAACAAAATGTCGTTTTGTCGCGTCGTACATAAAGAGTTTATCGTAGACCGCATCGACCAGGGATGGAACCAGAGGTGCGAGAAGACCGGAGGCATTATGAATTACAACGACATCTTCTTCGTTGAAACCGATGAATTCTGCCAGGTATCCAAAACGGTATTCGAGATCCGTTTCCAGTCGTGCTTCATCGATTTGTTTCACAATGGATCTCCAATGCGATGGAATGCTTTTCGAGAACCTGCAACCTGCGCACTCCAAAATGCGCAGCAAGGTGAAAGAACCTTTCAAGGCACGCCAGCTTAAAGCCAATGATTGTAATTGTAAAGATCGAGTTTGAATCCGACCCTTGAGACAATTGGTTTTCTGATGATGGTCGCTCTGAGAGTCTGCCAACTCGCGGCCAATGTGGGCCTTAATCTGAGTGGCGGACTTTCTGCCATTTGGCGGCACCTGGCACGCGCAAGCGACAGGTGGCCCGCTTGAATCGGTCGCTGCAGAGCCGTCGTGTGTCGTTAATTTGCAGCAGCAACGCGGTAATCGCAACCCGCTTTGCAGTGGCGGGCAGAAAAACAGGTCGTTCCACCGCACAATAGTGGCCCGGTTTGACACGCCAACAAATTGCCGTGTAGAGTCACACTCTCGGGCAAGGCCCGTGTGAAACCGATTGGGATGGGTGGCCGAGTGGACTAAGGCGGCAGTCTTGAAAACTGCTGTACGGGTGACCGTACCGGGGGTTCGAATCCCTCCCCATCCGCTTGTTGTTCCTAGGGGGTCTCTCCCTGGGCCGTCCGCCATGCGGAGAGCTTTTGCCGCAGCTTTTCCTTTACCGCCTCGGGCAGCCGATCCGCACAATCCTCCAACTCGTGCGGGTCTTGGCTCAAATCATAAAATTCCTCAGCCGGTCTCTTTTCATAGGCATCCACCGCCTGCTGTGCCGCTCGGTTGTGTTCTGCCGCCGCGAGCCAGCTCTTCCAGTAATCGCGGCCATCGCGGGCCACGCCGAGTGAAATGTGCGTTTCATATTTGCGTTCCGGCTGCAAGTTCAGGATGTATTTGTAGCGGTCGGTGCGGACCGCACGCATCGGCGAGCGGTTTATCCGGCCATCGCCCGTATGGGTTGTAAAAATTGCCTCGCGGTGGCTGTCGGTCTCACCCCGTAGGAGTGGTGCGAGGCTCCGGCCGTCGAGATTTGTCGGCACGTCGCCTCCGGCGACCTCGATGAGCGTCGGCAGAAGATCGACCAAACTTACCATCGCCGAGGTCGTACGGCCTTGTGCGATCTTTTCCGGCCAGCGGACGACCAGTGGCACCCGCGTACCGGCCTCGTACAGGTTCCACTTTGCAAAGGGCCACTGGGCCCCGTGGTCGGAGGTGTAGATGAACAGGGTATCATCGGCATCACCATGACGGGCAACCGCCTCGAGTGTTTTCCCGAGACGCGTATCGAGCAGCGAAACGTCGGTGTAGTAGCGCGTTCGGGCCGCGCGGGTTTCGGGCGTATCGACCGAACCGGGGGGCAGATCGACTTGAGCCGGGTTGTACCGGTCGTTCTCGGGCCAAGGGATATGCGGACTCCAACTGCTGACGATGAGACACAACGGCTGCTGCGGATCGTGCGAAGCAAGGAATCGATCGAGCGCTTCGATGTCGAGGGCACTCCCCTGATCGGGGCCTGCCGGTGGAATACGCCCACCCACATACTCGAAGGGAAACGCTTCGCGAGGTGCGACGTGGCTCTTCCCGAAGAGGACCACGCGATAGCCGAGTTTGGAAAGGTAGTGGGGCAGCGACTCTGTTCCCGCGTGCACCGCCGTATGGTTCGGATGCGCGCCGTTGCGAGCCGGCATCAATCCCGTGTAGAGGGCCGAGCGGGACGGGGTACAACTGGGCGATGCGCAATACGCCCGTTCAAAGCGGAGCCCCTCCCCTGCAAGTCGATCGAGATGCGGTGTACGCACATGGGGATTGCCATAACATCCGGCATCGGCCGCGCCGTGATCGTCCGCCAGAAAGAGCACAATGTTGGGCGGCCGCTGCGGTGCGCTTGCCTCGGCAGCGGAGGCGATCGCTCCACCGATTGGCAGCATCAACAACAGGCCTGCAAAGACGGAAATACGGTGTTTGTTCATGATCGCCCAGGGTCCCGGTTCTCAGGGAGAATCTGAGAGAAAAACTATGCAAAAAGATCGTGGACAACGCGACCGGCAAGATCGGTCAGTCGGAAATCGCGGCCCGCGTGGCGGTAGATCAACTTCTTGTGATCGATCCCCAATTGATGCAGCACCGTAGCGTGCAGATCGGGGATATCCATCGGCTTCTCAATCGCCTTGTAGCCAAAATCATCGGTCGCACCATACACTTGTCCCGCCTTAATTCCCCCACCGGCCAGCAATAGCGAGAATCCGTAGGAGTTGTGATCCCGGCCTTTGCCCGACGTTCCGTCATCGTTCATCTGCATCGTTGGAGTGCGACCAAACTCGCCCGAAACGATCACCAGGGTCTCCTCCAAGAGTCCTCGCTGCTTGAGGTCCAGGATCAAAGCGGCAATCGGACGGTCGCAATCGAGTGCCAGACGGCGAAGCTGGGGGAAAATATTGCTGTGGTTGTCCCACGGTTGACTCGGTCCGTGCCAGACCTGCACAAACCGAACGCCACGCTCTGCAAGTCGACGCGCGACCAACAATTGGTTGGCCTGATCTGAGTTGCCATACATCTTGTGAATATATTCAGGCTCCCGATCCACATCGAACGCATCGACCGCCGCCGTCTGCATGCGATAGGCCAGTTCATACGAAGCGATGCGACTCTCGAGCGCGTCGTCTCCGCCGCGCTGATCTGCATGGCGACGGTTGAGTTGCTGCAAAAGATCGACCTGTCGCCTCTGCTGTCTCGGTCCGGCTAAAGAACTGCGGACATTTTCCACGAGTTGGTCGACCCGCTTGTACGCCGTATCGAGAAGCATGCCCTGATGGACCGACGGCAAAAATGCGGACCGCCAGTTGTCTGACCCTTTGACCGGAACGCGGCCTTTGCCGGGACAGAGTACGATAAAGTTGGGGAGGTTCTCGTTCTCCGAGCCGAGTCCGTAGCTGAGCCACGAGCCCATGCTGGGCGTGAGTTGTGAGAAACTGCCGCAGTTGATGAGCATCAACGCCGCTTCGTGAATCGGTGAAGAGGTTGTCATCGAACGGACCACACAAATGTCATCCGCCACCGATCCGATAAACGGAAACAGTTCGCTAATCTCGGTTCCGCACTCACCACACCGGGGAAACTTGAACGGTGAAGCAAAAGCATGTCCCGTCATAAACGGGGTGAGTGGATTACGATAAGGCAACTGCTTGCCATCGTACCGCGTGAGCATCGGCTTGGGATCAAAACTGTCGACTTGCGAGAGTCCACCGTTGAGAAAGATGTGGATTACCGTCTTGGCCCGGGGAGAAAAGTGCGGCCGTTGCGGACCGGATGGCACCGAAGCAAGCAGGTCCTCACCATCGAGCAACCCGGCCAGACCCAACATCCCGAACCCCATGCCGGTCCGGGCGAGCAAGGCCCGCCGCGTGATGCCCGGTGAGGTCTGCTCATCGAATTTTGTTGTTCTAGTCATGGGTACATCGTTAAGCAAGAATATCTTGCAGGACATTTCCGCCCAGGTTCGTAAGGCGGAAGTCCCGTCCTGCATAGCGGTAGGTGAACCGCATATGATCGATTCCCAGTTGGTGCAAAATGGTGGCATGCAGATCGTGGACGTGGGTACGATTTTCTACCGCGCGATACCCAAATTCATCACTTGCTCCATACACCATCCCGCCCCGGATTCCTCCCCCGGCCAGACAGGCGGTGAAAGCATACGGGTTATGGTCACGGCCTTTGGTCGACTTGCCTTCTTCACTCAACTCTGCCGTCGGTGTGCGGCCGAACTCTCCACAGAAGAAAACAAGTGTCTCGTCCAAAAGACCCCGTTGTTTCAAATCCATGAGCAGGGCGCCGATCGCCTGATCGCATTCCTGGGCGTGGTAGCGATGTTGTTTTTCCAAATTCTGATGGTTATCCCACGGCTGCCCTTTGCCGTGCCAGATCTGAACAAAACGGACCCCCCGCTCGACGAGTCGCCGAGCAATGAGAATCTGACGGGCATTGGTCGACTCACCATACATCTTGTGAATGTGTGCCGGTTCCTGGCTGATATCGAATGCATCGCTCGCAGCGGCTTGCATGCGAAAGGCCAATTCATACGATTTGATCCTCGCGCTGAGGGCATCGTCCACGCCCCGACTCTCACGATGCCGGGTATTGAGCTGTTGCAACAAGTCGATTTGCCGTCGCTGTTGCAGTGTGCCAATCTTCCGGTTGCGGACATTGGCAATCAGTCGTTCAACATCGGTAGTATTTGTATCGACATAGGTTCCCTGATACACCGATGGCAAAAACGCACTTCGCCAGTTATTGGAGCCCGCCACGGGAAGTCCGCGAGGACAGAGTACGACAAAGCCGGGCAGGCTTTGGTTCTCACTGCCGAGTCCATAGGTCACCCAGGAACCCATCGCAGGCGTCGATTCGACAAGATCCCCACTGTTCATCATCATCAGTGAGGGAGTGTGGGTCACCGAATTGGTGTGCATGGAACGAATGACACAAACATCGTCGATTACTCGACCGACGTGTGGAAAAAGTTCGCTGACCTCAATACCACTCTCGCCGTACTTCTTGAATTTGAAGGGTGATCCGAACGCACGACCGGTCATGTTTTCCGTTTCAAGATTTCTCACAGGCAAAGGACGGCCGTCGTATTGATTCAGCAATGGCTTGGGATCAAACGTGTCCAGATGCGAGGCGCCTCCGTTGAAGAAAATGTGGATGACCCTCTTGGCGCGAGGGGGGTGGTGCGGCAACTGATTGAGCTTCGCAGTGGAAGGCAGATCCGATGCCAGCGACTCTGAATCGGCCTCCAATAAGCTCCCCAGGCCGAGCATGCCCAGACCCAGGCCTGCCTGCTGCAACCACGAGCGACGATTTGAATGCGAAGTGGCCATTGGGTTTCCGCGGCAGGTTTAAAAAATGATGAAGCGGCTCTCTTAATCGACAAACATAAATTCGTTCGAAATCAACAACGCGTGGGCGTACTGCTCCCAGGGTGTCTGCGGGCCAATCCAGTGCGCAATCGATGAGTTAAACAGCGGCTCGCTCGGCCAGGCTTCGAGCCCATTGAGTCCCCCTTCGGGCATGATTTCAACCGTCCAGATTTCCAGCGGCCAGGAATAATCATCGAATCGGTTGTACTCTTTTGGGGACACGATGAAATCAAACACATCCCCTTTTTCAACCTTGAGTTTTTCGATCCGTACGTTTTGTTTTTTCTCGCCAACCTCGTACTTGGCCAACTCACCATCCCGTGAGGAGATGACCCGGATCTGGACCCCATCGCCAACACCTCCCTGGGGCTGGATCTGACAAACACCCTTAAACAGGTACAGCCCGCTCTTCGGCGCAGTGAAGCGACGGATCGTGGCCAAACCCGAGTCCGTACCCGGACGGCCTCCGCGGGCATCGAGATAACCGAGCTCCCCCTCGATCGGATCCGATCGGTTCCGCCAACGGGTACCGTCGAAATAATCGAAAGGCGTAAATTGAACCTGTTTCTGATCTGGATGATACGCACCATAACCGTATTGCCATGTTTTCTGTTTTTTGTCCAACTCGATGCTCGCCGGAAAATCGAGCGGCGGGCTTGAGAGAAATGTACGCGCAAGATCAATCTCTCCGGGTGTTGCCCGTCGGCCGTACACCCATTCGTACAGCTTCTCGACACGCTTGGCGATATCTGCCGCGGACTGTTTGTTTCTCGTGAAGGAATGTTCATCAAGCCGCTCGACCAACCGTGATGCGCGATCTGCGATGAACCGGTTGTTCATCAAATAAAGCGCCTGCTGAGGAACCGTTGTGTTTTTGCGCATCGGCAACGTTGCATCAGGTACGTTTACATCAAATGTGGCCATCACGCCGGGCATCTGCTGGCGATTGACGAGTAAATAGAGCGACCTTCGGGGATTGCCAAAATCCTCCGTCGGCAAACCGTTTAGCCGCGTATCGAGTTCGCCGGTAACCGCCATGAGCGCGTCGCGCATCGCCTCAAATTCCAGACGGCGACGATTCATGCGCCAGTAGTACTGGTTCCCCGGGTCGAGTGCGCGATGGGCAGGAACATCGAGGCTCGCCTGCTGGTAGGTGGCGGAGTTCATGATCAGCCGATGCAGCGCCTTGAATGACCAGTCGTGATCGATGAAATAGTCGGCCAGCCAGTCGAGTAATGCCGGATGCGACGAGGGTGGCGTGCGGGTTCCAAAGTCGCTCGGTGTCGGCACAAGGCCCTGCCCGAAGTGCCACTGCCAGATGCGATTGACAATCACGCGTGCGGTAAGCGGATTTCGGGGGCTCGCGATCGCCTCGGCCAACTGTTTGCGACCACTACCCTCCTCATACGGCACACCAGCATCGATCGCGTCGGCAGCGTCGCCCGAAAACATTTCCAAAAACCGCCGATGTACGCTGCGGCCTTTTTGTCGCCAGTTTCCCCGAATGTGAATCTGTGCATCGCGAACCTGTGCACGATCCGTGAGTGTCATCGCGCGGGGCGGCACCGAATCGATAAACTGCACAACGGTGTTCTGGGCTTTCTGGTTGAGCACCTGTAAGGCGTTGTTTTCCTTGATGTGATAAAGGTTGTACGCCTGCTCATCGTCGCTCACGACAGTCGGTGAACCTTCGCCATAGAGAACCTGACGCAGTTGTTCCTTTTCGGCATCTTCAAAACCTTCATCCCCCGGATCGACCTGCTGAAGATTTTTCCAAGCGGCAGCCACCTCTTCCAAAACCGTACCGTACGTATGGGCCACATCGACCATTGATTTAGGCGGTGCCTCCTCCAGCGCTTTTTGCAACAGGCTGTTGATCCCCTCGGTCTGGGCAATCAGTTCGGCGGCCTTTTCGGAGAAATTCTCGCTACTGAGTTTTGACAACTTGTGCCAGAGACCGAACACCGGGCCAGAGGGGTGCTCTTTGAGATAGCGGGTCCAGAGCACCACACCTCCGTCTGCGGTGAGTGTATGGCGTCGCAGCAGGACACGATCCGTTTTGTAGTTCAGATCGGTCTTGGTGCAGTGCTCGGGCATCGTCTCGTGCACCACATACTCGAGGTAATCGCCCACGTACGAGAGCATTTCCTCTGTAATGTTCTCCCGCAACTCCTGCTTGCGGGTATGGTACTTCTCCATCCGCTCGACGAAGACTTTACAAAACTGGGCGTACTGGTCACCGAATTCCGAAGGTGGCGGAGCAAGGATCGGTTTCTGATCGTAGGTCGGCTCAATGGAACTATCAAAAATACCGTAAAGGGCGTAAAAATCATCCATTGAGACCGGATCAAATTTGTGATCGTGGCAGCGGGCACAGATCAGGGTCATTCCCATAAAGCCGCGCATGGTGACGTCGATCTGATCGCCGATGATCCGGTGCCTCTTGTGGATGAACCGATTTCCCAATGTCAAAAAACCCATGGCGGCCAATTTCCATTGCTCCTCCTCCGGGAGTTCCAGCAAATCGGCTGCGAGTTGGTGACGGATAAATTCGTCGAATGGCACGTCTTCGTTCATTGCGCGAACGACATAATCGCGATAGGTCCACCCGTAGGCGTAACGCTCCTCGCGCTCGCCGACGCCGATATAACCCTTGGTGTCTGCGTAGCGGGCCACATCGAGCCAGTGTCGGGCCCACCGCTGTCCATATTCGGGCATGGATAATAAACGTTCGATGACCGATCCGATCTGATTTTCAGAGCCCTCGCTGCTGAGCACCTCAAATGTTGGCGGCAAACCAATCAGATCAAAATAGGCCCGCCGCAAAAGTACAGGAGCCTCCGCTTTTGGCGAAGGGGTCAGCCCTTCCGCTTCGAGCTTTGCGAGTACAAACCGGTCAATCTCATTTTGGACCCAACCTTCATTCTCTACCTCCGGAACCGCAGGGCGAAGAATCGGTTGGAAGGCCCAATGGCTGGACCGAATGTCCTCCAATCGATCCATCGGGGTTCCGGCCTGTTTGTCTCCGGCAGGCTCATCGGGCCACGGTGCGCCCATCTCCACCCACCGGACCAGAGAGGCGATAGCCTCCTCGGAAAGCGGCTCATCGGGCGGCATCTGTAAATCGTCACTCTCGGAACGAACGGCTTCAATGAAACGGCCTTCTGGCGTATTGTCCGAAGCGAGAAGAGGGCCAGAATCCCCACCCCGCAAAAATGCGGCCCGGGCGTCAAGCCGCAAACCATTTTCCTGCTTCTCAGGTCCATGGCAGGAGACACAATGATCGGTCAAGAGAGGACGGACTTGCTGTTCGAAAAAATCTATCTCCGTAGGGGTCGCAGCAGACGCGTTTATCGAGATCGCGACAAGGAATAACACCAGTATCGGGCGCGCAAAGAAAGCACCTAATGATGCGTCACGCTGCAACAAGAAAAACTTCGGAGTCATGATAGGCGGGGGGTCTCATGGTTGCGGCTACTCCATCGCCCGCCGGCCATGGCAAGCGATCGATTCAAGGGGCTGTTGAAAGCCGCCTCCAACAAAAGAGACAACTTCAAACGGCGACCGTGAGGACCACCCATAATATAATCTGCCACAGAAGAGAGGGCAAGGAACAAGTTTTTGCTTCCCATTCTTTCGGAATTCTACGTGCCGAGCGAACAAAATGAATGTCGCCAATTGAACATGTCGGCGGGAACCCTACAATTCTTTGTGTCGCCAGCCCACCGGGAGAATGCTCTTTCATATCGAGCTGTGACCGCGGACTGCTTCCCCAACGATGGAAACCACCACCGCATTCCGTAGCTCAATCTGCTCACTTCCACCAAGAGCATTATGCCTGCTTCCGATCTTGTCATTAAAGGTGCTCGCGAACACAACCTTCGGTCGGTGGATGTCACCCTCCATCGCAACCAGTTGGTCTGTCTGACGGGCGTCTCGGGCTCGGGAAAAAGCTCTCTTGCCTTCGACACGGTCTTTGCCGAGGGACAAAGGCGGTATGTCGAGAGCCTTTCCAGTTTTGCCCGACAATTTCTCGGCCAGATGCCGAAACCGGATGTCGATTCCATTGAGGGCTTGAGCCCCACGATTTCCATTTCGCAAAAGACTTCCGGCCGGAATCCGCGTTCGACGGTCGGAACCATTACCGAAATTTACGACTACCTTCGGGTGCTCTATGCACGGGTCGGTCAGGGACACTGTCCAGAGTGCGACCGCAACATCACGGCACAAACCCGCGAACAGATCATCGCACAGATTCTCTCTCTTGAAAAAGATGCTTCGATCATGATCCTCGCACCGGTCATTCGTGGGCAGAAGGGCGAATATCGCGATCTGTTTGTCGACCTGATCAAGCAGGGTTTCGCCCGCGCCCGGGTCGATGGGGAGGTTGTCTCTCTGCGACAGGACCTCTCGCTCGATCGCCAGATGCGGCACAACATCGAGGTCGTCATTGATCGGCTCAAGGTCAATCAAAAAGGCCGCACAAGGATTGGCGAAGCGGTTGAGTTAGCGCTCCGGATGGGAAACGGCAACCTGATCATCGCTCCGGATAAAGACAAACGTGCCACTGAGGAATCGAGTAGTGAGCAGAGTCGTTCCAAAGGGCAACGTGGACGGGGAAGCCGTTTTGACATTAATCTTTCCTCACAATTTGCATGTACCCACTGCCAGATCAGTTTTGAGCCCCTCTCGCCCCAACTCTTCAGTTTCAATAGCCCCCAGGGCATGTGCTTGGAATGCGACGGCCTGGGCGAGTATTACAGTTTTGACCCCGATCTTCTTGTGCCACGCGCGGACCGATCCTTCCAGCAAGGCGGCTTTGAAATATTAGGAAAGCTCAAAGCGATGGGCCGCTGGCAACGACACATCTATAAAGGTGTTGCTGAGACTGTGGAGCGAATGCACAACCTTCCCGCAGGAACGATGCTCGAAACAGCCTGGGAAGAGTTGGGAGAAGATTTGCAAAACATCTGGCTCTGGGGAACGGGAGAACAACATATCACGTACACCTGGCGGGGTGGCGAACGTGGAATGAAGTACGGCGGCACGTTTGAGGGTATCGTTCCAGAACTGCTTTCCAAATATCGCAAAAGCCGAAGCACTCCTCAGATTCGCAAGCTGGAAAAATACATGCGGGTGATCTGCTGCCCCGATTGCGGGGGACAGCGCCTCAACGAGCAGGCTCGTGCGGTACGGATCACCACGACCGAAAAAGATTTTTCAGAGCATGCTGCAAAGACGCTGCCTGAGGTCTGTGCGATGCCGATTTCCGAGGCGGTCGCTTTTTTTCAGTCGCTTGATTTTTCCGCGACACAACAATTGATTGCCGAGTCTGTCCTTAAAGAAATCTCCGGACGTCTCGGTTTTCTCGAAAATGTCGGTCTCGATTATCTTAGTCTCGATCGCACCGCCCCCACGCTCTCGGGCGGTGAGAGCCAGCGCATCCGCCTGGCGGGCCAGATCGGATGTGGCCTAGTGGGGGTACTCTATATTCTGGATGAACCTTCTATCGGATTGCATCCCCGCGATAACCATCGCCTGTTGGAAACACTCACGCAATTACGAGACCTGGGCAACACGGTCGTCGTCGTCGAACATGACGAAGACACGATGCGGGCTGCGGACCATATCATTGATTTCGGACCGGGACCCGGAGTCCGTGGGGGCAAGGTGGTTGCCACGGGTGACTGGTCTGCAATCGCTCAAGAGAAAAAAAGTGTCACCGGCCAATACCTCACAGGCACTCAGCGGATCGAGGTGCCCCAAAAGCGGCGCCCGACCAACGACCGCTGGCTAAAGGTTCTCGGTGCTAGGCACAACAACCTGAAACAGATCGATGTGGAGATTCCACTCGGCACCTTTGTCTGCGTGACCGGAGTTTCCGGCTCGGGCAAAAGTTCGCTGGTGAACGATATTCTGGTTGAGGCATTGCGGCGAGATTTAAATGGCGGCAATGGCGATCCCGGAGAGCACGACACCATTGAGGGACTCGAACAACTCGACAAACTGATCGCGATCGATCAGTCGCCCATCGGCCGTACGCCCCGATCCAATCCCGCAACCTACATCAAGGTGTTCGATGAAATTCGTCGTCTCTATGCCCAACTGCCCGATTCGAAACGGCGAGGCTATCAACCGGGGCGCTTTAGCTTCAATGTCAAAAC
>MPMC02039508.1_pt1 | contig 21780 bp, 16 predicted proteins | sample 1617281 | NCBI WGS metagenome assembly MPMC02 (sample SAMN05944809, study PRJNA350692) | marine metagenome | biome: marine; feature: ODZ; material: water; isolation source: 100 m water sample filtered on 30 um supor filter | place: Pacific Ocean | collected 2012-04-09 | depth 100m m | reverse complement strand
CGACAATCTTGGCAACTGGCAGGACTGGCTGATTGGCAATGGGGTCTACGCCAAGGTTCGCTATCGCTTCTAAATGAGCAACCCTTCAGCAGGTCCTACCTTGACCACGTCATCAAGAGCGATGGCAATTGACTCTTAAAATTCGGACTGTTAACAGCAGCGAGCAACCTGCAATCTCCATGGCGGCAGCGTCCACATCACCGGGCACTCCTGCATGGAATGTCGCCGACAGTGCCGCCCTCTATGGCCTGGAACGCTGGGGTCATCCCTATTTCTCCACCAATGCCCGCGGCCACATCCTGGTTCAACCCAGAGGCGACCATGGGGGCTCCTTGGATCTGCTGGAACTGGTGCAGGAGCTACGGAGCCGCAACCTCAGCCTTCCTCTGCTGATCAGATTCGACGACATCCTCGAAGACCGCCTGGAAAGACTCCACGGAGCCTTCGCTCGCGCTATCGCCCAATACGGCTACTCGGGTCGGTTTCAAGGGGTGTTTCCGGTGAAATGCAACCAGCAACGCCATGTTGTGGAACAACTGGTGGAGAGCGGTCAGCGATGGCACTTCGGGCTGGAAGCCGGCAGCAAAGCTGAGCTTTTGATCGCCTTGTCTCTGATTGAAGATCCAGATGCACTGCTGATCTGCAACGGCTACAAGGATCAGCGATACATCGAAACAGCCATTCTCGCTCGCCGCCTGGGACGCCAACCCGTGGTTGTGATCGAGCAGGCAGACGAGGTTGCTCGCATCATCGCCGCAAGCCACGAACTCGGCGCAGCACCCTTCATTGGTATTCGCGCCAAACTCTCCAGTCGCAGCAGTGGCCGCTGGGGGAGTTCCGTGGGTGAAAAAGCCAAATTCGGGCTCTCAGTCCCCGACATCCTTGCCACCGTGGATGCACTGAGACAAGCCGAATTACTTCCTGACCTCAAACTGCTGCATTTTCATATTGGCAGCCAGATCAATGACATCGCCGTGCTCAAGGATGCGCTGCAGGAAGCTGGCCAGATCTATGTGGAACTGCGCAAGCTCGGTGCTCCCATGGGATACCTGGATGTGGGCGGTGGTCTTGGAATTGATTACGACGGTAGTCGTACAGCAACAACAGCTTCAACCAACTATTCCCTGCAGAACTACGCCAACGATGTTGTTGCAACAGTTCGGGAGTGCTGTGAACCCAATGGCATTGCCGTGCCCACATTGGTGAGTGAGAGTGGCCGTGCGATTGCCAGTCACTTCTCCGTCCTGGTTTTCGATGTTCTCGGCACCGAAACATCACCAGGAGATCTGCCGGAGGCTGTTGACAGTGAACCGCTCACGGTTCGCAACCTGCGAGAGACATTGGCCTGCATCACTCGATCTGCTGGGAGAGCTGAAAGGGATACATCAACGCTGCAGGAAGCCTGGAATGATGCGATCAAATTCAGAGATGATGCCCTGGCGGCCTTTCGGCTTGGCTACATGAGCCTGCCGGAACGGGCCATTGCTGAGCAATTGACCAGACGCTGCGCTCAGGCGATCACGCAGCAACTGCGCCGATCAGAAACCATTCCAGATGATCTCAGGGCACTCAGGGCTGCCCAGGCCAGCACCTACTACATCAACCTTTCAGTGTTCCGCTCAGCCCCGGACACCTGGGCCATCGAACAGCTGTTCCCATTGATGCCGATTCACCGACTGAATGAAGAACCCACCCAGCTGGGACATTTCGCAGACCTGACCTGTGATTCAGATGGGAAACTTGCAAACTTCGTCGGTGAAGGCCAGGCCAAGCCCCTGCTTGAACTTCACCAGCTTGTGGACGGAGAGCCCTACCTGATCGGCATGTTTCTCGCTGGGGCCTATCAGGAAGTGATGGGCAACCTGCACAATCTCTTCGGCAGCACCAACGCCGTTCACATCAGGCTCTCCCCTGGTGGTGGCTATCAAGTGGATCATGTTGTCAGAGGCAACACCAATTCCGAAGTGCTTGAAGCGATGGAACATGATCCGGAATTGATTCTGGAAAGGCTTCGCATCGCCAGCGAAGTGGCCATTCAACGGGGCGAACTCAAGATCAGTGATGCACGTCGACTGATGGATCATCTGGAAAACAGCCTGCGACAGACCACATACCTGCAGAGCTGATCAGAGCGTCCTCCTGACAGACAAACCCGCAGACATCACAATCCCTCTCTACACCTACCAGGCACAATCAACTTGAGGAATCTGCAGGCATCAAGCCACGCTTGACCAACGGTTGGATATCGATCAAACGGATACATCCATCTATCTCTTCAACAACGGAGCGGCTGCGCAATTTGCTCAGGGTGCGGGATGTTGTTTCTCTGACCAGACCGGCAATCAGCCCAAGCTCCCGCTTGGCCAATGCAGGAATCAACGCTGTTGGGTCAGCAGAGAAGGAGCTTTTGCGAGCCAGATAGGCCAGAGCACTCAACATTCGCGTCGTGGCATCACTGCTCTGAATGGCAAATCTTTGATTGAGATCCCGGAGACGGGAGGCTTCAAGCTGTGCCAAGGCCAAGGCAAAACCGGCATCCTTCCTCAACAGTGCTGCAAACGGTGCTGCACGCAATTTCAACAGCTTGACCGCCGTGAGCGCCACGACATCGGCGGAACGTGGCGCATCATCGAGGGCGGCCATCTCTCCGAAAAGATCGCCTTCTCCCAACACAGACATCACCACTTCATTGCCGTCCGCCGTGTAACAACGAACCTTGGCCATCCCCGAACAGAGGAGAAAAACAGACCCTCCCCAGTCCTGCTCCATCACGAAAACCTGTTCTGCAGCATGACTGGACTCAAGGTGACGATCCAGGAGAAGTTCACACTGCTCAGTTGTGAGCCCAGCAAACAGAGGCATGGCTTGCAATTGATCAGCGTTAAAAGCAGCCATGGCTGAGAAGGAGCAGCGTCGTCACCTCTGTCAGCTTGCAGGAGGCCGACAGATCACGCCACTGGATCCAAGCCAACAGCAGGCCGGGATCCAGTCAGACCGATCAACTCAACAAGGTCAAAAGCTCAGCTTTCGCCGTACTCAGCGCCCCATCAAGGGCAGCACCATCTCGGCCCCCCGCCTGGGCAAGATTGGGACGACCGCCGCCGCCGCCGCCACAGAGTTTGGCCAACCCACCAATGAATTTGCCGGCCAGCTGACCAGCGTCAATCACCGCCTTGCCAAAGGCTGCCACAAGAATCACCTTGCCCTGATCGCCTGGATCAGGCAGCCCTCCCAGCACCACAGCGGCACCATCACCGAGCTGATTGGCCAGTCCTTGGGCAGCACTCTGTAAACCGGGGCCATCAACGCCATCAAGGCGCGCCGTCAGCAACTGAAACTCACCGATCGATTCCGCCTGAGCAGCCAGAGCTGCTGATTTGGCGAGAGCCAACTCCGAGCGCGACGCCAGTAGAGCCTTGTTCAAGGCCTTGAGCTCATCCTGAAGCGCGCCGACGCGCTCCACGATCTCAGCGGGCTGAGCCTTGAAGCGTTCACCCAGCTGCCTCACCACAGCATCCCGTTCATTGAGATAGGCAAGCACCCCAGGACCTGCCACAGCCTCAATCCTGCGAATACCAGCAGCCACACCGGTTTCACTGACGATCTTGAACAAGCCGATCTCAGCCGTGTTGGTCACATGGGTGCCTCCACACAGCTCCATCGAGACCCCGGGAACATCCACAACCCTCACCAGATCGGCGTATTTCTCCCCGAACATCGCCACGGCACCAGCCTTGCGAGCCTTTTCAATCGCCATTTCCTGCACCTCAAGGGTGTGTGCCTCGGCGATCCAGCCATTGATCAGCCCCTCAACCTGGTCAAGCTCTGCAACCGTTAATGCCCTGGAGCAGTGGAAGTCAAAGCGCAGACGATCGAAATCCACCAGCGATCCCGCCTGGCTGATGCCAGGATCCACCACCTGCTTGAGGGCTGCCTGGAGCAGATGGGTGGCGGTGTGATTGGCCTGGGCTCTGCGCCGGCAGGCGCGATCCACCTGAGCCTTGACCAGATCACCGACGCTCAGATGGCCACGTTCCATGCAGCCGGTATGAACGAAGACATGGCGGCTTCTGCTCACAGCATCGATCACCACGATCACTCCATCCCCAGCTGAGCCCTCTCCAAACAACACACCACGGTCTCCAACCTGCCCACCGCCTTCGCCATAGAAGGGGGTGCTATCGAGAACGATCTGAACCTTGTCACCGGCAACAGCTTGCTCAGCAGGCTCACCGTTGACAACCAAAGCCTGCACACAACTGGAATGCTCAAGGGCTTCATAGCCTCTGAAGCTGGTGGCCTTGAGCTCCGCAACAATCTGCTCGATGGCACCCTGGAGGGTGAGATCAATGCTCACTGCCGCGGCCTTGGCCCGCTGGCGCTGCTGTTCCATCGCCAGTTCAAATCCCTCCAGGTCGACGGCAAGCCCATGCTCAGAGGCAATTTCCTCGGTGAGTTCCAGCGGGAAGCCATAGGTGTCATACAGCTCAAAAGCCTGAGCTCCCGAGATCTGCTTCGGGTTACTGGCCAAGACATCAGCCAAGAGCTTTTCGCCCCGTTCAAGGGTTTCCAGAAAGCGAGCTTCCTCGCGCTGCAGCTCCGCAAGAATCAGATCCCGGCGTTCGCTCACCTGCGGATAGGCCGATGCCAGAAGGCGGATCGCGGCCTCACCCATCGCCGGCAGAAATGACTTATCAATGCCGATCAGCCGTCCATGGCGCACCACTCGCCGGAGCAGTCGGCGCAGGATATAACCACGGCCAAGATTGCTTGCAGTAACTCCATCGCAGATCAACTGGGTGATCGCCCGGCTGTGATCACCGACAACCTTCAGAGACGTTTTTGTCTTTTCATCGACCTCTTGATAGTCAATCCCGGCCAATGCAGCCGCTGTTTCGATCAACGGGTAAATGAGATCGGTTTCATAATTATTGGGAACGCCCTGCAGGATCTGAGCCATCCGCTCCAGACCCATGCCGGTGTCGATATTGCGATTCTCAAGTGGTGTGAGTACACCCTGGGCATCCCGGTTGAACTGCATGAACACCAGGTTGTAGAACTCGATGAAGCGGCTGTCGTCCTCCAGGTCAAGGCCTTCATCACCAAGCTCAGGCTTGAAGTCGTAGTAGATCTCCGAGCAGGGACCACAGGGACCTGTGGGACCAGAAGCCCAGAAATTATCGGCCTCATCCATCCTGATGATCCGCTTCGGATGGACGCCCACCAGATCCCGCCAGATCGCCTCGGCCTCATCGTCCTCACGAAAAACACTCACCACCAGATTTCCTGGAGACAAGCCAAACAGATCCGTGCTCAACTCCCAGGCCCACTGAATCGCCTGTTCCTTGAAATAATCTCCGAACGAAAAGTTGCCGAGCATTTCAAAAAACGTGTGGTGCCGCGCCGTGCGGCCGACGTTTTCAATGTCATTGGTGCGAATGCACTTCTGACTACTGGTGGCACGGGCTGATGGTCGTTCCACCTGCCCGAGGAAGACAGGCTTGAACGGCAGCATGCCTGCGATGGTGAGCAGCACCGTCGGATCCTCAGGAATCAACGAGGCGCTGGGAATCACCTGATGGCCGCGCTCAGCGTAGAAATCAAGGAACGCCTTGCGAATCTCTTCACCGGTGCAAGGCCTCGATGCTCTGGAAGGCGACGATCGTGCAGCGGCCATGGTTGAGTCAGGAATGGAGGGCAGGTCCACCAGCCATGATCGCTCCTGAACTGCTGGTGAACTGAGCGAAACGGCGATCCAGTGGCCCAGACCAGCGGCCTGGCCAGGCTTGGTTCAGCAAGTCTGAAAAGCCCGAATGGATCAAAACATATCTGGTCTCCGCCCAGGGGGATGGCTTTAGAGGCTGCAAAGCAGACCGTTCTGCTGCATGGATATGAACTTTTGCAGCTTCTCGCCCACGCCTGCTGCTGATCAGCTGAGCCGATGGGAGCCCAGAGCCGAGGCCAGCACCACAGGAGCCGCTGCAGCAAAAGATTGAAAGCAGCCAACAAGCAAACAGATCAAGGAAAGCATCAGCCTCTTGTTCAGATATCGAAAACTTCGCGTCATCCTTGCTGATCAACAGGGGTTTTTGGCAATCTTTCTGACCATCACTGAGAGAATGGAATGATCGAAGTCTCTGCCTTAATCTCAACCACAATTGGCTTCCTTGTGCTTCTGGCAGGCAAGCGGCTCAACGGCCAATATGCATTTCTGCAGAAACTTTCCATCCCCGAACCAGTGACAGGTGGCCTCCTGGCCGCCTTGATCCTTTCAGCCATCCACAGCCTCTTACAAGTAGGCATTAACTTCGACCTGGAGGCACGAGATTTTTTGCTTGTTTATTTCTTTACCATTATTGGTATCAATGCAAGTTTTTCGGATCTTTGCAAAGGCGGACGTTCCGTTCTCATTCTTGTGGGGCTGCTATTTGTCTTCATGCTTGCTCAAAATATCCTTGGAATCAGCATGGCCAGCGCCTTGGAACTTCCGCAATCGACTGGACTCCTGGCTGGCACAGTTTCACTGATAGGAGGCCATGGCGAGACGATTGCCTGGGCTTCAACATTTGTGGAGCGCTTTGAGATTGCCAACGCCATGGAGATCGGCCTAGCCACCTCCACCCTTGGCCTGATCATCGCAAGTGGAGGCCCAATCCCAGAAGCTTCATTATCATCCCTCTGGTTTCAGCATTCTTCCTGGAATTAGCGAGTTCAGCGATCATGATCACCAGCTTCATCTCAACACTCTAAACCGCAAAGAATCACTGGAAATCGAGGAACTCTCCAGACAAGGAAACTAATAAACAAGAACCTACAGAATCACACTGAGACATCGCACCCAAGCAGGATGATGGATCAGGGAGCTGCGGACTGACCGACTCCTGACCACTGAGATCACCCCTGGAACTTGCGTTTGTCTTGTGCTGATGGACCTCCTGTAGCAATCTGTGGCCTCGGGAACGATGCCCTGGCATCATTGTTGCTGGGACTCCTGCAGGATTGGTTGCCGTTGATCGGCAGCGGACCCCTGCTCCATGGATCCCAACGAATCCTGTCTGCGTCGCGGCCATGAGCCTGCTGCACGCCACCTGGCTTCCCGCCATTCGAACTCCGACCAGCTCAGGTCGTGCTGCACTGCTGGTATGGGCTGACACCTGGCGCGTCGCCACACCGGCAGGCCCCAGCAGCACGCCAGCCCTACATCCGTTCACCCTCAGCCCAGACGATCTCAGAGCCTGGTTGAGCGAACATGATCTCCTACCCGACGGGATCATCGACGCCACCGCCTGCCTGACCCTGCCAAGCAGAGCGGTGAAACCAAGAAAGAAATCGAGCACTGCAGCAGAGACTGACGAGGCCAAAGCCGAAGAACCGGTCTGGACAGGCCTGCCTCTGCAATCCGGCGAACCGATTCCCAAGCAAACCCAGTGGTGGCCCTGGCAGGTGCAGGGGCTTGCGGTGGAACCCGCTGCCGCCACAACCTGGCTCTCCAAACTGCCCCTCTCAGGCAACCATCCCGATCTGGCCGACGAACTGCGTTGGTGGAGTCATCTGCAGCGATGGGCTCTCAGCCTGGTGGCACGGGGCCGCTGGTTACCCCAGGTGGAACTGAGCAAAGGCGAGGGCTATCCCCAGCGAGCCCGCTGGGTGCCGCTGCTCAACCGTGAGGATGATCGCCGCCGCCTTGAGGATCTGGCGGCCAGCCTGCCCCTGGTGGCCACCTGCGCCCTGCCATGGCGAGAACCAACCGGCATCCGCAGCAATCGCATCACCAGGCTTCGACCTGAGGCCATGCGGGCCGCCAATCCTGTGGCCTGCTGCCGTCCAAGGAGCGGGCGCCTGCGGGTCGCAACCCTGCTTGAAGATCTGGTCGACGCCCAGCTGCGCATGGGATATGAACCCAGTGCCCAGGGACTGGATCCCCTGCTGGCGGCCTGGCAGGAGGCGCTTGGATCGGAGACAGGCATCATCACCCTTGCCGATGAAGAGGCCGAACGCCTGGCCACGGCAAGCCATCACTGGCGCGAAGGAGTGGCCGGCAACGTGGCTCCGGCAAGGACCTGTCTTGAGCTGTTCACGCCAGAAGACGGAGAAGATCTCTGGGAGATGCGTTTCTGCCTTCAGGCTGAAGCCGACCCAACCCTGAAAGTGCCTGCAGCAGCTGCCTGGGCTTCAGGAGCCCAGACCTTGCAGCTTGGCGAGATCAGGGTGGAGCATCCCAGTGAAGTGCTGCTTGAAGGTCTGGGCCGCGCCCTGACGGTGTTTGCACCGATTGAACGTGGACTCGACAGCGCCACCCCTGAAACGATGCAGCTCACCCCTGCGGAAGCTTTCGTGCTGGTGCGCACCGCTGCTCGCCAGCTTCGCGATATTGGCGTTGGCGTGGCCCTGCCAGCCAGCCTGTCCGGAGGACTGGCCAGCCGTCTCGGCCTGGCGATCAAGGCGGACCTCTCGGCCAAGTCCAGAGGCTTCACCCTGGGGGAAACCCTTGACTGGAGCTGGGAACTGATGATTGGCGGTGTCACCCTGACGCTGCGGGAACTCGAGCGCTTGGCTGGCAAACGCAGCCCTCTGGTTCGGCATAAGGGGGCTTGGATTGAATTGCGCCCCAATGATCTGAAGAACGCAGAGCGGTTCTGCAGCGCCAATCCGGACATGAGCCTGGATGATGCGCTGCGACTGACGGCGACGGAAGGAGACACCCTGATGCGCCTGCCGGTGCATCAGTTCGAAGCCGGCCCGAGGCTGCAAACGGTGCTGGAGCAATACCACCAGCAGAAAGCCCCTGATCCACTACCGGCACCGGAAGGATTCTGCGGTCAGCTGAGGCCCTATCAGGAGCGGGGCCTCGGTTGGCTGGCCTTCCTGCATCGCTTTGACCAGGGTGCCTGCCTTGCCGATGACATGGGCCTTGGCAAAACGATTCAACTGCTGGCTTTTCTGCAGCATCTCAAGGCGGAGAATGAACTCAAGCGTCCGGTCCTATTGGTGGCGCCCACATCCGTTCTCACCAACTGGAAGCGGGAAGCCCATGCCTTCACACCAGAGCTCCAGGTCTGTGAGCACTACGGACCTCGCCGCCCCTCAACCAGTGCAGAGCTGAAGAAAGCCCTGTTGAATATTGATCTGGTGCTCACCAGCTACGGACTGCTGCAACGGGACAGCGAACTGCTGGAGATGATCGACTGGCAAGGAACCGTGATCGACGAAGCCCAGGCGATCAAGAACCCCAGCGCCAAGCAGAGCCAGGCCGCCAGAGATCTGGCACGTGCTGGCAAGAGCAGCCGTTTCCGGATTGCCCTCACCGGCACACCTGTGGAGAACCGTGTCAGCGAGCTCTGGGCCCTGATGGACTTCCTCAACCCCATGGTGCTCGGCGAGGAGGATTTCTTCCGACAGCGCTACCGGCTGCCGATCGAACGCTATGGCGACATGGCGTCGCTTCGTGATCTCAAGTCACGGGTCGGGCCCTTCATCCTGCGCAGACTCAAGACGGACAAGGCAATCATTTCCGATCTGCCCGACAAGGTGGAGCTGCGTGAATGGGTTGGACTCAGCAAGGAGCAGAAAGCCCTTTACAGCAAAACCGTGGATGCCACTCTCGAAGCCATCGCCCGGGCCCCGAGGGGGAAACGCCATGGCCAGGTGCTGGGACTGCTCACCAAGCTGAAGCAGATCTGCAACCACCCCGCCCTGGCCCTCAAGGAAGGAACCGTGGGAACTGACTTCATTGAACGCTCAGCGAAGCTGCAAAGACTTGAGGAAATTCTCGAGGTGGTGATCGATTCCGGTGATCGCGCCCTGCTGTTCACCCAGTTCGCGGAATGGGGGAAGTTGCTCCAGGCCTACCTGCAGCAGCGCTGGCGTTCTGAAGTGCCTTTCCTCTGCGGCAGCACCAGTAAAAATGAACGTCAGGCCATGGTGGATCGCTTTCAGGAGGACCCGCGCGGGCCGCAGCTGTTCCTGCTCTCTCTCAAGGCCGGTGGCGTCGGCCTCAATCTCACCCGGGCGAGCCATGTGTTTCATGTGGATCGCTGGTGGAATCCCGCCGTTGAGAACCAGGCGACCGACCGGGCCTACAGGATCGGTCAGGTGAATCGGGTGATGGTGCATAAGTTCATCACCAGTGGCTCAGTTGAGGAAAAGATTGACCGGATGATCAAAGAGAAGTCCAAACTGGCGGAGGACATTGTCGGCTCGGGAGAAGACTGGCTCGGAGGCATGGGAGTGAGCCAGTTGCGGGAACTTGTCTCCCTGGAGACCAGCTGAATCAAGGATGACGTCATGACGAGTTCCAGCAACACCTCTGCGATCACCACCTCCCTGGGTGAGGACGGTCTGGGGAATCAACCCTGGTGGGTTGAGCAATGGATGGAACTGATCAATTCATACCGATTCAAGAAACGCCTGGAGCGGGCCTGGACCTATGCCAGAGAGGGCCATGTCACCTCGATCCGCTTTGAGGGGCGGCGGGTTCATGCCCGGGTGCAGGGCACGGGAGACGACCCCTACAAAGTCAAGCTCTGGCTCGATGTGCTCAACGATGAGGATTGGGGCTATGTGCTGGAAGCACTCACGCAGAAGGCGCGCTGGTCCGCCCAGCTGCTGGCCGGAATAATGCCGGCGGATATCGAACGGGCCTTTGCAGCCAGTGGCCGGCGGTTGTTTCCCTTCAAGCTGCAGGAGGTGCGCAGCGAATGCAGTTGTCCGGACAAGGCCAACCCCTGCAAACACATCAGCGCTGTGTACTTCCTGATGGGAGATCGCTTCAGTGAAGATCCCTTCGTGCTGTTTCAACTGCGCGGGCGCACCCGGGCAAAGCTGCTTGAGGACCTTGCCGAGCAACGTCGAGACTTGCTTTCAACCCTTGCCGAGGCGGCATCAGAACAGGGGGATACCGCCCCTCTGAATCCAGGCGATAGCGACAATCTCCCGGTTCCACCCCATCCGGCGGTGCTCGATCCCAGCCTCTGGTGGCGTTATGACGCCAACCTCGATGCTGATCTGGTGGTGATCACGGCTGCGATGGAGGGAGATACAGGTCTTGATGCGGCCGGAGAGCTGCCTCTGGCGGAGGAACCGCGCTTCCCGGAGGCGCGCCAGACCTTCCTCAACCATCTGCATGATCAGGGCCAGGCCCTGGCCCAGAAGGCGATGCTGCAGGCCATGGCTGCTGGGGATGGATAGCTTGCTGGGGATGGATAGCTTGCTGGGGATGGATAGCTTGCTGGAGATGAATCGGTTACTTGGCTTACTGGCCAGTGATGGCAACCGCTAATGGCGACTGGTGAAAGCCCCCCTGTGGCAGCTGATCGTGCCTGTCCCTGGCTGAATGAAAAGGTGCAGGCACTTGTGAGCCAGATCCTCAGCTCCCATCAACGGGCCTTCAAGCAACCCCTGCTCACGGACGTGACCACAGAACAGACGGCAGGATCTCTGCAGGTCAGCCAGAGGCTGTTCGAGGCAGGATTCCCCGTGCTGGCCCATGACGGTGGCGCCGACCCCCTGCTCAGCTATGCGACGGCCGCGGCACTGCAGCTTTGGGAACGCCCCTGGCAAGAAATGATTGGCATGCCCTCCAGACTCACCGCCGCTGCAGGCGAGCGTCAAGCACGAGCCGAGGCACTGAGCAGTGCAATGCGACTGGATGCTTTCGAGGGATATCGCGGGGTCCGCATCAACAGCAAAGGGCGGAGATTTGAAATCAAAAATGCCCGAATCTGGACCATCTGGGATCATCAGAACAACGCCTGTGGTCAGGCCGCAAGCTTCACAGAATGGTCTTGGCTTTGAGCCTTCATCAATACCCCCATTCATTTACGGTTACCTCAACTCTTTAGGCAGGGCAACCGAACACAGTGGTGCTGACCGTCCATTCATGGACGGTTCTCCGGGTAATGGTTATCAATGGAAGCGTTCAGATTGCTGTTGCGGGGAATCAATCAACCCCGTCATTTTCCCATTCAAGGAGACTTGAACCCATGCTGACTCTGCGTCAATCCCCCTTTGATCTGTTCAACCAGTTGGAACAACAACTCGCCTCAGCCGAGCGTATTCCAGCTGCTGAAATCGTTGAACAGGATGATGCCTACACCGCCCGTCTGGAACTTCCAGGCGTCGACAAGAGCTCCATCGAGATCAAAGCCACCGACCGAACGCTTGTGGTGACTGCCGAGCGCACCAACCCTGCTAACAGCCACCCTGCTAACAGCCACCCTGACGACAGCACCTCTACAAACAGCACCTCTACAGACAGCACCTCTACAGACAGCCATGTCACAACCGTTGCCGAGCCAAACAGCGCCAAGGAGGTGAATGCTCAGCCGGAGCTGAACCAGCCACTGCTCAGCGAATTCCGCTACGGCACCTGGAGCCGCAGCTTCCGCTTCCCTCAGGCCCTGGATCGCGATCAACTCAAGGCCGTCTACCGCGATGGAATACTGGAGATCACGGCCGGCAAGATCCCTACCCAGACCACAGTCTCGGTAGAGGTTGAAAGCTGAGTGTGATCGCCAGCCGTTGTGATTTCAGCCAAACCCTCAGCGCAAGCCTCCCCATACCGGGGGCTTGCGGTTTTACGCCAGGAACACAGCCGCAGGACAACAGCATCTGCCCCGTAAAATCACGCCGACGCAGAGGACCGCATGCAACGGCGCAAACTCCTTGGCTCTGGTGCTGCAGCTCTCTCAGCCGCCGCCGGCGCCGGCCTGCTGAGCGCCTGCAAAATCCGCAGGGACGACACCGGAGGTAGCAGCAGCAGTGACACAGGTGGTAGCCAGCCGCAGGTGCGCTGGCGAATGGCCACCAGCTGGCCCCACTCTCTAGACACGCTTTACGGCGGAGCTGAAACGATCAGTCGGCGGGTGAATGAACTGAGCGGCGGCAACTTTCAGATCAAGCCCTACGCCGGCGGCGAACTGGTACCTGGCCTGGAAGTGCTGGATGCTGTTCAGGCCGGATCCGTGGAGTGCGGCCATACCGCCAGCTACTACTACATCGGCAAAAATCCCGGCTTTGCATTCGGCACCTCAGTGCCGTTTGGATTAACCGCACAACAGCAGAATGCCTGGCTCTACGAAGCAGGCGGCAACGACGCCATCAACCGCCTCTACGACGATTTCGGGGTGATCAGCTTCCCTGCCGGCAACACAGGCGCCCAGATGGGTGGCTGGTTCAAGCACAAACTCGAAGGGCTGAACTCCCTTCAGGGATTGAAGATGCGCATCCCTGGCCTGGGGGGCAAGGTCCTGGCTGAACTCGGCGTGAACGTGCAGGTGTTACCCGGAGGCGAGATCTTCCTGGCCCTGGAACGTGGCACCATCGATGCCGCTGAATGGACCGGCCCCTACGACGACGAAAAGCTGGGGCTGGCCAAAGCTGCGCGCTTCTACTACTACCCCGGTTGGTGGGAACCAGGTCCCACCCTTGCGGCGCTGGTGAATCAACAAGCCTGGCGCAAGTTACCCAGTGACTATCAGGCGATGTTCACCACGGCCTGCTACGAAGCCAACCTCACCATGCTCAGCCGTTACGACACCCGCAATGGCGCGGCTCTGCAGCGGTTGTTAAAGGGAGGCACCGAGCTGGTGGCCTACGACGAAAGCATTCTCAAAGCCGCCCAGGAGGCAGCGTTCCAGCTCTACAACGACAACGCTGCCAAGGATCCCGGCTTCCGTGATCTATTTGAGAAATGGCAGGGATTCCGTCAGGAGTTATATACCTGGAACAACGTCAATCAGTTCTCATTCTCACGCTTCAGTTACGCGCAACTTCCAGGAACGACATGACGCGCTGGCTGGGCCTGGCTCACCGCATTGACGCCTTGAACCGGGCTGCCGCCGTGGTGGCTCGCTGGTCAGTACTGCTGATGCTGGGGTTGGGGCTGTGGAACGTCGTGGGGCGCTATCTGGGCGTGAGCATCGGCCACAACCTCAGCTCCAACGCTTTGATTGAAGGGCAGTGGTATCTCTTTGACCTGGTGTTCCTGCTGGGGTTGGGCTGGACCCTCCAACGTCAGGGGCATGTTCGGGTTGATGTGCTGCAAAGCCGCTGGAGTCCCAGGCGTCAGGCCCGCATGGATCTGCTGGGCACCCTGGTCTTTCTGTTGCCATTTGCCATTGGCGTGATGCTGATCTCGATTGAACCGGCGCTGCGGTCATGGAGCATCGGCGAAGCATCCCCTGATCCGAATGGCCTGCCGCGCTACTGGGTCAAGAGCCTGATCCCCTTGGGTTTTCTGCTACTGAGCCTGCAGGGAGTGGCCGAAGCGATCAAAGCGTCAGCAAAGCAGCAGCCCCCACCCGCCAGCAGATCAGGGTTGCAGGCAAACCAAGAGGAGCCTCCCCTTGATTGAGATCGAACTGATCGGCCATGTGATCAGCTTTGATCCCTCAGCCGTGCTTGCTCCAGGCATGTTTGTGGCCCTGATGTTTGCCCTGTTAAGCGGCTATCCGGTGGCCTTCTGCCTGGGGGGCATCGCCGTGATCTTCGCGCTGCTGGGCATGGCCCTCGGCGAGATCGATCCCCTGTTTGTTACAGCCCTTCCCCAGCGGATCCTGGGGATCATGGCCAACTTCACCCTGTTGGCCATCCCAGCCTTTGTCTTCATGGGCGCCATGCTTGAAAGCTCAGGCATGGCCGAGCGCTTGCTGGAAAGCATGGGTCGGCTGCTCGGCAAGCTGCGGGGTGGCCTGGCCCTGGCCGTGGTGCTGGTGGGCTCGCTGCTGGCAGCCACAACCGGTGTCGTGGCAGCCACTGTCACCACCATGGGACTGATCTCCCTACCACCGATGCTGCGGGCGGGCTACAACCGCGCCCTCGCTACAGGGGTGATTGCAGCCTCCGGCACCCTGGGGCAGATCATCCCGCCGAGCATTGTCCTGGTGGTGCTCGGAGACCAGCTGGGAGTTTCCGTGGGGGATCTCTTCCTCGGCTCCCTGATCCCGGGAGTGCTGATGGCTGGTGCCTTTGCCACCTATGTGCTCGTGATCAGTGCCCTCAAACCTGAACTCGCGCCACAACTGGATCCTGACGAGCAGACCGCCCTGGGACCAGGCCAGCTGCTGCTGGTGATCATCCCCCCCCTGGGCCTGATCCTGCTGGTGCTGGGCAGCATCTTCTTTGGCATTGCAACCCCCACGGAAGCTGGAGTTCTTGGTGCCACAGGCGCCATGGGACTGGCAGCGCTCAATGGAGGTTTCAGCCGCCGCAGCCTCTCGAAAGTCTGTGATGAGACCCTGCGCACCACCTCGATGGTGATGGCGATTTTGCTGGGCTCCACCGCCTTCAGCCTGGTCTTTCGAGGCGTGGGTGGCGATCAGTTGATTGCCGATCTGTTGCTCAACCTGCCTGGCGGCAAGGTTGGTTTCATGGCCGTGAGCATGCTCACGATCTTTGCCCTGGGCTTTTTCATCGACTTCTTTGAAATCGCCTTCATTGCCGTTCCCCTGCTGCTGCCGGCAGCGCGCCAGTTACTCGGCCCCGAAGCGCTGATCTGGCTGGGGGTAGTGATCGGCGCCAACCTGCAAACCTCCTTTCTCACACCGCCCTTCGGCTTTGCGCTCTTTTATCTGCGCGGAGTGGCGCCGAAAAGTGTTACCACCCAAGAGATCTACAAGGGGGCACTGCCCTTCGTCGCCCTGCAGATTGCTGTGCTGGTTCTGATCATCATCGCTCCAGCCCTGGTGAACTGGCTGCCAGGACTGGCCTCAACCTGATCCAGCCAGCCATTCGTCTGCAGGCCTCCGTAGAGTTTCAACCTCGGCAGAAGGTTTCCATGGCAGTTGCCAGCGAGAGCGTCACGGCTGCATCAGTCAACGCTGCTCCAAGGTTGACGCTGCAATGCGAAACAATCGCCACAGACACCAGCACAATCCGCTGCCTCGACTGGGACCGCAGCCGTTTTGACATCGAATTCGGGCTCCGCAACGGCACCACCTACAACAGCTTCCTCGTGCGTGGCGCTCAAACCGTATTGATCGACACGAGTCACCTCAAGTTCGAGCAGACCTGGCTGGAACTGTTGAAACAACAGATCGATCCAAAAACGATCGACTATCTGATTGTCAACCACACCGAACCTGACCACTCCGGACTGGTGGGACACATCATCGATCTAAATCCCGAGATCGAGATCCTGGCCTCAAAAGTGGCGATCCAGTTTCTACAGAATCAGGTGCATCGTCCCTTTCGCTCCCGGGCGGTGAAAAGCGGCGACCGGCTGGATCTGGGCACCAACCCAGCCAGCGGCCAAGTGCACAGCTTCGAATTCCTCAGCGCACCCAACCTCCACTGGCCAGACACGATCTTCTCCTTCGACCACGGCACGGGAATCCTTTACACCTGTGATGGCTTTGGGATGCACTATTGCTCGGATGATCTCTTCGATCAGGACCCCTCCGCCCTCGCCCCAGACTTCCGCTTCTATTACGACTGTCTGATGGGGCCGAATGCCCGCAGCTTGCTGCAGGCGATGAAACGCATGGATGCCCTGCCGGAGATCAGCACCATTGCCGTGGGACATGGCCCCCTGCTACGCCACCATCTGGATGACTGGGTCAGTGATTACCGCACCTGGAGCAACGCAAGCAGCAAGGGAGAAAGCTATGTAGCTGTGTGCTATCTCAGCCAATACGGCTACTGCGATCGGCTCAGCCAGGCCATTGCCCATGGCATTGGCAAGGCGGAAGCCCAGGTGCAGCTCGTGGATCTGCGCGCCACCGATGCCCAGGAGCTCAGTGGCCTGATCGGCGAAGCCAAGGCCGTGGTGGTGCCCACCTGGCCAGAGCAACCTGATGCGGAGCTGCAGAGTTCGATCGGTACGCTGCTGGCTGCCCTGAAGAAGAAGCAATGGGTAGGCGTCTATGACGCCTATGGCGGGAATGATCAACCGATCGATGCTCTATCAGCACAACTCCGTAGCCTGGGTCTGATCGAAGCCTTTGAGCCCCTGCGGATCCGCCAGGCTCCCGAAGGGAGCGACTATCAGCGCTGCGAGGAAGCCGGCACTGATCTCGGCCAGATCCTCACCAGAAAGAAAAACATCGTTGCCATGAAAAGCCTGGATCGGGATCTCGATCGAGCCCTGGGACGCCTCAGTGGTGGCCTCTATGTGGTGACCGCCAGCCAGGGAGATGGTGCCGCCCTGCGCAGTGGTGCCATGGTGGCCAGCTGGGTGAGCCAGGCCAGTTTCTCACCACCGGGCTTGAGCGTGGCCGTGGCCCGGGACCGTGCCATCGAAACCCTGATGCAGGTTGGTGACCGTTTCGTTTTGAACATTCTCAGGGATGACAACTATCAACCGCTGCTGCGCCATTTCCTCAAGCGATTTCCGCCGGGTGAGGATCGCTTCGCCGGCGTCAATATCCTCGAGGGCGTTGCCGCTGGGGGACCGGTCCTCGCCGAGGCCCTGGCCTACCTGGGTTGCCGGGTGGAGCAACGGCTCGAGGGCCCCGATCACTGGATCATCTATGCCGTTGTCGAGGAGGGGAGTGTGGCTGACGCGGAAGCGATCACGGCCGTGCATCACCGCAAGGTAGGCAACCACTACTGATGGAAACGATTCCCACCAACCAGGCAGTCTCTGCCCCGAGCGGCGATCGCCAGCTGCTCAGCATTCCGATTGAATCAGGGCTGCTCAGCCTGCGTGGCCTCAGCCCCCAGCGCCTGCGCTTCGAACTCGAATATGCCCTTGAACGGGGCAGCACAGCCAACAGCTTTCTCTTCGTCCCCCCAGTAAGCACGAATGGGCTGAACGATGCTGCAGTGCTGGTTCACCCCCCAGGTGCCGCCTATGCCGAGCTGTTCATGCCGGCACTTGCGGCTGCCCTTCCCGCTGGCATCAGCAAATTGCAGGTTGTGGTGGGTCATGTGAACCCGAATCGGGTGCAACTGTTGCAGCAACTGGCAACGACCTATCCAGAGCTGGAGCTGATCTGTTCGATTCCCGCAGCAAGGCTGCTCAAGGATCTCTGGAACCAGCGCAAACCATCAGCCCCCGGCGCTGAGACGACTCCCAGTGAGGGGCCTCCCGTACCACCACTGCCCCTGCCAGCACTGAAGGTGATCCAGCAGGAGGAGGTGCTTCCCCTGTTCAATCGCTATCAATTGCGGCTGATCCCCGCCCCCACACCACGCTGGCCTGGCGGTCTGCTGGCTTTTGAAGAGCAGCTCGGCCTGCTGATGAGTGGCAAGTTCTTCGCGGCACACATCTGCACAGCTGAATGGGCAGAAGCCAACCGCAGCAGCACAGACGAGGAGCGTCGACATTTCTACGACTGCCTGATGGCGCCCATGGCTAGGCAGGTTGACACCTTGATCGACCGCCTGGAAGAACTGGAGATTCGCTGCATCGCTCCAGGCCATGGACCGAGCATCGAGAGCAGTTGGCGAAGCCTGTTCAACGACTACCGCCATTGGGGGGAGGGACAACAGCAAGCCAGCCTGCGGGTGGCACTCCTGTTTGCCAGCGCCTACGGAAACACAGCCGCCATCGCTGATGCTCTGGCCAAGGGTGTGGCACGGACAGGCATTCGGATTGAAAGCCTCAACTGCGAGTTTGCCAGCAGCACAGAACTGCTGGAGACGATTCAACAGGCGGATGCCTACCTGATTGGCTCGCCAACCCTGGGGGGACACGCACCAACGCCGATTGTCTCCGCCCTAGGCACACTTCTGGCAGAAGGAGACCGCAGCAAGCCCGTGGGCGTGTTCGGCAGTTTTGGCTGGAGCGGCGAAGCCCTCGACCTGCTGGAGAACAAACTTCGTGATGGCGGCTTCAAGTTCGGCTTCGAACCGATCAAGGTGAAATTCCGACCCGATGCCGCGATGGTGAAAACCCTGGAGGAGACGGGCACCCGTTTCGGACGTGAGCTTTTACAGCAACAACGCCGTGTGCAACGGCGCTCCGCCGGCGGCATGAATGAAAGTCGCAGTGACCCGGCGATGCTGGCCCTCGGACGGGTGGTGGGCTCACTGTGCGTACTGACGGCCCGCAAGGGGGAAGGCCAAGCAGCCCTCAGCGGCGCCATGGTGGCCAGCTGGGTCAGTCAGGCGAGCTTCACACCACCAGGATTCACGGTTGCCGTCGCCAAGGACCGTGCCGTTGAAGCCCTGCTCCATCGTGGCGATCGCTTTGCCCTCAACGTGCTGGCCTCGGGCAGGGAAAGCACATTGATGAGACAGTTCCTGCAGCCCTTTCCGCCAGGAGCAGACCGCTTTGCCGGGCTGCAGCTGCAGAGCAGTCCAGGGGGTCAACCCATCCTTGCCGACGCTCTGGCCTGGCTGGAAGCTTGCGTGAGCCAACGCATGGAATGTGGCGACCACTGGTTGATCTATGCCGAAGTCAGCCACGGCAACGTTTTTGATGGCGAAAGCACAACTGCGATCCATCACCGGCGCAGCGGAGCCCGTTACTGAGCTGCCCTTACTGAGCTGCCGAAGGCGACGGAACTGAACAACAAGTCTGGGTCTTGGCCTGCAAAGAGCGAATCCAGCAAAGAAACCCTGAGCTCAAGCTTTGGGCTCAGAGCCTCACTGCCTCTGCAGCATTGATCCAGATTGCCTGGGCAGAATTAGGTCTGATCAAACCAAGAGTTCCACCATGCCATCCGCCTCAGACCTACTGGTGATCACGGCCAGCAATGGAGAAAATCTCAAGCTGGCGGAACGTTTTGCCCAGATCGGCAATGAACTGGGCGCCAAGCCAGAACTGCTGGACCTCACCACCCTTGATTTGCCACTTTTCAACCCCCGAACCGAGGCCAGCGCCCAGATGCACAGTGTGATTGGGTCCCTCAGTCAACAACTTGCCGCTGTGCCCCGCTGGGTGATCTGTTCACCTGAATACAACGGCTCAATCCCACCGGTACTCACCAGTGCCATGGCCTGGCTGACCATCCAGGGAGACGACTTTCGCAGTCTGTTCAACGGCCGGCCGATCGCGCTGGCAAGCTTCTCAGGGGGCGGGGGCCTTGAGGTGCTGATTGCGATGCGCTTGCAACTCGTCCATCTCGGCGCCCAGGTGGTGGGTCGCCAGCTGGTCAGCAACCCCGCCAAACCAGCCAAAGACACCTCAATCCATGACCTGCTGCAACGGCTGTTGCAGATGCAACCCCTCAACCTCTGAACAGCAAGAGGTGCCAGAGGAGGTTGAGAGCTACATCGCAGCCAGACACCAGATGTGGTGAGTGCAGCCCCGGCCTGTCTGCCAGCAGAAAAACCTTTAGCGCTGCCAGAGGGAACAGCCTTGAACGGCCAGAACCATTGCAGAAGAAGGTTGATCAACCCTCAGCCCAGGCTGATCTGAACACAGTGACACGGAATCCCTAAAACTTTATGAGTTTCCGGGGTACACCATATGAAGTGCCCTGAAATGCGCCTGTCATTTGTATGCATCCTCCAGCGATGGGATCTCAACTGGATCACCATGGAGCGGTTCGATACCGCGGTTGCCTGTTGCTACCAGGAACCAATCAGAGCTGGTTGGTGCGCCCGGAACGCAGCCCAATGAAATTCCTGCCCTTCAGGACACCCAGCTGCTCCCTCACTGATCTCAAAGCGCTGATTGATCAACGCTTGGCACAGCAGCACACAACAGAAATCAACGCAGCCTGAGACGGCCGCTTGTCTTCCACCCTGACGGAGTTCTCAGGCGGCCTGAGGTGGAGGCGTTGGATCACCAAGTGGCTGCAATGGCAACACCAGGGTCGCCCATCTCTGAGGACGCTCTGGCCTCTGAAGACGGGCCTGCCGCACCCCGAAGGGCACTCTGATCACATTGGTGCCATCAACTGAAACGGTCTGCCCCTGGTCCAAGGCGGAATCGATTCCATCCTTGACAGGCGGTAGCGTCAGACAATCCGTTCCCTTAGCAGGTGAGGTCGGATTGACTGGAGTGTGGCTGTCCATGCTGTCCCCCCAGCAATGGTGTAGCTGCCGTAGATTATGCACCAAATATTGAAAGCCGCCAGTCCTGAGACAGGAAATCTTCCGTTTTCCGTATCGATTCCACCGCTGAGGTCGATTGCAGAGGTCCACGAATGAGGTCGATCAGATGCCGGGCACAAGGGCTCCAGCAACTGATCCCACCGTCACCGGCAGTGTCTTCTACTCACTCAGCTCTTCAGGGGATGGACAGCTGCAGATCAGATTGCGATCCCCGAAAGCATTGTTGATCCTGGCAACACTTGGCCAGAACTTGTTGCGGCGCTGCTCCTCCATTGGGAAGGCCGCCTGCTGCCGGGAATAGGGGCGATCCCAGACATCTGCGGTGACCGCAGCGAGGGTATGGGGAGCGCGGCGCAGCGGATTGTTCTCGGCATCGCTCTGCCCGGATTCAATCGCGGCAGCTTCGGCGCGGATCGAGATCATCGCCTCACAAAAGCGGTTCAATTCCTCAAGGCTCTCACTTTCAGTGGGTTCCACCATCACCGTTCCGGCAACAGGCCAACTGATGGTTGGGGCATGAAAGCCGTAATCCATCAAACGCTTGGCGATGTCATCCACTTCAAGGCCTGCACTGCGCTTGAGGGGGCGCAGATCAAGGATGCATTCGTGGGCCACCAGTCCGCCTTCACCTCTGAACAGCACCTGATAGTGCGGCGCAAGGCGATGAGCGATGTAATTCGCCGCCAGCAGGGCCATCCCACTGGCCTGTCGCATCCCCGCTGAGCCCATCATGCGCAGGTACATCCAGCTGATCGGCAGGATGCCTGCACTGCCCCATCCGGCCGCGGACACCGCCCCGATTCCCGTTTCACCTCCACAGCTGCTGAGTGGGTG
>MPMC02067710.1_pt1 | contig 22350 bp, 19 predicted proteins | sample 1617281 | NCBI WGS metagenome assembly MPMC02 (sample SAMN05944809, study PRJNA350692) | marine metagenome | biome: marine; feature: ODZ; material: water; isolation source: 100 m water sample filtered on 30 um supor filter | place: Pacific Ocean | collected 2012-04-09 | depth 100m m | reverse complement strand
TCCACGACGCATACCGAGCGCTCATCAGAGAGGTAGACGCCATGGAGCGCGGCGGTGTCCGACTCTCCATGCACCCCCGAGTGGCGGATCTCCTCCTCAATGACGAGCGCTCTATCTTGGTGGAGTTGGAGGAGCGAACGGGCCGACATCTCTCCGTGGAGTCGAGGTCCGATTTCCATCTCGAGCGCTATGAATTCAGCGCGCTCGACGAGAACAACCTGCCCATTGGACGTCGATTTACCCCCAAGGACAGCGCCGGGGCATAGACTCGGAGCTTTGGTGGTCGGCGGAGGTGCTCAGCCGGCGCGGCGATTCTCCCGCCCGGTCAAGAGGGCGGTCAACTCCTGATAGGCGAGGTTGATCTCTTGGGCTCGAGCGTGGGCGCCGGCCTCGGCGCGAGGGTCGTGGGCGAAGCGATCGGGGTGATTCTCGCGCATCTTCTTCCGCCAAGCCTTCTTGACGGTGACCATATCCGCGCCTTTGTCGACCCCCAAGACCTCATAATACCCATCAGCCGAGCGGGCTCGGTCCACCTGACGATGGGCCTTATGAGCGCGCTCTTGGGCCTCGTTGATCCAGGACCATAGGTCACTTTCCACTTGGTCGAATCGCGCCTCGACGTGGCTCCGCGCGGTTCGCACGGCGGTCCTGACGCCCTCCACGCGACGACGCAACCCTGGCTGCTGCATCGCGACTTCTGCCGCAGAGCTGCCCAGGTCTCGAGCGAAGCGACCCAGGGTAGCGAGTCGGTCCACGAAGCTCATGAATTCTCCTCGTCCAAGAGACGCACCTTCTGCCCTTCGCGGACATATCGCCGGCTACATTCGGGGCACACGCCGTCTTCGACCCCGTCATCGACGGCAAGAGGCAGCCGCGCCCCACAATAGCAGGCCCAGCCTTTGACGCGCGCTGGGTTCCCGTAAACCAAAGCAAAATCAGGCACATCCCGGGTCACCACGGCTCCGGCCCCCACGAAGGCATAGCGCCCAAGGGCGTGGCCGCAGACCACCGTCGCGTTGGCCCCGATAGAGGCCCCTCGACCCACTCGCGTGACGGCGTATTGCCCTTTTCGAGGGTAGTGGCTGCGCGGCGTCCCGATGTTGGTGAAGACCATGGACGGCCCACAGAACACATCGTCTTCGAGGATCACGCCCGAGTAGACGGAGACGTTGTTCTGGATCTTGACGTTGTCTCCAATCTCTACGTTTCGCTCCACCACCACGTTTTGGCCGAAGCTACACCCCTTCCCGATCCGAAGCGGCCCCAAGAGCTTGCTGAAGTGCCAAACACGGGTGCCGACACCGATGTCCACATCGCCGTCCACCTGGACGGTGGGGTGAAGGAAGTAGCCCGAGTCCGCCGGCGGCAGAATATTGACCGCTCTTCGCTCCCGCTGTGCCCGCCCCACGGCGGCGAGGATACGGCCGACGGTCATCCCGCGATCGGGACCCGCCAAATCGGCGCGTACCGCCTTCGACAAGGCGGCGTAGGCATCGCCCTCGGGCTCATCGACCTGGGTGCTCCCGCCGAAAATGCGTTGACTGATTCGCGCCGCCTGGCCCGGGAGCCCTTCCAAGACGGCGATGGCCTGAGGCCCGATGGCCGCCCAGCGCGACGCCGCATAGTGGGGCGTGTGGTGTTGGGAGAACACTGCGCGAAAACCACCATCGAAGACGAGATGAACTGTGGTGGACGGTGGGTCGCCCAAAACCTCCACGGTGCGAGGCTCACCGTCCACCAACGCCAAGGCGGTGAACACCGCGTCCTCAGCCACCACGACCTCCTCATTGGGAGAGAAGGTCTCGAAGAGGAGGCCCGAGAGGGCACCGAGTCGGCCGGAGACGACGATCTCGCGCCATTGAGCGTGGGCCACGGCGTGCACCGGCGACGGCGCGCGCAGCACCCGCCCGCTTTGGTCCGTGACCCCTTGGTAGAGCGCGTGGTCTCGAGGGCCGCGGGCGCCGAGGAGAACGCAATCTCGCCCTGTGGAAAGAGCTGCTTGTGCTTGGTCGCGATCCACTGAATCTACGAAGAACAGCACACCGTCGCCCTCGGTGATGGACCAGCCCTGATTTGCCAAACCCGCGCTGAGCACCGACCGCTGCGGGTCTCCACCGATGATTTGAGCCACGAGTGTGGACATGGGGGCGCCTCCGGTCGCGCATATTGACGAAGGCTGTCGTCCCTGTCTAGGGAAGTCGGGCTCGCCCTGGACATGACCGTTCACGGTGAAGCCCGGAGGCTCCCCTCATCGACGTCAAAGAGGCGCGTCTTCGTCCATGACGGCGCGGCCCTTGGCGGGCCGCAGTGGAAGCACCGGTCCTGGATCGTCGTCGTCGTCTTGAATCGTGTGAACCGGGGTCGGCAATATGGGCGCGATCGTCTTGGGCGGGAGGGGCACGGGCTTCGCCTGCACGGGCATGATCGGCCTCAAATTGGGCGAGACCGGATGCACGCCGATGGAGGGCACACCCACGGGGGGCGCCTCGTCCATTAAGGGTGATTGGCCCTCTTCCTCGAAGAAGAAGTTATTGGCGTCCACCTCGCCCTCGTCCGGGGCCGTCTCCGTAGGCTGGGTCCCATCCAAGAAATATTCCTCACGGCTCCCGGCCGCCTTGGGGGAGGCCAAACGACCGTCGGGCGCGATGCGAAGACGGAGGACAGAGTTGGGCCGAGCCGGCCAGCCGGCCCCCCTCTTCTCCGCCGCGCTGACGTACGATTTGACGATAGGCAAAGCCGTCCGCGCCCCGGACTCTTTATCGCCCAGGGATCGGTTGTCATCAAAGCCGACCCAGGCGACGGTCACAGCCTCGGGTAAGAGACCGACGAACCAGGTGTTGCGCGCTTCGTTGGTGGTCCCGGTCTTCCCGGCGATGGGGCGGCCGAACTTCTTGAGCCGCCGACCGCTGCCCTCGGTGACCACCGAGCGCATCAGGTCACGCACCAACCACGCGATGCCCGGGTCAATGGCCTGCTCCCATTGGGGCGCCTCGATGGCCACGTCTTTTTTCCCAGCGCGAATGCGGGTGATGAACCGAATGGGCGCCCGACGGCCGTCGTCGACGATGGTGGCGTAGGCATTGGCCAACTCCACGGGGCTCACCTCACTGGCCCCCAGGGCCACGGCCAGGCCATCCGCCAACTCCGACTCGATGCCGGCCTTCCGGGCAAACTGGTGCACATTAGGCACCCCCACATCTTCGGCCAAGCCGACGGCGACGCTGTTGACCGAATGGGCCAAGGCGTCCCTGAGTGAGACCATGCCGCGGAACTTTCCGGTGTAGTTCTTGGGCTTCCAGAACTTACCCTTGTGGACCCGAAGGGTCTCGGGGGCGTCGATGAGCGTCGAGGCCGGGGTGAAACGCCGACTCTCGAGGGCGGCGCCCCAAACAAAGGGCTTGAACGCGCTGCCCGGCTGCCGACGGGCGCGGACGGCTCGATTATAGGGATAGTCCGCATAACCGAACCCCCCCACCATGGCGACGACCCCGCGGGAGGTGGGATCGACCACCACGATTGCGCCTTGGGGCGCACCGGCAGGGACAGCGCTCATCACCTTGGGATGGATCGGACCGTCAGCGCGAATATTGACCTTGAGGACATCCCCCACCTTATAGGGCTTGGGTCTCTTCTTGGTGGCGAAGCGCCGAACCGCGCGGTGGGGGAGGCGCGCCTGGCCCACACCCAACTCTAAGAGAAGCCCGTCTTTCTCCACCCCTTTGATCCGCGCCGGCACCGTAGAGCCCAAGGGCGGCGCCTTTTCTTTGAGCTTCTTCCGGCGCCGGGCCCGCCAGCGAACCGCCTTGGCCTCCGTGAGGTGCGCCAGCGGTTTGCCGAACTTCTGACGACTGTCTACCGCCTTCAACCCCGTCTCCAGGGCGGTCTCGGCCGCCGCCTGGCGCTTGGGGTCGAGGGTCGTGGTCACCTCGAGCCCGCCGGTCTGCACCCGCGCCTCACCCAGGAGCTGCACCAGGCGTCTCCGTACCTCATCGGTGAACCAATGGCCCACATCAGCACGAACGGGCCTGGGCGCGAGCTCTAGGGGGCTGCCCTTAGCGGCCTCCGCGGTGACCAGGTCCACATAGCCGTTCTTGACCATTTGGTTGAGCACATAGGCCCGCCGAGATTTGGCGCGCTCCGGGTGTTTACGTGGAGATAGACGCTCGGGGGACTGAATGATTCCGGCGAGAGTGGCGGCCTGGTTGAGGGTGAGTCGCTCCACGTCGACCCCGTAGTAGAACCGCGCCGCCTCCTGAGCACCATAGCGACCATGACCCAAGTAGATGGCGTTCATGTAGATGGTCAGGATCTCGTCTTTGGTGAGGTGCGCCTCGAGGCGTCGGGCCAAAATGAGCTCCCGAAACTTCCGGGCCAAGTTTCGCTCCGGGGTGAGCAGCAGGTTCTTGACGGTCTGCTGCGTGATCGTGCTCCCGCTGCCCGTCACGCGACCCGCCTTCAGGCTGTTATAGAGCGCGCGCAGCATGCCCGTGTAGTCCAGGCCTTCATGGCGATAAAAATCTGCGTCCTCGGCGGAGAGGAACGCGTGCACCAAGACGTCGGGGATCTGGTCCCTTTGCACGAGGCTCCGACGTTGATGATAGATCTCCCCCAATAGGCTGCCGTCGGCGGCAAGAATTCGGGAGACTTGAGGCGGACGATAGTCTTCGAGAGACCGGTAATCGGGGAGACCGCTGGCGAAATACAGATACCCGCCCAGCAGGGTACAGAGCCCGAGGATGCCCACGAAGAGCGAGGTGACGAAGAGCCACCGCAGCAAACGAAACCGCCGCTTCGGTGCACCTTTGGTGCCCCCTTTCCCCTTCCCCTTCTTGTCTCCGGGAGGGGGGGATTTCGCACCCGACTCATAGCGGGTGGTCTTTCTATTTGGGTGACGCGTCTTCATACCCCTTCGGCTCTTGCATCATGTCCCAGGCTGTGAGAGTTCCAGATCATGGAGTATCAGGTCGAGCGATATAAATTTCGGCTGCGATGGAACAATCGTACCGGTGATTACCACGGGCGGATTCTCATCGACGAGGACAAGCTTGTCTCCATCCAACTCTGGATGCGGAATCACCACAACGCCAAGGTGCGACTTGAGGTCGCGCCCGTAAAGCAACGGGCGAAACTGTGGAAGCTATTCCACGCTCTCTGTGAGGCCCGCGGTACCGAGGCGTTAGAGTACAAGAACATCGACACCCCCGGCGCCGATTGGATTCCCGTGCCCGGCGCTCCAAGCTGAACCGCTCGAAGGAACTTCGCGCTGTCTCCTGTTCTTCTGCGCCCCACAACTCCCCCCCAATTCAACGCAACGGTGAACCCATCGACGGCCTATGATTATGGGTCTCGAGGGTGTTCCACGACCCCTGATTTCCGGTCTCATTCCCCCTCTTGAAGCCGCCACAATTGTCCTCGGCCGGCTTTGGGGTTAGGATGCGCTGAATTGGGGATCCCGCCTTCGGTCTGACCGAACGGAGTCCTGCCGTCGCTCGAAGGGCTACGTCAACGCTCGGATGCGAAATGTTCGCCTCCGACGGTAAAGTACATGGCACCATCGACGACCCGATCCTACCGGCGAGGGCTTCAATGAAGATCATCTGCCCCAACTGCGGCGCGGACTACAACATCAGCGCCAACAAGATTCCAAGTGAAGGGCTCCAGATTAAATGCCCGGCTTGCCTTCATAGTTTCTTGGCACACCAAGACGGCCGGTCCACCTCGGTGGCCGACGCCGGACTGACGCCGGGCGCAGGGGCCCCGAACGTGGGGATGCCTCCGCCGCCGGGCGGGGCCCCGCCTCCACCCCCGATGGGTGGACCGCCGCCACCGGACGGCGCGCCCCCGCCGCCGCCCACCGGTAGCCCGCCGCCTCCGTCCGGGGTCGCGGCCGAAGATTTCGACTTCGCATTTGGAGAGACCGCGGCCGTACAGGTGCCCACTGAGGCGGAAGATTTCGAGTTCAGCTTCGGTGAGCAATCTGCGCCGCCGCCGCCCGCCGCCGATGGGGGTGAGAACCGCCTGGCCGACCTCTTCGATGACCTCCCTGACTTGCCCGCACCCAAGGCGCCGGACCACGGCGACGACTTCGCAGATTTGCCGGTTCCCCGTGCCGAAAAAGCGAGCCCCTATGCAGATCTCCCCGGCCGCCGAATGGACGCGGATCTACCGGCACCTAAGATCGTGCAAGAGAAGGTCGAGGAAGCGCCGCCGGAGTCCATCAATGACCGCCTTATGGCGCCGAAAGAGGCGCTTGACGTCCCCTCTCTGCCTGACGATGACGAGGCCCACGCCTACGCCACCGATGCACCGACTGCCGAGGAAGAGCAGCCCGCCGCGCCGGAGAAGCCCAAGAGCAAGACGCTGATGATGGTGCTCGGCGTCCTCTCGGCGGCCGTGCTGGTCGCGGGTGCGCTCATGTTCCTCGAGATCGGCCCCTTCGCGCCGGACTCGAACGTCACCAAGACACGCACTCCGAAGCCCAAGAAGAAGGTGGTGAAGAAGCCTCGGAAAGGACCCATTAAAGCGGTCAAAGCCAATGAAGACGGCATGATACCGACGGCTCAGGCGACCTTGGCCGAGGTGGAAGGATATCGGCAGGCCATCGGCGCCTTGGAGCCCAAGCGTGCAGCAGGAAAAGCCGAGGACCTCCTGGCGCTCATCGAGCTCTACGCCTTCGGCGCTCTCGAGTTCCCGGACAACCCGGGCTGGGCCAAGAGCGCCGGCGACCTCTTGGGCAAATTAGACGAGAAGACGGCAGGGAGTACCGAAGGACGGCGAGCGACCCTTGCCCACGCCCTCGCCGACGGGACCGAAGAGGCCACCGACAAGATCGAGGTGTTGGCCAAGAGCAACCCCAAGAGCGGGCGCACCCAGTATTTGCTGGGCCATTCGTATGCGGTCAAGGGTGATCCGGCCTCGGCTCGGAAAGCCTTCGAGGCCGCCATCGCCCTCGATGATCAACTGGTCGGTGCCCATCGAATGGCCGGCGAGTTGGCCCTCGCAGCCGGTGAACTCGAGACGGCCCAAAAGAGCCTGGAAGCGCTCTATGCTCGAGCGCCCGGCGCGCCCACGGTGCTAAACGCCCTGGCTGCGATCTCATTGCGACAGGGTCGTGGGGAGCGAGCCAATAAACTCGTGGATCAGATCCTCGCCCTCGACGCTGCCCGTCTCCAAGGACGAGACCGCTCCAAGGCCCTCCTGATTCGCGCCCGCGGCCTCATGGGAGGCGATCAGGAAGAGAAGGGGGTGGCCGAGTTGGAGCGGGCCATCAAGGCGTGGCCGGGCAATGTAGAGGCCATCAATCTCTTGAGTGAGCGCCACTTCGCGGCCAAGGACTACGAGAAGGCGTTGGAACAGCTCGAGGCCTTGGTGACGGCGCGGACCAGCGGCCCGGAGATCGCCATCAAAATCGCCGAGTGCCAAAAGCGTCTCGGACGCCTCGAGCGGGCGACATCGGAGCTGATTAAGGCGTCACAAGCGCACCCCACCTCACCCCGGGTCCAAGAGGCCTTGGGTGACGCCTACACCGAACAAAAGAAGTTCAAAGAGGCGAAGGCTGCCTATGAGAAGGCCATCGAGATCAACCCTAAGTTCGAGTCCGCCAGACTCAGAATGGTGGACATGATGATCGCCGAGGCGCGGGTCGAGGACGCCATCAAATATCTCGAGACGTCCATCAAGGCGCACCCCGAGGGGGCGCAAATTCGGGCCGGCCTCGGGGGTCTCAACTTGAAATTGGCGGAGACCAGCGGGCAGTTGCAGCTCTTGGAGTCCGCCCGCAAAGAGTACGCTGCAGCCCTCGCGCTGGACCCTGCGCTCATCGACGCCCGCCAGAGCATGGCCCGGATTCTCATCCGCCAAGGGCGGGCCGAGGAGGGGCTCAAGGAGCTGGAGCACCTGGCTGCCCGACCGGACTTTCACGGCGACATGAGCTACGAGTTCGGTCGCGCCAAGCAGAAGCTGGGCAAGCTGAAGGAAGCGTTGGACCACTACAAAGAGGCGCTCGAGCGCGACGGGGAGAACGCAGAGTATCTACTCCACGCCGGCTCGGCCCACTTCGAGGTCAAAGACTACGCTCAGGCACGAACGCTGCTGAGCAAGTCCATCGGTATCGATCCGAGAGCCGTGAACACCCTCTACTATCTCGGCCGAATCGAGTTGGTCGACGAGCAACCGGCTAAGGCGATTCAGCGCTTTAAGGAAGCCCTCAAGCTCGACCAGCGCGACTACGTCAATCACTATTGGCTCGGCCGCGCTCTGGAGGCCTCGGGCACCACCGACCACGTCAAGGCGGCCCGACAAGAGTATGACCTGGTGGCCAAACAAGCCCGCACACAGGAGGCGCTGACCAAGAACGTCTGTGACGTGTTTTTACGGCGCGCCAAGATGCAGCAGACCAAGTTCGCTGAGTGGCAGTCGGCCATCGAAGATCTGACCGCCTACACCGCCTGTAATCCCAAGAGCGCCGACGGCTATTTCTTACGTGGCCAGCTCAAGGACAAAATCGGCGAAGTGGACGCTGCCATCAGCGACTTCGAGCGCGCTATCAAGCGCAACGCCAAGTACGGCGAGGCCTACGCGGCCTCTGCAGAGATGCATCTCCGTCGGCCGAAGCCGAACATGAAGCGCATCCAGTCGCTGCTCCGAAAGGCGGTTCGTTACGCCCCCAAGGCGGCGCTCCCTCAGTACCGCTTGTGTACAATCCTCAAAGACAAGAACAGGAGCGCCGCGCGGCGCCACTGTGAGAATTATCTCAAGCTGGCTCCCAAGGGCGGATATGCGTCGGAAGCACAGGGACTCTTGCGGAACCTGAAGTCGAGCCGGTAAAAAGCTCGCCACTCTGTTCTTCAGGAGAGCATCATGCTCGATATTCGCGCTATCCGTCGTGATCCCGAAGCCTTCGCCCGTCAATTGGCCCGGAGAGGGGGGGACGTCAGCCTCGAGCCCCTCCTGGACCTAGACGCCCGACGACGAGAGCTCATCGGCCGGGCCGACACCCTTCGCCACGACACGGGCGCCACCGAGAAGGGGATGCGAACCGCCGACAAGAGCAGCCCGGAGTTCGCGACATTCCGCGATCAAATGCGCGCCGTGGCCCAGGAAATCAAGACCGTCGCCGAGGCCCAGCGCGCGGTGGACGAGGAGCTCGGCGCGATGCTCCTGACCTTGCCCAATGTACCCGATGATGCGGTCCCGGACGGCACCGACGAGAGCATGAACTCGGTGATTCGCCTACACGGCGAGAAGCCCGCGTTCGACTTCGAACCCAAAGCCCACGACGATTTGGCCCGTGCGCTCGGTCTCTTGGACTTCGAGCGCGCGGCGAAGATCTCGGGGGCGAGGTTTGCGGTCTATATGGGGGCCCTGGCCAGGCTGGAGCGCGCCCTGATCAGCTTCATGCTGGATCTGCACACCGATCAACACGGCTACACCGAGGTCCTGCCGCCGTTCTTGGTCAACCACGACTCCATGCGCGGCACGGGCCAGTTTCCCAAGTTCACCGATGACGCGTTCTTGTTGGAGCGCGACGGCCTGGCGCTGATCCCGACGGCGGAAGTCCCCGTGACCAACCTGCACCGGGACGAGATCCTTCAAAGCGAAGAGCTGCCCCGAAAGTACACCGCCTACACCCCATGTTTCCGACGTGAGGCGGGCGCCTACGGTCGAGACACACGCGGGCTGATTCGACAGCACCAGTTCCAAAAGGTCGAGTTGGTCCAGTTCGTGGCCCCCGAGGACAGTCCCGCCGCTCACGAGGCGCTCACGACCGCCGCCGAAGAGATCCTCAAGCGCTTGGGGCTCCACTATCGCGTGGTAGATCTCTGCGTCGGCGACCCTGGCTTTACGGTGGCTAGCACCTACGACCTCGAGGTGTGGCTTCCCGGCCAAGGCGCTTATCGGGAGATCAGCTCGTGCTCGAATTTTCGCGACTTCCAGGCGCGCCGCGCCGCGATTCGCTATCGCGCCCCTAACCAAAAGAAGCCGCAATTGGTGCACACCCTCAACGGCTCAGGTCTGGCCGTGGGCCGGACCGTGGTTGCGATCTTGGAGAACTTCCAACGGGCCGACGGGACCGTGTCGGTGCCTCCGGCGTTGGCCCCGTATATGGGCGGGATCGAAATCCTCACCGCCCCTTAGACCGATGAATGAGAGAGACGGAGATCGAATTGGGCAGCAAATGTACTTGACGCCCGTCGACGCCGGGCCCTATAAACCGGATTCGCGTACGCGGGATGCTTCTCTGGAGGAGTGGCCGAGTGGTCTAAGGCGGCGGTCTTGAAAACCGTTGTGGGGCAACTCACCGTGGGTTCGAATCCTACCTCCTCCGTAAATCCGCGACGCTGGTTCGTTGAAATCGACAGGCTCACAAGGGGCGTCGCCGATTTGGTGACTCACCTGGGGCGTTCGTGGAGAGGTGGCCGAGTGGCTGAAGGCGCTCGCCTGCTAAGCGAGTATGGGGGTAAACCTCATCGAGGGTTCGAATCCCTCTCTCTCCGCCAACTTAAGCACTCGTAGCTCAGCTGGATAGAGCATCGGTCTACGGAACCGAGGGTCGCAGGTTCGAATCCTGCCGAGTGCGCTCAGTCCCGGGTATCAACACCACCCGCGACGCCTTGCAATGGCTTTGGTGTAATGACCAGAGAGAACGACGACTTTGCCTATATGGGGATATGCCTCGAGCTGGCTCGCCAAGCGGCGGACCAGGGGGAGGTACCCGTCGGGGCAATCGTCGTGATGGACGGCCAAATCGTCGGACGTGGATTTAATCTACGGGAGACGACGGCCGACCCCACCGCCCACGCCGAGGTGATCGCGCTCCGTCAAGCGGCGGAGCATATCGGTCACTGGCGCCTCATCGACGCGACTTTGTACGTCACCCTCGAACCCTGCACCATGTGCGCCGGGGCCTTGGTTAACGGGCGAGTGGCTCGATTGGTGTACGGCTGCACGGACCCGAAAGCGGGCGCCGTAGATTCCCTCTTCGGAATTCCCACGGACACTCGCTTGAACCACCGTCTAACGGTGACGGGCGATGTACGGGCGAGCGAATGTGCGGAGGTGCTGCGCGCTTTTTTTAGGGCGCGGCGCAAGACTCACGTCCCTTGAGCAGCGTTGGAGAGGTGGCCGAGTTGGTCGAAGGCGCTTGACTCGAAATCAAGTGTAGGGCAACCCCCTACCGTGGGTTCGAATCCCACCCTCTCCGCAATTTGGGGTCGTTCCCCCCGCCGAGAGGGCGGTGGGGACCCTGTGGAGAGGTGACCGAGTGGTCGAAGGTGCACGATTGGAAATCGTGTGTGCGTTCACGCGTACCGTGGGTTCGAATCCCACCCTCTCCGCTGTGAGCCGTGTTAAAGATGCGGTTCTCTTATGATGACCGGGCCCGATGACCGGAGACCGTGAACTCCGCCAGGGCCGGAAGGCAGCAACGGTAGCGATCCCTTCGGGGTGTCGGGTCCCGGTCATCGACCCTTCTTAGGGGAGTCTTCGAGAGGAAGAACCGCGTGTCGTACCTCGTCCTCGCCCGCAAGTGGCGCCCAAGCACCTTTGACGAAGTCGTCGGGCAGGGCCACGTCACCCGCACCCTCAAGAACGCCATCGAGTTGAACCGTGTAGCGCACGCCCTTCTGTTTACCGGGAGCCGAGGGGTAGGGAAGACGTCCTGCGCCCGCATCCTGGCCAAGGCCCTCAACTGTGAGCACGGACCCACGCCGAGCCCCTGCGGCGAATGCCCCGCCTGTGTGGAGATCAACAGCGGCGCCTCCGTCGACGTCTTCGAGATCGACGGGGCCAGCAATAACAGCGTCGAACAGATCCGTGAAATCAGAGAGTCGGTGAAGTTCTTGCCCAGCAAGGGCAAGCGCAAGATGTACATCATCGACGAGGTCCACATGCTCTCCACCAGCGCCTTCAACGCGCTGTTGAAGACCTTGGAGGAGCCGCCGGAGCACGTCCTCTTCGTGTTCGCCACCACGGAACCCCACAAGATCCCGGACACGATCCTGTCTCGCTGCCAGCGATACGATTTCAAGCGAATCGCCGAGCGCGAAATCGTGAGCGCGTTGGAGCGCATCGGCGCGGCCGAAAAGCTCGAGGTCGCGCCCGAGGCGTACCACCACATCGCCCGGGAAGCCCAAGGTGGGATGCGGGACTCCTTGTCCCTGCTGGACCAGGTCATCGCCTTCTGCGGCACCACCATTGACGAGAAGCAGACTCGAGAGGTCCTGGGCATCGCCGATCGCGGCGTGCTCTTCGCCCTCACGCAAGCCCTGTTCGAGGGCGACGCCAACACCGCCCTCGAGGTGGTGGACCAGCTCTTCCGCTTTGGACTCGACCTCAAGAAATTCGCCGGAGAGCTCGTCCAGCATTTGCGAGATCTGATGGTGGTCAAGGTCTGCGGTGACCCGGCGCGCCTCGTGGACGTCCCGTCCAGCGAGCTGACCAAGATGTCCAGCCTGGTGGAGAACGTTCACCCGGCGCGCATTCATCGTCTCTTCGGCGCGATGCTCGAAGGCGCAGACAACGTTAATCGGTCCCCGTATCCCAAGCTGGTCTTGGAGATGACCCTGATGCGGCTCTGCCATCAGGGGTCCACGCTGCCCCTCGGGGATGTCCTCGACGGTCTCTCGCGGCTGGAAGCCCGCTTGGCCGCCGGCGGCGCGGATGCGGCGCGGGCCATGGCCCCGACGGCGACATCACACGAGACCCAGAGCGCCCCATCCCCCGCCCCGGTGGAGATGTTGGAGCCCACGCCGACGGTGGCACCGCCGGTGGAGCTGCGTGAGGAGGTGCCGCCGCCGAGTCCTGCGGCGCCCGAACTGTCCCCGCCCGCCGCAGAGGACGAGGTGCCCCCGTGGGAAGAGTCGCCAGGACAATCCGAAGCGCCGGCCGAGCCCAAGGCGATGGAGGAGCCCCCCGAGCCCGCCGAGCCCGCCGCGCCCACGGTGAGCGCGGCCCCGTCGGCCCCGAAGCCGACGCCGAGCCCCAAGCCGGCCTCGGCGCCGAAGCCCGCCCCCGCTGCGAAGAACGCCGCCAAGGCCAAATCCAAAGGTGAAGACAAGGCGGCCGACGGCCCGCGGACGTTCAAACGACGCCCCTCCGGTGCCGCCACCGACGACTTCAGCGCCGCGCCGCCCACCCCGAAGCCGCCGGAGAAGCTGCCCAAGCTGGTGGTGAAGCCCCGAGCGCCGGGGGCGGTCGTGCCCGCACCGGCCGGCGATGAAGCCGGCGATGACGCCGACTCGGAGGGTGCTCCAAGACAGGACGCCGCTGAAACGGTTGCGCTGAGCGCGGCCCCCGCTCTACCCGGCGAAGCCGCTGAGGCGCCGATGGAGACCCCCATCGAAAGCGTCGAGGACGAGTCCGTCACGCCCGCGGCCACCATCGACTTTGACGAAAACGCGACCCCCACAGACCGCTTCGCCGCGCTCGTGGGTGAGATCCGTCAGCGAGACCCGTTCCTGGCCTCCGAGATCGAACAGACCGTGTTCCTCCAGGGCTTCGACGCCGAGCGCCTGAACATGGCGATCAGTCAGCAGGATTACGAGGGGCTCGCCCGTGGCCTCCCGAAGCTCGAAGCCGTCGTCGCCCTCTTATGTCCCGGCAAGCTCGAGATTCAATTGGTCTCCTGCCCCTTCGACGATGAGCGACTGAGCGGGGAGACCCTCTACGTGCGACGCCGACGAATGGAGAAAGAGGCCCGGGCACGCCGCCGCGAATCGGCGCGCACCGACCCCACGATCTTGATGGCCGCAGAGGCCCTCGAAGCCACCATCATCGACATCAAACCTCAATAGGAGTCCCCCATGGCCAAAACCGGCGGCAGCGGAAACATCATGCTCCAAGCCCAGCGTATGCAGGGCCAGATCAAGAAGCTCCAGGACGCTCTGGAAGAGATGACCTACGAAGGCGCCGCCGGCGGTGGGCTGGTGCGGGTCGTGGTGGACGGTCGGCAGCGAGTGAACACCATCGACATCACCCAGGAGGCCATCAACCCCGATGACCTCGACGAGCTCGCCGACCTCTTGGTGGCCGCGCTGAATATGGCCATCACGACGAGCCAAGAGCACAGCCAAAGCGAGATGAAGAAGATCACCGGTGGGATCAACCTCCCCGGCCTCTTCTGAGAAAGCCCGATGCAACAGCCTGACCCCATCAAGCGGCTTATCCACGCCTTCACGCGTCTGCCCGGCATCGGCGAGAAGACGGCCACCCGTCTCGCGTTCTTCGTCCTCGACGCCGACGAGATCGTACCCCGTGAATTGGCCGAGTCGCTGATTGAGGCCACCAGTAAGGTGAGCCTCTGCTCCGTGTGCTGTAATCTGACGGAGTCGGACCCCTGTCACATCTGTAACGACCCTCGACGGGACCCATCCCTCATCTGCGTTGTGGAGTCCGTCCCCAGCCTGATGGCGGTGGAGCGCACTGGAGAATATCGGGGCCTTTACCACGTGACTCACGGCGTCTTCTCACCCTTGGAAGGGATCGGACCCGACGAGCTCCACCTCCGTGAGTTGGTGAATCGACTCCGCGGTGAAGTCCACGAGATCATCGTCGCCACCAACCCCAGCGTCGAAGGTGAAGCGACCGCGCTGTACATTCAGCGTCTGTGCCGACCATTGGGGGTCAAAGTCACCCGGATCGCGAGCGGGGTCCCCATCGGGTCGGACCTGGAGTACGCCGATCAGGTGACTCTGGCGCGGGCTCTAGAGGGGCGGCGCGAATTATGAGGTCAGTGGGAACCTCGCAGAACTTGTCTGCGCTGGGTTCGGGTGCTAGTTTCCTTGCTACGGAGACGTGCGCGATTGGCGCGCCGGTCGATGAACGTCACCCGGAAACGGGGAGACGACGAGAGACGCGGGAAAGCGCCGAATGAGTTCCCAATTGGTGCTGTATGAGGAGGAGCATGAGCAGATCGTAGCGATCTGTGACGCGCTCCATATCGACGCCTGTGCGAAGGCGGTGTTCCTGGTCAATAAGAACGGCCAGTTACTCGCTAACAGCGGCGATACCGGCGACATGGACACGACGTCCTTGGCCAGCCTCACCGCAGGGAATATCGCGGCGACGGGCGGTTTAGCCCAACTCCTCGGTGAAGAAGAATTTTCGATTCAATTCCACGAAGGGGCGCGAGACAACGTACATATCTCGCTGGTGGGTCAGAAGGTGATCTTGGTGCTGATTTTCGACGAGCGGTCCTCATTGGGCCTGGTTCGGCTGCGAGTGCGGCGAGCCAGTGAACAATTGGCGACGGTCTTCGAGGTCATTAACTCCAAGGCCGAAGAACAACAGGGCTCAACCCCGTTCTCGGAGATCACTGACGACGACATCGACAACCTCTTCGGAGACATGTAGGGCAACACGGGTAGACCATGTCGTTCATCAACTACTCGTCGCGCGAGATCAACTGCAAGATCGTCTATTACGGTCCCGGTCTCTGCGGCAAAACGACCAACCTGCAATACATCTACGCCAAGACTAATCCCGAGGCGAAGGGGAAGATGATCTCTTTGGAGACGGAGACGGAGCGAACGCTCTTCTTCGATTTCCTCCCCCTCTCTCTTGGGGAAATTCGTGGATTTAAGACACGGTTTCACCTTTATACGGTCCCGGGGCAGGTGTTCTACGACGCGAGCCGGAAGCTGATCCTGAAAGGGGTCGACGGTGTCGTCTTCGTGGCAGACTCTCAGGTGGAGCGCTTCGACGCCAACGTCGAGAGCCTCGAGAACCTGCGGGAGAACCTAGAGGAGCAGGGATACGATCTCGATAAGCTCCCCTACGTCGTGCAGTACAATAAGCGCGACCTCCCCACCGCGGTAGACATCGACTTCTTGAGAGAGCACTTCAACCCCACCAACGTGCCCGATTACGAGGCCATCGCCACCATGGGGAAGGGCGTCTTCGACACCCTGAAGGCGGTGGCGAAGCAAGTCCTTATCGAGCTCAAGCGCGGACGCTGAGCACTTGGCGGACGAGACCCCGCCCACGCCGCCACCCCCGAGCACCAAAACGGCATGGATCCGTCTTCGCGTTGGCCGCGCGTGGACCGTCCTCGTTCGCCTCCGCACCCTACGCAGAAAAATTGACGACCTCGACGCGCGTCTGGATACGGCCGTCAAAGCCCGGGACGACGCCCTCGAGGCCCTCGGCGTCGGCCTATTAGATCGAGAGACGCTCTCCGACCTCGTACAGACCTTCGCGCTGACCGCTCGTGAGTTGGCCGAAAAGTGCGCGACGACCGAGGCCCATCGGGACGCCTTGGTCACCGAACGCCACCAGGTCGTGTCGGAACGCGACGATGCCCTCACAGAGTTGGACGCGTCCCTCGAGGCCGCCGAGAAAAACCGGGCCGAGAAACGCGCGGCCCTCCGAAGCGCGGATGACGCCTTGAACCGACTGCAACAGCCGGACGACGAGCCAAACGCCATCAGGTCGCCGGCTTTGGACGCAGCTGTCGCCCATCACACCCAATTAGAGGCGGTGTTTGCGGATCTGGAGGCCGCCGTGGAACGACTGGAGGCCAAGCGCCGACGCCGCGCGAGCGCCTTTGGCGCCCGACTGGATGATCTCGACGCCCAGATCCGCGAGACAGAGGCCAATTTAACCCATCTCGACGGTCGTCGGCGCGCAACCCTCGTGGATTTGGGGCGGGAGGGGCTGTCTTTGGACGACGGCATCCTGGACCCCGGACATCGGGACGCTGCCGTACACGCCCTGGAGACGATCCGCGGCTTACGCCGGGAACGAGGGGAGTCGGTCTCTGCCCGCGCGAGCTTGGACCTGGGGCCCCTCTGGCGCGTTTCCGGGGCGCTGGGCCTGGCTTTAATCGCTTTGGTCCTCCTCTGGCGCGCCCTCACTTAGACGCCGTCGGTGCCTCCGCCGCAGACCCTCCCTGCCCGGTGATCAAGCGCTGACCGTCCTAAATCAAAAGCCACACATAGACGCGGACAGGTCGCAAATTCGACGGCTGACGAGACTGGATCTAGACTCAGTTCGATGAGACAGAATCAAATTAAGCAGCTCCTCGTTCGCGCCGAGGAGGAAACGCGCCAGGGCCTCTTCGAACACGCTGTGGCCTCGTACCAAGAGGTGCTCTCCATCGCTCGCGAGGGCGAGTTCGAATGTGAACTCGCGCACCTCAGGCTCGGAGATTTACACCTGGGACAAGGGCGCTCTGCCCTCGCCTTACGGCATCTTCGCTGCGCCCAGACCCTGGACGCGGAGGAGCCGGAATACGCCCTCCTCATCGGGCGCGCGCTCATCGCGCTGGAGAAACCCGCTGAAGCAGCCTCCCAGCTCTTCGAAGCCCTCCGCTCACCACGGCACGCCGGAGACGCCTTGGCCGAGCTGGCCGTGGCCGCCGATCAAGGCGGCGATCGCAAGACCGCCGGCCTGCTGGCGCGTAAAGCCACGGCCATCAACCCCGATGACCCGCGTTATCGAGCCCTCGCGCGCGCCTTCGCCGACGCCTGAAGCAAAGCGCGCCGAACCCCGCTTCGACGACCCGCCGGATAACTCCGCCGGTCCCGCTCCGACCTCAAAAAAAAGACTCAAGATCGAACAACTGCGGACGATATCGAGGGTGAACAGCTGGATTGAATAGGCGCCCAGGAGCTTCACCATGATTCGTTCACTCAACTTCGGCGGGAACGCCGCGAAGCAAATCTCCTTCGGCGGAAGCGCCGCGCGCTCTGAGGCGCGCCAAGACCCAAAGGAGCGAACTGACGCCGTGGATTTGGGTCGGCCCTCGGCCCCCAAGACCGGCGACACCTTCGGTCTCGAGAAGCTGCGCAAAGCCCACAGCCGCGGTGAAGTGGACGACCGAGACCCCATGACGCGGACCTTCGAGGCCGCCCTCAAGGCGCTCCCCCTCAACGAGCAGGGCGCCGTCTCTCCCGAGTCCCTCTTCGACTTCGCCGGTCGCGCCACCCTAGACGAGGCCCTCGAGCGCTACGTGGTGGAAGGTGGCGGCGGTGAAGCGGAGATCGATCTGGCCAACGTCGTCGATGACATCTTCGCGAAGTATGCGGGCGATCTCGGCTTCAAAGCATCGGAGCTCGAGAAGGCCAAATCCTTCTTCATGCGGGACGCCGAGTCCGCACTGGTGGACGATCAAACCCTGTACGCCGAGCCCTGGCGAACCCCCGACTTGCTCGACTTCGACCGCGTAATCACCGATCTGAGAGACCGGATCAGCACCCGTCGACAGAACGTAATGGAGAGCGCAGGCGACCTGGGCCGCGTCCTCTCGGAGTTGGTGGTCCGCGGCAAGAGCGGGACCGGTGAAGACGTCGAGAAACTCGGCCAGTTCCTCCTCCGATTCGGTGAGGCCGTAGAAGGCGAGTCTGCCCGAGAGTTCCGACAGGAGTCCGCCGAGGCCATGATGGACATCCAGCGCGTCGCCGCCCGAGGTGACGCCGAGGCCTACGGCCGACAGTTTCTCTCCTATATCGGCGTCCGGTGAATCCCGCAGCGGAATCCCTGCCCCCCTCATGACTTAGCGGTGAGTCCTATGGCGCCTCGAAAGCCCCATAAAGGGGCCACATCCCCCGGAAGTCTCCCGAAGACCTCCTCCCTGCGCACATCTTCTCCCGTGCCAAACCTTGCGCGGGGTCTAAATGTGAGAGGGCGTCCCTCCCGATTGAGCCCCATTCTCTTGACATAGACTGTCATTGGCTGGAGGATTCGCAATCGATCGGCTCAGGTCCGATAGAGACATATCCGGGGAGCAAACCTGCGAACGAGATTAGGCAGTTCGCGGTAGAAATCATTTTTTAGAGAGGAGAATCGTCCATGGAGACGTTGAAGAAGCTTCTAGCACTTTTCGCGGCCGTCAGCCTTTGCTGTGCTGTCACTGCGTGTACCGAACTCGAAGAAGACTGCGGTGATGGCGACATCTGTGACGCCGGTGTTGGTGCCGGCGGTGAGATTGGCGAAGGCGGCGCCGACGGTGAAGGCGGCGCGGTTGAGCCCGAGCCCGATTACAGCATCGTCTTGATTCGCGACATCTCCACGGAGATCAACGGCGCCGGCACCCCCGGCTCGGACATCTGCGGCGTGGCCGTCGATTGTGGCGGCGAGGCCGTGACCTCGAACAGGGTTCCCACCTACGACCCCGGCACCGGCGGCATCTGTGGTCAGGGCACCGATCAAGAGCCCGTGGGCGAGTGTGACTCCGGCGTGGCGCGGAACAACCCCAACGCCGCCCTGGACGACGGGATGGTCTGTGAGCCGGTCGACCCGGATCCCAACTTCGATGACAACCGCAGCTGCTATGTGTCCCTCGGGATCGACGGCGAGCTCGGGGTCAACTTCGGTCGCGATCTTCAGGGGTGCACCATCACCATCGTGGAGCACGCCGGTCGTGACACGGAGAACTACGAGGTCTTCATCTGTGCCGCGGACGCCAACGGCGACCCCGACACCGACACCTGCCTGAACGGTGACATTGCCGCCGCCACCACCGACATGGGTGGTTCCGTCAGCATCGAGATCGCTGCCGCCGAGGGCGAAGACGAAGGCGAAGGCGAAGGCGAAGGCGACGAGGGCTAAAGCCTAGTCTTCGGCACATCGCTGAACCAAAGATGACCTCAGGGCCATCACGACGGGGCGCCATTTCGGCGCCCCGTTTGTTTTTAGGGCCCGTCAAACGCATAGTTGATCAAGCTCTCGGGCGGAGATATTGAAGATGTGGTCGATCATCGTACGCACGTGCCTATCGCTCGTATTTCTGTCAGTGACCCTAAACTGTGAGGTCCCTGTGGCCGTTTTGTGCGAGGCAGGTCCATGCGATGACTGGGGCGGCCTCGACGGCGGCACATCTCAGGGCGCGGAGACCGACGCCGAGATGGAGGACACCACCCAATATGGCTGGGTCATCATCGTGGACAACACGGTCCAAGACGATATGACCGGGTCGGCGGGGGTCGACATCTGCGGCGTCATCGCCCAATGCGATGGGGCGACGTCCAACGGCACCGACTCAGTGATCACCTTTGGTGAGGGGATGGTGTGCGGACAGCCGGACGCGTTCGGCGATGTCTGCGCCACCAACCCGGTTCGCAACAACCCACGTGCCGCCGAAGACGACGGCAGCTGCCGAGACCCCAGTGATGATCAGAGCGCATACGTCTCCCTCGCCCTCGAGGGGATCTTGGCCGTGGACTTCAGCCAAGATCTACGAGGATGCACCATCACCGTCCGTGAAGACGGTGATTTGGGCATGACCGAGGCCTATCGGGTCTACGTCTGTGTGAACGCAGACTCCGTCCCTCAGAGAGAGGGCGATGAGTGCATCGGTCGGACATTCCTCGATGAAGCACAGGCCGGAGAGTTAATAATCTCTGTGCCCAATTGACCCTCGGCCCCGGATCAATCAAATTTGATCTCTGATGGGGTGTACGGCATGACGGACGGGCAGCACACACAAGGGCACGAGCGGGACATCATGTCCCAGTTCGAAGACCCCGGTGAGGAAAACCTCGACGCGGGTCAACGCGAGCTGCTGGCCAAAACCAAGACCGCCTTCAATGAGCTGGAGAAGCTGACCGAGAACGTGGCGCTCTATGGACGCAGCCACCCCAGCGTCGGTCGGTTCCGAGAGCGCTTCTTGGAGACGATTTCGGTCATGCTCCAGGAGCTAGAGCGCATCGAGTTTTTGATCGGGCCGTACGAGTTCACCTTGTTCGAGCACCCGGTCTATCAAAACCCCAGCCCCGAAGATAACTTCATCTACCAGCTGTACTTGGATGGTGTCCGCCACATCTCCTTCGAGCGCGGCCTCGAACAAGAAGAGCTGGATCGCTTCGTCGACATCCTGATGACCGATTGGGACGACCCCACCCTCTTCGAGGATGACATGGTCACCCTGATGTGGACGGAGAACTTCCAACACATCAACTACGTGGTGGTGGACAGCTTCAACGAAGACATCATCGCCGGTGACGACCACATCTACACCGTGCCCGGGGTGATCGAGAGCGTGCGCGCCAAATCAGACCCTTCAGCGCTGGCGCCCAGTCGGGAAGCCCAGTCCATGGGCGGCCGGTCGGCGCGCATCAAAGCGCTGGATTTGTCGAGCACATCCCTCACCACCGGTGACGTCGACGGATTCTCCGAGCAACCCTTCGCCATGGACGAGGAGGAGTTCGTCGCCCTCAAGACCATGCTGACGACCACCGGTCGGGAGACGCTCGAAAAGTTCATCGAGATTCTGTTCAAGGTGCAGCTCACGGGCGACGAAGACGAGAGCACTCGGCATGGGCGAATCACGGGTCTCTTCGACCAGATCTCTGCCCTCCTGCTGAAGACAGAACGGGTCGGCGAGCTGGAGCGCCTGCTCCGCAAGATCCGACGATTGACCGGTCCGAAAGGCCAACGGATTCCCGCTAACGTCGAGGCCATCGCTCTGATTTTTCGGCACTGGTCCGAGATGGATTTCATCGAGCGGGTGACGACGCAATTGGGGGATCCTCACTATCGTTTTACGCCGTCGGTCTTGGCCATCTGCGGCCTCCTGAACAGCACCGCTGCCCCCCATCTGGCTCAGATCGCTTCACGGGCCTCCCGGCCCGATGTTCGCCAACAAATATATGATTTGGTTCGGGAGAAACTCCCCGGCCAAGAACGTGAGGTCTCCCTGCTCCTCGGCAGCGCCAGCCGAGGCCTCGCTCAGGAGTTATTGCGCATCCTGTCCAAGCAAGGCACGGCTGCGCACCTCGGATACGCCGTGCACCAGGCGATGCGAAACGCCGACGGGGCGGTGCGATTGCAGGCCCTGACCGTCTTGCCGCAGGGCGAGCTGCAACGACACCAAGATCTACTCTTCAACGCCCTCGATGATGGGGAGAAGGGGGTCCGCAGCAAAGCGATCCACTTGCTCGCCCGAGTCCGAACTGCGCAGACCCACGCGCGCATCATGAAGAGCATGGAGAGCAAAGCGTTCGCCAATTACGCCCTCGATGAGAAGCGACGGTATTACACTGCGGTGGCCCTCACGGGGGACGCCTGCGCCTTCTTGCTCGAGCGATTCAACGCCAGCGGCGGCCTCTTGTCGCGCCGCGCCAACGAGCAGGTTCGGCATTGTGCAGCGGTCGCGCTGGGAGTCGGTCTCCATCGAGACGCGGTCCCGCTGTTCGAGAAGGAGCTCAAGCGGCGTCTCAAATCAGATGTCGTGGTGGAGGGGGTCACCTGGGCCCTCAATCACCTAGAGGGCGACCGGGAGGAGCGAACCCGGCAACTCTACGACATCTTATTCGCCAATAGCCTGTCCAGCGGTCGAGGAGGGCGACCCAATGACTGACGCCGGCGGGGGCTTCGGCTCCCTGGACTTCTTGCAAGAGCTGAGCGGCGGCC
>MPMC02095554.1_pt1 | contig 22515 bp, 7 predicted proteins | sample 1617281 | NCBI WGS metagenome assembly MPMC02 (sample SAMN05944809, study PRJNA350692) | marine metagenome | biome: marine; feature: ODZ; material: water; isolation source: 100 m water sample filtered on 30 um supor filter | place: Pacific Ocean | collected 2012-04-09 | depth 100m m | reverse complement strand
CTTCAATATTTTCTCCGTAATGAACGGCAAGGAGTACAATCCCGATGCCTCTGGCCTCTGGTACATGGGCACGTTCGGCCCCAGCTTTAACAGCCAGGGCTGGAATCACGCCTACGACTGGCTGTCTGAGCAGGACTCGGATCAAGGTTTCAGCGAGCGTCCTGCTTTTGTCTCTTGGTGGGACTACGGATTCCAGGCCCTGGCCTCGGGCCAACATCCCACCGTTGCTGACAACTTCCAGTCGGGAATCCCGAACAGTGGGGGGATGCTATTGTCAGCCGGACAAGAAGACACCCTGTCCATGTTCATCGCCACCTTGGCTCAGGGCGATAAGAAGTCGAACTCCGGACAACTTGGCGATGATTTCATCGCTTCCCTAAGCGAGCACATGACCCTGGGGCAGGTCGGGGAGTTCGAGAGCATACTCTCCAACAGCAACAGGGATTTCGTCCTCAACAGATCCATGGGTGTCGTAGCAGTGTACGATGACGTCGAACTCCTGTACGGCGAGCGGCTTGGGAGCGATGGCCTTCCCCAACTAGAAAAGGTCTGGATGGTTGTCGAAGATGGCGTCCAAGTCTCCGAGCCCACTTCCAGCCAATCCGAAGCCATGACCCTGTTCAACGTGACCCGCGCCTCATCAGCCACGGTGGAAATCGGTGAGCCAGTGCACTACGACATTGGTGGTTACAGGTACACCAAGGACCTGATAGAGGAATACTACGACATTTCCACTGCGCTGAACAGAAACAATGCAAGGCTGGGGATGATGCGCGCCTTCCTCATCACCGCCTTCGATATGGGGACCCTAGTCGACATCTACCATGGCATCACCTCAATCGAGTACGAGGTATCTGACTACGACTCCCCACTGGGAAGCACAGTGACCCGAAATAACGAGATTCGCTACTTCGCCGTCGACAACAGACTCTTTCCCCTTGGTGGCTCTTACTACGAGGACCAATCATACCATCGCGGGCAGACGACAGGCATCTTCCATGCGCCAACGCACCTCTCGGGACTGGATTTGCGGACCTACATCTCCACCATGTACCAGACCCAGAGGGGTGATGACCCGACCGGAGCCGATGAGATGACCCAGGCTCAATACGAGGAAGCGTACCAAAGGGACCTGATTGATCAGGCCTCTGGGGTATCCTCAGACCCCTCCGAAGTCATCAGGATGACCGACATCGACTACCAGCACCAACCGGAGTTCTTCGAGACCATGGTCGCTAGGGTCTACGTTGGATACGGGTCCTCGACTTTGGGGCTTCCCGGAGATGCCGAGACTCCAGCCGTCTGGCTCAACCCTCAGCAGACGAACATCAAGGGTGCCCCGGGCTCTCCCTTGGAGTACGCTTTCGCCCTGCCCGGAGCGATGATGAATCACTTCGTCATCTCCAACTGGTACGACGACAGCGAGTGTGAGCTCAATGAGACTGGTGCCAAGATCAGCCAGTTATGCGGCACAATTTATGACTCGAACAGGGTTGTAAAGGTACTCAAGTACTACAGTGGCGCTACTGTCGAGGGCACGGTCGAGTTGGAAGGAATCGGACCAGTCCCAAATGCTAGGATCCTGATAGAGAGGGATGCATTCAGCGGTGAAGAGGAACCGGATGAGAACGGTAGCGTGATCGACGGAGACGAGCGTACGTTTTGGATTCCGATTGGCCATACCCAAGCCAACGAAAACGGAGAGTATTCCTTCACTGTCCCTTCGGGGAAGATTAGGGTCTCTGCCTTCTCTGGCGAGCCTGATCTCGAGGCTGCTCGCTTGTCGATAACTCCCTCCACGGCTTCTAACCTCGGTGACTCGATGTATGAGCTGTTCACCGAGCACAACCAACAGAGAAACATCAACCCGATTACGGGGATCCTAGGCAACGTCTCGGGCTCGACCTGGCTCTCCGAGACCATAGTCAATGTCTCTGGGTCTGATGGCCATAGTAATGGCCAATCCCGAATCCAAGCACCAATCTCAGTTCAGCCCTCCTCTGCATCCGGGGTCTTGGTGTGGTCCGGTGGCCTCGACTTTGACGGTGATCCGGTCGTGGGCTCGCATGTGGTGCTGACCCCATCCTCCGACGAGGTTGCCATTGAGCCATATTCAACACTCACCTCAAATGGCACGATAGAGGGCGAGTCACTGGAGTTCAACGGCATTGGTCAAGTCATCCTCACTGGTGAGGGCACTGTTGTCTCACAGGGCGTTGTGACAGTCACCGACTTTACCGGTACACACACCCAGACTATCTTCAACAACCACAGCATCACCGGAGAGGGCCAGTTTACTGGTAAGGGCACGCTGTCAGGGAATCTAGAAAACATCGAGGTCATTGCCTGCCCTGACGATGAAATTCCTGATGGGGCTGTCTCATGTTTGCTCGAAAATGGCGACTACCTCGTGAATGGTACTGTAGACGCCTCGGGCAGGTTCACCGCAGACGAAACTAGCCAGTTCTCAAGAATCCTCGACCAATCTACTTTTGTGGGATCTGGTGAGTTTGAGGCCGACACCACGCAGTCACTGCCCGCCTATGGGACTATCAATGGTACAGGCTTGTTCTCCGGTACCGGGATTTTCAGTGGTCCAATGGTCCAACCTGGCTCCTTCCACTTCGCCGATTCCCTCCCGGGCGAGTACGACGTCTCTATCGAATTCGATGATGGCACGGCAGTGGGATTGGCGAGTAGCTTCCTAATCGGGTTGAATGCATTTCAGACCCCAGTGCATCTTTCTATCTCTGGAGGGGCCATAAAGGGGAGCTTGGTCGACCAATCTGGCGAGCCTCTTTTCAGCCAGATTTCCATCTTCCCAAGCAACGACACGGCCGAGAATGCCACTGCGGAGTGCTCCTCCCAGACAGTAGCCCCTCCCTGCATGGTCATCCCTGATGATGATGGCTCTTTCCAGATTGGACCGATCATCCCGGGTAACTACTTAGTCGAGGTCGACATCGACGATGACGGCTTCCCAGAGGTTTCTGAGGCCTACCAATTCCTTCCTGAGGAGGATGCCGTGGCAACTTTCCCCTCCCCCATTCCGGAAATGTCCGACCTCTACTTCACCCTCTTGGATGGGGACTCCCCTCTCTCGGACCTAGAGGTCAGCCTGCGATCCGAAAACGGGTCTATTGCCCCGGTCATGGCTATCTACGACTCGGATATTGAATCCTACAGGGCCGAGCTCTCCCAAGGAACCTGGATACTAAACCACACTCTGGGTGAAGACAAGCAGCTCTGGCAAATCATAGAAATCGGCCAGGAGGACGTATCTGACTCGTTCAGCTTTCAAGTCAGCCAAACGGTGAACGGCACAGTGCGCTTCTCCCAAGACGTCAAGCAGGAATATGAAATCCCAGCCCAAGTCGTAGGCCTCGCGGAGGTAGTTTTCCAATGGGGGGGGTTCACTCTCACGACCACATCTGACGAAGACGGCAACTTCAGTGTGATACTCCCTGTGGATGCGGTGGTGTACGCCACTGTCGAAGTCCTCATGGGCATGGACGGATTCTTATCCAACGGAACACGATTCACAGTGGAACAGGGGATGGATGTTGTTTCGCTGAGCGTTGTTTCGAGTGCCATGGCAACCGGCACTGTGAGCCTGAACCGACTCGGGAACCACTACGGCGACTCAATCAAGGGCTGGGAAAGCGTCCATGTCGTCGCCACCAATACTGACGGCGTCACAAACGGAATTTGGAGGGAGGAGGTTGATTCCAACGGCTACTTCGAGATGATTCTTCCTCTGGGGGACTGGACATTCGTTCTTGATGCCGGAGAAATGGGCTCAAGCACAGAAGCCAGGGAGATCAACTCATCTTCCGTGTGGGATCTAGAACTCCTCGTCTACCCAGAGGGTAACAGCACGGTCATTATCGACTTCTTTATCGACCACGAGAGGGACAACAATGCCTCCAACGGCACCGCGGTGACATATCCGTTTTCTGTCTATTCGTTAGAGGCCAATGGCGCCGGTTACGAAGTCACTGTCGATGGCGACGAATGGGTTTCCACCGGAAGGGCCGAGGTATCTCTGGAACCAGGTAGGTACAGGATTGTCGTGGAGAGGGCCAATGCCTCAGCCGATGAGCCCTTTGATACTCTCTACGACCTCAACGACGTTTTCCAAGTGGGCATGGACTCATCGACTGTTGAGAGGTCTGTGGGATTCGAGCCCCTATGGCTCGTAAACATCTCCTTCAGCAACGAGAGCGGTAGTCTCCTAACCAATCACGAGGTCATGTTCGTCGATAGCGACAACGGTTGGATCCAAACCTTCCTCACGGACGAGGAAGGAAGGGTAGTGGAATACCTGCTCGAAGGGGACTGGATCGTTATCGTGAAAGAGTTTGAGACTAGCTCAGATGTTTTCGAAGGACTTCGGCGTCTCATTAGCGTGTCCCAAGTCAGCGCCGGGAGCAGATTATTTTTCCAGACCTCTGAGTTGGCCGAAGTTTCGATAGTCCTCTTTGAGGATTATTCTGGTACCAGTCTCAACCAGATGGAACTCAAGTTCACTTCTCAGGAGGGATTGGGTTCCTTCACTGAGGATACCTCTGGCTTCTTGGAGACCATCAAGATCAGACCGACCCCCGGGATGTGGAACGTAGAATTGAACCAGTCTGACAATCAGGGAGCGAGATGGGTTATCGACAACTCTTCCTTAATCGAATCAGGGGTCTCTGTCGGTGTCGAACATATTGTCAACCTGACAGTACGAAGACTCGTCGAGATGAGCGGAAAGGTCTACTGGGACCTCGATGATGACGAGCTCCCGGGATTCGGAGAGGGCCTGGCCAACGTCTCAGTGAACATTTCTTCCATCGATAACACCAGCCATTCGTTGACCACTGATGATGGCGGCAATTGGGCAATCTACCTCCCGGCCGGCAGTTCGTGGAACATCTCCGTGGAAAAGCCGGGTTTTGCCAATGAATCAGTTTTCGTCACCCTAGGTGCTATCGGCCAGATCGAGAATATCGAAATTACCGCAGGATCCGTCGAGGTTTCCGGGACCATCTCGTACATTTCCAATGAATGGATATTTGACGATGACTGGGATATCGTGCTGATTCCTACGCATGGGATTTCCAGGGAAAGGGTCGTTCCGGAAAAGGTTGGCAACGAAGTAGATGGGTGGACGGGTGAGTGGGTTGCCTCGGTGGAACCCGGACGATGGATTGTCTACGCCACTGTGGACTCGCCCGAGGAGGGCCTCTACCTAGTCGCAGTAGATTTGCTTGATGCCGATACCGATGGGGGTTCGGTAGATTCAGACCTCTCGATTGGCGGCAAACTCTTCCTCGATACAGAGTGGTTGGACTATGAGGGGGAATCGCACTCCCTTTTGGAGATTGATGACTACGATCTTGTGATATCGGTCGGAATGGGGGTGGAATGGTCCGAGGAATTGGACGGGGACGGAATCCTCGAGATGCTACTGCCCACTGGGCGAATCGATGCATCGAGTGACTTTGAGATTGAACAACGGAGTAGGAACATGTCATACTCTGGCGGTCAAGGCGTTACAATGAGGGCCGGCCAGGACAGCCCTCTAAAGACACTTAGCTTGGAACGGGCCTCTAATCAGGACATCGAAATCTCGGCCATCGGGGAAAGCGCTGTCACATTGGAGCTAGACCCCGACTGCGAAGCCGAGCCCGACTGCGAATACCTGCCTGTAGAATTCATCTTGCACATCAATTACTCCGGACACAATCCATACGACACATACGACGTTGCGGGTACAGTCCTTGGGACGGACGGCGGTCTCTGGCTTGTCCAGTTCGAGAATGCCTCCGGAGGATGGAACAGCACTGCCTCATTCGAGATGGGCCTCGATAACACTGAGACGATAGACAACTTTGTTGTCAGAGTCAGTCCAGCCAACAAGAGCCAAGCCCACCATTTCCAACTCGGTCACACTATCCTGATCAAGCTCTCGACTGCCGAAGGCTATTCCATCGACCACAGCCTGTCGGTGGTGGTCCCAAAGCTCTCGGGATTCGATGTAACCGAGGACTACGTAGACACAGTCTACTTCAGTTCCGGGGAAAAACTCCTGAACGTGGAGATTCCGTACCAAAATCTGGGGAACAGCGACGACCTCCTGACTTTCGACTACCAATCAACGGAGCACTGGAACGTGGGAATGCCAACGATGCAACCAATCTCCCCATTCTCGGAGGGAATTACGACTATGTCCCTCTCATACGCAGTCGAGGGGGAAGAGGGGCCCCTCCCGGAGTACACGATCGAGTTCACTGTGAGGGATAGCGACAACAATTCCTATGACTACCACATCACTCTCCTCAGGGACTCGCCCGCCATCTCGATTCGTGGAAACACAATCCAGCTCCAAGGTGGTGGAAACCCCATCGCGGGCCAGAAGCCAGTTTATGTGGTGGAAGTGGTAAATGAGGCACATGTCAGTGCAGAGGACGTCACTCTGCGGGCAAGACTGTGTAACGACATCAGGTGCGAGTCAACTGCTGGGGTGAACTCGACTGTAGTAAGCGACGTCCCAGAACAGGGCAGCTCGTTATTTTACGTCCCCATGGACTTCAGTAATTTCACCACTAACAAGTACTTCATCATCTTCGAAATCGTCCCCCCCGGATACAATGAGGGGGATGATTTGGAGTCTTGTTCAGAGCAGGTGGACGAGGTATTGGTGTGCGTGATGGAGGCACAACTCTGGCCCGAGGCCGAGGAAGAAGTGCTTGGGTGGATTACCTATCTACTACTGCTCATGCTCGCATTGGCATTATGGTCTCTGACCCGCCGGACAGGAAGAAGGCCGGGAGCCCCCTTCTGAAATGGGTGATAGGGGGGCCGACTCTCTGAATCATGAGGGTCAGTGATGCCGGGGATCGGGCATCTCGAACTGATGCCCGAACCAGATGAGCCAAGCTTGCTTACAACAGTCGATAGCGATGCCCCGGGTTACCCCGGCCAAGCCTATGGGATTTCCGACGAGGAGGCTAGGGAGATGCGATGGCCCGCCGGCCCGATAATGACGGTGCTTTGGCCGTGGGGGGCAATCATGTTTTCCTTGACAATTGTATTCCTATTGTTGACTTGGAGCCTTATTGCGCCCTTCTTAGGACTCGTTCTGCCTGACTCGGAATGGGCATACGAGGATACCGGAATCAGGGAACTGCAGAGTTCAGGTACATTCGGCAGCGGGGTTAACGTGTGCATCGTGGATACGGGAATCGACATTTCACACCCTGACTTCTCCAATATCCACCTAGCGGGTTTCAGGGACTTCTACGGCGACGAGCATGATAATGTCAGGGACATCGGGAATGAGGGACACGGTACGCTAATGGCCGGCCTTCTTGTTGCCAACGGCACCTATATTGGTGCCGCCCCTGAGGTCTCCCTCTCAATAGCAATCGCTCTGGGGCCTACGGGAAAGTCGTCCGACGAGCGAATGGTGTCCCAGGCAATACGTTGGTGCCGTATCACTCAGCACGCTGACATCATCTCTCTAAGCCTAGGCAGTGAGCCGGGTTCGGGGATGGGGGTGGAATCAGAAACCGTTGAGGCTGTGGCTGAGGCCTTGGAAGATGGCATCTTCGTCATAGCCGCTGCGGGGAACATGAACTCATTCACTGATGGCTATGACGTCTCGACACCTGCAAGCATCGAGGGGGTCATCGCGGTTGGAGCACATGGTCGAAACGGGGCTGCTTGGAAAGATAGCGCTATTGGTGCTACTGTCGACCCACACTCAGGCGAGAACAGAACGTTTCCAAATCAGAAGCCTGAGATCTCAGCCCCCGGCGTACTTCTGTGGTCTTGCGTTTCAAGCAGTAGCGACCCCCCTTACGCGTACTCTACAGGAACCAGCGACTCCACAGTATTGGTCACTGGTGCTCTAGCTCTATTACTGGAGGAACACGGCCAGATTATCGCCGGGCAGAATGGAATAATTGACCTAGACGAGATGGCACTTGTCAAGGTCGCGTTGGCCAAATCGGCTCAAAAAACCCCTTCCCAACAAAGTTCTCATGACCCGAAGATAGGTTATGGTGTCCTGGATGCGAAAGCATGGTCCGATCAAGTGGCACTCGAGTTCAACTCTATTTGAGATTTCAGGGCTCGATATTACCCTACGGTTAAATCGCCCCGATGGAACCCGGAGCCATGGCGCGTTGTGGAAAGGCCGGCTCCATTTCTCTCGCTGCCCTCTTCTTGACTAGCATCCTACTGTCATTAGTGCTACCAGCCTATCCGGTTAGTGCGTCCAACGAGACCACCTCTGGCACCATCACGGGCACTGAGACTTGGGCTGGAACACACACACTGACTGGAGATGTGACAATCGCACCGGGTGCTAAACTCATCATCAACGCGGGAGCCACGATTTCCTTTCCCAATGGGACCCATCTTGACGTTCGTGGCAGCCTATGCGCCGGGGTGGTCTCGTGTGGCAGCAGCAGCAATGCCGACGATTCGATGAGAATCACCCTCAGGTGGGAAGCGCCTCTCAACTCCAGTGCCAATGGGGAGTGCTATGGCATGTCCGAGAGCAATCAGGAAATCTGGATCGACGACCCATCATGCAACGAGGGGGTGCTAATGAGGAGCAGCATCGATCTATCTGAGACGGGGATGAGGTACGTCACTTTCGACGGTCCCTGGGGGATGCCATACTACATCACAGCAGTCAGTGAGTTTCGTTACGCAGCCCTCGTTCTAGATGGTGCGAGCCCTACTCTGACCAACCTTGAGTTCTTGAATGTCAATACCAGTAGCGTCCTAACTACGGACCTCGCTCAACCCACCTTTGTCGGCGGCACCTTCGTCGTGGGCAGCGATGATAGCAGAAGCATCGTAGGCCCAGCCCTACAGATTTACTCCTCGGGGTCCTCCATCACCCCCTTCACCCTCAGTGATATCACACTCTCTAGCACTGACAACGGATGCGGGAATCGGGACCGCGGCCGCGCCGCGATCTGGGCCGAGAAGTCATTCGTGGAAATCGACAATGCCGAAATCACCAGTGGCGATTTCGGTATCAGTCTTAGGACCTCTGCGGGTAGCGTCACCAACTCCACTGCAAATGTCAACTGCAACGGCATCGACATCAACGGCAAGAAGTCCATAGGATCCGTCTACTACGACTTCGAGATTTCGGACAATGTCATCACGACCGTGCAAGGCAGTGGAATTACGGCTTACAGCGGCGCTCAGGCCACACTGTCGAATAACGACATAGAGGGGGCCTCTCAAGCCTCGGGAATCGCCGTCTACTCCAGTACTGTTAACATTCACAATAACGAGATTGGCCCCATTGGTGGTTACAACGGACTCTGGCTGACAGGCTCTTTCGATGTTATAGCCGAGAATAACACCATCTTCGAGACTGGAAGGGAGCCAATCGTGGCGGGAAGGTACACTCAATCCTCGGCCTCGGCATCACGGGTCTTCCTAGCTAACAACACCATCTCTACTCAGGGGGCCGGAGCGTGCAGCAGCAATACCTACTGGGGCGGAGACTTCACATGCCCAGCCGTTCATGCTTTCGTGACCGGTGTGACGATGTACGACAACGTCGTCAACGCCGGTGGCACTGCCGATGGCATCAGGGCAGTCGGCTCGCTTCTTGACATCCAGAGAAACGTCTTCAACGTCCTTAAGTCGGGTGCCATTCTAAGGAACTTCGACAGCGGCTACTCCGAAGCCGATCAATATGGCACCCTCGGCTTCTTCTCAGAGAACACGTGGAATGGGGTCGAAGTAACTTACAACGTCACCAAGGGCTCAATCACCGTTCAGTCCGAGTACATTCCGAGCCCCCCTTCGGGAGAGCATCCAGTTCTCCTTGACTGGCCAGACCAAGAGGCATGGCCTGCTAACGGATTTCAGGGCTCTATTGTGCCTACTCCGGTCAAGAACTGCGCAAACTGCGACAACATGACTCCGCGAAATTTCCCCCTCGCGGTTAACATGGACAACAACTCCACGGTTTTCACCTTCGCCAACTTGTCCAACCTCGACCTCTCTAAAATCAAGATTGAAACCCAACCCACACACTTCGCGGTTCAGATCAGCAGGGCTGAGCTGGTCAGGTTCCAGGCACTGATTAAGGGGGAGAGGGTTAACGATGCCCTGCTCCTCGTCGAGGACGCCCTAGGGAACGACCTCTACTCCATCAAAACCCAGTCCGACGGATTCACCCCCTGGATCTCCCTTCCCTCCAATTTCCATCTTGACTTCAGGGGGCTTGGTGGTGGTGACAACCCCGATGGATTCGCGGATGACGAGTACGAGGACTCTTGCTCCGATGGCATCGACAACGATGGCGACCTAACCACTGATACGAATGACAATGACTGCAACTACTCCGCGGGCACTAGGGAGATGTCCCTATACAGGTATACCGCATACAGGTTCGGTTTCGGTTACTACCGTGGAGAGTTCACCCTCGTAGACAGCTCTTACCAAGAGACTGTCAGTCTCGAAAACCTCGCTCCGACGGTTACTGTGACCCAAGAAAATGGATACTCCTACCGGCGGATTGTCAACATCACTGGCAGCGCGCACGATGGTCAATTGGCGAACAGTTACGCTACCGACCAGTTGGCTCAGTGGGACCAACGCGGTTACGTCCACTCGATACAGGTCAAGGACCCGTTCACCAATGTATGGGGGGATGCCGGCATTGCCGTCGACACCAGCGGGACCGGGGAGGGGCAGGTCACTAGGTTCAATCGGCCTTTCAGTTCCTGGTACTACGCCTTCGATATGAGTGGCATTGCTGGCGAGGGCGATTATACCTTTGAACTACGTGCCTTTGATGGAATCGATTACAGCCCTATTGTCTCAAAGACATTCAAGCTCAACACACAGCCCCCTACAGTTTACGTAACCTCACCGAGCTCGTACTCATCGCACGACGGGGGTTCTGTGAGTTTTACCGGTACAGCCCAGGATTCCTATGGCTGCCCTTCGGAGTGCAACAAGGACGTTGGACTGGTATATTTCCAGATCGAGGGCCCGAACTTCCAAGTCACGACTCCAGTCCAATCCAACGATGATGGCAGTTGGGCTTGGGAATGGGACTTCAGTGGACAACCTCGGGATCTCGCCACCTTCACATTTACCGTTTGGGCATCCGACTCCGACTTCTGCAATGGCATCATTGATGAATGCCAACCGGTGGTTCTGACGCTGGGCATAGACAACTCGAACAGCCAACCGACCATCAGTGTCAACCAGCCACAGGCGGGCTCCAGAATCTCAGTCTCCGAGAGTACGCTACTTAGCGGGGTGGCGAGGGACTTCGATGGCGGGGTTACAAGGGTGGATGTGGAGGTCAAGGACGTTTCCAACGACTACATCACCGTACACCTCGCCTCGACCCACGAATTCTCGTCAGATGGTGAATGGGAAATCGAGTGGGACACCACCCAACTTCGGCATGACGCTGACTACTTGATCAGAATTAGATCCTATGATGGAATGGACTTCAGTGGCTGGGCCGAAGTGGGGATCGTTGCCGATAACCCGCCCGACGCAGGCAACAACCAGCCCATGTTCAACCCCGACGAATGGGTTAGTGAGTTTACACTATTCTGCGATACCGAGTCAAGCTCTGCTAATAGGTGCACCACGGCTGAGATCGATCTGATGGAATTCTTCAGCGATGTCGATGGGGACATACAGTACATCTCAGTGTTCAACGATACCTCCGATTCTGCCGATGACAACTTTGCCATCGTGATTAATGTCGGAGGTGATGGCCTGGCATACTATAACCCGGCGGACATGTTCTTCTACGATCCAGACATAGGCTCCTGGACGCTAAACGATGTCATATTCATTGCAACCGATTCTTTTGGTTCCAAGGTCAACTCACTTCCTATTTCCTTTACTGTCGTACCCATTCAGTTCTCGATAGAGTCCCCGGAGGAGAGTTGGGTGGAGTTAGATGGGATTTCCGTGTATTCGGGTGCCGGCCTTCCAGGTAAGCAGGTCACCGTACTAATTGGCGGGATTCCGGTCAACAACACCATAGTGGGCGAGGATGGAACTTGGGTACTCGGCATACCTGCATCAAGAATCCAAGGTTCCTCCGCCACCCCCCAATTTAGCTACAGCGGTGATTTTACCCCTGGGGAGCCTATTCAATTGGGCCAACCAGAGGAAGAGGGGTCGAACTGGAACAAGATCGCTCTGGGTGGCGTTATCGTAATCGTGCTGTTTGGCGCTCTGGCTTACTTCTTAGTCGAAATCGAGGATGATGATGAATACCAGAAGTCACCTGCCACCCTCTCAACGGAGCTCGATGAGCCCGACGACCCTTATGCTTGGGCGAAGGCTGACGACCAAACGCCCCCTCCAATCGCAGAACAGAATCCCCAGTTGGAGCAACATGAGGATTATCCCGGGTGGCTTTGGAACCCCATTGAGGAGGAGTGGGTCGCGGATCCCGAATACCATGACCCCGAATGATCTGCCCGACCGCTACCAACATTATTGAGTAGAGGTTGGGGCTGAGAACTATGGCCACGATGTCTGCGACCCGCCCTGGGGTCCAAGAGCGAATCTTCCTGCATCTTCGTGACTATACGGACCACAGCGACAAGGTCGAAGTTCCGTTCGCACTATCACAGATGGGAATTGCTAACTCCGTCGCAATCGCTCGGTCTAACGTTCCCAGAGCAATCTCAGGAATGAAAGAATCTGGCCACCTCATCGAGCGTCAGGCTCATGTCACTGGAGTCACCAGGAAGCGCAAGGCATACTTCCTCACCGAGGATGGCGCTAGTGTCGCCGATGAGATTTGGAACAAGGTATCCGAGCAGCCGGTCAGGCTTGTACACCCCGACGGTCGCTCCGAATCCACCACCCTCTCTTATGCATTGGAGGTGACGAACCTGCCTCTTCGCCATGTCGATATGCTCCGCTACATGGACGATTCGGGTACCATAGACCTCACAGGGCTCACACCAGATCTCATAGAGAGAGACCTCTCCAAGCACATCGAAAAACAACTCATTTCCTATCTCAACGACCTACCACGCACTCGTCGCTTCTACGGCAGGACGAAGGAACTCGATGTTATGGCCGATTTACTCGAGGCCAAATCCGGCTCAATCCTACTTCCTGGGATTGCGGGAATTGGCAAGACTTCCTTATCGACGAAAATATTGGAAAGATTTACTCATCGAAGGAATCTCCTGTACCACAGATGTCAGGACTGGGAGGGATCACGCGCATTTCTCGAGGCATGTTCTGAATGGTTGGCGTCGATAGGTCACAACGATCTCTCTGACTACCTTGCCTCCACGCCCGTCCCCCAACCAATCATGACAGTGAACCTAATCGAGTCAGGGCTCTCGGTATCTCCCTCTTTGATCGTCATCGATGACCTCCACAAGGTGGGCGACGAGACTCTGTACGCCATTCTTCGCGAACTCACCTTGAGAATCCCCAATCTGAAGGAAGTCGGCCTCGTCATGTTCTCCCGTTCATTCCGAATGGTCGTCCCTGAATCTGACAGAACTGGAAAGATAGTCACGCTGGTGATGCCTCTCCAGGGGCTGGACGAGGATTCCAGCAAGCAGATTCTGACTGCCATGCCCGAGTTGAATCACGAGCAGTTCTCCAATATTTACTCCCTATCCCGGGGGCACCCCCTTATTCTCGAACTCATCAACCGGGGGAATGTCGCGGATACATTCCATGCCACTCTGGAGGCTTTCGTTGAACAGGAAATATTCAGCCGCCTTTCAGGTGCCGAAAAGCGCCTACTCGGAGCAATTGCTGTTTTTCGTGAACCCATCCCAATTCATGCGGTCAAGCAAGTAGAAGGGAGTACTGACCTGCTTGATGAATTGGTCGAAAAAGGATTAGCCCGACAGTCCGATACGGAAAACTACGATGTCCACGATCTCGTTAGAGAATTTCTGATGCGTTCGATGGACGATGAACTGAGGAAGGAATTACATTCGATTGCCGTGGAGTGGTATAGGAACAGGAAAGACAATGCTGCCGATAGGATTGAGTTCATTCATCACCTTAGGAATACCGGGGACGACGATGGCCTGACCGAGATTCTGTTTTCAGAGGGCCACAGTTTAGTGAGCACCGGCCATACGGAACTACTCTCAATTTTGAACACCCTTGATAGGAACGACTTCGACGCAAAGAGCTGGGGTCTGATACGGGAACTAAAGGGAGATATCCTCTCCATCCAGGGGAGATGGGACGAAGCGGAGACCGAATACGACGCTGCTACTAGGAATATCGGGAGGAAAATCAGTCCCGAACTAGCCCGCCTCCTTTCTGCTAGGGCTGACATTGCCGTGAAACGTGGAGCAATGGACGACGCGCTGGAACTTCATCGCAAAGCCCTCCAGATACAAACCCACAAAGACATTCGCGATGCGATCGGGGCAGCGCGCTCATACAATAACATGGGATACATATTCAGGAGGAGGAGGGACGTCAGACGCGCACTAGAGGTCTATGGCAATGTGGAGGACCTGTTGAAGCTCGAGGTTGGCCCCGAACTCAACGAAGCCAGAATCAGGCTAGCTTCTGCCTTCATCGAGATGGGGGAATTGGACAGGGCCAGAGAGCATGCTCTTGCGTCCTTCGAAAACACCAAGGATACCGACCAAGTTTTCCTCCACGCGCGCTCGAGAGCAGTCCTCGGCAGATTCTATGCAAAGATTTCTGACAACGAGCTAGCGCTCCACCACTACTCCGGTGCTCTGGAAACACTCTCCCACCTCGATGACCCAAGAAGCGCGGTGGAGATTGAGATGCTGCTAGGGCAAGTACTGGTGGATGCTGGTAGGGGGGATGAGGCGGGTGAACACTACCTCAATGGCCTGGTAGTGGCCGAAGCGAACGACTTCAGAATGCTACAGGGCGAGTTACTAGCGCGCCTCGGAGAGGTTGAGTCCGATCGATCGCAGCGAATGGACTACCTCCAGCGCTCACTCGCACTGTTCAGAGAACTGGGGGCTGTGGACAGCATGAGGGAGGTCCAGAACTTAGTTCATCGAGCGGTAATGGGGAAATAGTTAGGCAGCCGCGAATCGCCGTGATCCCGCATTTCCGGTCCAGTGACTGAACTCCGGCCCACTCTGTTTTGAGACGGAAATATCACCAGAGAAAGTATCCCCTATGGTCATGAGGACCTCGCTCTCCGCCAAATGGGGGGCGTTGTTTTTCTCAGAAAGGTGACATAGGACGATGCTATCCAATCCCGAGTGGCACACGTTTCCCAATAGTTCGGCGGTTTGGGTATTCGAAAGATGTCCACCCCGTCCCGAAATCCTTCGTTTGAGGGAATCAGGGTAGGGCCCTTGGATGAGTTTAGTGTAATCGTAATTCGCTTCGATTGAGATGTGGTTGCAGCCACGAAGATGCTTCTCCAATTCAGCAGTGGCCTCTCCGAGGTCAGTCACTATGGCAACCCTCCCCCCTTCTCTATCGCTGGCGATTACGGCAACGTTTTCGGCATCGTCATGAGGAACTGGAACTGTTATCAGACTGAGTCCAGTGGCACACTCTACTCTCTCGAGATTGCTGAACGTCCTGCAGTCCTCCAGAGGGCGCCACCCCAATCTCATTGCAGTTTCTAGATTACAGTGGAGTTTGGCACCCCATGATTTCGAGGCATTGAGAGCGGAGCCAGAGTGGTCCTTGTGATGGTGCGTTACGAGAATGGCATCAATCGAATCCGGCGCGACTCCAATCAATGACAGCCTCTTCTCAGTTTGCCTGAGGCTGAATCCGCAATCAATCAAGGCCCTTGAGTCTCCGGAGCTTAAAAGTGCGGCGTTGCCTTTACTGCCTGAACCCAGATGAGTAATCTCGATGCTCATTGTGCCTTTGTCCCACTCACAGTACCCTTTGAATCAATCCATAATCTTGTCCCAATCACACGCTTTTCCAAGACCTTGGCGGTTAGCCACTACCTCGATCTATCTATCTATGTCCGAACGGCGCTCCATCACCATGATAAATCACCCAAGTAGGGAAAAACGCATCGGGTGAGTAACGTGCGGCGCAAGCAGTCTGCCCTGATATTTTCCTTCCTCATTCTATCGAGCCTCGCCTTTGTTTCTCAAACCCGGCCACAGTCCCCGGTGTCTTCGACCAATCCGAACCTCGCAGAAGGCACTGTGTCCCCTGTCACTGATCAGGACGGAGACCTCATCCCTGATCTCTACGAAGTCATTTTCGGGGACGACTACATTTTGGAGACCGTAACCATGGAGATTACCATCAGTGGCCTTGACCCCTCCGACGCCACTGATAACCTCTCAGACAATGACAGAGATGGGCTTACCGCCTTGCAGGAGTACTGTTGGCCCTACACCATTGACAGATGCTTCGAAGAGAGGAATAGCCTTACCGGGAAGTCACCGGAGGAGACCGCTACAGGTCTGAGGGAATACCTCGATCCCAGAGTTTCCGACACCGACGGCGATGGCCTTCCTGATGGCTATGAAGTATACATGTGTACGACTGGCGGCCTTTTCAGCAACAACCCAAACGATCCATTGAATTCGAAGAAGAGTTGGGAGTGCCAATACTTCGATCCTCTGGATCCCAGCGATCTGATTGAGGACTTCGATCGATGCGAGGTTGACTTCAGTTGGGGCTGCGGTGATGGATTCGATTTCAACAGCGATGGGGCCATCGACATTAGTGAGAGATTCACAAACACCGAAGAATACCTCTATGGCACTCCTCAAGAATGGGTCACAGAGCGAGATGGACTTTGGTGCTACGGGCAAATCTACGGGCTGTCTGAGGATGCTTGCCAGACACAGTACGCCAGACCTACTTCTACTGATGGTTGGATGGGTAGTGACCCCAGATTTGGCGATTCAGATTATTATTCATGGGACGAGGTCGTGGCGGCCCAACTCATAGTTCCCGGAGATGGAATTCCCGACGGTTGGGAGGCTCACCACGGCATGGACCCCCGTAATGCCAGTGACTCTGTCCTAGATAGTGACTACGATGGATGGGATGGCAATAGGGATGGCTTCATCACCCCGGATGTAACTACATCGACGGCGCACTGGGGGGAGTCACTCAGCAACTATGAGGAGTATTCCATCGACTTCGATGAGGCATCCGGAGTCAGGCCGGGTCTCAGGGGCACCAAGGTTTCATCAGAACATGGCCAGGTGCTAAATTTTGACCACTCGACCGCAACTAGCCTCTTCGATCCTGCTGTCCACACCGTGATTGCTGATCAACAAAGGGACCGCCTAATTGTCGGCTCAAGATTTGGAATCACTGTCATAGATCCGTTTAGGGGGACCACTTCCAGTTTTGAGCTCCAGTCAGGTATCGAAGCATTGACGATGAGTCGCTATGCGATTGGTGACTCGGACTACCTCTTACTGGGAACCAATGTTGGATTCCACACCCTCCGGATGGAGAACGGCCTACCTTTGATGGACTCAATGAAAATACAAGAGATAGGGCCCGTCTCTGTCATAACCCCCCTAAAGACCAATTCGGATGACCTCGACTTCCTGCTTTTCGGAGGATTGAATGCATGGAAGGTCAAGTTGTCAGTTGGATTCGAGGCCAACTCCTCTAGCTTCGAACCTTCTCCTCTGGTGGAACTATCAGCAATGCTCTCCGACTCCAATGCCACAGTTACCACGGCCGCACATGTAGAGATTCTTGGGAGGGGCCCGCTTCTGTTCATAGGTACGGATGTTGGGATGCTGGGTTGGAATACTACTGACGGATCAAACTCGATCGGCCAGCCATGGTGGATTTTCGACATCATGAACGCAGAGTATTTCGTTAATACCAATCTCTTTGACTCCACCAACGCCGCTAGGGTCAACACCATTGTGATTGACGATGGAATCGAGGGGGAGGGGGGAGTCTGGGTGGGCACAAGTGGCGGTCTGCATCAGATCAACATGGACCTGATAATATCCCAACCCACAGAAGCATTCGATAATGACAGGATGCTCAACGTCGATGGCCTGCTGTCCGGGGCAAACGACGTCCGTGCAATCCTTCCCCTGAGTGGGATGGTTGTGGTTGGGTCGAAGGATGGCACATGGTGCTTAGAGGGAGGATCTTCGGGGATACTTGGGCTGAACCTCAACCAAACTGGGATTCTCGGGCTCGTAACTTCAATTGTAACTTTAGACAAAGACGGGGAGGAGTGGCTCTTCGCTGGCATCTCTCCTGGCAGGTACATGAACATCGCACCCATGAACCCCAACTCTCGTGATTCGGATTTGGATGGGATGCCAGATGGGTGGGAGGTAGCTTACGGCCTAGATCCAACCGACCCCAACGACAGCCTCAGAGATCCAGACGCCGATGGAGTTTCGATTTCATGGGGTGACGATGGGGATTACACGAGGCAATGGAGCAACTTGGACGAGTTTCGATTCATTTCGGCTACGATGGATGGATTCAACGGCACCGACCCCCGAAACTCCGACTCTGATGGCGATGGTTTGAGTGATGGAGAGGAGTATTGGGGTTGGTTCTTTGACTCGACTTCATTTGATTGCCACTACCTCAATGGGGCTTACATTTGTGACTCCAACACAGGGGAGTCAGCAAGGGATGTCCACCTTGGAGGGTGGCTAGGCTCGGGCTCGGGTGGTGGTAGCGATGGGCCCACTGACCCAACAAATCCAGACTCGGATGGGGATGGTATGCCTGATGGTTGGGAGATCCGCCATAGGAGGTGGTTGGGGGATGTCTATACCGGGGGGAACAACTGGACCCTAGATCCTAGGGACCCTTCAGATGCCATGCAGGACGCAGACGGCGATGGACTCAGCAATATCTGCGAGTACGAGTGGGCAAACCTCCACAATCGTGTTATGGCATTGGGTCTGGACACTCATGGTGAATCGAAGGAATCGGCAGCCAACTGGTTCAGTACCGATCCTAACTCAGTGGATTCTGACCACGATTCCCTACCAGATGGCTGGGAGGCTCGCTACTCTTGCCACTGGCCGTCTGAAAATGCAGGAATCAATCCGATGAACGGATCTGATTTTCTCAACAATCCAGACGGTGATGGCTACGACTACAATCACGACGGAACATTGGATTTGGGGGAGTCCCTTGTCAATTGGCTCGAATACCACCTTAAATCAGAAATCCTCTTGCCGAGCGGTACCTCATCTGGTGAATACTACCCGGGCAATCTGACCTCAGTCTTGCCCCACGAGTCATGGGAAGGACTAGCGCCAGGTTCTTTTGGCGAGTACATTGGGAGTTACTACGAATCGTTGAGTGCTGGCCTACCTACGGACGATATAGGCACGTCTGACCCCCTTAGTTCTGATTCGGACAGGGACGGGATGCCAGATGGGTGGGAGGTCTTCAATGCCCGGTGGAGCCTCTTTGAGCAAGACTGGACGCTCAATCCTGTGAATAGCGATGACAGGCTCGGTGACCCAGATGGCGACGGGATGAATAACTGGGAGGAGTACAACGTCATCGACGGCCAATTGAGTGAAAGCGATGGAAATATTTCTGTCCCCCAGTTCTACCTCTCTGATGCAGCGGGGTCACTCTTGGAGACCCCTTGGATCGGGGCCGAATCACCCTTGTCGTTTGGATCATTCATCACAGAAGAGCAGGGAAACTCTACGGGATCAACGGCAGATCCAAACAACCCAGATTCAGACGGCGATGGGTTGCTTGACGGAGTAGAGTTGATTTTTTCTAAGTGGAACTCAACCGACAGTGTCTGGACACTCAATCCATTAACTCCAAACGACGGATCCTATGACTCAGACGGTGACGGCATCCGTGATTTGACCGAACTGAGCCTAACTGCCAATGGCCCGGTCAATGGCGAACTCTCCCCTCCCGATGCCCCACTATTTTGGGAAGAGGCGGATCAATTGAATCACCTAGACTCGGTGAATAGAATTTACAGAATCCTATTCAACAAGGAAGGCAGGGCCGAGTTGGCGATGGAGCAATTCTCTGATTGGCAGGATGGACACGCTGCCAAGCCTCTTCTATCCTCTATAATAGGAATCACAGACCCAAACGAAATCGACACCGATCGTGATGGAATGAGCGATGGGTACGAGTATTGGTTCACAGGCTGGGATCTTGAGGACAATCGTTGGACCATGAACCCTCTAAGTGATACCGATTCAGATTTTGACTCCGACGGGGATTCCTACGACTGCAACGAAGATGGGGAGATTTCCGATTCCGAGTCCTTTGACAACCTTGCTGAGTACGACTCCAGGTGGTACGGTAAGAGATTAGCCATAGGCAGCATGCCAAATGGTACTGGAATGGTGTCCTATGGCTCGGATGCTGTTACCGCTCAAATCGAGGAGAATGGGCTTTCGATGGAAGCTGCATGGGGCCAACTTTACCTGCAGTTCGCCACAAAGAGCCTATCCTCTTCAGAGAAGATGGGGCTGATCAACTCATTCAATCCTGATAACTTCAACAGTACCCTCATTGGAATCAGCGATCCAACCGATGCAGACTCCGATAGGGATGGTATGCCCGACGGTTGGGAGTTCTGTTATTCCCTCTATGGCGAGGTACTCCCAGTCAACTCCTTCCGCTGGTCGTTGAATCCGATCAACCCCCTAGATGCGAACTACGACCCCGATGCCGACGGCTGGTTCGACAGGCTGATTGGGGACAATCCCGCTGAGCAAGGGACCTGGGCGAATCGCGAGTTCTCGGCTTATGCGCCCGATCAGCAGATAGCAAACGGGGTCACTGCACTGTACTTCACAAATATCATGGAATTCCACAATGGCACAAAACCACTCGACTTGGACTCTGATGGTGACTCAATTGCCATGACTCCGGTGTTCCAAGGCGGGATTATGATTGATTATGTCAGAGACATGAGCCTGTCCGACGGACTTGAGATTTTCAAGTACGGTACAAACCCCCTCGATAATGACACAGACGGTGACATGATGCCAGACTTCTACGAGCACTACCGTGGGTGGAATGAGACTAACGATAATTGGTCCTCTTTCTATAAAATCGAAGTGCAGTGGCAGGAAGTTACTCCAAACAACTGGAAACCTGTGGATATCTCGAAGGGCTACATCGCCCGACCGTCACTTGGCTGGACTTGGTTCACTCACGATGCCACCGATCCATCTGATGCAGCACAGGATGCGGACATGGATGGTGAATGGGCCTGTTCTGGCTCTTCATGTACATATGAACCGTACAATAACTTCCAGGAGTACTATGCTGTCGTTAATGCCACTCTGTCTTCTCCCTCCGCGGTCCGAGCCTCCTCTCTACACGACTGCTCCGGGGACACCGTAGAGGAATGGTGGCAACTGAGGGAGACGCTGTTGGGCACTTGTTCGGGCTCCAACTCATTGTCATCCAATTACTTGAGAATGAACAGACTCAACAATGGGGACTCACTATATGCCCTGATTATCGATGATAACGATGCCGACTATGAGGATGTCAACACCAGTGATGACATCATTTTTGTCAATGGGGCTTGGACGGATGAATTTAATCGATTGGCAGGAGATAGGTACCACCTGCCCAACATTGGCCTCGGGGAGAATCCCTACGGTTGGTGGTACCTTGATATCGATGGTGATCTAATTGCCGATGGGACCGACCCGACGAATTGGGATACTGATGGGGATTGGCTGAATGATTTCTTCGAGATTGATGATGACCTATTGGATGGAATCAGGGGGAATAGCGGTTCCCCCATCAGGTACGACGATCGCACAACCTCCTGACCTCAATCAGTTCATGTGCTCGATTGCAACCAAGGGGCCATGGCGGGCGAAGCTGGGATGATGCCCGGCCCCGACTCGCCCACCGAGGACAAACTAGTCTTCCTGCAAGAGAATATGGTGGGTTTTGTCAGCCAGTATAGTCTTCCTGCCATCGAAGTGGCCCTCGTCCTTTCCAAGTACCTTAGAATCTTGACTGAATCCCTAGTTGAGCATGCAAATGCACATCTCGAGACTATCCCAGAAGATATTCTTCGAACAAGATCCCCCGATCCCCTCGCCCCTACTCTCCCTCTCACCGACTTCCCTCTAGAAAAGCTCATCAACAGGGTCGACAAGGATAGAATGGATATATTTGATACCATTCTGAGAACTTCAATCAACAAGACCGAACTACCATTTCCCCAAGCCATAGTCCTCTTGAGGGAGTGGGAGGAAATCGTCCGCGCCCAACTATCGCGGGCAACCAGCCCAGGGTACCTGTTTAGTCCCTTGGAGCTACCCAATGGATTCTAAATTCTCCCTCGTCTCTGCCGAAGCCACAATTCCACTCGAGACCCACCATGCGTCTGCTATTGACCAGAAGTATAGAAAAGGCCAAAGTACGAGTGATAATATCAGTGGGAACTGAATCAAGAACCACTCTCCACCCTTCCTATGCTCTCGGTTGAAGTGCTGTCCTAGGAATAGTAGGGGGACGAGGGATAAGGCTACTGCAAATAGGGGTCTGACAGCTCCCCAGGGGCCAACACCG
>MPMC02098500.1_pt1 | contig 22566 bp, 8 predicted proteins | sample 1617281 | NCBI WGS metagenome assembly MPMC02 (sample SAMN05944809, study PRJNA350692) | marine metagenome | biome: marine; feature: ODZ; material: water; isolation source: 100 m water sample filtered on 30 um supor filter | place: Pacific Ocean | collected 2012-04-09 | depth 100m m | reverse complement strand
ATCCTACCACTGGCATCATGGAGATGACCATTGGTACTCATAATCATGCTATTGGAGATTCTATTAAGATTGCAGATAATTCTCTGACATTTACTTGTGCTCAGGATAATCATGCTACCAATCATACATATCCACGTTCTTCAGATCCTATATCTGATATTGCTGTAGATATTATTGCAGTTAGTGCAACAACTATTACTGTTCAAGTTTTAAGTGCAAATATACCTTCTCTAAACACTTTTGCTCATACATTTGTTTCTGCTGCTGCTAACGCTGTTAGTACTGGTGGTGATTATGCTCATACTTTCGTATCTGCATCTGCTAATGGTATTACACGAGCCATTGTAGCTACTGGTGGAGATTATGCACACACATTCGTGAGTGCTGTTGGACAAGGATTGAAGAGAGCGATAGATCAAGTTAGATTTGATTATGGCGCATTCTTATTCACATGTGATATGGATAGTAATGCATCTAACCATGCATATCCTCGTATTGGTGATCCTGCTGCTAATTCTGTACTTCCAATTTCAGCAGCAACATCAGATACTGTAACTATTGATGTTGGTAAGACAATTAATGTTAGTCATGATGTATCTTGGGCTGATTATGATCCTAATACTGGTGATATGGTACTTACCATTGGTTCTCATAATCTTAAGAGGGGAACTAGTATTAGGTTAGCAGATGATTCACTATCATTTAAGTGTGCTAAGGATAACTTTGTTTCTACAAAAACTTATCCTCGTGCAGGAACTGATCCATTTGCTGGAACTTCCATAGAGATTAAGGATGTAGGTGCTTCTTATCATACAGCAACAGGCGCTGACTATAATGCTGATAATGGTATTATTGAGATTACTGTTCCTAACCATGGATTTGCTAATGGAGATAAGGTACAGATTGCTGATGGTGGGTTAACCTTTACTTGTGCTATGGATAGTAATGCTAGTGAGCATAACTACCCCAGAGAAACGGATCCATCATCTGGAAATTGGTTAACAATTTCTGATGTCACAGTTAATACATTTATAGTTAATGTTGGACCTGCTGGACCTAATTCATCTTATACTCCTACATCTGGTTCTTATGATGCTGCAAGTGGAGAGTTAACATTAACTATTGGAACACATACTTTAGAGGTTGGTGAAGGTATTGTTATTGATGACAATTCGTTGTCATTCACATGTACTATGGATGGGAATGATTCTACTAAGACATATCCACGTCCAGCTACGAATAGTATTACTGCAACAGCAGGAACAACATACAATCCAACAACTGGTATTGTTACTATTAATAGTAATACACATGGATTGAATAATGGAGATTTTGTTAAAGTATCTGATGATTCATTAACGTTTAGTTGTACACATGGTGCTGGTGATCATTCTTATCCAAGATCTACAGACCCTGTTAGTGGTAATTGGATAGAAGTTTCTAATGTAACTACAAATACATTTGATATATTTGTTACTGCTGCTGCTCCTTCTACTAATGTAACTGCTCATACTTTTGTATCTGCTACTGCTAATGGTATTACTGTTAGGGATAATAGTGATGATTATGCTTCATCAAGATCTCTTCATATTGTTAATAAGACAGCAACTACTGTAACAGTTAATGTTGGAAATGCAGGTAATAATAAGTATTACCAACCAACTGCTGCAACATATAGTCAGACAACTGGTGATCTTGAATTGAATATTGGTCAGCATGGTCTTCGTGCTGGATCTAATGTTGTTCTTAAGGATAATTCACTATCCTTCAGTTGTGCTAAGGATGGTAACACAACCAATCATACGTATCCACGTCCTGGTGTTGATCCATATGCTGGTAAGTCATTAGAAATTAAAGAGGTGGGGTCAACATCTCATACAGCAACGGGTGCTGTATATAATCCAACAACTGGTGATTTGACAATTGCAGTTTCTAGTCATGGATTTGCAGGACCACAAGAATTTACTCCACTAGTTGCTGGTACAACATATAACGCTGTTACGGGTGTATTGACCATCAATATTCCTAATCATGGTCTACAAAATGGTGAGTATATTAGGATTAAGGACAACTCACTATCATTTACATGTGCTAAGGATAATCATGGTTCTACTCACACATATCCTAGAGCAACAGACCCTGCAAGCAATGAAGAGTTAGTTGTTAGTAATGTAACTCAGAGTACATTTGATGTATTTGTGAACTTTGGATCTGCTGGTAATGTATTTGATCATACATGTACAGCTATTGCTACTGGATCTATTACTTCTGGTGGAGATTATATTCAGGTTGTTGATGAATCTCTATCATTTACATGTGCTTTAGATAGTGATGCTACTGTGCATCCATATCCTCGTGTTGGATTTGATCATCCAAGTGGAAATTGGTTGCAGGTTAGAAGTACTACAGCGAATGATTTCACTGTTAATGTTGGTAAGTCTTCTAATATTTCAGCTCATGTATTCTCCAGTGCTCTTCCTAATGGAATTAAGAAACAGACAGGAATTATTAAAGTTGATGTAGGATTTGATGCTGATACTAATAATCAGTATGCACATACATTTGTAAGTGCTATTGCTGATGCTGTAGAATTTGTACCACAGTCAGTTCATACATGGGTTTCTGGAACTCCAAATTGTGTTAAGCATCAACCAAGTTCTGCTCATACATTTAAGAGAGGATCTACTGGTGGTATTCTGAAGCAAGCAGGAACTATCACTATTAATGTTGGCGTTGCTGCAGCTGCAGATCGTTATGCTCATGCATTCCAAAGTGCTACAACAGGAGCTGTTACTTCTGGTGGTGGTTATACACATGCTTGGGTAAGTTCTGCTACTAATTCAGTACATAAAGTATTCTCTATTGGTGGTAGTAATGCTTATCATAATCAAGATTGTGTTGATGACGTTGTAGATCTACTTGAAGCAATTGCAGATAACGTAGCGTATGGTGGTAATGATAAGACATGGGATGCTGCATACTCATATAAGACTGGTAACCATGTTGCTGGTGTAAGTAAGACAGTTACTGCTGCTACCTATACTCCTGTTAGTGGTGTCATGACATTGACCATTGGTACTCATAGTAATAGTATTGGTGATAGAGTTAAGATTCCACAGAATGCATTGGTATTTACATGTGCCAAAGATAGTAATGCAACTAACCACTCATATCCTAGAGCAACAGACCCAATTGCGTCTTATGATCCTGTCATTACTGCTGTAAGTTCCACAACAATTACAATTAATGTTGGACCTGCTAATGATAACACTGTTGGAGCACATACATTTGTTAGTGCATCTAAGCAGATTGAAGTTGGTGGTGAAGGAACAGAGACTAATGTAGTATTTGAACATGCCAAGCAAATGGCTGGTCAAGTCATTAGGAATCAGAAGATTCTATCCATTGGTTCTCATGGATTGCCTCAGATATATGACACTACAATTACTGCTGATACTCCTGATGCACCAGTAGATAAGAATGGTGATGCATATAATCTAATTCTTAATAATGCTGATCTAATTGCTCATGAAGCATACTCACGGATGATTCTTACCAATAGTGGGTTCACTCCTCCAACTGGAAATTCACAGGATTGTAGAGATGACATTAAAGACTTTGTTCTTGAGATTGCTCATAACGTAGGATTTGGTGGTAATGATAGAGTATGGGATATGGCGAACCTGTTTGTAACAGGTGCTCATGTTGTTGGTGAAGAGGAGCAGACAATTCAAGCATTTAATGCTGCTCGTGACTTAATGGTTCAAATAATTAGGAATGAAAAAGTTCTTCTTACTGGATCACATGGCAAGACTCAGTGGTATGATACTACTGTTACAACTGCGCCTCAAACACCTCAAGATAATAAGGTAGCTGATGCTAAGAATTTGATTGATGCCAACAAAAATTTCGTGGCAGAAATTGCACTGGGAAGGATGCTTGCACAGTATTCCAACTATACTCCTGCTATAGGATATACTACTGATGATTGTCTTGATGATATTAAGGATGTAGTTGATGTTGTTGCACATAACCTTGCTTATGGTGGTAACGATAGGGTATGGGATACTGCTAACATGTATGTCTCTGGTGGACATGCTAATGGACATGAGAATGAAACTGTATTTGCATTCAATGCTGTACGTGATCTGATCATTCAGGTTATGACAAATGAAACAGTTACTATTGGTGGTCATACTACTTTAACTCAATCAATTGATAATACTATTACTGCTGATACTAATAGTCCTAAGTGTCCTAATCAGAGAGCAACAGTTCAAACTCTTATTTCAATATTAACTAGTACTGTATCAACACCATCATCACTACAGAGTGTTGATCGTACTCAGTCTGTTACTAAGTGTGAGACTGTAAGATCTGTAGTCAATACACTTTCTGATATTGTTATTAATGCTATCAGTAATCCTGAGAGTTTTGCTGGTATTGCGAAGACAGTTAGTACTGCTACTTACGATCATGCGACAGGTGATTTAGTTCTTACTATTGGATCTGGTCATAGTTTGGAAGTAGGGAGTTTTGTTAATATAGCAGATAATTCATTGACATTTACTTGTACAATGGATGGAAATACTTCTCAGAAGACATATCCACGTGCAAGTGATCCTATCTATGGTCAATCAGTTGAGGTTCAGTCAGTAACTGATAATACTATTACTGTTAATGTTGGTCTTGCAGATACATCTGTAGATTATACTCCTACTGCTGGAACATATGATCCAGCTAGTGGTCACATGACACTGACAATTGGTGCTCATAGTTTGACTCCTCAAACTGCAATTAAGTTACTTCCTGATGCTGTTACATTTACATGTACTAAAGATAATCATGCTACTCAGCATACTTATCCAAGAACTACAGATCCAGCACATGATACTGCTGTTAATATTGTAGCAGCAACATCTACTACTATTACATTAGATGTTGGAGTTTCTCCTGCTAATGAGCAACATGCTCATACATTTGTTAGTGCATTGGCTAATAGTGTTATTACTGGTGGTGCATATGCTCATACATTTGTAAGTGCATCTGCAGGTGCAGTACAAGTAGGTGGAATTACAAGAACTATTTCTCCTGGTAAGTGTGAGGGTATTAGATCTACTATCAATACATTGTTTGGTATTGTTACTGCTACAGTAGCAAATGGATCAGCACTTGATTCTATCACAAGGAATATTTCTAATGGTCCTTGTCAGAATGTTGCTTCTACAATTACTACACTCTTTGGTATTCTTACTAATACTATCTCTACTGCTGGATATCTAGATACAATTGATAAGGTTGAAATACCATTTGGAACTGAATTTGGTCCATCAGTAAATGCTATTACTACGACATCTGATTCATATCTGTGGTTTAGTTGGCCAGAAACAGGTGGCATTCCTAATACAGGTGTTTATACAACTCAGTATAGACCAACGATTGATTCTTCATTCTCCAATTCTGCTGTAAATGCTGCTAGAAGGGATACTACTTATCCTGAGTGTGTTACACAAGCAACTGCTGTTCGTCAGTACTTTGCTAACATCAATACGATTATTCAATCTGGTTTAAACAGTGTTCCTAGAACAGAACCAGCATCGTCTTCTAATCTTTCTACTAGGGCAACACTATGGACCATAGTTGATCCATCATTACAACCGCCTGTACAAAATAATCCCCACAAATTTGAGACTGGAACACCTATAAGATTGGTTCCACGTCCTAAGCATGGTGTTACAGTTGATAAGCGTAATGTAAGACTTCCTAATGGATTTGAAACTAATGAGAAGTATTATATTATTGCTCCTGGTAGGGCTACGTATCCTAAGGACTATGCAACAACAACATCATTTAATGGTGATGCTCAAGATGTATTGATGCTTGCAAGTAGCAAAGAGAATGCTGCTGCTGGTATCTACTTACATTCTGCTGAAGTTGAAGGTATTCATCCTGATGTTGAGATTGATCTTTATCAATTCACATTGGATGATAAGTATGATCTTCATCAATATTCTTGTACATTAGTAACTAATGGTCTACAGACTGATGTTGCTCATATATTTGACGTACCTAAGACTAATGTTCCTGAAGGTCATCCGATCTTCTTTAGAGCAAATGAAGGTGGTGTATTACCTAAGCCAGGTGGAACAGCAGCGAGTGATCCTAACATTACATTCCAAGGGGGTGGTGCTCAGAACGGAAGAATAAGAGAAGATAAAGTATTCTATGCTAGGTATGTTAGTTCTAAGGTCTTTAAGGTTTATAGGAATCATAGTGATGCTATTAACCAACAACAAGAAATAGAATTCTCTTCGGGAGCAGGGTTCTCGGTATTTGCTGATAAGCGTACATCACCAATGCGTTTTGATCCTACTGTGGATTATGGTCCTGGTGAAAATTACTTTGGTAAGTGGTATCTTCAGGTAGAACCAAATTCAAATGGTGCTCCTTCTACATCACAAGAAATCCTTAAGAGATTCCATGATGTTGAATACAACGATGCTTCGGGACAAAGTAAGACTAATGATACATGGTATACACGTCTAAGTGATGAGAGGGAAGCAACAGATCGTATCTATCGTTTCCGTTATGTTATTCCTAAGTATCTGAAGTCTGTTCGTGATCCTCTGAATGGATTCACAATTAAGATGAGGAAGGATGAGACAAGAAAGCTCATGCCTCAGAAGATTGTATTGAAGCCTCAGGCAGGTAATCCTACCACAAATGCTAAGTTCTATAATACCTCTGATAGTGGTCAATCTAATGAAGTTCTTGGTTGGGATGCAGCAACGTTTGCTAATCCTCCTGGTGGTGCTACCTCTCTGAATCTTGATTGGCAGTATGATCCATATAGAAAAGATCTAACAGGATCTGGTTACAAGTATCAACAGTATGTTACAACTGATTCTAAAGTACAAGTAACTATTCAATCTGCTAGGTATTTTGTTGATAGTGTTAGTGGTGATACTCTTCTTGAGTTGACAGTATTTGATCATGGTATTGATCCAAATGTACCTGCTCTTAAGAATGAGACTCTAGTTACAGTTAAAGTAAATGCACCTCAAGGTGGTTCATTTATTGCTAATACTGGTCAACCAACTAATGGTTATCATCAGAATACTAAAGTTGAATGGGATGGCAATGATAAGGGTAGTGGTTATGTTCATGCTGCTCTTAATGTTCCTGGAACTACAGAATGGCATTTGATTCTTAAAGGTATCTCTGGTACTCTTGATTATTCTGCTTTTGAAGATACTAGGTTTACTCAGACTCAACTAAGTGCTGTAGTATTTGCTGATCAACTTGCTGATGCAGATTATGGTAAGTCTTTGTATCTCAAAGAGATGATTCGTAAGGGTTATCCAGAGTACTATTACAGACAACTTGGTACACCAGTTTATACACTGACACCAGGTGATACACTTAATGATGGTGAAGGTAATCAATATTATATTGATTCTGTGAAGGATGTTGGAGAAATTGACGATACATTCTACGTCTTTGATGTTGAAGAGATTCAGAAACGTATCTTTGAACAGCAAGATGGTATCTTCTATATTACTGCTGTTCGTGGTAATGTTTCACCATACCCAACAGGTGCTGGTAACCAAGATAACTTCAGACATATGAAGTTCTCTCAGCCAATCAGCAAACTCTATCCATTAAACTATAAGAATGATCCTGTATGGTTCAAACAGTTAGATCCTAACTTCGTTGATCCACCTGCAACATACTCTGCTGCTGATAACTATGTTCATGGTCTTGTAAGAGTCAATGACTTCAAGGGATCAATAACTAAGGAAGCAATGATTGACTTCCTTGCAACTCCTGCACTTTCTCTTAACAGTTATACAGGAGCTAATCGTTTAAGAGCACAAGAAGGTAATGCTACCTCTGGTTCTGAGGATCGTCAGATTCCTATTGCTGGTGATAGTACAGTTGTTGTTGATCAGAGACTATACGTTGAACTTCGCCGTCCATCTATTGCACGTGCTGGTAACCATACGTTTGAATACCTTGGTTTCGGTCCTGGTAACTACTCAACTGGTTTGCCAATCAGACAGGAAGTTCTACTAACTCCAATTCAAGACTTCTATGCTCAGTCTAAGAAGCAAGATGGTGGTCTAGTATTCTACACTGGTCTTAACTCTAATGGTGACCTATACATTGGTAACCGTAAGATTGATGCTATCACTGGTGAAGAAGTATTCCTAGAGTCTGCATCACTTGTTGATTCTGCTGATGAGGATGATGCAATTGGTAACCTAGTTACTACATTTGATACTCCTGTAACATTCAACCAGAATATTACAGTTAATGGTGGAGATGAGGGCAAACTTCCAAACACATTTAACTCTCCAGTTTCTATCAATATTCTAAGTACTCTTGATAGTAAGGATTATAAGGCATTAACAATTATATCTTCTGTTAATCCTAATGCTACTCCTGTTGGCGAAGATGCTACTCTTGATAGGTCTTCTCAACAGAAGAATCTTGAGACTAGAGGTGATATTGTACTTTATAAGAACAAGATTGCCGCATCTATATTCCAGTTTAACCCACGTGGTTCTCTTGGTGCTGCTCAAGGATATAAGATTCAGAACCATGTAGTTGGTACTACTGGATCAAATATTTCTCCTGCACAAAGTTCTAATGCTAAGGAGTATTTTGATCCTATTCAAATAGTTCGTTATGGTACTCAAGGACCAACACCACTTCCTGGTGATATGCTCCTTAAGGGTGATAGTGTAGGTAGTTCAGGTTCACTTGGTTGGATCTATGCTAACACATATGAAGTTCTTGATGATAATACTCCTGGTTCACCAGATGCTATTCTTAACATGGAATTTGATGGTAGTTCTATCATCAGAATTAATTGGAAGAATGCTAAGGCTAATAAGAACTTCACTCCTAAGATTACTAGTGGAAGTAGGATTAGAATTACAGGATTCAGTGAACCAGCATTTAATGGAATCCATGATATTGAAGCGTCTACTTATAATGAAGATAATGATTGGATTAAAATCAATATCAATGTCAATGTAGGTGCTGTTGATAACTCTAACCCAAGACTGTGGTCAGATGAAACAACTGCTACCATGGAATACTCCAATACTTCTTGGAAGGAGTGGGGTGTATTAGGTTCTGAAGCAATACGTACTAAGAGTTCTGGATTCTCTGATTATAGAGTTGGTATTAATACTGTTGCTAGATCTCGTAATACAGATGCATGGAAGACTGCATTTGTTAATAGTTCTACAACACCACATGCTAATCTTGATGTAGTTGGTAATGCATTCATTAGTGGTTATGATATCAACTATTCATCTGGTGCATCTACTGCTAAACCACATGCATTGTTAGTTGGTACTCAAACACCAACAGCTCCTGGAGGTAGTGCAGTATTCCGTATTAATACACAGACTGAACGTGTTGGTATTAATGTTTCTGATGATGGTACAGCAAATACAGAATTGGATAGAAACTTAGTTGTTGATGGAACTTCTAGGTTTACTAATGATGCTAAGTTTGAACAGGATATTGATGTTAATGGTGGTGGTCCTAGTGCATCTAACACTGCTGAGATAAGAACCAGTGTTGGTGAAGGACAGTTTAACTTCTTAATGGACACCTCATTTGTTGGTGGTCATGATGTTAATACTACTGGTGGCACAAGAGGTCTCTTGGTTGCTGGATCTGCTAAGAACATTGAAATTGGTAATGTACAGACAGATACTCAAGATATTCAAATTGGTAATACTGCTGCTAAGAGTTGGATTAATATTGGTGATACAGCAGATGGTGATGGCACCAATGCTCATATTTCTAGATTAACTCTTGGTGGTGCTTATCTCAGTACTGAAACTGACTCGTTTACTCAGATTGATACTAAGTCACTCAAGATTGCTGGTGACATGCAACTTGGTACTAGACGAGGTTTATATGACACAGTTAATTTAACATCTACTTCTGGTACTGTTGAATTCTTATCTGGTAGTAGTGCAACAAATATACTTAAATTTGCTACTAATGCTTCTGATATTACTGTTGCTGGTCAGGGTGGTAAGACTACAGTTAGAAACAATTTAATTGTTGATTCTACCATTAGATCTAATGGTGATATCACATTGTGTGGTGGGTTGAATAACTTCTCCTTCACTGCTGATAGGAAGCAAGCAGGATCTAAGACAATGATGTCTCATGATACTGGTATTCTTGGCAATAATTTATATAATAAGAACGTAGATATTATTGATGTTCTGAGACTAACTGCACCAACTGGTACTGTTAGTAAGTCTGATTATAACAGAGTTGATACTGCTGGTGCTGGTAATTGGGGTGATGCTACATGGTCTAATGCCATTTCTTCTGCTTCACTACCTGATCTACCTGCTGGAGAATTCTATCTACCACTTAAGTACAGTCCTTATTATCAAATAACAACAGCAAATCCTGCTGGTGTCCCATATTTTGCTGAACAGGATGTTCTACTTATTGATACAGCAGAGAGTGGAACAACTCATGCAGAATTTGTTCAGATTGTTTCTCTTCCAAGAATTAATACTGCTCCATATTATATTGTAGTTAAGAGACTACCATTTGGAACATACACTACTACAAGTACTCAACATGCAGATACAACTGATATCTTTAAGTGTGTTGTACAGTATGATTCTACTTGGTTGACTGCTGCTATTGATACTACTAGTGGACAGAAGCAGATTGATTTAGCACAATTTGGTGGTGGAATTGATGTTGGTGATTATGTTATTCTTTCACGTGATGATGGTACACCAGCTGGTGATAATGTAGATGATGAAGGTGAAATCTTCAAGTTAACTACAGTTCTTCAAGCAGTTTCTAAGAAATTGCGTGTTAAGAAAGGATGTGATAGTAATTCTGAGACAACAGTATTTGATGTTGACTCTGTAACTGGTGACGTTACTATTGGTGATGGTAATACAGATTCATTATTGACTGTTAATGGTTCTCTGAGTATTCTAGGTAAGTGTGGTGCTATCACTGGACGTTATCCTCCAGTAGATTCTACTCTTGATGACTTCTTTACTCTTAAGAATAGACATACAGATGTATTCAAGACCAGTGTTTGTAGTGGTGATACAGTTCTTGGTAGTAGGTATGGTAAAGTGTTTGCTAAAGGTGGATACTTTGGTTCTACACCATTAGTTCATGATGGTACAACTACAGTTCATTCATATGTTCATGATCCACAGACTAAACAGGCAGATGGTCCAATAACAACTGTATCTGCAGCTTTTGGAACAACTGATTATACCATTGCTATTGCAAGTAATAAGGATTCATTCGTTAAGGATGACCTAATTGCAATTTATGATGGAGAAAATGCAATTGAGATTCTAAGGATTACTGATGATCCTTATACCAGTGCTGGTATTGATTATCTACCTACCATATACAATGCTGCATATCCTGCTGGTACATATCCTACAGGTGGTAGAGGACAAGAGGGTACTACAGTTCAAGCATGGAATGCTGGAGCAGTAATTGTAAGAATCCATAAGTATGATAATACGACAGTTCTTCTTGAATCTATTCCAGCTACTGGTAGGTCACAAGTTGAGAGTCCAAACACTCTTCCTGAAAGAATTAGGTTACATCTACTCAATGCTGATATAGTTCCTGATAAGTTAGATTATACACATTATCTAAGATTGGAAACTAATAATGGTGCTAATGAGTGGTTCTATCCTGATTCTATTGATGGTAATGTTGACAGTGCATATGGTATTAGACTTTCTAAGTCTACTAGGTATGATGTAACTACAGGTCAGTTTAATGCTAATGGAGTACATGCACGATTCTTTGGTGGTGGTAAACTAACTGTCAATGATGATATTGTAATTAATAGTGGTAGCATCAGAATGTATGGTTCTGATGGTAAGACACTTATCTTCAACGTAGCTAACGATGACGATCACAATGGTGATGAGTCTGTTAGGGATGAAGAAACAGGTTACATGGGTCTATTCATCGGTGGTCCTTTACAAACTAAAGGTGATTTGATTATTCAGCATGGTACTTGCGTAACAAACGGCACATGTACTACTGATGTTAACGCTAGAATATATTCATTTGATGGTAGTGCTGAGTTAGGAACTAAACTTTATGTTAAGGGTCAGGTTTCTGCTGCTGGTAGTTCCTCCGCTGAAATATTCCATATTGATAACTTAGGATCTGCTGGTAGTGGTAGTGTTGGACCAAAAGACTTCAAGATGTATCAAGATAGTTCTATTGATGCCTTTGGTATTAGTAGATACTGGACACGTAATGGTGGACGTAGATATACATATGTTGAGCAGTCTTTAACTGGTATTGGACAGACACAGGCAGCACCACTACAAGCGAATAATAATTATCTGATTAATACAGCATCTGCAACTAACATAGTTGTTTATCTACCTGAGGATGCTGAGACTGGTGATATGATTAGATTTGTTGAAGTTAGTGGTAACCTATCATATAATGCAAGTCTTGTTATCAGGGCATTGAAGATTAATAATGTTGCTACTTCAATTCAAGGTGATGGAACTGGTACTAAGATTCAAGCTGGTGCTGGTCAAATGACTACTTCTTGGGATAGTGGTGAACTTGTTGTTCAAACAAGAAATGCATCCTTTGGTCTAATTTACGTGGGTCCAAGTGATGCTGCTGGTGATCCAAATGCATCTTCAATTCCATCTAACTTGCGTGGATGGTGGCTAACAGAGTTATAAACATATGGCACAGTTCTATAATACCATAAAGTCAATGAAAACCGCTCGTGTCGGCACTATAATACCGTGGGGTGGTGATGGTAATGAGGGATTTACCGCAGCAAATGTTCCCAAGGGGTGGAGAGTTTGTGATGGTAAAGAGTTGGAGGCAATAGATTTTCCTTTACTTGCTTCTGAGTTGGGTGACACCTATGGTGGAAGTATGATAGGAGAGTTTCCTAATTATACAGGAACATTTATTCTTCCCAATCTCACTAATAGGTGTATGATTGATCTTGAGAAAGCATATCTTGGTGATCCTACTTATCAGTATGGACAACCAAATGTGTATAATGTCTGTTCTACTCTAGTAGAAGATTATGGTGCTACTGTTGTTGTTCCAACTTTGATAGCAGCTAATGCTGATATTGATTTCTTGTTCCCTGATCCTAATGTAAATTTGGTTGGTAAGTATACAGGACAAACTATTAGTGATCCTGATTTCTTTGCTACTATTAGTACGCTGAATAGAAAGTTAGGTATGAATCATACTCCTGCTCACCAACATCCAGGTACTTTTATATCTGCTAGAGCAGGATTCTTTGGTGCAGAAGCTTTTACATCTACTATGGTACAATTGGGTGGATCTCAAAGTCATGCTAGTTGTGGTCATATAGTTAAATCAGCACCAAATGAATGTAGTTTTGACCCTGATGAACAAGCTGCTACTAGTTGGAGAAATGGTAAGCAGATGATTGCTTACTATGGTGATAATATGCATGAAGATACTCTTCCAGTTATGGATACATTTCATGAGTATATAAATGACCCTGGAAAAGATTATTGGACAACAGTTCCTGCTACATCATGGCATGATGGAACACCAACAAATAATTCTCCTACAGGTGATTACGATATTAATTATAGTGGTGATTCATTTACTGATGCACACGTTTATACTCCTATGGGTAATGATCCAACAAATACAGATAAACCCATTCATTATAATTTGGCGTGGACTGGATTATTCCCTAGACCTCTTGTATTTGCTAACAGGAGAAATTATTATGGTGTAGATACTGGATCTAATTTAAATGCTATACCAGATAATCCAGAAGATCCTGCTAATAAGTTTACTGTAGCAGCAACTATTCCTGCTGGTAATAGTAAATTCTCATTACCTGCTGGAACAGATATTAGAACTCAAAAGACAAGTGGTACTAGTACATGGTATCAGTATGATAAGATTCGTCCATTTAAAATGGTGACTGGCCCTGGATTTAAGAAAGGATCATATATTACTGAGATTAAAAGAACAGGTAATAATGATAGTGATTATGTTTATGAGATTACGTTAAATCAAACTACTAATGATACAGGTGGTTCAACTGTTACATTTCAGGAAGGAACTTATGGTACAACTTTAAATACATTTAGTTCAACTGATCCAAATGATACTACATTCACATCTCACAATCATGGTACATTTGATATTCAAATGTCTGTTGGATCATTAAAACCAGAGACAACAAAACCTGTAACCAATGTTAGTTTGGGTAATGTTAATCCACAGAACTTTGATAATGCTCTAAATATTATTGTTGACATTGCTCAGCCATCAATGATTGTAACTTATCTAATTAAGGCGTTTTAAATGGCAAAATTTTACGGGTCAGAGAGATCAAAATATGGTAATTTGACAGGTCAAATTATTATATGGCCAAAAGAGATTAGTAATGATCCTAATAGTAGTAGACAAAAGGAAGAGTTACCATCAGGTTATTTAAGATGTGATGGTAGTGTTTACAATGTGGATGAGTATCCACAACTTGCTGCTGTTTGTGGTGCTGGTCCAACAGGGAAATTTATTAGAAGAGATAGAAATTATAACACATTACAAACAGTTAATGATCTGCAATTTTGTGTACCTGATTTAGGATCTAAGTATCCAAAACCAACAACTGGTCCTGACTCTGGTATGTACAAATCAATTAGAGAGGTTAGTACTGCTGGTAATGAAGTTAATCGTTCTGGTATTGGTATTGATGCATCCTCAACTATTGGAACATCAGTTGATGTGACATATACTGGTAAATTTAATATTCCTGTTCAAACAATTGATATGAGAGGTAGGCCAGGTTGGACTATTGGTACTACTGCTGGAAGACAGACTGATAATGAGACTGTGATGGAGAATGGTTTGCATGGTCATATGCATTTTCATAGTGGTAAAAGAACTAGACTGAGGGCATCTAATGAGGTTGATTCATCTTCACCAACCACAATTTTAGATCCAAAACCAATGGGTATGGTTGCTTTTTGGAATGCAACATCAGTTCCATTGGAGAGTTGGTTAGAAAATACAATGGATCCTGATAATAATTGGCCAGGAAATAATCAACCACCATGTAGAGCAATTGCATCTAGTCATCATGCTTCTGCTATGCAATTTCCATGGGGTGATTACAGTGGATCTGGTCTGTTTAGTGACCCAACAGCATATGGTGGTGCTTGTTGGAATGATGATGAGAAGTTTGAAGACACATGGAAATATTTTTGTTTACTACCTACCGAAGCATGGATGTCTGCTAAGGGTTTAAGCACTGCGAGTACTTCAAATAGCAGAGGTTGGACAGGTTATCCTATTGGCAACACTGATACAGCATTGAATGGTATAAGACCAAATTTCATTTCTGCTACTAACGTTTTAGGAATCATATGTGTCCAAGATGGTGGGGGGGAAATAGATTCTCAGAAAAACGTTGATGCTGCTTATATTCAAGGTGGTCCTGGAGTTCCTAATGATTGGAAAGATGTTAGTTTATATGAAGTACTCCCTCTTAATAGCAATCCTTTAGCTCATTCAAGTGCAGGAACTATTAATCCATCATTATATAATGAATTCACACAAACTGATGATATAGCTCAAGATAGTGGTGATCCAACACTACATGGTCATAGAGTTGCAATTGAGAAGTTGACTCATGACTATCAGATGCTAACTGATGGAGTTCAAATTAGTCCTGATGGTTTATCAACTAAGTTAAACCTTACAGTTGATGATGCTGTATCTATAGATAGTGTGGCATCACCGTTTATCGTATTAGAGTATCTAATTAAGTTCTGACATGACAATATCCTACAGAAATACAAGACCTAATTTTTATAGTGACAAATATACCGACACTACTGAGATCGGATCAATCATTACAACTTTAAAAGCAGTTGATGATGTGTATGATAATGCATATGTTCCTATGACTCCATACACAGTATCTATTGGTACTGCTAACACTGATGTTAATCCAGAGTTTCAATATCCTGGTTACATATATTGTGATGGATCAGAGTATAATATTAAAGATTTTCCTGCTCTGTATAAAGTTTTAGGAACAGAGTATGGTGGTACTGTTAGAAAAGGATTTAATATTACAAATGGTGGTAGTGGATATGATCCTTCTAGTATAGTTATAACATTTGATGCTGCACCAACAGGTGGGGAAGATATAGTAGCAACATGTAATGTTGATGCTACTGGTGCTATTGTTAGTATAGCTGCAACCAATTTTGGATCGGGATATACTTCAGAACCAACATGGACTTTATCTAATACTGGTGGTGGTAGTGGATTTGCTATGGAGGTTAATATCGGTACTACTGGAAGAGTAGAAGATGTTAGTACAGCTAATATATGGGAACATTTAGGTGAAACAAGAGATTTAGGTACATTCAAGGTTCCTGATTTAAAAGCAAAGAAGATTGTAGGGTATGGTAATGTTTATGGTCCAGGATCTCCTACTATTGGTAATATAACTATTGGTGCTGGTGCTGGTAAGACAGGTGGTAACTGGTATTTGGATAAGGCATCACAAAAAGGTTATTTCTCTCTTGGTACAATAACTACAACTGGATACGAAAAGATAACTGATAGTGTAAAGACATCTCTTACTGGATCTCAGACAGTTAAAGTAACAATGGAGAAGAGGAGACTGCAGGGAGTACCACAACACAATCATTATGTTTATCATACAACACCTAATAGTAGTGTTGAGCATTCTTCTGGATATATTGGTGATAGGTACTTAGTTGATTATACTGGTGGTAACACTAGATTATATGGATGGTATCCTGTTGGAGGTATTCAATATGAACACAGTCATGGTCTATTAAAACAACCATTAACTGATGCTACTGTTGCAACGTATGATATTTACGATTGGAAGATGGGTGCTGAAGGCACAGGAGATATTAAGATAACTGAAGCTGATGGTACTCCATCAAATTTCTATTATGCATCAGGATCATCGTCTGCAGGAAGTTGGGAAACAGTAACTTATACTCCACCCACAGTATTTAAAGTCTTTAGTTCCAATTCATTAATTGGTGGAAGAGAAGTTAGGACTGGTGGTAGTCCAATTATTGATTATAGTAATGAGTATACTTATCCATCACCAAGTTCCAACATAAGTCTAACATTCCCAACTACTTGGGAAGTAATGGAAATTAAGATATATGGTGGAGGTGGATCAGGTTCTAATGGAAGTCAAGATGGTAATAATGGTGGAGCATCATCATTTACTGTTGGTGGTGGATTGTTAACAATTAATGTTGGTGGTGGAGGCGGTGGAGGAACGTCTGGTTCTGGCAGCCACAAATATGGTGGAGATGGTGGTACTAATACTATTACAGGAGATGTTGCATCTAGTGTTACTACGCTAAGGGATAAATCAAAGGATGGTGGTCAAGGTGCTACGGGACCATTCCCTGCTAGTACATATCCAAATAATCCTCAACAGGGAGGAATTGGTGGTGATGTAGGAGGACATGAATCTAGTATTCAAATGGGTGATGGTAGTTCTGGTAACCATACATTTACAGCTGCTGTTGGTTCTCCGATGTCACAAACTATATACGGTTCAGGAAGTTTTAACTTAACTCCTAGTATAGGTGTGTGGGATTATATTCGTTTTGAACTTAAAGGTGGTGGTGGTTCAAGCTCACAACAGGGACCAGGTGGTAGTCCAAGTGGTGGATCAGGTGGAGCTGGACAGTATATGAAAGTAGAAGTGATTAATCCAACTGGTTCTTACAACATATTTGCTCAAGCAGGTGGAGCAGGTGGTTCTACTGGCGGTGGTCAAGGATATAGTAATGGTAAGGGTGGTAATGGTGGTCAAGGATATTCTGATAATGGTGGTGGTGGAGGTGCTATTAGTGTGATTAAGCTTGGATCAGCGATTTGGGCAGGTGCTGCTGGTGGTGGTGGCGGTGGTGGAAAACAGGAAGGAGGAGCTCCTTATAATGGAAGGAATGGTAGACCACGTAGTTCTGCTTCTGGATATAATAGTGATACTCCACTTGGTACACAACAATCTATCTTTACTGGTAGTGGTGGGCATGGTGGTAACTACGGCTGCGTAGGTGGCGGTGGAGGAGGAGGCGGCGGTGGTGCTGCTCCTAGTGGATATACTGCTGGTGGTTCACACGGTGGTGGCGGTGGTCCTGCTGGTCACGGTGGTGGTGAAGGAGGAATTGCTGGTATGGGTTCTTATAGATCTGATAAACTTCAATTAGTAAACTCAAACTCTAGTGGTGGTGGTGCTGGATATGTTAAAGCACAGTGGCGTGAAGATGCTAGTGCGTGGTCTGAAGGTGGCGGCGGCGGTGGATCAGGTGGTTATGTAAACATGCTAGTTGAAAGATGGACAATGCCATCTGCTTCAGGTGCCAACATTACAATTGGTAGTGGTGGTTCTGGTCTCAGTGGTACATCTAATGGTAATAATGGATGGGCTGAGGTTGGATTTGGTGTAGTTACAGGATGGCAAGGAGGTGAGGTTGAGATTACAGTTGGAGATATAGTTATTGCAGCATCAAATGGTATCCAAATATACAGTGATGGTACTGGTGTAGGCACTGCTGGTGGATTTAGGTTACCAACACATCAAATTCCTGAAGTGGAATTTTCTGGTGGAGGTGGTGGAACTGGTGCTAGTGCTACAGTTAGTGTTGCTGGTTCAGTGGTAAGTGGTATAAACTTTGATAATACTACTCAAGGTGGTACTGGTTATACTGATAATCCACAAGTTCGTATCATGCATGGTGCTGGTAGTGGTTCATTTGCTAATGCTGTTATTGATAAAGTTACAGGACAAGTAGATACAGTTGCTTTGTCATCTATGGTAACACCACAAGCATATTCAAGGTATGTTAAGTTTAGTGGTAGTGAGTTGGAGAGGTTTATTGTAGTTAAAGAGCATAATTGTCAAAATGTGAAAAGGTTTACAGTTAAAGTAGCACGAGGTAATGGTATTAATGGTGGAGAAAGACCAGAGAATGGTGGTGATGAACTGTTAGTTTATTATAATACTGATAGTAGTGAAAACTTTAGTGCTTTTATTGGTGAATTAGTACCAATTCCTACTGCTTCTGAGATTACTAGTAACTATGATGGTGATGGTACTGGTAATGAAGCTACTAAATGGTACTGGTATAGTGTAACATTACCAGATGAAGCAAAGAAATCTAGCACACGATTTAAGATTGTTCAAGGTAGGAGTGCTGCTGGTGCAGGTAATGATAACTCTTTAGATTCAGATCATTATGGTATTTGTGATTTCGTCTATGAATATGATGAGATAACTGAGTTACAATTCGTACCTGCTGCTGGTCAAATGCCAACAACATGTGATGAATTGACTTATGTTGTTGAAGGAGATGCAACTGCATTCTATACATCAGGTGCAGTAGGTAATGATGCTATATTTACGTTGACAGCACAACAACCTCTTGTGCCATCAGCAGCAATTGATCCTGATATTAATGTACCATTGGTTGAACCATACCATTCGTGTAAGTACTTGATCAAAGCATTCTAAATAAAGAGGGGAACTAGTAATACTAAGATGGCTCAACAAATATTAGAAGTAAATTGTATCACAAAACAAGTTACGTATAAGAATGTAGCAAAGACTATTGCTGATACTTATTGGACAAATGACATTGTACCTGCCATTTATCCTCTATGGGATAGTGATAAGGATAAGTTAGTCTTGTTCTCATGGTATGATAATGATACTTACATGGCACAGAAACGTAAGTATTCCAAGAACTTCAAGGATAATACTTGGGCTTGGAAAGACTATGAGATGGAGCAACTTGATGGTGGTAAGGGTGCTGCATTATATCAGAAGTTTTATGATGCATTCTTTTTAGCAGATTCACTTGATACTCTTGAGTATGAAGCAGAGTTTGCTAAGATACATGCTAAGACATCCACTGTTAGTTGGTTAACAGTTAGGTTGGCACGTAATTTCTTATTGCAAGAGACTGATTGGTCACAAGTTGCTGATGCACCAATTGATGCTGATACTAAAGCACAATATGTTTTATACAGACAGAAACTGAGAGATATTACTGATAGTGGTGCTAGTGATGCTGCTAGTGTTAAATTCCCAATTAATCCTAAGTATTTCAAGGAGATATGGTTAGCAAATAATCCATCTGCAACATATCTTGGTGATCCTAGTCAGTTTATAAAATTATCTACTCATTACTTTACCACATTTAAAGAGAAGTTTGCATCTTATTTGATTGTCTCTAGTCTAACAGAGGGATTATATAATAAGACATTTATGGATGCTCTCAGTGCATCTAATGTTATTGTTGCTAACAGTAATGCTGATCAGACATTTGAGTTTACTGCTGAAGAGAGAGCAAATGCTGAGAAGTATCTTGAGAATATAATCAAGAAGATTGAAGAGGAGGGTGCATCATGATAGTAACTAGTATTAATGTGTGGGACACTTTAGAGTGTTACACTAAAACAAATGACACATGTGTAATATATTTCACCAACGATAAGATCAAGACTGCTGATGATGCTAAGAAGACAGCAGTATGGACATGGTATGCAGATTTTATGGAAGATTCTGTTCTTGATATGATCAAGACATTAGGTGAGTTTGATATGATACCTGTAAAGAATGCAGATCAAGCGATAGCATATGCACAATCATGGTTCCCTGCTAAAGAGGATTGTCCTGATGATTTCCATTACTGGTCATGTCATGTTGTAGGTACAGATGGTGACTTTGAATGGAAGAATGTTGACAGTGTACCATCTGAGTGATATAATATAATTGTTATTAATTTTAATGAATGGATTCGTTTGATACTACAGAGGGTCAAGTTATTAGAGATGCTAATGGTGATCATGTAATTGATTATCAATGTAGTCAGTTCAATAAGTTTAGACAGATCACTTTACCTGGTGATATGATTGATGGAATACGTGAGTATATTGATTCTCTTGAATTAAAGTGGGAAACCTCTGGTATTGGTCAGGTTGAGGATATTGTTCCTTCTGAACGATCTAGTGAACATGCGTGGATTGATGATGAGCATGTAACACAGTTCATGTGGAATAATATACAATCAGCTAATCAAGATCCTGATTGGAGATTTGATTTAAAATCTATAGAACGTATTCAATACACTAAGTATCAACCTGGTGGACATTATGGTGTACATAGTGATGCTCTCATGACAACAGAAGAACCAAGGATGGTTCGCAAGTTAACTGCTGTTATTGTATTAAATGATGACTTTGAAGGTGGGATGTTTACCTTTTATAAGGTAGACAAGGGTAATATGGGTCTGCAGGATCTAGTATTGAAGAAAGGTGATATGATAGTATTTCCATCACTTACTGAACATAGGGTCAATGCTATTACTGGGGGTGAGAGAAGGGTTCTAGTAGCATGGGCATGGGGTCCGTTGTTTAAGTAGACCACATTACAAAGTGTCACAAGACCCCTATACAAGGGGTTTTTTAATGCTATAGTACATGTGTTGAAAGGAATTCACTTCAAGAATGAAGTTCTATTACATGCATTATGACAATGCTAAGTATAACACAGTTAATGCTCAAGCATTGTACAAACAGTATCCACCAACATTTGAAGAGACTGAACGCAAGTGGAAGATGAACTTGTTTAAGTCACGTAAGTGCAGGAATGCAGCAAATGTATGGAAGATACTACATTGGGAGTTATCTCAAGAAGAGTTTAAAGAACTGCGCTACAAAGCAACTACATTCCCAGTCATTTATGACAAGTGGGGATTCAAACGTAAAGGTGATTTTTTAGGAGCAATCTAATGACAAATGAATCAACTGAGAAGCAACTCTTAGCAAGAAAGAAATATGCTAAGATCAAAGAACTTACTAATAAAGGTAAGCATGTAGAAGCGAGTGAATTATATAATACTGAGTTGGATGAACTAGATCGGTTGTTTGATGGTATAATGAAACTATCTATCTATAAGGAAGGGTAATGTTCTCAACTAACCTACTCAAGTTAGCATGTGATCGTGCATTGGGTAAAACAACTAAGAACCAAGGTGAACTGTTTGAAGAACTGTACAAGGAGTACATGTCTGATCCAAACAGTTCATCTTTGCGTGAGCAGATAACTGCTGCTGTTGCTGGTTGTAAGACAATACCAGGTAAATTAGGACGTGATGCCATTGATATAAATGGTATTGAGAAAGAAATTAAACCTAAGAACTATTCAGGTAAGCGTACTAATGGTGGTGGATGCTTCAATGATTATACCAGAAAGAGGTATGAGAGAGATTTAAATGTTAATCTTCCTATCATTTCTTCACTTTTTGCTGAAGGTATGCTAATATATGTTGTAGAGTTCAAGTTTGATGCCATTGCTATTAGATTGGATGAGCAGATCACACGCATATGTGAGAGCGAGGGGAACAGATATGTCCGTTCTTGCTCTTGGTCTTATGCTAATTGGATTGATAATGCAGATCTTAT
>MPMC02175543.1_pt1 | contig 23425 bp, 16 predicted proteins | sample 1617281 | NCBI WGS metagenome assembly MPMC02 (sample SAMN05944809, study PRJNA350692) | marine metagenome | biome: marine; feature: ODZ; material: water; isolation source: 100 m water sample filtered on 30 um supor filter | place: Pacific Ocean | collected 2012-04-09 | depth 100m m | reverse complement strand
GCAATTTCATGTCTCTTTGCAAAAATTATAACGCCGCTGGTTTCACGGTCAAGTCGATGAAGAGTATAAAGTTTTTTCCAGTCAAACTGAGCTTTGAGCAAACTGATGAGTGTATTTTTAAAGTATTTGCCTGAAGGACTGGTAGGTAAGTTTCCTGACTTGCTCAGAGCAATTAACGCGTCATCCTCAAAAATAATTTCAAAGTGCGGGTCTACTTCCGGTTCAAGATAATCCGGACGTAGATATACAATTTTTTGATTGCTGTGTAACTTTAAATTCGCGCGGCCTGGTTTACCATCAACCCAGAGACGTTGAGCTTTGATGTTTTCGCGCCACTCCTGATCATCTAAATATCTAAATCGACGTAGCAAAAAATCCAGCAGAGTCTCTACCTGACCGTCCAAACGCATATAGTGGAAGGTCAGCTCAGTGTGATCGGATGTCATCTGGATTGACATTATTCTACTCTAAATGGAAAAATTTCTGGCTCACTGATCACTGAGTAACAGTTCATTCCCCTCCCAGGAACTGATCTCAAAAAAACGTCCATTCACTTTCTGGTTAAAGAGATCCATTTCCCCTCGAAGATTTGAGTCTTCAGCATTTGCACTTCCGGATTCGTCCTGCAAAATACCCATACGTATGCTCAAAATATAATTTCCATTGGCGGCAATATTATTTTGTAAGTTCAAGGTGTAAATCCTGCCATCAAATAAGGAAACAGACAAGGTATCCTCCTCAATTGCAGAGCCTTCCAATTGCTGAGGCTCTTGATCCTTTTTATATAATTTAGCAAAAGAAAGAAGTGCAAGTCTATCAAGTATCTTCTTTATTCGTTCTGCATCGGGAGTATTCAGGTTTTCTACTGTAGACTTCCATTCTGCTTCCGCACTGTCTCGATTGACAGCAAATGAGCGCTTCTCACCGTTTTGGAGTTTGATGCCTGCGATCTGAGCAGACTCTATAGCGAGCAAATCTTTTTTCAACCAATCATCAACTGCAGAGTCAACTGACAAACGTTCCGGAATCAGATATACCTTGTCCGAACCTGCGTGTCGTATATACTGTCCTTCACCATTACTGCGTTCCTTACCAAGCAGTAGGCTTAAAATCAAGCTTCCGTCACCGTGTAAAAGTGTAACTGAATCAGCGTGACTTTCTTTAGTCCACTCATCAAGTTTCTCAGGCGGTGACGATAAGCGGAAACGCTCATGATGATCAGGATTGTTAGTTACCAGATCACCCAGACGTATTTGTGACAGATTGAGCAGTAAATCCTGAATTGGCTGTGTGTCTGCTTCGTAAATCAATGACTGCTCCTGCCATCCTCCGCCCTGTAATTGCAGCAGGGACACCGCTGTGCCTTCAACCTGAATATTGATCTGGTTTAAGGATTTTGTGTCAAGCTTCTCTAATAATTTCTGTCCGTCAGCAGCTGAAATTGGAGGATTCAGGTAGTTTGTTTGATCTTTAAGATAGAAAAGCCCTGTGCCTGTGATGAATAAAACTAAGGTGATTAATAATAGAGGTTTAAACATAATTATTTTAAGTTAAAGCTATAAATACAGTTAAAATAAAATTTATTGAAGTACTTATTATCACTCATTTCTATGAAGTCTTCAAGGTACTAGGTGTCATTTTTAATCTTTCAGCATCTGTTTTCAAGCAGCAGACCGTCTAAGCAAAAATCATAAAAACTTGAGCTTTTCCAGAAGCTCTGTAAATTCTTAGATGAGTTTTTACTTATAATACAAAAAGATTTCAGAGTTAATGTTTATTCAAGGAGGCTTTTTGGAGTTAATTATTTTTGAGGAACCATGTCAGATAATCAGTTTGGATGCCTTGTAGATTTTGAAAGTGGTGAAGGTAAATCTGCTCTTTATAGTTTGGAAAAGTTACAGAAAGATGGAATAGGACCAGTAGACAGCCTCCCTTTTTCTATCCGGATTCTGCTTGAGCAGGCGTTGCGTAATGTTGATGATTTTCAGGTACGACCGGAAGATGTGACTGCACTTGCCAACTGGAATGCAAATAAAAAATCCTCAAAAGAAATCCCTTTTAAACCTACCAGAGTTATCTTACAGGATTTTACTGGAGTACCAGCAGTGGTTGATCTTGCATCTTTGCGTTCTGCAATGGTGGCGATGAACGGTGATCCAAGTGTGATTAATCCGCGTGTTCCGGTTGATCTGGTGATCGACCACTCTATACAGGTTGATTTTTTTGGAAGTTCCGGTGCGCTTAATAAAAACATGGAAATTGAATTCAGGCGCAACCGTGAACGTTACGAGTTTCTAAAATGGGGCAAGCAGGCTTTTGATAATTTTAACGTTTATCCTCCAGGTGTAGGGATTGTGCATCAGGTTAATCTTGAAACTGCAGCAAGTGTGGTTCAGTCACGGGACGGTGTCTGTTTTCCTGACACAGTTGTCGGTACGGATTCACACACAACAATGATTAACGGGCTTGGTGTTATGGGCTGGGGAGTCGGTGGTATTGAAGCAGAATCAGTCATGCTTGGGCAGCCGATTTATATGCTAATTCCGGAAGTAATAGGATTCCGTCTGCAGGGTAAACTTCAGGAAGGCGCCACCGCGACGGATTTGGTTTTACGGGTTGTTGAAATGCTGCGGCAAAAAGGTGTGGTAGAAAAATTTGTTGAATTTTTTGGCTCAGGTTTGAATAATCTGACTCTGGCTGACCGTGCAACTCTGGCTAATATGGCTCCTGAATATGGTGCAACGATGGGGTTTGTTCCCGTTGATGATGAGACATTAAATTATTTACGCGGTACAGGACGTCCGGAAGCCTTGGTTCAGCGCATTGAAAGATATTCTAAAGAACAAGGACTTTTCCGAAGAAATGACACGCCAGATCCTATATTTACGGATACATTGGAACTCGATCTTTCAACGGTTGAACCGGCGCTGGCAGGACCTAAACGTCCGCAGGATCGGGTTAATCTTTCGCAAATGCAGCCAAAATGGCAAAAAACTTTGCAGGCATCCACCAAAGAACGTGGATTTGAATTGAGCGGAGATGAAGTGGAATCTTCAGTACCGGTAAAGGGTATTGAATCCGGAGAACTAAAACACGGGTCGGTGGTGATTGCGGCAATCACTTCATGTACAAATACAAGTAATCCATCGGTGATGCTGGCCGCAGGTCTGCTTGCTAAAAAAGCAGTTGAAAAAGGGCTGAAACGTCAGCCCTGGGTGAAGACTTCTCTTGGGCCCGGTTCACGTGTTGTCACGGATTATCTTCAGGCAACAGGTTTGAACGAAGCGCTAGACGTCTTGGGTTTCCACACAGTTGGTTATGGTTGTACAACCTGTATCGGCAACTCAGGTCCTTTGCCTGAAAACATTGTCAGTGCGATCAATGAAGGTGACTTGGTTGTTACATCTGTTTTGTCTGGTAATCGAAATTTTGAAGGCAGGATAAGTTCGCACATAAAGGCAAATTATTTAGCGAGTCCACCGTTGGTTGTTGCTTATGCAATTGCGGGAACAGTTAATCAGGACCTGAACAATGATCCGCTTGGAAACGATAAAGACGGAAAGCCGGTTTTTCTAAAGGACATTTGGCCAACTAAAGCGGAAATTGCAGAGGTGGAAAATAAGATAAGCAGCGAAATGTATGAAAAAGAATACAAAGACGTCGGTGAAAGCTCTCCTATGTGGAACGCTGTAGAGTCACGTACCGGTGAGGTTTATGAGTGGGGGGACAGTTCAACCTATATCCAAAATCCTCCTTTTTTCCAAAACATAGGACTAGATACCAAAACATTAGAGGACATCACCGGTGCCAGAGTTTTAGTTAAGCTTGGAGACTCCATCACAACGGATCATATTTCTCCCGCCGGCTCTTTTTCTGAGGAAACTCCGGCAGGAGCATTTTTGCTGGCAAGTGGTACAGACAAAGTTGACTTTAATTCCTATGGTTCACGACGTGGTAATGACAGAGTCATGACACGCGGAACTTTTGGGAATGTTCGTTTGCGAAATGAGTTGGCACCCGGAACAGAAGGTGGTTTTACAAAACTGATGCCTGACGGAGAAGTGACTACGATTTATGATGCTTCGCTAAAATATAAAGAATCTGCAACACCGCTTGTCGTTTTAGCAGGTGCAGAATATGGTACAGGTTCATCCCGGGATTGGGCTGCAAAAGGAACACTGTTACTCGGTGTTAGGGCAGTCGCGGCTACAAGTTTTGAGCGAATTCACCGCTCCAATCTTGTAGGTATGGGTGTTCTGCCGTTGCAGTTTAAAGACGGTGAAACACATAAATCACTTTGTTTAAGCGGTGATGAAGAGTATGCGGTTTTGGGTTTAAGTGATAATTTAAAACCCGGTCAGGATTTAATCCTGAAGGCAGGAGATCGAAAGATCACTGTAACTTGCCGTTTAGATACGCAAGTTGAAATTGAATATTACAAAAACGGTGGCATTTTACATACAGTTCTACGTAATTTCATGCGTGAAAATCAGTAATAACTGTAGTCAGGCCGCAACTTTATTGTGTCCACATGAAAGATGTTCTTTTACTAAATCAGGACGGCAACCCATTGACGCTGTGGCCCTTGAGTACTATCACCTGGCAACAGGCGATAAAGGCGCTCTATCTTGACAAGGTGACTGTTTTACGTTCCTATGATGACTGGATATGCCATTCACAACACCTGGCTTTACCTGTGCCGAGTGTTGTGATGATGGCCCAGTATCATTATCAAAAAGGTACAGTCAATTTTACCCGCCGTAACATTTTCCTGCGCGACCGTTTTCACTGCCAATACTGTCAACGTCATTTCTCCGCTGATCACCTTACTATAGATCATGTAATTCCGAAAAGCAGAGGTGGCGGAATGCGCTGGAAAAATGTTGTCACTGCCTGCCAAAAATGTAACCTGACTAAAGGTGCAAATATAGTTAAACCTTCTCAGCCGCCGTTCGAACCTGATTATTGGCAAATGGTAAACATTGCTAAAACTCTCCATATCCAAATTCCTGATCCAAGTTGGCAGGAATATCTACAGTGGCCCAAACATCTGGTGAGGATCAATCAGGCCAAAGCAGCTTAGCCGTTTTTACGCTCAAACTCCTGCATAAATTTAGCTAGTTCTGCCACTCCTTCAAGAGGCATAGCATTGTAAATTGAGGCTCTTGCACCGCCGACTTTGGCATGTCCCATGAGCCCATAAAAACCTTCTTTATCGGACTCCGTTAAAAATTTCTGGAGCAGTTCATCTTGTGGAAAATTAAAAGTAACGTTCATGGTTGAACGGTGTTCCGGATGTGCTACTGCAAGATAAAAATCGGACCGATCCAGTACGTCATACAGGAGTGCGGATTTTTTATCCGCCAGTTTTTCCATTTCGGGAACTCCGCCTTGTTCCTTTACCCACTCCAGCATTAGACGCATCACATAAACACCAAAAACATTGATCGTGTTTGGTAGGGAATGATGTTCATCAAAGAGGGCATAATCCAGCAATTTAGGAGTCTCAGGAAGTGAATTACCCAGCAGATCATCCCTGACAATTACAACAGCAGTTCCGGCTGTGCCGAGATTTTTCTGAAATCCCGCATAAACTACCCCAAACTGTGAATAATCCATTTCTCTGGATAAAATGTCTGAGGTGGCGTCCGCGGCTAAAGGCACACTGCCTGTGTCTGGAAAGGAATGCCATCGTGTTCCGTACAGTGTATTGTTTGTAGTCAAGTGAGCATAACTGCTTTCCTGATCCAGTTTGCTACCGTCATATTCTGGAATGAGCCGATAATCATACTCTTTAGTATCCATCAAAATTTCTGTGCTGCCGTAACGCTGCGCCTCTTTTTCGGCTAAAATACCCCATCTTCCGGTGATAAAGTATGAGCCTTTGTGCTTTTTACGAGACATTAAATTTAGTGGAACAGCAGAAAACTGCATTTGCGCACCGCCATGCATGAAAAGTACTCGGTAGTTTTTTGGAAGATTAGTCAGTTCACGGAACATTGATTCAGTAGAATCAAGAATTTCACGAAAGATTGGAAGCCTGTGGCTCACTTCAACAATTGAAGCACCAAGTCCTTGATAGTCCAGAAACTCATCTTGAACTTTTTGCATTACGGGAGTAGGCAGCATTGCCGGTCCGGCACTGAAATTGTAGACACGATTAGTCATTATTTACACTCTGTTTGCAATGTTGGAAGTATATAGAAAAGAAAAATCATCAAAGACTTTCTGTTGCAATATTTTCGGCAAATTCAGCAAAACATCTTTAAGATCTAGGACGCAAAATTAGTTCAACCACAACCGAGTGAACCTTTTTCAGGCGTATGAAGTGCACCGTGACTTTTTCACCGGATTTACGTGTTTCGATTTGCTGTGCTAAATCCTCCATCGAGGCAACAGGAGTTTCGTTAATATGAGTAATTATATCACCGCCCCATGGAACCTTGTAGCGTCCAACTTTGACTGTTTCCGAGGCACCGCGCAATCCGGCATTATCCGCGGAAGCACCGTTTACCACACGCGCGATTAACAGACCTTCCTGAATGTCAATACCAATCCGACGCAAATAAACGGTTGGGATGGGTTCAATACCAAGCCACGGACGCCTTACATAACCGTATTTCAGCAGGTCCGGTAGAATACGTAATGCGGTATTGCTCGGTACCGCGAAACCAATGCCCACACTTCCCGCGGAACCTATGATTGCAGTGTTAATTCCAATCACATTTCCATCAGAGTCGAGCAAAGGTCCACCTGAATTGCCGGGATTGATGGCTGCGTCGGTTTGTATGATACCTTCAATTTTACGTCCGTTTTTGGCAGCAATGGTACGTCCCAAAGCACTGATGATTCCTGTTGTTAAGGTCTGCCTCAGACCAAAAGGATTTCCCAATGCCAATACTTTTTGACCAACTACAATGTCATTTGAATGGGAAAATTTGAGGACTCCATAACTTTCAGCAGGAGCCCGAATACGTACAATAGCCAGATCGTTGTTAGGATCAGCACCGACAAGTTTTCCGGGCCACTGACTATTATCTGAGAGAGTAACAACCAGTTTGCTAGCGTTTTCAACTACATGATAATTGGTGACAATAATTCCAGATTTGTTAATCAGGAATCCAGTTCCGGAACCGGATTCGGCAGGAATAGCACGGTAATAGAAATCATAGTTAACGGCAATATTGCTGATGTTAACCACTGCTCTACTGCTTTTTGCGTAAATACTTATATTTTCCTGTTCATCAACGGAATAGCTTGTAACTCCGTGGACTTGTGTAAAACAGAAAACTAGAACTAAAAACAAAAATAAATGTCTAGAGGGAAACATATAAAAAATTTAGAATTTGCGGATTTTAATAAACCGACCTTCCTCCGTCAACAGGCAGGATGGTACCGGTAACAAAGTCCGATTTTAACAAATATTCAACAGCCTGTACAATATCTTCTGCTAAACCGATTCTTTTTAGGAGACTGCGTTTGACGGACTCGCTTAAGTCCATTTCTGCATGATTAGGAGGCGGCAGCACCGTTCCGGGTGCAATTGCGTTGACCTGTACCTCAGGTGCTAAAGCCCTTGCTAAACCTATGGTTAATGAACTGAGTCCTGCTTTTGATGTGCAATAAGGTAAAAATCCAGGCCACGGTCGATCTGCGGAAACATCAACCATATTTATAATTTTTCCTTCTCCGCGTTTTTTCATTCCTTCCGCAATTGTTTGCGCTAAAAAGAAAGGTGCCTTCAAATTCAGTTCAAAGAGATGATCCCATTCTTCTTCACTTGTTGAGAAAAACGGAGTAGGAAAAAAATCAGCCGCATTATTGATCAACACTGAAATTGGCCCGGATTCCTCCTCTGCTTTACGGACAAGTTCTTTAATCGCGGAAACATCTTTTAAATCTGCTTGAAGAATAAGATGTCGTGATTCGTCACCAGGAAGCAGCTTTACGGTTTGTTTTGCGCCTTTTTCAGAGTGGTGATAATGTATGACAACGCGCATTCCCAATTGACCTAATTTTTGAGCAATTGCCTGTCCCAGCCTAACTCCGGATCCAGTGACCAGCGCTACTTTATCTTTCAAATCCATAAACGTTTTTTTAATTATTAGCTAATATGCCACGCGAAGCAGAAATAAATATCGGTCTGACGATGGGTGACCCCAACGGAATAGGGCCTGAAGTTTTATTACGTGCCCTGGAAAATATGTATCCTTTTCAGGCATGGCAACCTTTGATTTTTGGGGACCCTGAAATCCTGAGCGCAATGAATGAAGTTTTGGGTTTCTCTTTTTCATTTGAAACAATTTCGGAAAAAAGCGTTGACTTGACCAAAAATTCGCGGGATTCATTATGTCTGCCCGTAATCGATTTGTCCGTTCAAGAAGCTCGAAAATGGGAACTTGGCACATGTTCTGTCTGGGGTGGTGAATCTGCGTTTCAATTTGTACATAGTGCAATCGGCTTTGCGAACCGAAAAATAATTGACGCCATCGTTACAGCTCCGCTGGCTAAAAAAGCACTTCAGTCAGCAGGACACCTTTTTCCGGGTCATACAGAAATGCTTTCACATTTCAGTAATGGAAAGCGTTCAGTGATGATGTTAGCTGTTGATGATTTACGTGCTACCATGGTAACGCTTCACGTCTCATTACGTCAAGCCCTCGAATCACTCACAGCTGAACTTATTCTTGAAGTTATGGAAATCACGGATTCCGGATTAAAAAGAATGGGGATAGCTAAATCTAAACTTGGTATTCCAGGAATCAATCCTCATGCAGGAGAAAACGGTATATTTGGTGATGAAGAAAAAAATATAATTCTACCTGCAATGGAACTCGCCCGGAAAAAAGGAATAATCTGTGAGGGACCATTTCCGCCGGATACAATTTTTCTGGAACATCGTAAAGGCCGTTTTGACGCCGTGGTGGCACTTTATCATGATCAGGCGCTGATTCCACTAAAATTATACGGATTCGATCGTGCAGTGAATATAACGCTGGGTCTGCCGATAATCCGTACCTCTCCGGATCACGGAACTGCTTTTGACTTAGCACCGCATTTTATGGCGAGTCCGAGTTCGATGATAGAGGCAACCAAGACTGCTCTTCAGATGGCGCGGATATCAGTTCAACTTGCTGGTTCGGATCGGGCATAATTTGTTCAAAATAATTCGAATAATATTTTCCCGTACTGTTACGGCATGTTGATATTCTGCAGAACTGAGGCTGATGAAATGTTTGAAGTGTTAATGAAAAGCGAACTTAAAAATGATCTTACTCAACGCTTTACCGTTTTGCCCTGTAAGGAACTGTCTGCATTGCTTTCTTCCGGAAATGGTAAAACATCTTCGAATAATAATGTGCGTTGTACTATTTCCTTAAAAATCGGTGCGGCTACACTTCCTCCGTAATAAGAAGTCCGCGGTTGTTCAACTACAACAAGTACTGTGACTAATGGTTCAGAAGCCGGAGCAAATCCGACAAATGAGGCAATGTAACGTGTGTTGGAATATCGACCCATCTGTTGGTCGTAAATCTGACTCGTCCCGGTCTTTCCTGCGATTTGATAACCTTTAATTGCGGCCTGTTCTGCAGTTCCACCTTGCTGTGTTACAGAGACAAGATATTCTTTAACCAACGCTGCCACTGATGCCTCCACCACAGCACTCCTGACTCCTTTTCCAAAACTCTGTATCAGTTTTCCGTTATTATCTTTGATTTCCTGCAATTTTTTCCCATTGTTATCACGTAAATGCTCAACAATATATGGTGGAACCCATTGGCCTTCATTCGCAAAAACATTAGCTGCGCTCACCATCTGCAAAGGTGAAACGAGAATTGCCTGACCAAAAGATATATTCGCATGATCGATCGTCTGCCACTTTTTAGGAGAAATGACTCTTCCGGAAGCTTCTGCTGCAACGCCGGAGTTAGGGCGTTGTCCAAAACCAAAACGTAAAATATATTCATGAAATTTAGCAGGAGACATGCTCATACCAATTTTTGCTGCGCAGATATTGGAGGATTTCTTTAATACCTGCTTCAGCGTCATTATTCCATGCGGAGATGTATCGCGGACCAGGTTTCTGCCGATCTTATATTTACCGTTTTCACAGAAAAATTCCTGATCAGGAGAAATCATTCCTTCATTAAGTGCTGCCGCAATTGTGACCATTTTAAAAGTAGAACCAGGTTCGTACCCTGAAGTTGTAGCACGATTGAGTTGAAGTGCCCTGCTGTATTGCTGATAACGGTTTGGATCAAATCCGGGATAACTTGCCATTGCCAGGATTGCCCCGGTTTTAGAGTGCAGTGCGATTACGCTTCCCCGGTCTGCACGTGTTTTTATTACTCCATCGCGAAGTGCTTTTTCCGCAAAATGTTGAATCGTGCTGTCTATTGTCAAGTGCAGAGCATATTGATCGGGTATTATTTTAGGAATATTGGAAAGAGGAACAGTGCGGTACATACCTTCTTTTTCCACGATATAAGCCGCAGGTTTTCCTGCCAGTAGAGACTCATATTTGTTCTCCACACCTTCCAGTCCCTGCGAGTCAATTCCTGTGTAACCTAAAAGTTGTCCGGCAAAATTACCATTAGGATAGAAACGCCGAAACTCTTCAATAAAACCAATTCCGCTTAAATTCAGTTTCTGTATCTGTTTCGTCTGGTCCGGCGGCAATTTGCGTTTGATCCAGACAAAATTACTTTTAGATTTTAGCTCAATCAGCAGTTTGTGGTATGGAGTATTAAGTATAGGTGAAAGTAATCTTGCAGTCCTTGTTGGGGAATCAATCTGGCCTGGTTTGGCAAAAAGTGATTTCAACTGAATTGAAACGGCAAGTATCCTGCCGTTCTTGTCTAAAATTCTTCCGCGGCGAGGTTCAAGAGTGACTATACGTTCATGTTGGGACTTTGCTTTATCAGTGTAATAGTCTGCTTTCAGAATCTGTAAATAAAAGACCCTGCCCAAAACAGCAAGAAAACATAAGATAAATGCAACAAGTACTGTAAGAAGTCGTGTTTTGAAACTGTAAAGTTGAAAACGTGGTGATCGATTCATTTTATCTTAGTCGACACTGCTGACATCAACCCAGGAAAGTCGATATTGTGCAGGGTTTGGAGATGTCATGCGCATTGTGTTCTTCACCAGAACTTCCAAGCGTTGAGGTCGGGTAAGATAGCTGATTTCAACTTCGAGCAATTCCAGCTTGCTAACTAAAAATGAGCGCTGATTTTCCAGCGAATCAACCCTGTGTGCCACCTGGCGGTAATTCATCCATTGTGACAGGTAAAAAATACAGCCGACTGTAACAAGACCCCAAACCAGTAGAGTAATGTGAAAAGACTGTACAGACTTCCAAATAAAACGCGGCACCAGTTTCCAGCGAAATTGGTGTTTCAAAGAGTGTGGTTTACGCCGGGCAGAATCTATGATTGATCTAAGGGACATTGAAAAATTTAGTTGAAAGAAAAATGTAAATCTGAGTTTATTTCTAAGTTGTAAATTTCTTTTGTGTCAATAAAATGAGCACTCTATAATACTTTTGCACAAAGTGTCCCAAATTACAGTTTAGCTTTAATACCTTGTGAGTCATCGGCAGATATTTGAATATCAGCATTCATTTATGTCTGATGCAGAATTTGACTTTCCTGTCCACTAAAATTAGGGTATTCTATCTACTAGTATGCAAGGTTCAATAGAACTGTTAATACATCGCCATATCTTTTAAATTTAATAAAATATTATGAGTAGTACAGAACTAACTCTTGATCTGCGTGACATTAGTTTTGCCATGAAGGAATGGCTGCCTATTGAACAACTCAGTGAGTCAGAAAAATTTTCTGAATTTGATGGAGATACTCTTGATATGATGGTTCAGGAAGGTATCCGTTTTGCGATTGACGTTGTTTCTCCAACAAGAGCCGAAAGTGACCGCGAAGGTTGTCGGATTGAAGACGGACGTGTCAAAGTTTCGAAATGCCTCCATGAACCTTATCAACAGGCTTATGAAATGGGATGGGCGACCATGAGGGTCTCTCAGGAATACGGAGGAATGGGTGCGCCGGCAACGCTAGGATTGATAATCAATGAAGCCTTGAATGGAGCAAATCTAGGTTTGAGTATGTTTTTCGGTTTGACCTCCGGGGCAGCAGAATTAATTGATACCTTTGGTTCCGATGCGCTTAAGCAAAAGTATGTGGGTAAAATGTTCCAGGGTCAGTACACTGGAACGATGTGCCTGAGCGAACCTCAGGCGGGTTCCGATGTCGGCGCTGGGACAACCAGTGCCATAGGAATTGGGGATGGTGCTTATAAAATTAAAGGTTCAAAGTGCTGGATTTCTTCCGGAGACAATGATTTAGGTGAAAACGTGATTCATGCTGTTCTGGCACGGGTCAAAGGTGCACCTGACGGTACCAAAGGTCTAAGCCTGTTTGCGGTTCCATATACACGGGTGAATGATGACGGAACTCCAGGAGACTGGAACGATGTCACAGTTGCTTCAATTGAGAACAAACTGGGAATCCATGCCAGCCCAACCGCGGTTTTGAATTTTGGAGAAAATGATGATTGCATGGGTTGGATTATAGGAGAAGAAGGCCAGGGAATGTCTTCGATGTTCCTGATGATGAATGGTGCCAGAATTTATACAGGACTTATTGGTTTGTCCCTGGGAGGGGCAGCTTACGAAAATGCAAAAACTTATGCGCAGGAACGTGTTCAGGGTACACATATTTCAAAAATCCGTGATCCGGAAGCACCAAAGGTTTCAATTGTAAATCATCCGGCAGTAAGGCTTAATCTTATTAATATGAAAGCCAATGTCGAAGCCATGCGAGCATTGCTTTATTTTACTTCATTTCAATTTGATCTTGAGCAAATAGCGAAAACAGATGAGGAAAAACAAAGAGCACAAAACATGGTGGATTTGCTTTTGCCAATGTGCAAAGGCTGGTGTACAGAAGTTGGTCTTGATGTGGTACGTACTGGAATCCAGGTACTTGGTGGAGTGGGTTACACCAAAGATTTCCCGCTGGAACAACTCTTTCGTGATGCCAGAATTGCTCCGATTTACGAAGGAACCACAGATATACAGGCTTTGGATTTAGTAGGCCGTAAAATGCTCCAACAGGGTGGAATGTTATTTCAACAAATGATGGAACGGTTCAGCCAATTGATTGGGAAACACAGTGAACATCCTGAACTGGGCAAAGTAATAAAAACATTTGAAGCGTACTGTGAAACACTTTACGAAACATCCATGGGCTCTCAGGAAGTTATAAAGACCCATGGTATGGAAGGCGTCGCGCTTTATGCTACACCTTTTTTGATGTTTTTTTCCTCAGTAACTGCAGGCTCTTTATTGCTGGAGCAAGCAGTTGTTGCTTCAGAAAAATTAGCTCAAATAAAAGCAGAAAATAAAATCGGGGAACTTGAGCTTTCAGCTTTTCTGGAGGATAACGAGGGTGCACTATTTTATGCAAACAAAATAAAAACTACTCGTTATTTTGTGGACGGCATAATTCCGCAATTTGAGGCGTTGCTTGCAGGAGGCAAAAAGCAAAACTTCGATGCGCTGGATATTACTTTTTAAACTTTTTTTATACAAGCAGAACTTATGGAATACAAAGGTCAGGCAGTTCAGTGCCTTAATCTGGATAACAATATAGTTGAACTAATATTTGACTCACAAGGTGAATCAGTCAATAAGTTTGATCAAAACTCTCTTGAAGAACTTCGAGAAGTAGTCACTCAATTGGCTGCAGATAAATCAGTAAGGGGACTGTTGGTTAGCAGTGCTAAGGGGGTATTCATTGTTGGTGCAGACATTACTGAATTTCTAAAAGGATTTCAAGTGCCTCAAGACGAATTGATAAACTGGGTCAAGGATGCGCAAAAAGTATTTTCTGATCTGGAGAACCTGGATTTTCCGAGTGTATGTGCAATTAACGGCTATGCGCTTGGTGGTGGTTTTGAAATTGGGCTGGCGTGTACTTATCGGGTAGCATCAAGCAAAGCAAAAGTTGGACTGCCTGAAGTAAAGCTTGGATTGCTGCCCGGTTTTGGAGGTACATCACGTTTGCCGAGAATGGTTGGTGCAGACAGTGCGTTGGAATGGATTGCGGGTGGAACAGAAAATTCTCCAGAAAAAGCGCAGGAAATAGGCGCAGTAGATGCAGTTGTTGAACACGATATTTTGCGGGCGGCAGCTCTGGATCTGCTAAACAAAGCGATCAGCGGAGAGTTGGACTGGCAGGCAAAACGCGCAGAAAAACAGCAACCCTTAAAGCTCAATGAAAATGAGTCCATGATGGCTTTTGAAACCGCAAGAGCTTTTATAGCCGGAAAAGCAGGACCGAATTATCCTGCACCCTTAACAATTGTCGGAGTTATGCAGGCCAGCGCAAGGTTCCCGCTGGAGGGTGCACTGGATATAGAAGCAGAAGGATTTGCGGAGTTGGCAAAGTCGCCGGAAGCAACAGCTTTGATCGGCTTGTTTTTAGGGGATCAATTGCTCAAGAAAAAAGCTAAAAGTTCTACAAAAATAGCTGAACCTATTAATCGTGCAGCAGTTCTTGGTGCCGGTATAATGGGCGGAGGAGTTGCTTATCAGTCATCATACAAAGGAATTCCAATCGCCATGAAAGACATTGCGCAGTCTCAACTAGATTTGGGGATGAATGAAGCAACTAAAATCATGCAGAAACGTGTGGAACGCGGACGCATGAAAGCGGAAAAAATGGCACAGGTTTTAACTGGAATTACACCGACACTTTCTTATGAAAATCTGTCAGATGCAGACTTGATCGTTGAAGCAGTAGTGGAAAAGGAAAGTGTGAAAAAAGTCGTACTGGCGGAAACTGAGTCATTGATCGGTGAGAAAGCGATTTTGGCTTCAAACACTTCCACAATTTCCATTACTAAACTGGCTCAAGGCTTGAAACGTCCGGAACAATTTTGCGGAATGCACTTTTTTAATCCGGTTCACCGGATGCCCTTGGTTGAAGTAATACGAGGAGAAAAAAGCAGTGAATCCACAATAGCCGCTACCGTAGCTTATGCAGCCGCAATGGGGAAAAGTCCGATTGTGGTTAATGATTGCCCCGGATTCCTAGTGAATCGGGTGCTGTTTCCGTATTTCGCCGGTTTTGCAGGTTTGGTAAATGACGGTGTGGATTTCAAGAAAATTGATAAAGTGATGGAAAAATTTGGCTGGCCGATGGGACCGGCCTTTTTGCTGGACGTTGTTGGTATTGACACCGCATTTCACGCTGGTGGAGTAATGGCTGCAGGATTTCCGGATCGGATGAGTCAGGATGTACCGACTATCATCTCCAAAATGTATGAGAATGAATGGTACGGGCAAAAAAACGACAATGGTTTTTATATCCACAGCAAAGATAAAAAGGGCAGACCCAAAAAAGAGGTAAATCCCGGCGTTACTGATTTTCTCAAGGAATTGTGTGTAGGAAGCGGTGAAGGTGTAAGTGACGCAGATATAATCGACCGCATGATGCTTCCTATGTTGATGGAAAGTTCACGCTGTTTAGAAGATAACATTGTGGAAACGCCAACTGAAGTTGACATGGGGCTGATTTACGGGCTTGGTTTTCCACCTTTCCGCGGAGGGATTTTTCGCTGGGCTGATACAGTTGGTTTGAATGAAATGCTTCAGCGGGCCGAAAAGCACAAAGGGCTGGGAAAAGTCTATGCACCGACTGAACAAATAATGAAAATGGCAAAAGATGGAAAGCTTTTTCATCCGATTGTGTGACCTGTTATTTGCTGATTATGAATGAGTAAAGAAAATGGTCACGTATATACAAGACCAATCAAACTTGATATATAGAGAAAAAAACATCACCGAACTTTAACAAATTGAAAGAGGAATTATGGAAGAAGCTGTATTTATAGATGCTGTTAGAACTCCAATGGGACGTTCTAAAGGCGGAATGTTCCGGAATGTGCGTGCGGAAAATTTGTCAGCGGCATTAATTAATGAGTTACTAAGCCGTTACCCGGAGTTGAATCCCGAGGATGTCGAAGATGTAATTTGGGGTTGCGTTAATCAGACAAAGGAACAAGGATTTAATATCGCACGTTTTGTTTCGTTGATGACTCCCTTGCCTCATACTTGTTCTGCACAGACTGTTAATCGTTTGTGCGGATCATCGATGACTGCTGTGCAAACAGCCGCTATGTCGATTATGTGTGGACAGGGTGACGTGTTTTTATGCGGCGGAGTGGAACACATGGGACACGTGCCAATGGACCTTGGGCTTGATCCTAATCCTAATACAAGTAAATATTCTGCAAAAGCTTCAGGCATGATGGGTTTGACCGCGGAAATGCTGTCCATACAGTACAAACTGACACGGGAAGAGCAGGACTCATTTGCTTTGCGTTCCCACTCAAATGCGTCTCAAGCGACAAAATCGAAACGTTTCGCAAAGGAAATTGTAGCGGTCGAAGGGCATGATGAAGAAGGTAAATTGATGCTCTGCAAGGAAGATGAAGTAATCCGTCATGATGCAACAATGGAAGGACTTGCCGCTCTGCGCCCGGTCTTTAATCCAGTTTCTGGAACAGTTACAGCTGGAAATTCTTCCGCTATTTCCGATGGTGCGTCCGCGGTATTGATGATGTCTGCTAAAAAAGCAAAAGATTTAGGTCTGCAGCCGATTGCAAAAGTTAAAGCAATGGCCACGGCCGGTGTTGATCCGGCGATTATGGGTTACGGCCCTGTCCCCGCCGTCAATAAGGCGTTGAAGCGTGGAAAGATGGAAATAGGTGATATTAACTTATTTGAGTTGAATGAAGCCTTTGCTGCACAGTCTCTACCAGTAATGCGTGATTTGAAAATTGAAGAAGTAATGGATGAAAAAGTAAATCTAAACGGTGGAGCAATTGCTCTTGGACACCCGCTTGGATGTTCAGGAACGAGGATAATCGGTACTCTTCTGCATGAAATGCGCGAACAGGATTCAACTTTAGGTGTCGCGACAATGTGCATAGGGCTCGGACAGGGAATTGCGACTGTCGTTGAGCGTGTTTAAGCAAGATCCGGCAGGTCCTTGAAAAAGAAAATAATTTCAGCTAAAAACGTTCAGGGCAGGTACCGGATTTGAATTGCGTCAATTTTTCCGGACCCTGCCAGAACATCTGAAATTACTACAACTTTTTCTTCAGATTGAAATCCTTCCCGCTCCTTGAGCACGTTAAATGCAGTTTGCAAGGTCTTCTCCGGATCTTGACTGAAGGCTATTCTGAAAGGCCTAATTCCGCGTCCTAAAGTCATTGTCCTTCTAGCCTGACTGACATTAGTGAAGGCGTAAATGTCACTATAAACAGGGCGACAATTACAAACCAGATCCGCCATCAGCCCACGTCGTGTGATCACAACTATACCCCGTGCACCAAGTGATTCTGCTAATTCTACAGCAGCTAACGACAATTTTTGTTTGTCATTGTCGGTATTTAGTTTGCTGACAAAACGTAGTCCCGGATGTTTTTCAACATTCTCGGCTATGTTAACAAGTTGGTCGATACAGCGCAGTGGGTATTTCCCTACAGTAGTTTCCCCTGATAGCATTACAGCATCCACTTCTTCATAAACTGCATTTGCGACATCGGTTACTTCCGCACGTGTCGGAAGAGGATTTGTTATCATTGATTCGAGTAAATGAGTCGCCACAATCACCCTTATACCCTGTTCTGCACAGGAACGGACAATTCTGCGTTGCACCGTTGGTACAGTATGGATTGGGATTTCAATACCTAAATCACCGCGGGCGACCATTACACCATCAACTTCCTCAATGATTTCATTGACATTATTTACACCCTCCTCATCTTCAATTTTAGCTACAATCTTAATTTTACCTGCTTTATTCCCAAGCAATTCTTTTAATTGAAAAACGTCCGCAGCTTCCCTGACAAATGAAAGCGCTATATAATCAACGTCTCTTGCAATTCCAAACTCAATATCGCGGCGGTCCTTTTTGGTGATTGCCGGCAGATTAACACGTACTCCTGGAAGATTGACATGTCTTTTACTCTTCAGTACGCCTCCGTCAAGTACACGACAACGCATCATGCGCTCATGCTTTTCTAAAACCTCCAAGTTTATCAAACCACTATCAACAGTAATTTTATCACCAGCCAGCACAGTGCTGATCAAGTCATCGTAATCAATATGAATTGATGTTTCTTCCGGATCACTTTCCCCCCTGACTACAATCGATATTACTGAACCTTTTTTTAAATCCAGATCTGAGGCGAGGCGACCTGTACGAATTTCCGGACCTTGTGTATCAAGCAGGATCGCAACAGGAAACTTTATTTTGCGGTTTAGTGTTTTGATGTGTTTGATAACTCGCTGATGCCATTCGTGATCACCGTGAGACATGTTGAGACGAGCTATATTCATTCCTGCTCCGGCCATCCGCTGCAACATTTCAAATGATTCAGTCTCAGGTCCGATTGTGCAGATTATTTTAGTTTTTATACGTGTGTTGTCCATGAAAATAAAAAATAAATCATAAAGTTGGAAGTATACAAATAGTATTATGTGCTGAAATAGACTGCTTATTATCGTGTCTAGTTTATTAAAAAAATATATACTATTGCTGAAAAACAACAAGCTTTACAAGTAGTTTGTCGGCTTAAGCAGAAAATCGATAATCAATGTGATTATCATTATTGTTGAGTTTAATTTGAGAAATACGGTAATTGAAGCATTAATAGTAGCAATTATTATTCTTAAAAAAAGAAATAACATATTGTTCCTTTTGTACTTGCATCTGTCTGGAGTAAACAGAATACTAATATTAATATAAAGACTGGAATTAATTAAGGACATAGTGGGAAAAAATCAACTTTCTGAACAAGACTCTGCCGTTTCTGGGACTTCCGGAATTCCGCAAACCCTTCGCTGGAGTGCAGGAGAACTATATTTGCTCGATCAAACCAAACTGCCGCTCGAAGTAGTTGAAGAAAAACAGGAATCGGTTGAGCAAGTTTGGCATTCGATCAAACAATTAAAAGTACGCGGTGCACCTGCGATCGGTGTAGCAGCGGCATATGGTCTGTTGATAGGTGTCCGTGAACAGACTGGAATGAATTTAAGCGAATATTTGCAAGAAGTTGAAAACAAAGCAGCATATCTGGACAGTGCCAGACCCACGGCGGTAAATTTAAAATGGGCGCTGAACCGTATGCTGGGCAGTTCTAAAACATTTTCAGGAAATGATTCAAGAGGATTGTATAAACAGTTGGAGGAAGAAGCGATTCGCATTCACGAAGAAGATGTGCAGTTGTGCCTGAAGATGGGGGTCAACGGTGTATCGCTGATCAATGAAGGCATGGGAGTTTTGACTCACTGTAATGCTGGGGCTCTTGCCACTACAGGAATCGGCACTGCGACTTCGCCCATGTATTTAGCTCACCAGAATGGTGTCCAGTTTCGTGTTTACGCAGACGAAACCCGACCGTTACTGCAGGGTGCACGTCTGACCAGTTGGGAATTAAAAAAATCAGGACTGGACGTAACATTGCTCACTGACAACATGGCAGCACATATTATGTCACAAGGCTTAATTGATCTGGTGATAACCGGAACTGACCGAGTGGTGGCAAACGGAGATGTGGCTAATAAAATTGGAACACACGGCGTGGCCATTCTGGCTAAGCATTTCGGAATTCCGTTTTACGTGGCTTGCCCTTATTCCACGATTGACTTGAATACCGTGGAAGGCAAGGACATTGTGATTGAAGAACGTGAAGCTGAAGAAGTTTCACATTTCGGTTTACGCAGAACTGCTCCGGAAGAAATGAAAGTCCGCAACCCAGCTTTTGACGTAACTCCGCATGAACTTGTGACAGGATTGATAACTGAAAAAGGAATTATTCGGGCGCCTTTTGCTGAGAACCTACGCAAAGAATATCTTTAATAATTGAATAAAAACATGCTCAATGAAAAACTTGTGGGATCCTGAAGCAGTGGCTCAATTTGAAGAAAACACCCTTCAATTGAGAGTGTATACTTCACGTTTACTCGGACAAAATTCCGACTTAGTATTACACGGCGGCGGGAATACGTCAGTCAAAAATCAGCAAACAAATTTGTTTGGGGAAGCAGAAGACATATTGTACGTCAAAGGCAGTGGCTGCGATTTAGCCACAATTGACGAGGATGGTTTTACACCGCTTCTTTTAAAGACATTGCGGAAATTAGCTGCTCTTGAAAATATCAGTGATGTAGAAATGATACGTCAACAGCAAATGGCGAAGAGCAATCCCGATGCTCCAACCCCTTCCGTGGAAGCACTACTGCACGCCATAATTCCGTTTGACTGGATTGATCACACCCACGCGGATGCAGTTGTCACACTCACTAATACTCCTGAAGGCAATGAGTTGATTCGAAAAATTTACGGTGAGCGTCTACTGCTAATTCCGTATGTGATGCCGGGATTCAAGCTTTCCCGTAAAGTTTTTGAGATGACAACGAAAATTGACTGGACACAATGTGAAGGTATGATCCTGCTTAACCACGGCATCTTTAGCTTTGGTGATACTGCCCGTGAAAGTTACACACGGATGATTGATTTGGTTTCACTGGCCGAAGATTTTTTAGCAAAAAATTCGACCTTAACCAACACTGCAGCTACGGAATCGGTTCCGGGGAAAGCGGAATTGCTCAAACTTGCTTGTATCCGCCGTAAAGTTTCTGCATTACGTGGTACCGCAAGCTTGGCCCAATTAAATTTCAGCGCCAAAGCACGCACTTTTGCAAAGCATACTAACGTTAAAGAAATCGCAACCCGCGGTCCGATAACTTCCGATCATTTAATCCGCACAAAATCGGTTCCCGCAATTATTGATCCGGAAAATCCGCAAAGAAGCCTTGATGAATTTTCTTCCGCATACAAAGCGTATTTTGAGCGTCACACAAACGGAGAACAAAAATGTTTGGATTCCGCACCGCGCTGGGCTGTTTGGCCTGGGCATGGAACGATAGCGTTCGGAGCTAATTTAACGGAATCCGGAATTGTAAACGACATTGCCGAACATACTGTGAAGGCTATCCAACTTGCGGAAAATCTGACCTCTGAAGGTTCTTCCGGAAGTTGGCAACCTGTTTCGGAGAAACATTTATTTGAAGCAGAGTATTGGGTACTGCAGCAGGCAAAACTAAAATCGGAAAATGTCAATCAGGGAGAGCAAAAAACAATTTCGGAGTTTCAGGGTAAAATCGCAATAGTCTCCGGAGCAGCAAGCGGAATTGGTTTGGCCTGTGCGCGTGAACTTTTCGCTCAGGGAGCTGTTGTTGTCGGTCTGGATCTGAATCCGGAAATTTCCAAAATATTTTGCGAGCCTGGAATGCTCGGACTGCAATGTGACGTGACGGATCAAAAAGCGGTAATCGAATCTGTTGCAGAAACTGTTAGGCAATTTGGAGGAATTGACATTTTGGTATTAAATGCCGGAACTTTTCCGGCGGGTCAGACAATTGAGGAAATGGGCGAGCAAACGTGGTCCAGGAGTCTGGAGATTAATTTGACTGCTCCACAGCAATTACTACAGGCTTGTGTACCATTTTTGAAAGAGGGTCTTGATCCGGCAGTTGTATTTATGGCATCGAGGAATGTGCCTGCTCCCGGAGCAGGTGCTTCCGCTTATTCTGTGCCGAAAGCAGGGCAAACTCAGTTAGCTAGAATTGCGGCTTTGGAGTTGGGAAAATTTGGAATACGTGTTAACATCCTTCATCCGGATTGTGTATACGATACAGGACTTTGGACTCCGGATGCTTTGGAACGTTCCGCAAAACGTTACGGTTTGACAGTTGAGCAGTATAAAAGCCGGAATATTTTAAAAATAGATGTCAAAACCAAAGAAGTTGCGAGGATGGTTTGCGCCATGTCAGGCGCAGTTTTTGCGAAAACCACCGGTGCGCAAATTCCAATTGACGGCGGAAGTGAGCGGGTTATCTGAAAATGTGTGTGTGTTGTTGTGTAAAATATTTCCCAAGTAGAGTACGTCCAACTGCATAAAATGAGGAAAAGCTAACCCAAACAGAAAACCTTAAGGGAATTCAGGACATTAATCGGGAAACCAGAGCGACTGACAAACGTCAGTTGATGAAACTCCTTTTGAACGAAATTAATGCCTTTGATGAGTTGCTTTCCGGAAAACGAGCATGAAGAATATATTGCTCAATACCTGGGATTACTAAAGCATTGGGTTGATTCAGAAAACTTTTAACTCTTCGCTTTGCATTTTTATTTGTTGACCAGGAATTTACGGTTCAACTCGGATTTGTGATTCGCAATTGTCTGTGAAAATTTGTATTAACAAATTATTAATTTTAACAAAACAATTTGAAAGGAAAAGGTAATGGCTGATTTAGATGCCGTACAAGATACGAAAGAATATTATTTGGACATTCCGCAAAAATCAGAGGCGTTTTACCTGAAGGGTTCTAATGCACTCGGTTGGGGTATGCAAAACCGTCTCGCCCGCATTTTCAATCCGGAAACAGGGCGTACAGTAATGCTGGCATTTGACCACGGATATTTTCAGGGAGCGACCACAGGGCTTGAGCGGATTGATGTGAATATCATGCCGTTGGCTCCGTTTGCTGACACGTTGATGTTGACACGGGGGATTTTACGGAGTGTTGTTCCGCCCTCAATGACTAAAGCTATCGTGATGCGAGCGTCAGGTGGAACGAGCATGCTCAAGGAACTCTCAAATGAAGAAATCGCGGTTGACATTGAGGATTCAATCCGGATGAACGTAGCCGCGATGGCAGTTCAGGTTTTTATCGGCGGAGAGTACGAAAAACAGTCAATTATCAACATGACAAAACTCGTTGATCAAGGAACCCGTTACGGAATTCCAACTTTAGCCGTGACTGCGGTCGGCAAAGATATGGTGCGTGACGCACGATATTTTAGACTGGCCACCAGGATTTGTGCTGAACTAGGTGCGCATTATGTTAAGACCTATTATGTTGAAAAGGATTTTGAAACTGTTACCGCCAGTTGTCCAGTACCAATTGTGATTGCCGGTGGTAAGAAACTTCCTGAACTGGATGCCCTGAAAATGGCCTACAACGCAATTCAACAAGGTGCGGCAGGTGTTGATATGGGTAGAAACATCTTCCAGTCTGAAGCTCCTGTTTCGATGATTCAGGCCGTGCGTGCCGTAGTTCATCAAAATGAAACTCCGGAAAAAGCTTACGAGCTTTATAAAACCCTCAAAGCAGAAGCTTGAGTTAATTTTTTTATCCTCCTCACTAAAAACCGGTAATGCAGATTGCCGGTTTTGTCTCACGTTTATCCTCAATAATTAACTTACAGTTTTACTTTGCCTACAGGCAAAGCAGGCATAAAAGTGTCTAAAGAGCTTTTATAGT
>MPMC02188643.1_pt1 | contig 23475 bp, 30 predicted proteins | sample 1617281 | NCBI WGS metagenome assembly MPMC02 (sample SAMN05944809, study PRJNA350692) | marine metagenome | biome: marine; feature: ODZ; material: water; isolation source: 100 m water sample filtered on 30 um supor filter | place: Pacific Ocean | collected 2012-04-09 | depth 100m m | reverse complement strand
CCAAATCTCTCTGGCGCACCCTCGAGGTTGTCTCAAAGAGCGGCGCTTTGAAAAAAGTTGTTCAACGTACGTTGCTTCTTCTTGGTGGGCGGCGGAGGTGCTGAGTCGACACAGGCGGCCGCCCATTCGGCAATGTCCGTGGAGATTGCGTCTGGAACACGCGGCAGATCCCAACGACCGCAACAAAGCGCATGAGCCTCCGCCTCCCAATGCTCTCTGTTCTTCAAGGCTGCGCGTAAGTTTGGTGTCTTGACTTTCTTCGCCAGCTCCTCCCGGCAGAAATCTTCCACGAGGCGAGGGCAGTGTTGGAGCGCGAGTCTCTTCGACACGCTCCGCTTCACTCGGGGGAGCTCGGCGCTCGCCCGCAGCAAGCTTTCCGGGACGGCGCGTCCAGGCAGTGCTCCCCACTCGACGACGGCCAGCGCCTTCGCGGGCAAGGTCTTCTCGCTTGGCGACAAGCCGGCGGAACATTCGCCACAAACAGCCGCAGGTCCGAACTGCGCCTCTGGGTCGCCAGGGCGGACAAAGTCCCAAGCGAGGACCGACGGTAACATGTAGGTGACAGTGTCTTGCCGCGAGCTGCCACAATGATTTGAAAGGAGAAGCGCTGCAGCTTCCAAGCCAGGCCGCTTCCACGTCACACAGACATTCTCCAGAGGCGGATCGCCATCGTAAACGCGCCACACTGTCTCCACGCCAGCGCGTCTGGGCAAGGCATTTGTTGTTTCGAAGGTCCTGGCCAAGACAATTTCGTCGTGTCGCCTGTGGAATTCACAGGGGCACGGTCCAGAGCGTGGCAAACACCCACCCTCTCCGCCGAGCGCCTTCAGAGTGCCGCACTCCGAGCAGCCGAGCCGCCCGTGCTGCAGCTTACCCACCGAGCCATGTCCACACCTCCTGCAAGCTTTACAGCCGGTGAGGGCCGTCAAGCCACGGATCTCCGGAGGCAAGCCGTTGTCCAAAGAAGCCAGCAAGAACTCCTGCAGTTTTCCCTCGCCGCAATGGCGGAGAATTGCGTTGATGCATCGCAAGCCTTTTTCGATGCCCACGCCCTTGGCCCCAATCGGTAGGAAATCGCACCCAGCGAGAGCGGCCACAGCGATCCACCCTTGCTGGCCCAGACCTTGGGATTCCGACACCTCCTCGGCGTCCACGTGTTCGATATGCCACGCACAGGCACCATTGCTGTCTACGGATTTCAAAATGCAACCACGCGCACCAAAAGGAAAGAGATCGCTGTCGGGACTCTCGATTGCATCCACAGCGGCGGTCCTGCTCAGTTGGGCACAACAGCCTTCCGCCTCACCGGCAGCCCGAAAGATCGGGCAACCCATGGCATTGAACAGTTCGGCTACAAGTTCCAGGTTACGCTGGAAGTCGCCATCCGCAAGTCGCCGTCTGCGCTTCGTGCTGGGGCATTTGCCCTCCAATACTGCCACGGGCAAGCAGCCGACGCGCAGGTAACGCGCAACGCGCCAAAAGCTCGTGGCAAGGAAATGCCGAGAGCGGGTCGTCCTCGACGCCTCCATTGTCAAGCCTTGCACTGCCCAAGCGCTCACGTCCACCGCGACCCGTTTGCCTTCGAGCAGCTCCCTCGCCTCGGCACCGGCGGCGGTTCGAACGAGCCCGCGTTGCTTCAGCAGTGGCCACAATCCAGCGACAGTCATGGTTTTATATGTGCGTCGGCCCAGAGCACTGCAGAGCCTGAATGGCAACGGGCGACCTAAAGAAGGCCAAATAACACATGCAGGTTGCACGGTCGCGGGCGACAATGCGAAAACGCAAATGAATGCACACTTTTCCTTCTGACGACCTTGGCGGTCCTAGCTGCTGAGCAGAAGATGTGTCGAGGAAGCGTGGTCAACTCTCATCGTTTTCGTCCAAGTGCGACGCTTGGCAGCTCGTCACAGAAGCCGTAGAGCTCCGCGGAAAGCCAGCAGCCTGGACGGAGACCTTGCTGAACTGCGGGATTCTCGGGGCCGTCGCTGCACCTGTTGCCTTGCCTTGCGCGGCGGCACGCGGTATGCAGTTCCCGCGCTGCCGCCTTTTGAAGCAGCGATCGCCATCGGCAACGGCTCCCTCCCATTCGGCCAAGTCGCACAAGATTGACGCCGAGAAGCTGGCCATGGTTTATGATAGATGCTGCAAGCCGCGCACGGGGGGCGGACCTTGATTCACTATTGCTGAGCAATTGCAACGCGCGTTTGACACGTGGAATCCCTGGAGTATTCTGCCAACGCACGCGAGTGCGTATGTTACGTTCAGGCTGTCGCAACCGATGCGCAAACATTTTCATTACCAACTGCCAAGACATGATTCGGACGCATCAAGAATTCTCTCAAGCGTTCTCTGGGAACACGCCGTCCAGCTCGAACGTGGGGTCATCCTCAGTGGGCTGGTCGAATGTGAGGAGGGCATTCGCGCGTTCGACGAAGAAAGCTTTGAGGGCCACATCGTAGCTCCGCATCAACCATCTCCAACGCCGACACGACAAGTTCAAATCGAGCACATTGGGCGGCACCAAGGTCGGAACATCTTCTCCAAGGAGCCAAAGCGCGGCGTAGAAGCAGAATGGCGCTTGGGATTGCACCACCAAGATCGAACGCAGCCTCTTGCCCAAGCGTTTTGCGAAGTCAGCTGGAGCCGCCGCAGCAACCATGGTGGGGAGCGCAAAGCTGGTCTAAGAAGAAAGCTGCGTCCTGATGCACGCGGTAGAGCTGAACAGCACTCGCCAACGCCACATGGATGCCTCATGCGTTCGTAGCGCGAAGTCAAATCCTACTTGTTTTCTCCAAACTGCAAATGTTCAACACAACTTTGCGCGTGAGTCAGACCGAATAGACGCCGACCGGATAGATGCAGGCCGCACTGCTGGAACCAACCGGCTCCTGCAGCGAAATGCACATCAGTACTCCGCCGTCGTCAGGAAAAGTCGGCAGGATCAGGTGGCAGAACGAACGGTCGGCTTGGCAGAGCGCCACCAGCAGCCGCCACGCGTTCAGCGGCAACGGTTCCGAATGAAGCGGCTGCAGCCGAAGGATCTTCTCGGCATGCCACACACTGGGGTGCGCGCCGCCGACGAGGCGCATCGGTAACGGCACCGCGACCGCAGCGGGAGGCATGGCAAGAATCATTCTGCAACGGCCCTCCGTCGGCGTGGAACGGTGTTTGAAGGCATACCTGTCGTCGATTGCCAGGTTCTCACCACCAGCTCGCCGTGTGCTAGGATACCAAGACGGGCGCATCCCCTTCGCCGAGCATATGGGCAGAGACATCCGCGGCGCAAGGTCGTCGATCATCGCTGTGGCACTGTGGGGTACCCAAAGGCAGTTAGAACGATGCAGCAAGAGCTGGTCTCGAGCCAGGCTGCCGGCGAGATGCAACATTAAACGCGAGCACTGGCAACTCTAAAAGCACAACGACGACGACACGAAAGACATGCAAGACAAGCGTTTTCACCACTGGCATCGCTGCACGTTCTATGCCGAAGCCTGATTGGCCAGGCTCGGCCGCTTCCTCTCGCGCAGGTGCAGCTCACAAAGCTTGCGCTTGCCGACGATTCTTCGTGCTGGCGCGGCCATCCGCCGAAGGCATTCGTTCACTCGAGCCAGAGCTTCTCGAGCAGGTCGGTTCCTCGCCGTACAGGACTTTAATCGATCTGCGGCCCCCTGAACGTAACGCAGAGCTTCTGGGCAACCACCGCGTTCCTTCGCAAGCGCCAGCTCGGCAAAGGCGAGGCGGAAGGTAGATGTTTGCTCGCCGCTCTCCCGCATCAGCTTGTTCACCACTAATTGCCGAAAGCGAATGGCAGAGGCCGCGTTGCCCTCGGTTGCATGCAGTTCCGCAATTCTTTCCCATAGGTACACGTGCAGAGGCAACGAAGTATTGACCGAGACGTTGTAAGCGAGACCCATGTACCGCCAAGCTCGTTTGTACTCGCGCTGCTTCCCGAGACAGCCGGCGGCAAGAGCGCAAGCTTGAACAACCAACTGGGCACATTGGGCCCCCCTCGAGCGCTCCATCTCGCTAACAAGCCTCGTCAACGAACGTCTGGCCTCGTGATGCTTACCCATGCTTAGATGCACATCTGCCAATTCGATCTCCACCAGCTGCTGCATCGACGGGCTGAGGTCGCGCCGATCCGACATCAGCTCGCAAAGGAGGGCTTCCGCGCACTGATGACGCCCCACCTCAGACAACGCAATGGCAAGGCCGGCCTTTAAGCGCACCGTCGATTCGTGAACAGGACCGTTTATTTCCTCCGACTTGTGCAGGGCGACGGTGATAGCGGGGACGAGCGCGTCGTGCGCCAAGGGCTGCCTGCAGATTGGGCAAGCGCCGCAGAGACCACGGAAGACGAGATACTGCCCCAAACAATCGGCGTGCGCTGTTGCGCTGCACGTGCTACAGACCAATTGTGCTGCATCACCCCGACGCGTCTCGTGGCAGACAAAGCAGAGAGCCATTGCGCGAGAGATGCTTCCAGCGCGGGAGGAGCTCGGGCCTAGAGCGTTCGGCGCGCAATGCGGGTACGACACGCGCACGTCACGCGATGCGACCATGCGGGAAACCGGTTTTCAAAGATAGCTGCTTTCCGCGCTGGGTCTAAAAAAGAAGCATCTCTCAGCGCAGGACGCCGGCCTTGATCCATCCATGTTCCCGAGTTAAACTGTTGGTGGCGTAGACGTAACCCGGGCATGCCAAGCATTCGACGTCGTGCACCGAAATCGCGTCGCCCAGACGAACAGTCATGCATTGCTCGTCTTCGGCGGTGTAGTCGGCAGAGGCAACGTGAATCGGGAGGCCGGTCTCGAGCAGCGCCGCCTCCACGTCACCAGGCTTCGGCAGCTTCTTGTTCTGTATCTTTCGCAACTGGGGAGCAGTGCGATAGCCCTCTGGGCGGGTTGCCGACATGTGCTGGTTTACTGTCCAATTCCCAGGCGGCAACGCACCGTCGAGTCCCACGCGACCACCGCCTCGCAATGGTAGCATATGGACCGGCAGGCCGATGGCGTTGAGCAAGCGCTCTCCCAATTGTTGCAAGGAATGTCGTTTCAACAGCGTGTGGGTGGCCAATATCATAAGATGGACGGCTGGTGCGTCCATGGAATCATGCCTGGGTGGCGCGCACCACTCCACAAAGCAGACGTCGCTACAGCTCCGCCCAATCCTCTCCAGTTCGCTGGCCAAGCGCGAAGCAAGGCCGCCGACGTCTAACAAGCCGTTTCCCCCAACACTAAGCGCCAGGGGTTTCTTGCCGTCTCGGGGGTAGAGGTAATGACCTTTCGGGGTTTTGGCGCCAGCGGCAGCCACGACGAGTCGGACCATGGACGTCGGCGTTAATCTGTTGAAAGACATGTCCAGAACGAAGACCTCACCATTCGCAAGCACGCTTTCGAGTGGCGCGGCATCACAAATCCCGTTGCCGCCCAGCATGAGGAACCTCGGCGTCGAATGGCAGAAGACGTTCTGGGCGAGAATTGCCAGGCCGCGATCGCCAATCTCGTTCCCAGTGAAGTCCACGGTCTCAACGCCGAGCTGTCGGCCAACTTTACCCCCCAGCAAAGCGCGTTGAGATTGGAACCGAGCACTCCATTGCTCAACTTCGTCATCCCCGACGCCTGCGGCCGGTGAAAGAACGCAGAGCTTCTTTCCACGCGTCTTCTTCAACAATGTCAAAGCATCTCGCCAACGAACCTCGAGATCCACACCACACGCTGAAGCCATTGCAGAACGATTCGGGCGGAGACGCGGGGATGGAGCGAGCACGCGCGAATGCAACACGAAATGCGAGGTTCACTGCGGCGATTGCAATCCAAATGGCGAGTCGCGTTTTTCCAGCCCGCGCCAAACACATGTTAACCCACCAGTCGCTTGACCTCACGCAGGCAACTCACAAACGCCGGGTAGCTCTGCAAGTTTTCCGGCGGAGGCTCGTTGTGGACAATGCTCATGGCGGCAATCGAAGCTGCCAACGCCACCTTACCAGCGTCCGTCCTGTTCTTCTTCTTGTTGCCGATTCCAACGGCCCAGACGCCACGTGCTCGGCTGGCGAAAATGCAGAAGCATTCGCCGTCACCCCAGGCGGGAAACAATGCTTGCAAGGACGCGCCGATTTCGCCGAAGGAGCTCCAATGCGGGTCGTCGTATTCGGCGAACTCCTCCGGGCGCAGGAACATCGCCAAGATCTCGTCTGCGTTCCCGAACAAGCCGGAGCTCCTGTCACCGGAGCACCTGAGGCAAACAGCTTCTGCGATGATTCCTCGAAGCTGCTCCGGGACATCCTCAGGCATCGGCAGAAAGAAGGGCTCCGCCGTGGGCATATCCGGAGTTGCCGCTGGCGCATCGTCGCTACGCTGTCGGGTCTCTTGTGGCTCTTCCTCCCTTCGTGGGATCTCGAGCTCGACGCCGCAGAAGCAACACTCAACAAGTCCAGCGCCGTCCTTATCCAAAGGACGGTCGACCTCTACCGTATTGTCGCAGGACGGGCAAACGATCTGCACCGTCTCGGTCGCCATTGTGCACGGACCGGGCTGGCGGAGAACCGTAGCTGCCTCGAGCCACATCAGCAACGGCCGACGCTACATACACATTTGGTAGTAGCACGAGACCCAAATGCATAGCAGACGGATTGCACTTTCAGAGCAAGTCAGCGCAACGTTTGGTGCCACGTCTCAAGCACGAGCTGCGATGCGTCGACCAGTGCGATTTCTGGCACCGCCGATTGCAATAAAACACCGCCCGGCAGCCGTCGCAAGCCATCAGGTGCGGAACTCGACCGAAGAGACCTCGTACGCCACAGGAGCCGCAACGAAGATGATGGGTCGACTCTACAAGCGTCACGACGCCACCAGGCAGCGACAAGACGTCACGTAGGAGCTGGCGAGGCAGACAAGGGCGCGTCCCAACAAAGAGCAGCTGTCGCGTCTTCCGGATCCCTGTCGCTTCCTTGATCTCCCGCTGAACGTCCAAGAGCTCAACGGACCAGCCCCGCAGCTTCACAGAACAGAGCTCGCCACAAATCTTGACAACACTTATGTTCCATGTCGCACTTTCGGCTTCGTCCTCCATGGCGCGTCGCAGCAAGCACGCGCGAAAGAAGCGCTGTAATGTAGCTCGAGCTGCCAAAGCCGCGCAAGTGCCATACGTAACTCGCTCGCTGCGGCAACCACAGCACACGAAACGCCACTGTTTTTTTCACACCAGCACGGGGGCGAGGCGGGACAGCGCCAATGCGCGTGAATGCGTTGCGCGAAACGCAATACCCTAGCAACCGAAAATGCGAATCAAGTCTCCGTCGAGCACCGGTTGCCTGCAAATAGGGCAGCCGCGCTTCTCGATTTCCAGTGCACAGCGGGTACAAGAAACTGCATGCCCACAGCTACGAAGAAGACATCGGACAGGCAGATCGTAGCAGACGAGGCACTCGCTCGGCCAAGCAATCGGGCTCCTGTCCTCCGGCAAGACCGACACCACTTGCGCCTTCGTCCTTCGGTTTCTTCGCGGTGAGCGGCTCCTGGATCTGGATGCGGCTTGCGTTGCTGCAACCGCGAAGGATTGGTACTCCAACAGGTCCCCGGACGGTTCCGGTAGCCCTGCAACCCATGCGGTGTAGTTCGGGTCGTTCGCGAACACCTTTTTTATTAGCCAGATCTCAGAAATCTGATGGAAGCAGTGAAAAGTAGCGAAGTCACTTTGGGCACCTCGTCAAACCATTCGCCCTTGTGCCTGCCCACCGTGAAGATGCCACCGTGGCGCTGCCTCAAATAGAATTGGAAAAGCCGAAGCGAAGACTGCTGCAAAGAGGGCGCACGCAGCACCCACGCACAATAGGGGCGATCGGTTTCGGCCTGCGCGAAGGTCCTATTGACATGCTTGCCGCGCAGAAGCACGCGATTCTCCATGGCTCACTGGGGGCCTGTCGCAGGAGGGTACCCGCTGACCGAGCCACCAACTGCAGTCAGGCGCAAGTTCGGGTGCGAAAGCAGCAGTGCTCGCAAATTGCAAAGGCGCACGATCATTTTTTGCAAGCTAGCTCGAGGCAACCGGCGTTTCTAAAAGGTGCCTTCTCAAGTGCTGCAGGCGGTCCTTGCCCAAGAACTTGCCATTGCCCAGCTCCACCTTCCGAAACGGCACTTCATCAGCAAGTGCTCGCTGGAGCGCCTGCAGCGAACCAAACTCTGCCTTGAGCTTACGGGCCACGTTCTCCGAGACGCTCGGCACGCAACAGAGCATCCGGACGAGGGCTGTACCAGGTGAGGCTTCACGCTGCCGTTTCGAGGCGACCTTTGGCGGCGCCAACCCAGATGGCACATGAATGCGTGGCGTCTCCAACTTCCTAATCAGCACGCCGATGAGATCGAAGGTTTCGTTGACGTCCCAAGTGCGGTAGACCTGCGCTTTGCCACATGAATTGAGGCCAACGATTGCGGACAACATGTTCTCGTGCCACTTCAAGTCGCGCGAGTCGCAATTGGAACCGCGCAAATCGCCCTCGACGATGAACACGATGCGGTAGCCGGATGTCTCGAACAGCCTGCCCCGTTGCTCAACGTACCTCCCGTCGCAAATGGAAGTGACGAAATCTCGGGCCGACTTCCGTTCCGCCAGCCAGCCGCGACCATCGCCATAGGTACACATTACGTCACCGGCCGGAAGGGCTCGGACAACATGACCCTTCGCACCACGCTCCTCAAAGACTTGGATCAGCGACTTCTCCCGCATGTCGATGCAGACCTCCGCGTCGAACACGCGCATGGAAGGCGCCACGTCGTCACTTGCAACGGAGCTCGCCATGGAACAAGCTACAAGCGCATAGGGCACATGCTGCGGGCCAAGCACGACCGTACAACCTCTGCACCACAACTGTTGCTGCGCGGTACACCGACGAGCACGTTCCATTTTCACATTTCCACACAACGATCACGATTAGATAACGTGAGTTCGGCTCACGGCTTATGGCACAGCAGCGGGCCAGGAATCGGCAAGCGTCCGGGATTCACCGGTCCATCCCCGTCCATATCGGCACAAGCAAGTACCGGATAGTAGAGGTGGTCGCTGCACACCTTGGTGGCCAGTGGGGCCTCGAAGGAATCGCCCCCGATGCGGAGGCACAGTCGCTCGGACGACGCGCCGATCGAGATGACGTCGCCGTCGCGAAACTCCGTGGCGATGGCTCCTTGGTAGCCCTGGAGCTCGATGGAATTCCAACGCATTTTGACAAGACCTTGGTGGAACGAGCCGTTGTAAAAGTTCAAATGAACCAGCTGCATGGGGGGCGGGCCTCGCTCCGCTAGTCCCCAACGCGCCTCGCCGTCGCCGCACAGAAGTGTTGCGATTTCTCGCGGGTCGCAAGTGTCCGACATTCCGATCACAAACCCCCGGGGGATGCAATCTGCCTTGCCCAAGCGCATGCGAATGTCGACCGGCGACACTGGCGAACCGACGCTGATCCAGTGTCCATTACAATGCCGCCAGGGGCTGCCGACGAGCGCGACAGCAAGCACGACTCGAGCCGGGTGGATGGACACGAATGGGCGCGGAACATTCGGAAACAACCACTTCCAGGGCTTGTAGCGAGAGCCGATCAGGAACGTACAGGATGCGAACATCCACGGGCGAACGTAGATGGCCTTCGCGAACTTCCACAAGGCCCAATGACAATTGCAAGCTTTAAGGCCAAGCGGCTTGGATTCCACCGGGGTATCTACAACGAGCCCGCTCCAACTCTCAAGCCTGTAGCTAGCATCGTTGAATGCCACCGAGACTGCGCACAATGTTGACATCAGCCGCGGGTCGAGCACGTACGACAGCGCCACTTGCAGGGCAGCGCCTTCGAAGCAGCGTGGGCACGACATCGCGAGCGCGCTGTGGGGAGGGAGCTCGAGCAGACAACTGCCGCACAGAAACGGGTGAGGAACTCATCGGGGCGCACGTCGCGCATCCCCGGAGGCACTGTCGCAAACACTTGTTTTGTCAATCAAGCGCGCGGCAATATGAAGACTGCGGACGGCCCCGGCTCCGCGGCACTCACCGCCAGCCCTCTCGAGATCTGATCCTCGACCATCAAATCGACCTCCTCTTGCAACAGCGGCACCCTGATCAAGCGAGGCTTGTGCAGAAAGTGGTGGCACACTCCCAGGAACATGTTATCACCAACGGAGCAGCCGTACTCCGACTCCAGAATATACCGGTAGATGTTCAATTGCAAAGCGTAGAAGGACCCGTTGCATTCGGACAAATAGTCCAACGGCGGCCGCAGCGCTTGAAACCGGTCGTCAAACACGACGGACTTGCACCGCTTCCAATCGATCAGCGCCATCTGCTTGTCCTCGGCGTTCCAGAACAAAGCGTCCAACTGCCCAGCCACGCAGAGGCCGACGTGGAATACTCCGAAACCCTCAATAGATATGAGGGGGGGCATGTGTTCGGGGCCCAGATCTATTGACGGTTTCGGAATAAGCACACTTCTGTGCGGAAAGGCTCAAAGCCCATCTCCCGGAGAGCGTCGGCGAGCAGCAAAAACATTTGGAATTCTGGGCTGTGCGGCTGCTCGATGATGCGCCCGTTACACGAAGCTTCGCAGTGATAGTGAAAGAGCGTACCTCGAGCGCTGGCAGCTTTGCCACTTTGCCCCCACATTTTCGCAATATCTGCATCGTCCATTTCACTGCCATCCTCGTGCAGGAATTCGTCGCGTCGCTCTTCCCATCTCCTGCCTTTCTTCATGGCGGCCACAGCCTTTAACGGTTGGAAGGAGCTAGCGCTGTAGCTGCGCACCAGCCCAGTGACACTTCTGGGAGCACGGACCCCGTCTATTTCATACGTGTGCGTTGACTCGTAGAAGGTGATTCTGGTTTCTCGTGGCCATAACCGATTCTCCTGTGCCAGCTCCATGCATCTCTCCTCTTCGCCAGGCAACCTGAAGGCCTTCAAAAACTTGTTGTCTGGAAGGCGCCAATCGGCGATGCACGTGATTGGGACAATTGTGGCCATGTGCGCGGCAGTGCGGTGCGGGCTCGAGCCTGAGAAGCTGCGCAGGGGGGACTGCGGCGCACAAACGATACAACGAGCCCCTGCACTACTGGTGGCGGTGCCGTTTTGAACTCACCTTGACGGTGGTCGCGCGCCGCGCGGCCGCTCACTGCCTCATCACAGGCTCGAAGGGTGGACCTTCTAGAGCGACCACGTCGTGGCTCAGCATCACATCCAGAATTTGAAAGATCCGGTTGCAATTCTTAACGCGACCGCGCATGGATCGATTACGCTTGACGAAGTTGTTGTGTTTCACGAGCGCGGATTTCACTTTGGACAGCTTCGGCTTGTGGTATTGATCGAGAACGTGGGAGTAGACGCCGACCAGGATTTGCCGAGCGGAGGGCTTCGTGGTTGGTGCTTCGGCGAAATCCGCTTGCGGGTGCCAGAAGAGCGGCCCCTCCAACGTGTGGTAAGCCTTCGTTTTCAGCGTGCACAGGTGGGAGTACAACGCTTCCAAGTCGCCACAAAGGAAATCCAGCACGAGTCCGCGAGCAGTATACGGAAGTTTCGTGTACATGGCCAAGTCGGCATGTACGACATCAGTGGTGTCTTCCTTGGTCCTGCGCAACCAGCAATCCAGAACCCAACTTGTAGTCGTCAAATACTTCAATGTCCGCGCAAGGATCATCTTCCTTTGGTCCTCGCGGCCCCGCTTTAGCCTGGGTGTGTGCGAGGTGATCATGTTTAAGATCTTGGCGCTGACGGAATCGAAGGCAACAGCGGGCAGCTGGGTGCGAGCACAAGCAAACAAATCAGGATCGAGCTCGTACAGGTGCGCCAGGTGGAGTGCGAGCTGCGCGGCGTCCCATCCGGAGAGGCCACCGACCGCGATGCAGATCTGGCATGATAAGGCGTCGTCTCGGATGAGTGCGGGTCGCTTTTGCAGCTCCGTGCTCCACCGGCATTTGCGCCCGGCGTTGCCGGGACAAATCTTGCGGCAATACACGATTGGCATCTTGAGTCTGTTGAACAACTGCGGTGTGTGCAAATGCAGCATACGCACTTCACAAACAGCAAGCCAATTGATGACGCTGCCGCACGCTGCCGCACAGCTCGTTTGTGTGCACTGCGCACAAGCCATGGTGAAAGGCGTCGCCGAGGACCGCTCACGGCCTGTAGAGGACGATGTTCACTGCTCCTTGTGGGTGATGGAAAGAAACCTGCGGCAGCTTCTTCAGCACTGAGATGTGGAACAGGTACGTCTTCGGAGAATATGGTGCGGACGATTCCAGCGACCTGTGGTGTTCGCGCAGCCTCGCCCAGGTGCGAGCCGATTCCACTACGAGAGCACGCTGCAGCGAGGCAACGCCGAAGATCCTCCCGTCGCAGCCGAGGAAATACCTTCCCGGTTTGTAGTTCACCTTCCGCGCATCCATGGTCTTCTTGCCCTGGAGCACAAGGGCCAAGCTTTCCGGCTTGAAGATCATGATTCTGTCGCCAGCTCGTGGGGCGAAGTCGTTCGCCATCGCTGCGCACCGCTACGTCGCTATGAGCAAAACAGCGTCGGTGCGAACAAGCCACCTCCGCACATAACAATACTAAAGCCCTGGGGGGGGGCACACGAGCTAGGGCATGAACCCAACTGACGCATAGAACGCAAACTCATTTCTCGGGTGCAGGCATCGCGCCGCTCGTGTTGCCATCGCTTCTCCGCGCGGTTCACTTCTCGAAGTGCAAGTTCTGGAGCCCGCGGAGACCTCCGATCCAAGTTGCCAAATCACTGTCTTCTGCTGGCTCCGACTCGATAACGACCTTCATTGCCAAATTGTTAAAGACCTCCTTGATGATATTCTCAATTTTCTTGTCTTCTGCCGTCACGTCCAAGCCTTTCATGATGCGATAGTATTTGCGTTTGCCGTCAGCATTCGCCTCCTCTTCGTCGACGTAGGCGCCCCTCACACCGGCTTCGTCCAACCTGGCAAATGGGCGTTGCGAAGCAACTAGTGCCACGACACGCGCAGCGATCGTGATCGAGCTGCTGGTGTCCCTGCTGTGCGGCGTGCAAACAACTAAGGCACAGACGCATTGCGAAAATTCCAAGTATTGCCTGACCAAAGCACAGAGGCACAGGTCTCTGATTCCGGCTGAATGTGCATCATAACGATTTTCTTCCCTACGACTGGCGAACACTCGTGCCACTTCAAAGGCGGCGCATCATCGGCATCGTGGAGCGTGTAGTGCTGGTACGCGAACTCGTCCACTACATCTCCGTCGATCTCTTCTCCACGCTGGTAGATGTGCACCTGAAATGCCGCAACGCAACGCACACGCACAACTAAGACGGAGAAAACGGGGCACGAGCCGCACCTCGATTCCTTCTTTCTGCACGGCCTTCATCTTCCAGACAAAGAAGTCGTCGAGAAGCATCAGGAAATTGTTCACTGCTCCGTCGACCCCTGCCACGTAGAAGCCCGCACGCCATTGTATGAAGCCAGCTCCTTCCGGGTCGTGCCTGTCCGATAAGACGTATTTAACCCCTCCCTGATTGAGGAGTTCGTCCATGCTGTTTGGGTAGCCCTGTTTGTTGCCAGACTCCTCTCGGAGGAAATCGGCGAAGGCGTTGCCCATTTGGAACAAGACACTCTGCTGCGCATTGTGGTCAAGCTGGATCTGCCAAAGCGATGCCGAGGGAGATTCCTCGAAGTTCGACCAGACGTCGCCCGCCCTGTCCGTGACCTTGTAAATGCACACGTTGATCGGAGCAGTGGCGGGGCGTTTCTGTGGACGATTTAGCTTCGGCGCGGACTCCATCATGACCTGAGCGACACGCCAGAGCTTCAGAACGGAACACGCAAAAACAGAAAAGCCATAGGCGGGACCAAAGAACTCGCAGCAGGAGCTTTCTTCGCTTTCTTCGGTGTGGATCCATCCTCGATCTCCTTGCCACGTTTCTCGCCGACTTTGGCGTTTGCATATGGGTTCTTCAAAGCAAAAGGCATGGCTTAGATGGAGCTCGCGCAATACGGGGGGGGACTTGTCGAAGCTTGGCTTGGGGGCTGCGACAAAAAAGCATCCGAGAAACAACAGCGAACCAGAAGCACGACATGGACATCGCACACGTGCACGAGGACACCCGGGTTCATTTTCATGGTAACGCTTGCCGCGCCGACGCAATTCAGTTACTTACTCACGCTTGCCGCGCCAGAAGGTGACGTGTTCGTATTTGGTGATGACGAGCCTCAGCAATCGGTCCAGAATCGCCCTGGCGGTGTGGAAACGCATCTTGTCACTCAAAGCCCACGGCCCGTTGGCGCATTGGATTATCGCAACCCCCTGCTTCTCGCTCACTTCGGCCGACAAAATGAAGCCGATCGTATCGTCCTGGTAGTTGCGCAAGTAATGGATTGCGGATCGCAGTCGGCACCTTTCGACGTGGCGATTCATGTTCACATGGAAGCACATACGCCGCGCCAAGTTGATCACAACGAAACCTGGACACTAGCCTTTCAGTTGGCACAAAGATGGTCGCTCCGATCCCAAATTACAGAACATTAGCGTTCGTAAAGCTGGGCTGATGATGATGTCAGCGGTGGAGGGGAAGACGGATTGATCATCCGGTCGCCACAGGAAACGTACCCAGTGGGGCGTCCCAAGCGAAGTATCGAGAGAGAAAGCGGATCTCCGGGAAGCCGAACTTAACCAAATCGCCGTCCCAATCTACCCAGCACCGCGACAGAGCTCGAGCGTGGATAAGGCAAGCCCATGTGTCGTCCTCCAGAGGTAGCGCTCTCCGGTCCAAGTGCCACACGTCTGCAATCTTCTCGTACATGATGCAAATTGTCCTGGCGCGCTCCGTCTCCCAATCGTCCGTGCCACCGGTGCCAGCTTCCTTGACTGAATCGCTGTCACGAGTGCTGTCGCCATCCGAAACGACCGCTCCGACAGCATTGTATTCAGAATCCTCGTAATCGTTGTTGACCACCACAGTTTCCACATCAGGCTCGTGCCAAAAGTTCACCGGCAGGAGCCGGTCCGAAAAAATCATCCCGCAGTCGACGCACAACATGTCCGCGTCTGATTTGACGATGAACTTCTCGCACCAATGACATTGCGCGAGCTCGCCCACTTGCACTGGGCAAATCATTTCGACGAACCGCGCAGCTGGGGTCTCGAGCAGAAATTCCACATAGCGACTGCCAGACAACCAACCTACTGCAACATAGCACACTCACATACAGGCGCTCTTTTCATCATGTGTGGGGCTGGGGCTCTCGACACGCCATTGCTGCGGCCAACGCCTCATCAATCCTCACACAGATCCGCGCTTGACGCCGACCATTCGCAGCATGCCGGGAGGACCCGTCCTCGCTTTCCTCGGGAGGAGTGATCCCATACAGCGCGCGGAAGTCTTCGGGAATCAATGCACAGTGCGTGCGGAATCGCGTGGAATCGACGCCACACCTCGTCTTCCGGGCCAGGTCTGACTTAAGCTCCTCGTGCCGCACGTAGAAATCCAAGACGCTCGTGAGGTTCCACGCCCGCACCTCCAAGAGTGGTGGTAGCGGGTCGAACTCTGGCAAGATGGGGTCGCGAGCTGGCGAGCGGCGAGGAACCGATGGTGGTGGCATCTCGATTCAACGAGGCGCTGCAAACGCTGTGGGATCTCGAGCCAAATATGCCGCGCGAAGGGTGCACAAAGCAAACGCCCCGAGCACACGAGCACCACTCTGCACAGGCGCACGCAGTGACTCAACATTTTACTTGGAGTTCGCCCCCGGTGTCAGTCGCGTGTCGCACGGTTGCGTCAATACACGCCGCGGAGCCAGTCAATCTCAATAGGCTGCCGTGGTGGCGCCGCCGTGATCGACTCCGTCAACAATTTTGGAACACCGCACGTCTTCTGCCACTCACCAGACGCCGCCAGAGTCGGTATCTTGCTCGCGTCGAGGATCCCGGCCAGGGACTCAAAATTCGCGTGGCAACTCACGAGATCCCAAACGAATTGCACGCGGCGTTTACAAGCCAATGCTCGATCATAATGTCGGCGGCACGTGGCTGCACACACCTCGCCGTTTTGCTGAGCGACGCGCGCCGAGAACCTCGAGGCCACGCCCGATTTGAGATGCCCGTCTGGATTTTCCAGCAGCTGTTGGTCGAGCAAGTGCGAAAGTAAATCGTAGGCCCTTGCCAGCGGCGTGCAAGTGTAGCCGGCCAGGTCTTCACAACCATCCTCGTCCGAATCGCAATCCAGTTCCGGCCAACCATCTTCAGGGAGCGCGACCGCCCAAATGAGATGGTATGTTTTCGGCACGCCACTGTGGAGCAAAACGGGCGAACCACTCTGCGCGGTCATGTCTGCCGTGACCACATTGCACTTCTCGCAGCTCTCAAGTTTGGGTAGTCGTGCCGAGCGCATCTCACCACGATCCGCCACCACGAGCTGAGCAAGACCGTCCACGACTTTAGCTTCATCACACCTCTCATACCGAATCCGAGCACTTCGGTCAGCGAAGTGCACGGTCGATTCCTTAGCTCCAGGTCGACCCACCGAGGTGATCTGCAAGAGCAGTTCGTGGTCCTCAATGTAGACATAACTTCCTTCGAGCAGCTGCGGAGACACGAGGGTGCGGTCGAACCCAGGCACCACAACTGCGAAACCGCGACGGGCGTATTTGTGCAAGCGAGTAGCGTAAGAAGAGCTGTTGAACCTGCTGTCCAAGATGTTCGCCCCGTACTCGTAAGCCCGCCGGGCCCTGGGTGTCATGTAGACTCGACGTGTGCGGGGGTCGAACGCGACAGCGCAACAGTCAACATCAAATTCTAAGAGGAGATGCTCCACGCTCTCGACGGTGCGAAGTACCACCTGCCACGCGAGCTGCGCACAACGGTTAAACTAAAAGACCTACTGGAGCCAAGCGAGCCGCGAATGGCACCTGAATCGGAGGACAGGCCTTTTCAGAGATGAAGAAAGTGACACTACAGCACGTCCTCGTCACCAGCATGTTCTTGAGGGAGCCATTCCGCGAGAGCGTCAGCCCCACTGCTCGGCACGCATCGTACACGGCTCGCACCTTGGACATCCCCTCCGACGGATCGCACTTGAGGAATATGTCAACATCCGAGCAAGGGCTGCGGCCGCCAGAAAGCGCATGCACAACACAGCCGCCAGCAAGCAACAGCCCATCCACGCCAGCAAGTTTGGTGACCAAACCTTTCGTCAAAGCATCCAATCGTTCCTTCAACACCGCCACGCTGTCGCAATCGAAACGAGCACGGTTGTCGTCACGCAGCAGCAGTGCAGGTCCCAATTCGGTAGCAGGCCTCGAGGGGAATTGCATTTGGAAAGGGTCCAGGAACTCCACGTCTTTTGTCCTTTCTAGGAAGCGTACCTCCCGGTCCTCTCTGCGAAGCAGGAAAAAGCCGCCAATCTCGCCGTTGATGCACTCGGAAAGCCAAGGGCCAGCACACCAGAAAGCACACTCGGCCAACAAATCTTGCTTCCTCGCATTGATTTCTTTTTGCGGTGGCCGCGAATAATTGCCATGGCCGCCGAATCCGTCGGGACGATCAAAGCAACGTTTCTGAGACCCAGGGTTTCATGAAGCACCTGGCGGCCATTGTCACGGACACACTGGAGCACCGTTTCAAAAATCGACGGGTCACGGTCGATAAACATGTAGCCCTTGTCATCGGTCTCCCGCGAGAAGCCTGCATTCAGACGAGCCCGCAGGTACCCGAACGCATTCGCAGTCTGCAAGCTGAGCTCGAAACGACGACCACCCACGTTTAACTTAATGGGCTCGTCTTTGTCGCCCTCAGCACGGAGACGTTTCGAGGCCATGGCGTGTGGACTCGGGAGAGGGCTCGAGCACTGGATATGGCGACTTCTGGACGTGAAATCGCCAATCCGCGGAGCCGTGTGGGAAAACCCGATGCAACTAATGCACGCACATGTTTTCCAACGACACGAAGCAAGCAACAAACCAACTGTCAACCCAACAGCACAGCGCCCTCATAGCGAGGACAGGTGCGCAGTCTTTCGGCGTTTTCCGGCGCGCTTAGCAGCATCCATCGCCTCTCTGAGCTGGCCAACTTCGAGGTGCTCCACCTCACCGTCAGCATAGCGAATGAAGTACAACTTGTCACCAGACGGCGATCGGTGAACCTGCTCCACCACGCCGAAGAAGCGAACACCGCCAATCACCATCATGACCCGGGCCCCGAAGTACGGGTCTTTCCTCATCTCTTCAGTTGGCAGCACGAAGACCATCTCATCGTTGTCTGCCCCGCCGTCGTCCTTCTTGGGCCCTTCATTTGCGGCCCGTTGGCGCAGCAGCTCGTACGCCTCCGTAATTTGTCTGAAGCGCTCTGCGCAGCCGCCTTTGTCCGGGTGTGCACTGCGGGCTGCCTTGAGGTATGCCGCCTTGACGTCCGCAAGCAACAAAGGGCCGTCGTCCAGGCCCAAGAGCAGGAGAGCGGCAAGCTGCTGCAAAGCCATGGTCTGTTGTGCGTAGCGGGAGGATGCGAACCCGAGATAACGCTGCGGCAGTCGGACCGCAACAGGAGCAATCAACCAACCCAACATGGACATTCACACATATTCACGTCATGTGCAAAACACCGACATGTCACATCAAAAACACTGCCAATAGCGCCACACACATTTTGGAATCATTTGTGAAACTAAGGCTGTCGATGCAACATTGAGCGCCGGCGCTCAGAGCGCACCAGGAGCAGCGCTTCGAATGGTTGGCGAGAGCGGGGAAGGAACAAGCGGCCCGCCGGCGGAGTGGCCCTCCTCGGTCGGGACACCCGGCGGCGTCTCACGCGCCGGCGCGGGAAGCTCGACGCCAAGCAGCGGCTGTGTTGGAACTGGCGGGCCACCCGGCTCGTTGCCCCCATTGCTGGCAGGAGCGCCGGTGTCCGGCGAACCCTTGCGGAGCGCACCGCAGCGAGCTGCATCCTCTGCGCCCGAGGTTGAGGAAGAGTCATCGTCAGCAGCTTCGCCGGGTGAGCGTCGGTTCCGCTTGGCTTCGGATTTGGACCTCTCAACGCTCGCGCCGCGCTTCCAATCAGAACGTGCGCTGCCTCCCTCGCCCGAGCGCTCCTCTGGATCCATGTGGCAAGAAACCGTGTTCACGACAGCTTCGAGAGCGCTTTTCTTGGAACGGCGAAGTTCCGAGTTCGTTTGCTTCTCTCGCTCCACCTCTTCTTGCAGCAGTGCATTCTGCCGGGTCAACTTCCTCTCAGTAGCCGCCAGATCGTCGATCTTGTCGTCGGCAGTCTGCTGGGCCTGCTTGGAGGCGAGGAGCTCAGCTGACAGCTCGTCCAATTCACGAACCATGCGGCGGTTGGAGCCTTGAAGACGGCGATTCGAGGATTCCAGCTCTTTCTTGTCGCCGCGAAGCTGTCGGTTCTCGTTTGTGAGCTCGCGATTGTCTTTGTTGAGGTTCGAGACGTGGGCGCTGGTGGAGAACCGCCCGCGACTTCGGGATGGCGCGCGGCGAACGTCACGGCGACGATCCGACATGTTTGGCCGGGTGCGGGAGGCAATGAGGGCCGACGAACGGAATTTCAAACCAGTCGAGCTCGAGCCAATGGCTTCCGACAAAAATCACAAGTCGCAATGCGAATTACCACACGACGACACACAGGCACAACAAAAACAACATGAACAATTAACATGCAATTTCGAATGTTGCGACACAACTCATTTTCTTATTGTTTGCCTGCATCGCTCGTCGCTAGGCTCCCCTCACTTGCATCGCGACCACACAAACCTCATCAGTCCACACATGATCGTTTATTGACAGCGGTCGGTTGCTGCCGTCCACCACCACCTTACGAAACGACACCGCGCCGCTTTGCTCTTCTTCTGCTGCAGCAGGGCCTGCCGCGAGGGCCGTGCGGAGTAACCTCGAGGTCGAGAACTCATCGTTTGCATTAATGGTCGCCACAACGTCGCCGGCCATGTTGCGAATTCGCACCTCGCCGAGAACTTCACCATAACCTCGACGAGCCATTGGCGCTGGTGGTGGCCGTGAACTTGTTCGAGCTCTCGGCGGTGGCGATTCGAAGCGCTCACCCCGCGCCTCAGCACCTGCATCCAGCTCGTCACAAGGAGACGGTGGCGGCATCGACATGGAGCACTGGCTGCGAGTGGGGACACACATGCCTCTCGAGCCAATGAGCTACACGACACGCATCTAAACATGGACGCTTGGCATACCAGACTCGTCAGACAGGAACACACATGCGTATATGCACCACATGGTCATGCTCTAGGAAAGCGTGGTCGTTTTTTTTGAGCGCCAAAGACGCGGATGAAACGAATCAGGTGAAACATGGCTGGGGGGGCAAGCAAGAAGCCGAATCTCTCAATCACGGCGACAACTGGGGCAGAGATCCTTCAGGTGTATGTGCTGTGCGTGTACGGTGCCCCGATGCTTCATTTTTCCACGCTCATCGACCGTCAGGTTGTAGAGGCAACCGTCCCTCGAGCCAAAGAAGCGCTTGATGAAGCCCCCCCGGCGATCGCGGATGCATACGGCGTCGCCAGGACTGAGCATGTCACTGCGGCGCATGCGGGTCGGTGCTGGACAACGGCAACGCTCTCGCCGTCGTGAACGGGACCTCTTGCGACGAAGCATGTCGATTTCGTGCTGCATGACGGTCTGCGTCTCCCGGAGTGCCTTGATGTCGCCCGACTGCCGCTGCATCTCCTGTTGGAGCTCGGTCTGCGCCGCCCGGAACATCCGGACATCGTCTTTAACCACTTCGTGCTTCTTGGCCAAGATGACATTCGATGAAGACACCCTCCCGAGATCCACGTGCACACGCGCGAGCTCCTGGTGGAAGGACGCCTCCATCTCCTTCAGCGACGTCGCTGATGCAGCCTTGGCCTGCTCCAACGTGCCGGCCGCTTCACAGACCACCGCAGCCTTCACCTTTGTGTCGAGGAGCTCCAGGTCCTGAGCCTCCTTGACTTTGGCATACTCGTTTTCGTGGACTCTGTCGGTGGAGATTTTGCAATCCGCACCCTCAACGTAATCCCACTGCAGCCGCTCGCCAGGGCCGTCGAGGAACGAATCGTGCCTGGCAATTACTTTCCACCAGGGCTCTCCAGATACAGACGGACTCTTCACTTCAAGTAGCCACCAAGCCCTGTTTAAGTCCCAAGCTGAGGCAGGCAAGTTCCCATAGTACAAGTGGACCACGGTCTTCCCATTGTCGTCCGACCACTGCGGGGTGTTCTCGCGCAGCATGGGCTGTAACCAGCGACCATCGTGGCTGCCGCCGCAGATCCTCACGGCGTAGTACTGCCAATGCGTCTCCATGTAGCGACGCAAATGCACCGTCATCGCGGCGCAGGCGATGCAAAAGCTTGAGTCGGACCGGCTTGAAGCTTCAACACTGCAAAGGCAAGCTGCCACGTTCCAATGCACACATGCGCTTACAATGGCACGCGCGACAGTCGATGAAGTTCCCCGCATGTAGATCGATGCGTCGCATTTTCCTACGCAGATTGCTTGGCCTTTCCATTTTAACTCTGACCCAGTCCAGGGTTTTCCTGACATGACCGAAGCTCAGTTTCTGGAAATTTGCATGGGAACTTGAGCCACAGCTTGAACCCAAATTGCTACGGAAGCGGTATGTGTGTCGTTTGTGTGTGTGCGTGCCAAAAAACGCAATGACAAGACACCGCGGCAACAGAGACGCATTCTCGCATATAGGCAAGCTACTCTTTCGTATCGACAAGACAATGCAGTTTCCAGTGATCACAGGGTAAGCCCGGCAAAAACTGTCCCTGACAGGCAAAGCAAACCGAGCCTCTGAATGCTCGGTGATGATCAAGTCGCCACGCTGCACGACTGTTCGTCGGCGAGGAGAGCCTCGGCGAGTCAGTTCCTTTTTGACCAAGACCAATGCTGGACTCACAAAGAACACAAAACACGCGAGTGCTGCAAAAGGCAGCACGCGCTGTCAGAGAAAGAGCCGTGCATATCTGAAACATGAAGCTCCTGTTGCGCTAACGGCTTGTCCGAGCAGAAGATGACGCAGCCAAGAGGCAACCAAGATAAGGAGTGTAGTTCTCAAGCGATCGGGTTGACAATTGGGGGAGAGCCGATTGCGGATCCTCGCGCTCCTCCCTTGACCAAATCGTGGGATGATGTTGGTGACCGCCAGCGCAACGGAATGACTTGAGCCCTTTGAGGAAAGTCACCGAATCACACTCGAAGTCCCATCCCTTGTAGACTGGCAATCCGGCATCGGACACTCTGCCGACCATGCAGCCGTTCACTGGCACGCGCCTCATTCTTTTACCGACCGCCCATGGGAAATCACTGTCGGGATCGTAGTCTTTCACGAGATCAACAGAACTCCGCAGGGATTGCTCGTGCGAGCTCACGCATGTGCATGTCAACGCCTTGCGCCTTCCCCGCAAGATGCGATGAATGCTCCTGGCGAAACGCAAGCGGACCAGAGCAGTTGCGTGATTGTCCCAATTGAAGATGCCCCTTCCAATGTTCAATCGCTGTGGAATGGCGAACATGTGGCAAGGCGGCGAGGTGTGGATGTGCAAACTCCTTGTGCGGGGAGCAGGCTTGAGAACACGGAGGAATGCCAATAATGCGGCGCGATGACTTTCCCAGTCCAGATTCAAGAACCACACCTTAGGCTTCGAGCCGGCTTTCAGTTTAGGTGCTTCACTCGGAGGAGTTTCCTGGTCCAATGGTCTCCCCACTGCGGCCTTGCGGCCTCGGCGGGCTTTCTTGCGCCCTGGGCGTGGCGGAGGCCAGCAGACGCGTAGAGCTGCGCCGCCCATCTGGGCCACCGCCTTGGCAAAAGACGACCCAGTGCTGCACCAGATCTCCACCAGAGTGATCAACGCGAACGCGACCGTGACCGTGGCATTTGCCTGGCAACCTCTGGCCCCAACTCGCCTGTCTGCAAGGTTTGCTTCCACCGCACTTGTAGGAACTACGATAAAATATTGGTCTCCACCACCGCTGGGATGTTATGCTTCTGACTTGAGTATCCTGTCATGTCCCCTGCATATTCGTAGCTTAGCCCGACCGCGTGCTGGGCGCTTCGCAAGCCATGTCGGTGCTTACTTGCCTCCTGCGCCAAGGCGAGCGGAGCAGCCGGAGAGCAACTTCGCTTAACCATCGCCACAAGAAAGTGAAGTGGGTAGTCTAGCTTGGGCAGAAGCACTGAGTTCCGGGCGCTGTATGGAGCATCCACGACTCAAGCCTTCACCAAGGCATGTTGCGATTATTGACCAAATAAATTCGTAATAATTTCATACGATTTTGGCGTTACACCGCATCTGCACGTTTGGCAATTTGTGTTGTTCCTAACTGGAGCTCGCGCCGGAATAATTTCGAACGATTTTGGCGCCACAATACCCTCTCCCCGCCCTCTCCCCGCCCTCTCCCCAAGGCTACGTCGTTCGCCTGCTGTCTCACAGGGGCTGGCTTGTGGGATGCACCCGCT
>MPMC02267710.1_pt1 | contig 23706 bp, 24 predicted proteins | sample 1617281 | NCBI WGS metagenome assembly MPMC02 (sample SAMN05944809, study PRJNA350692) | marine metagenome | biome: marine; feature: ODZ; material: water; isolation source: 100 m water sample filtered on 30 um supor filter | place: Pacific Ocean | collected 2012-04-09 | depth 100m m | reverse complement strand
TTATTTTATTTTATTTTATTTTTACTTTTTTAATTTATTTTTAAATTTATATGTGTCATTGAAATTTGTTGTCGATTTCAATAACGCGTCGAATGCTTTCATTTGGTCTTTGAATTCATCTGCCGTCATAGCCTTAGGTTGAACTATCTTAAAGCGGTATGTTTCCTTTTTGTTTGTTGGTATTATTTCGTAGCTCGTTTTCTCGTATTTGTTAATAACTAAGTATTTGCTTATGGGCACATAAAGGTCATGGTTTTGAGAATTATCCTTTGTGTCAATGCGAATCATATAGAATTCTGTATCATTTAATTCAAGAGAAAGTTTGGGGTCTTTCTTGAATTTTTCGACCTTTACAACACCAGCACCCTTTTTACCGTTTACATTAAAAAGAACTTTTTCAAATTCCAAGAGTACTTCAAAGAGGTCATCGCTCGGGCTTTGAGCTTTTTTGGTTTGTAGCTCTTTTATGCGGTCTTTCATTGTGTTTATTTCTTGTTCCTTGGACTTAATAGTTTCAATATTTTGAGAAATCTTCTGATTAGACTGCAAAATAAGTGCATCACTTTCTTGAAGCTTTGCCTTTATGCTCGAAAGCTCTTTTTCGTAATTCTTTTGAGCATTGGCTGCATTTTGTTCTCGAATTGTTTGCTCGTTTTCAAGCTCTTGAATATGGTCGTTCAATTCCTTGGATGCTTTTTGTGCATCCTTTGAAGACTCGTTCAAGTTTCGGATTTGAGCACGCAGCGTCGCAATAAGACCTTCTTTGTCACGTCTGTCTTGTGTAAGCTCTTTGACCTTTTGGTTGAGTGCCTCTTTAGCTTGAAGCTCTTGAATATACTTATTTTCGAGCTCTTGGCGTTCTTTGTTATATGCCTTTTCAAGATTGTTGTACTCGTTACTCTTATTTAATATTTCAGTTTTTGCATTATCAATCTCGTTGGTAAGCTTGATTACACTGGCTTCGAGGTCGTTCTTCTTTGCTTGCAGTAATTCATTACGCTTTTCAAGGTCTCCAATACGTTGTGTTGTTCTTTGTGCCTTTTGTACATCACTGTCATGCTTATTTGCAAGGTCAAAAATAGTTTTCTGCATCGTGTTTAGTGCTGCATCTTGCTTTGCTATGCGTTCTTGGAGCTTAGATATTTGTGCTACATAACCCGATATTGCTTGCTCCTTTGACTGGAGCTCTGAAGCAATGTTGTCTGAAGTTGCTTTGCCTTGCTGACGAAGCTGCTTGTTTTGAATTTCCAGGCTATTTAGCTTGTTCTTTTCTTCTGTAAGCTGAGCTTTTACAGCTGTTAATTCAGATTGGATTGCTGCTTTGCTGTTTGTTTCTTCTCTTAGTATACTTTGAAGTTGGCTTAGTTCATTGCTTATGACTTCTTTTTCTTTTTTGAGCTGCAAAATAGCTTCTTTATGGTCTTGTTTAATACCCTTTATGACTTCAGAGTATTCCTGTTCTGCTTTTGCCATTGCTTGTGCAACATTGTTTTCATATTCTGATTTCAATGTTGCAACACGCTGCTCATGTGCTGCTGTGCTTTCTTTGAGAGAAACTATGATAGTTTTTTGCTCTTGTACCTGCTTTTTGAGTTCGGCTATGGAAGCATTGTACGTGCTTTTTATAGTGCTGTTTGCATTCTTTTTATCTTCCTGACAGCTTTTAATTTGGCTTGTTAATCCTTTGATAATTGACTTAGAATTTTCAATTTCAGCTTTCAATGAAGATAATACTTCTTCGCTTGGTGTCGTCTTAGGAGAAGGTACAGTGTTCATATGTCTGAAAAACCGGTTCATTATCCACTGACGAGAAGCATTACTGTTGTCATCAACGCCTTTCATGTCGTACTTTGAAGGGTTATTACGGTACTTCCAAGAGTTCTTGGCATTAGGCTTGAGGGTCTTAGCCTTGGTGTTAATATCACGCACCATGGAACTTGGTGAATTGTTGTAGTATTTAAGAAAGAGGCTCTTGGCTTCTTCTTTACCTACACGCTTTTTAGTTGTTGGCATTCTTTATATAAAGAATGCAGAAAAAAATTAATAATAAGCTGTATTTACACTTCCAAGCATCGAGTACTCGTCTTTGGCAAGACGGTAATGCACGTGACGCTTTATGTACTTGCCACTCGGTACAATATATCCAGTACTTTTTTGCACCTTTAATACCGCATTTCCCTGTGCGTTACTCATTGCAACACCAGCATTGGAAAAGTCGTCATAAGCTTCAAAGACTGGTGTTGTTTCGTTCTTTGTGTCCTTCGATGCCCAGTAAATAACCTTGGCATTGGGTACTTTGACGTTGACTGTTATTTCCTGTGTAGCTTGTGTTGGTGTTTGTTGTTGAAGGATACTATGAGGGAAAACCGAACGTCCCAAGAAAGGAAGCCAGTTGTCACGTTTCAAAGCTATCAAAAGACCTGCAATGCCTGCAACAATGTATACATAGTCCTTAAAGTAAAAGTTTGTATTTAAAAGGTTATTTATGAGCTGGGTTATTATGTCAATGATGCTGATGTCTGTTAAAGAAAAAAACATCATTTCAATTGACATAAAGACCACGATAGCCAACAAGTATATGTGTAGCTCGTATTCGAACATGCTTTATATAATAAATAAATTTAATTTTCTTTTTCACTTTCGCTTTCACTGTCTACAGATTCGCCGAGGTAAATAAGAGCATTCTTTGAAGCAAGCTGCTGTGCGTGCGTCTTTTTGTTTGATACTCCTGAACCAATAATGGACTGACCATCGTATCCATAAACACCTTCTTTGAAACGCTTACCAGACGCTCCATTGATGTCGGTTATGGACGTATAAATAGGCACCTGACCGTCGAAGTTTGTTTGGTAATAGCGCATAAGTTGGTGCTTGTAGTTACCGTCGTGGCTAATGATTTTTGTAAAATCAAGATGATGTTCGAAAGCGTTGATAACAAACTTTTGGCACGCATTGAAGCCTGCTGAACCATTTTGTTTATAGATGTCTTCTACGCTTTCAATAGGTGATTCTATGGTGCTGAAAAGAGCGCCTATGAATGATTCAAAACAGTCTTCCATAACTGTTTGTGCAGAGCGTCCGTATTTTTTTTCGATTTCATCTGAAATCATTATGTATTCACTGAAGTTCATCTTTCTTGCTATTTTGCACAGCGTTTTGCCGCATACCAGCTTACCTTTGGTTGTAGTCATCCAGCCTTCCCGCATTGTCGGGTACCGTGTTGTCAAGTAAAACGTGATGACTGCACCAAGCATTGAGTCGCCTATGAACTCCAAGCGCTCGTTTGACTTCTCTCGAAAAGGTACTACGTCCTTGGAGTAATTTGGGTCTTGATTTTGAGATAAGTGCTCTGTGTCTTCCAGGGAATATGAATAATGCACAAATGCTTGTTTAAAGAGGTCATAGTTTTCTATATGATTATTTATGCCGTAATCTTGCAGTATACTTTTAATTTCTTGGTTTGTTATGACCTTGTTGTTTGGGTTTAGTCCATGAATGGTTTTCTTTTCCATTTTTTTTGTATTTTTAAATAAGAAAATCATTTTTATTTAAAAAATATCTTTAAATAAAAGCATATGGCTGGTTTAATTTTTGATTCCTATTTAATAGAGCTAATCAAGGCAAGGGGTTACAAAGACTCAAGCATTAGACAATACAGTGTAAGTGTCAAGCGCATAGCAAACGTGTTTACTCATGACGACAAAATGCCCAAGTTTGTGAGCCGTGACTTTATGCATATGAACTTCGTTGTAGAAAGCGAAGATGTATTACGTCGTGAAATACCCAATGTGAATTCGCTTGCTGCATGTACCTATGCGGTGTATATCGTGCTTGATTGTTATGACTTACGCGAAGAAGCTAAATATTACAAAGAGCTGTCTAAGAAATGTTTGAAAGAAAACAGTGAAAACACCATTTACCGAGACCCCAATGAAAAAGAAAAAGAAAATTTTATGACTATGGAAGACGTTACTGTTTGTTTTGAAAAGTTAGAAAAGGAGGTAAATGAATTAATAGATGGTTGCAAGGACTTCAAATTACTGAAAAGCAAATATACCTTTGTCAATTTGTATCAGCGTTACTTAGTATGTGCTCTTTATGCGCATTACCCTCCATTACGAGGACAAGACTATTACAGCACAAAGTTCGTACGCAACGACGAAGACTCTGAACGGTTATGCGATGAAAATGTGTATGACGTACGTAATAGTACACTTTATGTACGTCACCATAAAACGGAAGGTGTGCTTGGGACCAAGGTACTCGTAATGCCTCCTTTGATTGAAAAAATATGTACTGTTTGGAGCACCATAAATGAAGGTCCGAATTTGATTGTCAACACCAAGAACGGAAAGCTTCTTACGCAGCAGGCATTTACGGGACTATTGAACCGTATCTTTGCACCACACAAAGTAAGCAGTAGTATGCTACGTAAAATATACATTTCTTCTTTTTTAAATAATAAACCAACCGTCGAAGAGCGAAAAGCTCTTGCAAAGATTATGGGTCATCAAATAGCTTTGCAAGAGTTCGTTTACAGTAGGTTCCGTGACCTATGAGTACGTATTTTTTGCTGTTTTTTTGTGTTTGCCCAAGGTAAATGAAAAAGATTTTGATAGCTAATTATGACAACAAATGGAAATGTGATATATTACGAGAAATGTACTATATGATAAACTGTTTTGTAAATGTTCACGGATTTTTGCTCGTAGATATGTCTCACTTTGAAATAAACTCAAAAATGGAAGACGCATACAAATCTGTTGGTATTATGGACTATGAAGTAGAGTCTATGCTAGTCATAGAAAATCACGACGATATATTGGTGCATCATATCTTTTCTGATATCTATAACAGTAATAAAAAGCTATATGTTTTCGCAGACGACATTCACAAAAACGAAAATATGAAAAACGTTAATTATTACGATAACTTTGATGGTATCTTTGTGACATACAGAGATCCTTTTTTGAAACGGTACCCTCGAATAGTACACGAGAAAGTGTACTGGATACCTCATGGTTTTACGGATGACCATTCGTTAGAATTTAACAAGAAACCAATTTTAAAGCTCTTGATAAGCGGTAAGAATGGATCTATGTATCCTTTTAGACGCAAGATGATACGTATGGCTGCAACAACTAAAGACAAAATAGCTTGCATCAGTCATCCTTCATATAAACAGTTTGATTACGATAATCTTGAAAATGTAAAAATAGGCTCGAAGTATGGAGCTGTTTTGAATAAATATCTTTGCTGTTTTACAGATTGTTCTACATTGAATTACATATTGGCAAAGTATTTTGAAATACCTGCTTCAGGAGCTTTGTTGCTTGCTGAAGACAACGCTTATGGAGAGCTTGAAAAGCTTGGTTACAGCGATGGAGTGAATTACATAAAATGCAACCAGGAAGATATTATGGAAAAGCTTAATTGGATATTAGACCCTGCAAATCGAGCTGAAGTTGACAATATTCGAAAAGCTGGTCAAGTTCACGTGCATGAACACCATCATATAACTATGCGTGCTGGTCAGATGAATAATGTTATGTCTGGCTCGAAACCACAGTCTTCTTTTTTGCTTTCTGACTACAACAAAATTAACAAGTACTATGTGTTTGGTATGACTCGCAATGGTAACCGCGCTATCTGTTACTGGCTCCAAAGAATGCTTGAAAAAAGTATTTTTATCAACAACGCAAGCAACCTTGAAACGTCCGTCGAGTCCCTTTCTATGGACATCGTACCGGAAATAAATAAGACACGGTATTACGACTATGTTGCAGATAAGTTTTCCATTATGCAGCCTTTGATTTTCTTTTATGAAAATAGGTCTATGGAAGAAGTGCTCAGTGTTGTTGAGAAGTCATCTCCTCTTGAAAACAAGATGATAATAGTGCTTCGAAATCCCTTTAATGTACTTTGCAGTAAGCTGCATATTTTTATGAAAAAGAAAATGAAAGAGACAGAAATTCGAAAGGAAATGCAAGAAAGTGTGCAGTTATGGAAGACTTACTATTACTTAGGGTGTATGTTTCCAGACACGGTGTTGGTATACGACGAGTGGGTCAACAGCAAGGACTATCGTGTTAAGTTTGCTCAAAAGCGTTGCCTTTGTAATAATGAAAAAGACATTTTTTCTGTCAATGGACACGGTGTTAGCTTGTTTAATACGTCTTTGAAAGTAATGGCTCCAGAAGAGCTCTTAAAAAGATATGAAATCCACAAAGACCACAAGATTTACAAGGAACTGGTGCTTGCAGACAATGAGCTAAAAATTATGTGGAATAGTACAATAGAAGTGCATTGTACCACGTTAAAAAATTATGTTTTTAATAAGATGTTTCCTACTGAATAGATTGTTGCATTACTTCTTTGGAACCTTCGATTACACGCTCTAAATGCGTGCTTTCTTGATTGGATTCAAGAATTTCTAACTGTTCCTGTGCAAATGATTCTGGTTCTTGCACAGGAAAATCATCTCCTTTTGGAGGACATTGTGCGTCTTCATCATTGACAAAACTTTCAGAAGAAGGACGCATAAACATTACGTAAATAACAGCGGTTAAAAACCCTACAAATGGATTATAAAGCGTAGCAAGAACGATCAATAATACCCAAATAAGACGGTAAGTAACGTTGTCAAAGAGCTTTTTTATTGTGTTAGAAACGTTGTAAAATATTGCAACAGCAGCTAAGCCGATTATGATACCTGTTAACGTATCTGGGTTTTGGAAAAATGGCGCTAATACATTAGCTTCAAACGTTTCAAGCTCAGAAATTACAGAATTTATGAGTGCTTCCATATACTATAAGATATAAATTATTCTTAAAAATATTCTAGTTAATTTTATACTATGAAGTTCAGTGTCATTGCTGCTTGTGAAAAAGGAGGCGGGATTGGAAAGCAAGGAACTATTCCATGGCGTTGTTCGATTGATATGAATTACTTTCGAAACGTTACACAAGGTACCAATGCTGTAAAAAATGTCTTGGTTATGGGTCGATGCACGTTTGAAAGTATTGGTTCCAAGAACCTTAAAGGAGATAGGCTTACTGTTGTATTGAGTCACAACAAAGAACAAGTATATATGGACAAAGACGTTGTTTCGTATGGTGGCTCTTTGAACCCTGTTGTTTTGAAAGACTTTTTAATTGCTTCTTTTCCTGGTATGTCTATTGGTACTGTGTTTTATTGTGGTGGTCAAACTATTTACGAACAAGCTCTTGTTTATGCTCCACTTTTTGATTCTTTTTTGATTACTCAGCTTGAATTAAGTTATAGTGACTGTGACAGGTATTTTGACCTTGAAACATTAAAGAATAAATGCTCGTTAGTTAAGTCTTCTTTTTTTGAAGGAACCGAAGAACCAAGCGGTACATTTATGCACTATGTTCCTTCTTTTATGGTGTGTCGTAACACTGACGAAATGCAATACTTAAAGCTATGCAAGAAGATACTATTGGAAGGAGAAAAAAGAGATGACCGTACTGGTGTTGGTACGTATTCACTTTTCGGTCAATGTTTGGAGTTCTCGTTAAGTAATGGAATATTACCGTGTTTAACTTCTAAGAAGCTTGCTTTGAAAGCTGTTATGAAAGAGCTTCTTTGGTTCATTTCTGGTTCAACTAATTCAAAAGAGCTTGAAAACGAAGGTGTAAAAATTTGGACTGGTAACACCAGCAGAGAATTTTTGGACAGTAGAGGTCTTACTTTTTTGCAAGAAGGTGATATTGGTGCGGGCTATGGGTTTCAATGGCGCTATTTTGGAGCTGATTATCGCGGTATGGAAGAATGTTACCAAGGAAAGGGAATAGACCAACTGTCTGAAATCGTGAACTTAATCAAGAATGACCCTTTTTCTCGTCGCATTATTTTAACAGCTTGGAACCCTGCTGCTCTTTCAAAAATGGCATTGCCTCCTTGTCATATGATGGCACAGTTCTATGTGTCTTCCGGAGGAGAACTAAGTTGTCAAATGTACCAGCGTTCATGTGACGTGTTTCTTGGAATTCCTTTTAACATTATGAGCTATTCGCTGTTAACGCATATGATTGCTCACGTATGTGGTCTTCGAGCTTCTAAGCTCACAATGTGTCTCGGAGATACACATATTTACCAGAACCATGTAGACCAGGTTCTTACTCAGATGAAAAACATTCCATATTCATTTCCAACTGTTAGTTTATCGGAAAATGTAAAAAATATTTTTGATTTTTCGTTGGAAGACATTGTGGTCGAAAATTATGAAAGCCATTCTTATATAAGAGCACCAATGGCGGTTTAAAAATATTATAATAATAAACTATAATAATAATAATAATGGCAACATCTTTTAAAGCTCGTGTAAATAAACTCAAAAGCACAAGAGTAAATGTTTCGCAAAAAAGTGATAAATCAGCACCAGAAACACCGCTATCTAATTCAATGGAAGAAGATACACTAAAAGCTTGGATGCACTCGACTAACAATATAACCAATGCTATTACTCGCATAGAAAGTGATGTAAACAGTGTAAAATCTGATCGAGACCGAGTAATAAAGTTAGAAGTTGAACTGGAAAAGCTTATGCAACTAATATCAAATAAGGATTATTTCAAAAATATTTTTATGGAAATGCTGGAAAGTATGGAGCCTGAAGAAGAAAAGGAAGAAAAGGAAGAAAAGGAAGAAGAATGGAAAAACTACATAGATAACGAACTAAATAATCTTCGAGGTATTTTGAATAACACTCACAGTAATATTTCTAATTCCATCGAAGAAATTAATCAAAATAATTCTAAAAAAATAAATTTTCTTGAAGAAAAGATAAATAAACAAGAAATAGTTTCAGAATTAAATAATTTTAAAGAAGTTATTGATATTCAGTTAAAAAAATATTCATCTGATTTGAAGATGGTTGTCGATGGATTAGATGCTCGGTTGGTTACGTTAAAACAAGACCATAAGAAAGATACTTCTGATATGAAAGGTGAATTGACTTGGATAAATTCTCGACTGAATGATTTGAAGCAGGACCATGCTACTATGGTGACTATTCAGAAAAATTCCAAAAATGATATTGAAATTTTGGAAATATTTAAAAATAAACAAAAGAAAAATAACGAATTAATAGAAGAAAATTCTAATAATTTAGAAAAAATAAAAAAAGAAAATATTAATATCAAAAATCGCATTGAAACAATAGAAAACATTACAAAAGAAACAAGTACAATCTTTGTAACAAAGGTAGCAGACCTTGCAGACCATGTTAAAAAGCTCGATAAACGCTCTACGAAAAATGAAAATTATTCAAACGAGCTAAGCAAGATACTCGAAAGTATCAAAACTATGTTTGAACAAGAAAAAAATTCTCTTTCTAAAATTATTTCAAATTTAAAAGACGATTTTGTCGACCTACACGAACGTTGTGACAATACTCTTAGCACGCTTTATCGTAATGATACTCAACATATTATTGACAAGTATGTATTCGAGCTTTCGCAACTAAACTTGATGTTTGAAAGCAGTAAAACAATGCAGCGAGAAAATAATTATTTTAAATGTATTGGTAATCTTTCAAATCGTCTTGACAAAATTGAACAAAAAATTACTTGATTACTTAAAAGCAGACACTACCATAGCAATGTATATGACACCATTTTTACCTGTACTTAGTCTATTTTCAATCTTAGAAAATACATCAATAATATGTACTTTTTGTTCTGTTGATATATCTTTATCGTTTACGATTAATGGTGTCATTGCTTCTATAAGTGCGAGTATGTTCCATAGATTTTGTTTTATGTTCTTTTGTAAGTAATCAAAACCAGTTTCAAAACTATTATTTTGTAAAAAAGTAATGACGTTCTTTACTGTAGTTTCGGGTAAGTACCCAGTAAATTCATACACTATTTCTCGAGTTATTTTTTCGTTACTGTAAAGCGAAGCTAAGCACTGGAAAACATTCAACATTTGTCTAAAATCCTTACTTGACTCGATAATAGCGTCTATACCTTCTCTTTTTATTGTTACTTTTTCCTTTTCTGCTATTTCCTGTAGGCGTAATGACATATTTTCGTTGTTTAATGCATTAAATCGCATTAACGTGCATCGAGATTGAATACCTGGAAGCACAGAATGAATGTTGTTACATATAATGCAGAACCTACAATTTTTACTATATATTTCAATAACACGACGTAATGCACTTTGGGCTTCAGTAGTCATTGCATCTGCTTCATCGAGTATGATAAACTTGATTTTATCAGACTTTGTTTTGGCGTATTCCGGAATAACGTTTCTTACTATTTCTATGCCTCTATCATCTGAAGCGTTTAGTTCGAGTATATAAGATTTAAAGTTTTCACCGTACAACAAACGAGCTATGGCAATTGCCATAGTAGTTTTGCCACAGCCTGGCATTCCATAAAGAAGAAGATGAGGAAGTTCGTCGTTTTTTACAAGGTTCTTTAGTGTATGTGTCTTGTATGAACTATCAATTATATCATCTATGTGCTTAGGGCGATACTTTTCTATCCAAGGTAAATTACTCATTTTATTTTACTTTTTTTATTTTTTATATATATTTTTCTCTTGGTGATATTATTTCTTCTGTTTCTGTCACCGATGTGTCTGACATTACTTCTTCTTCACCGTTTGTTACTTCTACAGTATCAAATATATTTTCATCGTCTTTGAAGTATCTTATTTCTTTGTTTTTATCAAATGTTATGTTCTTTTTGTTTTCTTTTTGTTCTTTTTCTTTTTCTTTTTCTTTTTCTTTTAATGGAGGTATATATGTATTTTGATTGGTGTTTAAGTCAGTCATAAGGTTTAATTCGTATTGTCGTGCTTTTTGCTGGTCTTTGTTATGGTCTTCATATGTTTTGTAGCTTTTATACATTGCTTTTATTAGCTCGTAAAATACTATTCCTATAAAAATTTCAACTGCTGGAATATACCATAAATCTATGGTACCAATGTAGTAATGTAAACACAGCGCAAAAATTGCTATTAGTAAAGATACTAATATTTCTTCTTCAAACATTATATACGTAAAAATACAGAATTATTTTACTATTTTAACACAAAGATGTCTGCTAAGAATTTGTATGATGATTTATGTCAAAAGTTGAAAACAGATACAGTATGGACAAAGGAACAAGCCGAGCTTTATGAAATACTAAAGCTTTTGCTACACGAACACTCTTTGTGTAAAAAATTTTATAAGGTTAATATGCACCACAAAGACTATATAGACTTTATGAACGAGTTAGATTGGTACAAACAGGATAAAGATAAACTTTATGTAAATAAAATAATAAAAAGTTGTGTATTATTAGAAAATCCTATAAATAATGGTGACGGTATTAAAATAATTTTATTTTTTAAAGAATTAAATATTAAATTAAACGGATTTTATGATAAAAAGTTAGATATTTTTTACATTTACTTCTCAAAAGATAAAAATAATGAAATAGCTTACATGACTTATTATAACACACACAAAGATACGAGAAATCAGACTGATATGCGTCTTCCTGAATTTGAAAAAATTTACAATGTAACAGGGTTTCTTGATACTATGCTAAAAAGAGGTTCATTAGTAAAATTTGTTGTTGACACTTTTAGATTCTATGGTTGTGAATTGTTGTTATTACATAATGTAGGAATTCGTTACAATGTTACATTAGACCAAATTTACGCTAAAATACGTGCATAAAATTAGCTTAGACTATGTAAATGGATTTTACCAGACCTATTAAAAGTGTAACGCATAAACCATTATGGTGCGACGACGCATTTCCGCAGTGTATTGAAGATTTTATTGGAAATGAAGACGTATGTAAGAGCTTGTATAACTCGCTTGATACTATTTCTTCTTCTTTGTTAATTGTTGGACCACACGGCTGTGGAAAAACAACTTTTGCAAAAATGATAGCAAAGAAACTGCTTGGAGATAATAAAAGTAATCTTCTTGAACTTTATAGCTCGATAAACCGTAATAAAAATTATGTAGGAAACAAAATACACATAGATAACAAAAACTTAAATGATTTTATAAATAGTAATAACAGTTCTTTGAAACTAAAGCTAATTATAGTCTATGACATAGACACAACAACATATGATACGCAAAATATATTTTGTGAACTTTTAAGAAAAAAAAATGTAAAAATTATTTTTACTTGCAATAATATTCAAAATTTAAACGAAAACTTACTGTGTGGTGTTATGACATTAAATATGAGCTGTTTATCGTTTTCTCAGACTATGGATAGGCTTTGTATCATCGAAAAACAAAAAAATATGACCATAAATGATGATGTTAAAAAAGCGTTATGCATTAGTTGTAGTGGTGATTTGAAAAAACTTTTCAATATTATGCAGTTGTTAAGCGGTATAAATGGAACAGTTGACATCAATTCGTTTTATAAGCTGATTGATATGCCGTCATATGAGTGCATAAAAGAGTTACTTATTTACTGTAACATAGGTAACGTAGAAATAGTTTTTGAAAAATTAAATACTATATTAAGTAATGGATACGATAATACTGACATACTTGATATAATTGAAAAAACACTGATTTATATAGATATAATTGACAGTTCTTTTGATACCGAAAAACAAAATCATATGCTTAGTGTTGTTACACAACAGTTAATGTTTAAAGGACACACTACAATCCAAATGTATAATATGGTTTGCGAAATGTGTATTATTGCTTGATAAAAAAGTCATCTGGCAAATCATTAACTTTGCGAATGTATTCTAGTCCGCTGTTAATACCATCGTTGTATGAAATATTACCTTGATTGTAGTCATCTACTTGTGAAAGAACGTGTTCTAATAGCTCGAAGTTAACTGCATCTTCAAGTATCATATTTATGATTGATTTTGGACACTTTTCGATAAAAGTTTTGAACTTTTCTTTCAAAAATTCTTCTTTTTCTTTTTTTAATAAATTATATTCTTCTGTTGATGCATTCAAGGCGTCATTTAAAGAAGGATTTGTGTCTCCATTTTTTATTTTTTCGTACAAAATAACATTTTCTTTTGTTAATTCGTTCATACGGTTTGAATAATCTAACATTTTTTCATTTTTTGATTTAAATTGTTCAATAAGATGAAGATAACTGATTATTAGTTCTTTGTTCATTTTACTCCTTAGTGAGATATAATTTGTTTTTTAAACTAAAATATTGGAGTATATTATAAGGATGGTTCGAAAAAGTCCAGCAAAAAGGAAGCCATATAAAAGTCCTGCCAAAAGGAGCGTTAAAAGGAAGAGCCCTGCTAAAAGAAAAAGTCCTGCCAAAAGGAGCGTTAAAAGGAAGAGCCCTGCTAAAAGAAAAAGTCCTGCTAAAAGGAAGAGCCCCGCTAAAAGAAAAAGTCCCGCTAAAAGGAAGAGCCCCGCTAAAAGAAGCTTTCCAAAGAAGGTTATGCGTGGTGGTTCGGTTACTGTCAACCCTGCGTTTAAGAAACTGTATAAAATGTTGAAAAATGTTCCTCTCATAAAAATACCTGTTATACCACAGTTTGAACAGCCGGGTCAAAGGGTTCAACCTGGTCAAAAGGTTCAAGCAAGTCAAAAGGTCCAAGACGGTGGCTACAAGAAAGGCTTCAAATTGAAAACTCAGGAAAATGGAACACGTAAGTTCGTGCTTGCCGGATTTTCATATGAAAAAGACATCAACAAAAATGTTCCTGTAACAAGTGAAATAAAATATGAACTTGAGAACAAAGAAGAGTTTGGTCGCTTTGATAATATTAAACCACAAGATGCAGCTAATAAAATTTATTCTCGATTGTGTAAAAATCTACGCAAGGACTATGGAACTGGTGCTGCTTCGTGTGTAAACGTTCTTTTGCTAGTACAAGAGCAATGCTGTGACAACGTAACAGTTAACAACAGTCCTCGTGATTACTATTACTATATGAAGAACACTCCCAAACAAATGACCATAACTCGAAAGGATGGTAAACAAATGAAGGTGTATAACAATGCAAAGGCTATTCCTATTTTTGGAGTTAGAGACAGAAGAAACGAAATCGTTCGTATGCAGTCAGTAAATGAGGCTGTTGCTGTATCTGACAAAAAGAGAAATACCTCTTTGGCTGTTTATGCCAAGCGTAAAAGTGCTGGAAAGAAATTGTTGAAAAACGCTCGTGCTTAAAACATACAAAAAGAAAAACTATTTTACTTAAATGATTAAGTTACATGTCGATAATCGTGAACGTGCTGTTATCGAGCATTTAGATGACGTTTTATTTGACATAGTGTCTTTAAATGTTGGTGATTTCCAATTTTGGGAAGATGACCGTCTTCTTATGGTCATAGAAAGAAAGACATATCTTGATCTAGCTGCATCTATAAAAGATGGACGCTATGCAGAACAGAAGTTCCGGTTAGACGAATTACGCTCTGAAACAGGCTGCAGTGTCGTGTTTTTCATCGAAGGCAAAAAGCCTCGTAAAAATAGCGTTGTTTCTGGTATTCCTTTGGGTACACTTGAAAGTGCTCTTGTGTCAATGACTTGCAATGCATGTTCAGTGTTTACACTTGAAAGCGTACAAGACTGCATTTTAGCTCTTAAATGTTTTTTATCTATGGATGACATAACTGTTATGGAAACAGAAAATGGCAAAGACTGTGAAATGCTTTCTTTGATGCATAAAAAGCTTTCGAAGAAAAAGAATAACAGTTATAATGCAGCTAAAATGCAGCAGTCAAAAACTAAAAAGAAAAGTCATATGACGTTTGAAAATATTTTTGTGCAGCAGTTATGCATGATACACCAGAGTGTCTCGTTGAAAATTGCAGAAAAATTAGTAGCGGACTATGGTTCGTGGGCTGGGCTATTGGATGCTTACAATGGATTGGAAACCGAAAAAAGACCTTTGATGCTCAAAGATATACGTGTCGACGAAAGAAGAAAGGTTGGTCCAGCTGCATCAAAGAACGTTTATGAGTTCTGTTATTCTTTGAGCAAGAAAACTGAAGCTGTATTGGAAGAAGGACACGCAGGACACGCAGGACACGCAGGACACGCAGAAAAAGAAGGAGTTTGCTTAATATGAAATCAATATCGATTGTATGTACCACGGTAAATAACGTTCAAATTGGACGTTGTTGGCAAGAAAACGAAGAGCTTATAAAGAGCAGTGCACCAGAAGACATTTGGTTTCACTTAGACGAAGAAAGCTCGTGCCACTTGGTATTAAGAAACACTATGAACATCCCTGTAAATAAAGTCGATAAAAAACTATTAAAGCGTTGTGCCGCTTTGGTAAAACAATACACAAACAAGTGCATTCAACACCATAAATATAATGTAATATACTGTAACATTGACAATATTGAATTATGTGGTCATGGTTCGGTACAGTTTTTGAACGAAGAAAGCGTTAAGCGTGTATGTGTTTAATGTTTGCTATTTTTATATGAGCGACAAAAGAGTTCTTTTTGTTGAAAATTTTAAAATATTTGAAAAATGGGCTTCTAAGACATACCCTTTTAAATGCCAAAAAATCAAAGAGGACCCACGATTTGATGTATATGACTTTGGTGCTGGTTTATCTCACATAGAACCATTTAATTACAGTGTTATCGTGTTTGGTTGGCACGGAGTATCTATTAACAAGTACTACACTACAAAGCAAGGGTTTTATTCCAAGTACGTTGATATGCTGGAAGAACAACAAGACATAGAAGACATACTGGAACCTCTTCTTTATTGTGATGAAGTACCTAAGTATGTAATAGTTCAAGACCTTCATGAAGAAGACTACAAAGGTGGTGTTCAGGGTTTGATAAATTATTTAAACAAGTACAGCATAAACGGTATTATCACTCCCTATTATAATACGGACAATATCAATAAAGTACGTGCAGGAGTACCTCGGCTAAATATTGTTTGGGTACCACATCACATAGACCATGACATGTTCAAGAACTATGATATATCCAAAAAATATGACATCTTGTTGTTTGGTAATGACCATCCCAAGTTTTATCCTTTTAGAAACCGTATTATCAAGCTTCTTGAAAATAGGGGTTCTGAATTTGGTATAAGAGTACATAAAGTACCTCGTCCTCGAAATTATTTCAAGTACAATGCAGCTGTTTCCAATGCTTCTTTGAGCAAGATGATGGGTCAGTCATGGCTCACGCTGTGTACTTCTTCGAACTTAGACTACCTTTTAGGCAAGTACTTCGAGTCTTCTTTTTCAGGCTCGGTAGTATGTGGTAATATGGCATCAGATGGAGTAATAATATGGGAAGACAACTATGTCCATATTGAACAATCTATGGACGACAATACTATTTTGAGCATTATTTCAGATGCTCTTCAAGATAAAGAAAAATTACAAAAAATGGCTTCTGTTATGCAGCAAAAAATGGAAGATTTTTATTGTCTTAGATACTTTACACATCATTTGTATGAGCAACTATAAAATCTTGTACTACAAGCCATGGGTCTTTCTTATTTCCTTTTATTTCATTGCAGTGTATATGCATTAATGTAATCTTTAAATGCTCTATTTCCTCTTCTTCCATAGAGCTTGTTGACTTGTTACAGTCTATGACTTGCCTCGGAACTATTTCTTTTTTGTTCATTTTATGCAGGTACTTTTTTATGTCTTCGTACTTTGTAGCTTTTACAAACCGTGCTAAAATGTAATCTTCGTATAGCAAATTATACACTTCCTGTAATGCTTCTGTTGTACCTTTATAGTAGGGTAACTTATCATTTACATAACTTATTAGCTCGTAATAAGAGCTAAAATCATTTGAAACTATTTTCTCATAGAAATACTGACAATGCTTTGTTCCCATAACGTAACAATACCTTCGATACTGTAAGTAGTGCTCTATTGTAGGGTACTCGCGGTCTCCGAGTTTTAAAGGATAGTCTTTGTTGTAGTCTTTCATCCAGTTATTACCGTTAATGTTGTTACCATAGATTGCAGGGCCTTTTTCTTGGTCCTGCTGGTCTTCTTGGTCCTGCTGGTCTTCTTGGTCCTCTTGGTCTTCTTGGTCTTCTTGGTCCTCTTGGTCTTCTTTTTCAACACTAACGTCTTCAGAATTTTCTACTGATTCGCTTTTTATGCTGTTATTATCGTGTTCTGTTTCTTTGTAGTTGGATGCATTATTCTCTTCCATAATATAGTCTTAGACTATATTTTTATTTTTTAGTGTTAAACTATAAGACCTATGGGAAACGTACTTGGTATTAATACTGTATCAAATACAGTCTTTGTAAGAAATAGTGGTTCTGTGTTAGATACGCTATATAGTGTAACAATATTTGCAGCTTGTAATAAAGGTGCTCTTTTATCTAACAGTACAAATTGGATTGTCTCAAGCGCTGTAAATTCTGGAGACAGCGGAAAGCTTGATGTTACATTTACGTATGATGATAGTGGTGCTTCACTTTCCATAACTGGTTTATCAAGTGCTATTTCTATGGGTTTGGTTGAAGGTATTGGTGCAATTGTTGACCCATCTAATGTGACAGTGCATTGGACACGGTCTTCTAGCGGAGCTATTAATATTGCTTCAAGCGTTGAAACAACTGTTTCTCTTATGTATACATTTGCAAACTACACGTTTAATAATAACATTAAGTTCACTTCAAATGATTACATTGTGAACTATGATAAATTTTGTCCACAAGAGTACTCTCCAGTAAAGAGCATAATATCGAGTTCTGTGTCAGAAGATGGATATAATGTAGTTGTTATAGGGTCTGTGACTGTTGGACCAGGAGTATGGTACATTGTTTGTAGTGGAGGGTTTAACCTAACCAATAAAAAGTATTTCTTCTTAGCTGATAAAATAGAGTCTGAAGTTTCAAATTACCACGAATACATACGGGACAATGAGGAAATAATGAGCTCTTTTGGAACACATCAAATAGCAAGTGCTGGTAACGTTTATCCTGTTAATACGTCGATGGTATATACTGGTTCTGGTTCATCCAATGTTGTACGGTGGTGTTTTACGTGTGAACTTAATAGTGCTTCTTCGATTATTTTTAACAAGACAGTAACTTCATCCAATACATACGTCAATGGTCGTCCAAATAACTTGGTAATGTGTGCTATAAAAATATCTTCTTAGGTTATAATGCCTCTTAGATTAGAAGATACGTTCTACTTGGAAGCACCGTTAAAGGTATATATAGAACACGACTATAAACAGTCTATTATAAAAACGGACGACAATTTAGCAGGTACTGGAAGAGCTATTCTTGCTAGTATAACACTACCTACAGCAGGAACGTGGAAAATAGTAGGCTATGGAAGGTTTAAACATCCTGTTGCAGGTAAATACCTGTATACATGGATTGACAAGGAGACAACATGGGCTTCGTCGACACAGTGGGATTCCTTTCTTGGTGATACCACACTTAGTAAAACGTTACAAGCAGTAAAGATTGAAAATATCTATGATTACGTAGACATACACGTCGAAAGTATTGTAACTATAACAGGTTCAACTACTTTTAACTGGTCTTTTACGACGGACGATGCTACGATAGGAGTGTTTTTTGAATCTACCTCTGGAGCTTCTGCAAACCCTCTTATAGATGCAATAAATTTAGGAGGCAAGGTTGAAAATCAGGCCTATTTTTTTGCATTTAAAATGTCTAGTTAATATATAATGGGAAATCTCATCAGCTACTACACTGGTGACCAGGACTTTCGGGTTGGTTACCCTACTGCTGGTTCTATTGTCCAGCAGATTTACAAGTTTAAGTTACACAGTGTTGACTTCCAAGCTTCTAACGTAACAGTAAGTAATGGTTGGGTCGTAAGTTCAGTAAGCGATGGTGGTTCGTATTACGATGTTACGTTTGCATATGAGCCTTCTGGAACACCGACTAATTTAGACTTGACAACACTCGCACTCGATGAAATGCTTGTTGCGTCGTTGGATACGTCTATTTCACAGCTCTCTGACACAACCGTGATTGATTGGTACACAGATAAAGACGTTGACTCGTTTGATACCAGTACAAATGACGAAGGTATATTAATGGTTAAAGGTGGTGCATATAGTGGTGCTGGTGGTGATCCTCATATCAAGCCTGTTGTTGGTGCCGGTTATTACTTGCCTCACGTACAAGATACTTTTCTTTTGTATTCCAATAACAACAGCGATTACCCAGTGTCAATCAAAACAAAATGTTGGTTCTTGCCTGAGGACAAGTATATGCGATATATTAACAAGATGATTCGAAATGGATACTACAAAAGAGCCATGCATTACAAGAAGTTGTTTGAACGTGGTACATACTTTAAATACATTGAAATCTTATCTGGCGATGAACACTTAATCGTTGATATGGAAAGTCTTTCGCTTTGTGAATTTACAAGCTTGGAAGATGTTGACAACTTTACTTTACCATCTATGCGAAAGTACGAAGGTAATGGTGCTATTCGTATTGGTAAAATCAAGAAGACTAATAAAGGTATCCTCGGAAAGAAAGCTTCTTTAAATACGGTTGAACGCAGCGTATACGTGTATTCACCTAAGGCTATTATTTCATTACGTCTTCTGAAAGATGCAAGAAATATTTCAACACGTAATGGTATCGAGTTCTTTATCAACAGGGGGTTCTATGCTGATACTGGTGCTCTTGTACGTAAAGATGTATCATACTCTGAATTTGGAACAAACTATGAGTTATTTAAGCGTAATACTTATCAGATATATGATGATACCGTAGACATAAAAGATATTTCGTACATTAATGGAAACGCTGTGAGCTATGGTAGCTTGACAGAAGAAAATATCAAGGAATACAGTTACGACATTAATGTACCTAAGTCTAAGTCTAAGTCTAAGTCTAAGTCCACATCCAAGTCTATTGTTCAATATTCATATGAAGATGATTCGGATATGCAGTCTTTATTAGAAACTAATACAGATATGATACTCGAAACTAGCAGCGAATATTCATTCGTTTATGAATCTGATGTGGATACAATTTCTGAAGCATCTTTTGAATACGATATCGAATTACCGCTGGTTGTCGACATTACACCAAAGAAAGAAGTTATCAGTAAGAAAACAGAACACTCAAATATGTCATATGACTACTCTGAAACTACACAAGACGAACCTATTGTTTACACATACTAATTTTATACTCTTTTTAAGTCATAGAAATAAATTATCTCATTAATTTATAAGCTATGGGAAACATTGCTAGTTATTACACAGGAGACCAAGACTTTCGTATTGGTTATCCCACAGATGAGTCTCTCATACAGCAGATTTATAGGTTCCGGTTGCATAGTGTTGATTTTCAAGCATCTAATGCAACTATGAGTAATGGATGGGTCATAAGCTCTGTTAGCGACGGAGGCTCTTATTTTGACGTAACGTTTTCGTATGAGCCGTCTGGTGTTGCAGCCAATTTGGACTTAACAACACTTAGCTTCGATGAAATGCTTATTGCTTCCTTAGATACTTCTATTAGTGAGCTTAGTAACAGCACTTTCATTGAGTGGTACACTGATAAAGATGACCTTGCTTCTTACGAAACTACCCAAAACGACGCCGAGGCTTTGTTGGTTGTGAAAAGCGGGACGTATGCAGAAGCAATAGGAGACCCTCATATTAGTCCATTGCATGGCAAAGCATATGACTTACCTGTCGGAGAACATACTTTTCTTTTGTATTCAAACGGAGACAGCGAGCTTCCTGTGACCATAAAAGCAAAGTGTTGGTACTTACCAGAGCGCTTTTATGCCAAAAAAATGGAGCGTATGATTGCAAGTGGTTACACTGAAAGAGCACAAAAGCATTTAACACTGTTTCAAGAAGGAACATTTTTTAAGTACATAGAATTCTATGCGTGTGGTGAACGTGTTGTAATAGATATGAATAGCTTTGCAATGCACGAATTTACTTCATTACAAGATGTAGATTCATTTTCATTACCTCCTTTGAGTATCGATTCATATAATGGTACACACATTGAAGTATCACGTAGTCGAAAGCCTGCAAAAGGGTTTAAAGGTTCTGTTTCAGATAGTTCTATGCGTGCAAGAAGAGTTGAAATAAAATATTACAAGTTTCCTATTGTAATAAGGTTATTAAAAAGTCCAAGAAATATTTCAATACGTAATGGTATCGAGCTAAATGTCAATGGAAGTAAATATGGTCAACGCGGAGCATTATTTCAAAATGATGTAGTGTACACGGAGTTCGGGCTCAGTAGTGCTTTTATGCCGTCTTCAAACGTTGTTTCTACGTTGTAACCCAAAATGTTTTTGGCTTTTTCAATGGATGCCATTGAATGAGGTACGTCTCCCTTTCTGTTTTCAGTATAACAAGGTTTTAACGTATTGTTTAACTGTCTTGCTATGGTATCGTACAACTGGTTAATGCTTACTTTTCCTCCACTACCAATATTGAATGCTTCTCCGTACGCATCTTTATTATTTGTTGTCAACGCAAGAATATTTGCATGTACTGCATTTTTAACGTATGTGAAGTCACGGGAATAGTTTCCGTCTCCATAGATGTATGGTGCTTCTTCTCTTCTTAGAGAATCAACAAACTTCGGAATAACAGCTGCATAAGGACCGTTTGGAGACTGCCTTGGTCCGAAGATGTTGAAGTATCTTAAACCGATAGTTTCCATATTGTAGCAAAGAGCAAATGTATTTGCATACACTTCGTCTATGTACTTGCTTGCAGCATATGGTGAAAGTGTTTGTCCAATGTTTGACTCTACCTTTGGAAGGTCTTTGTTAGTACCGTACACACTCGAACTCGAAGCATACACAATGCGTTTGATGCCAAGTAGTCGTGCATTATTCAAAATATTGAAAAAACCGTTCACGTTAGCATCATGAGTAACGTTGGGTGTTGCTACTGACCTTGGCACAGAGCCAAGTGCAGCTTGGTGACAAACAGTGTCAATGTTGTAGCTTTTCATAAGGTTGTAACAGCATTCCCCTTGTGTAATGTCAGCTATTACCAATCTGAAATTTTTATTGCTTTGCAAGTGTTCAACGTTTTGTATGCTTCCTGTTGAAAGATTGTCGATAACAAGCACAAAATGGCCCTTTTTTGTCAGCTCATCGCAAATATGGGAACCAATAAATCCTGCACCTCCTGTTACTAGCACACGCATTTTAGTAATATAATAATAATGGCTTGATTTTTAAAGCATTTTAAAAAATGATCGATGTAAAAGGAAAGGCAAGTAACAAAATAACAATATGAGCGAAACACAACAAACATCAGTATCTTTTTTTGACATCATCGAAAACGAGAAGCGCCTTGAAGAAAGCGCGAACTTAAACGTGGAACAAGATTTCCAAGCAAACCCGAAGAACTTCGATTTTGAAGTAAATACTCTGAAATACCCTGATGATATTAACAAGTTTGAATACAATACAAGCTTGAACAAAAGTATCATACCAAAAGAATTAAAAATAGTAAAAAACAGCAAACGTGAAAACTCACTGTGCCTTTTGAAGGCAATTGAAAAAGAAAATACAAATAATGAACTGCATCATATACGTATGATGCGCAATAGTATATGGAAGCAAACAGACGAAGAAAATTATGAACTTGTGAATGTTTGTCCTCAACCATACAAGACTGTTATGCCACCATATATGGGAATGGTACAGTTTATGACTGACCTTGGAATATACGATAACATAAGCTACTACCAAGAACACCGCGATGGACCATTGTTCCGAGTGTATTACACAAATGAAGAATGGATTGTATCAACTTCCAGCTTGATTTATGCCGATGGACACTGGCTAAATACCAAGACATTCATTGACTTGTTCAATGAAACGCTTGAAGCGATTTGCGGAGACCTTGAAAAAGACTTAGACAAAAGCCTTTCGTATTATTTTGTACTGCAAAATCCAGAGTACTTGCAGGTCATTCCCATTGGTGAACATTCCATTTATTTCAAAGAAGCACGAAACCAAGAGTTTGAATTGGTTCATCCTGACAACATAAAGCTTCCCAAGCACTATAAACGTCTCAATGTGTTTGAAGACTGGATTGTTGAAAATGACACAAGCTTTTTGAACCCAACTGGTCTCTATGGTGTGGTTTTGAAAAATGGTGATACTATCAAGGTATCTAACTGGATATATGAAGAACTAAACCAATTGAAAGGCAAGGAATCACACATTAACAATATGATTATCCACATATTGCGCCAATCACACCATCGCATTGAGTTGTTTGCGTACAATTTCCCTCGCTATTTGGAGCAGCTAAACAGAACAAACTACTTGCTAATGTTCTATTGCGACTTGCTGTTCAAAAAGTTTATGAAGCAAAATGTGTTTGAATTAAAACAAGAATATCCTCTTCAAAAGAACCTGTATTACCACGTCAAAAAGATGCACGAATTGAGAAAGAAGTGCAAAAACGAACGCATTCACTTGCTTGATGCAATTCACAATAATGATGCAAATAAGCAAGGTCGTGTCGATTATATATGGAAAGAAAACTATGTTCGAGACTACGTTCTTTCCTGCAGCAATCAAGACATAAACATTCTTCTGAATATGATGAAAACGTTCTTGAAAGACCAAGAAGAACTCCACAAAGACGGAACTATTACGATAAACGAAGAAAATGCTAAATTTTGGTGCGTTTAAATAAAAAATAAAAAAATAAAAAATAAAAAATAAACAACTGATCGATTTCCTTTACG
>MPMC02059419.1_pt1 | contig 23896 bp, 22 predicted proteins | sample 1617281 | NCBI WGS metagenome assembly MPMC02 (sample SAMN05944809, study PRJNA350692) | marine metagenome | biome: marine; feature: ODZ; material: water; isolation source: 100 m water sample filtered on 30 um supor filter | place: Pacific Ocean | collected 2012-04-09 | depth 100m m | reverse complement strand
GGTTCTCGTTGCATGGTTGGCAGTCTGGGAAGTATTTTTCTATCTTGGTCAGGATATGTCCATTGCCGGAATCGCGTGCAGTGAACTGGCAGTCGCGGCAAGCCCGTGGCGGGCGGTGCTGGCGACGACAGAACCCGGTGGATCACTTGAAATGTCCGGGGGAATATTTGCTGATCCGAAGCATTTTTTTCTATTCGTCTGTGCAGGAGTAGCACTGATTCTCAATGGGATTGCGATTTTTCGAGTCCGTATTTGGAATCCTTCTCGTGTGATCAGACAGACATCGATTTTTTCCCGATCGGACGATGCGAATGTTTCCCCGCAATCGACTTCCTCGGCAAAACACGATGGCGTCCCGCCAGAGCGGAGTCGCCGCGTTTGGGCCTATCCGGTGCTATGGCGAGAGATCAGAACTTGGGCCTATGGTCGTAGAGTCCTTGCTGTTCGTGTGGGATATCTCATTCTGGCCCTGTTTGCTTTGCTGGGTGTACACACGCTCCAAGACAGCGGGAATAGCTTGGTTGTCGTTCTGCCTTTCTTCCTCATTAGCCTATTTCTGATCAATGCCCAGGCGGTAACAGCAGTTTCGACGGAGCGTGATGCAAAAACATTGGATCTTCTTCTGGTGACCGATTTAACTCCCAGAGAATTCATTTTTGGAAAACTTGGCGGCGTATTTTACAATGCGAAGGAAATGGTTCTGCTACCATTGATCTGTTGTGTGTACTTGTGGTGGTTGGGTGGGGTTAGTGCGGAAAATGTTTTCTATGTCGGATTCGGACTGTTGGTGATGGATTTCTTCGTTGCTGTACTCGGTCTGCATTGTGGTTTGATTCATGGCAACAGCCGTACAGCGATTGCGACAAGTTTAGGGACAGTGTTTTTCCTGTTTATCGGAATTGCGACCTGCATGCGGATCATGGTGGCATTCAGTGGGACATTTGGCTACCAGTTGGCTCCATTTCTGGCATTTATGCTTGGAGGAGGCATTGGACTCTATGTGTCTCTCGGGGCGAAAAATGCCTCGCCCGCTATTTTTTGTGCGGCTTTTACAGCTCCCTTTCTGACATTTTGGGCTATTGCAAGCTACTTGCAGGACCAAACACTGGCACCCTTTCTGGTGGCATCGGTAACGTATGTGTTTACGACGCTGACCATGTTGGTGCCTGCAATTTCAGAATTTGACATGGCCATCGGTAGGACAACGGAAGACTGATGGGGACCAACTGAACACTATGGTTGAATTGCTACCCTGGCTTATTGCAATGGGCGTTCTGCTGTTGGGCTCAGGCTTTTTTTCGTCTAGCGAGGCAGCATTCTTCTTGCTGAATCTTCCCGAGACGCAATCCTTCGCCAAGGGAAATCGGCCACAGCGGGTTGCCGCCCATTTGTTGTCTGACCCCGACCGTCTGCTGACGGCCGTATTGTTCTGGAATTTAGTCATCAATGTCGGTTACTTTGCAATCATCTCAATTGTTGCCCTGCATTTGAAGAACATCGGAAATTCTGATTTGGCAGGTGTGTTCACCTTGGGCGCATTGATTGCAATTATGCTCTTTAGCGAAATGCTTCCCAAGTCGGTGGCAGTCCTTAAGCCACAGACAATTTCAACGCTCTTTGCGATTCCCCTGGCGGTTGCCATTCGCGTCGTTGATCCATTATTGCCGGTATTTCGCTGGACAAATATTCTCTCGAGGCGACTTTTCTGGCCGCGGTTTGAACCAGAGCCCTATTTAGATGTGACAGATCTTGAACGGGCTGTGGCTTTTTCTACGAGTGATGCGATTCTTCTCGGGCATGAAAAAACGGTTTTGCAGAACATCGTCGTGCTTTCTACCATTCGTGTCGATGAAATGATGCGTCCACGGATGCAATTCCTCACCTTTTCTCCACCTGTGGGGATCGATGATCTGCACGGTCGTCCGACCCCCAGTGGCTATATTCTCATCACGGAAAAAGATAGCGACGAGGTGACGGGAGCAATTTCGATAAACGCGCTAGGAAAACTGCCACGGCATCATTTGGAATCACACGCACAGCAAGTTTTTTATCTCCCTTGGTGTGCGACTGGTGGGCAGGCACTTGAGCAGATGTTAGATCGCAATTCACAAGTGGCAGCAGTGGTCAATGAGTTTGGAGAAACGGTTGGCATACTCACTTTCGATGACATTCTAGACACGATATTCACTCCGGAGGCGAGTCGGAGCGAGCGTTTATTCCGGCGCCAGAGTCTTCAGAATCTCTCTGCGGGTCGGTGGCAGGTGACTGGGATGACGACCTTAAGACGTTTGGGCCGCCGTTTTGATGTCACGTTGCCAGCGACAAAAAATACGACGGTTGCCGGAGCGGTTCAAGAAGTATTGGGGAGAGTACCACAAACCGGAGACAGATGTGATTGGGGACCCTTCCATTTTAAAGTGGCGGACGTTCCTGAACGTGGCCAGATGATTTTGGTGTTGACCCTGTTAGAGAAACCGGAGCCCTTTGAGTGATTGGCTGGACCCTTGTTCTGTTCCTTTTCGGGCTTGCCCTGAGCGCGTTGTTCAGCGGAAGTGAAACCGGATTCTACCGAATTCCCCGGGTACGACTTCGTCTGGACGCCCTCGGAGGAGACTGGTTTGCGCGCGGGTTGCTTTGGCTCACAAACCATCCGTCTCTTTTTGTCGCAACCACACTGATTGGTAATAATATCGCGAACTACTTTACCGCTCTGTCCATTGTGATGGCTGTTGGCCATCTGTTCGGTGAGAGTACTTCCCTGCAGCTGGTCGTGCCGATCGTGTTTGCGCCCATACTCTTCGTGTATGGCGAACTATTGCCCAAGAGCGTGTTTTACTACATGCCCAACCGTCTGTTGCGCCGTTGGGGGCCCCTGTTGGCGCTCTTTGCACTCCTGCTTCTTCCTTTCAGTGGATTGTTTTGGGCGATCAGTTACCTGGCACAAAAATTGTTCGGAGAATTACCACAGCGTTTCCAGTGGAGATTGGCCCGGACCGATTTGACCCGGATTCTGGAGGAGGGACATCATGCCGGCATTCTGCGTCCGAGCCAGCGACGATTGGCAGAAAAGATTTTTGCTGTTGCAAGCCGTCCAGTCACTGAGTTTGGACAGAATTGTGAGAATATGCAAACCGTGTCTGAGGATGTCGATCCAAGCCAGGCAATCGCGTTGGCCCATCAATATGAACTGGACGTGCTACTGGTGAAGTCCGCAGATGAAAGAGACCACTTAACGGGCTACCTGCGCGTTCCTGAACTCTATATTGACGAGGCGGCGATTCAGGTACCGGTTCACCCGTTGCTGGAAATCGATGATGGTTCGACCCATTTGGCGGCACTCATGGAAATGCGCCGTGCTTCGGAGGTGCTTGCTCGAATCGTTGATCCTGATGGAAAAACGGTGGGATTTGTATCCACCGAGCAGCTCTGTGAACCGCTTTTTAGCGGTGACATCTAGACTCAAGAAAGCGATTGTACCGCTCAGAGAAAATCGTTGCTTCCAGTCAAATGCACGCAAGGTTCAGCCACTACTTACGATAGCCAAGGTCCTGCACAATGGAGAGCATCTCTTCGTAATTGATAAAACGTCGCCGATGCCGGAGTTTATACTGATCGATCGCCAGGGCCAATTCACGCGCATCTGCTGAGAGATCATTGTGTGCATTACTGAACTGACGGCGTTCTGCGCGATGATTGTTGGCCTGCGAATCGGAATGGCGGCGGTCTACAAAAGTCCCAGCAGAGATGTTCATTTCTTGATAATCAGGAGCAACAGTAGGTGTAGCGATTTGCGACATGGGATGTCTCCTGTGAGGAAATCGGCGAGAAAAATGGCTCGCATATTGAAGCAGTCGATCCAAACGAACTCGACAAATGCGTCACAGAAAACCTACTCTCAAAGGTCAAACCGTCAAACCAGATATACCGTCTATGTCAGTATTAATGAACGTTGTGAGCTTGACTTCACGATTTATGCGCATTGGGCAAAGTTTGGGGGGCTCTGCCAGTTAAGCGTTCACCGGATCGATGAAGGATATGTCAAACGCTTTCGGTGGTCCTTCTTCCGGTCGACTCTCAGGTGAGCCGCTTTCCTGGGGGATCTGTCAGAACAATCAGCATGTGCAAGCGGCCTATATGAGCGGTTTGTTCATTGCCTGTAAGGGTTACTTGTACCGGCCCACGCTCAGCCGTAGACTAATCGCCAGTCGACTGTGTGATCTCGAATCGTACTTTGCGCCCCGTGCGATGCTCTGATCGCGGTCGGTACTAGGGCCTTTTTGTTGGGTCCGCAGATGCGCCGAAATTAGGTGAAAAATGATGTCGGAAGTTGAATGCGAAATTTCAAATCGTCTGAACTTGGCTCGGCAATGTGCCCACGAGGCAGGACAGCTGACACTCAAGTATTTTTGTGATTCCGATCTGGTTGTGGATCGGAAAAAAGACATGACGCCGATTACGGTTGCAGACCGGGAGGCAGAACAATTATTACGGGAAATGATAACCAAATCTTTTCCGCTCGACGGCATCGTGGGAGAGGAATTTGGAGAGAAAGAAACAAAATCCTCATTTTGCTGGTTATTGGACCCTATTGATGGAACGCAATCCTTTATTTCCGGTATTCCACTGTATGGAACGATGGTGGCGTTGATGCGCCATGATGAGGCTGAGTTCGGTGTCCTCGATTTTCCGGCACTTTCTGAGTCGATCTATGCAATGCGTGGTGGTGGTGCATGGCATGTTGTAGAAAACAATCCACCAGTGAGAGCGCATGTCTCAAACATCAAATCACTTTCTGATGGACTGTTCTGCACAACGCAACTGAGCACCTTTGATGCAACCGGGCGATCTGAAGTATTTGAACTGCTGCATCGTCAAGCAAGACTCACGCGAACCTGGGGAGACTGTTATGGCTATCTTCTCGTTGCGACAGGCCGGGCAGAACTCATGGTGGATCCCGAATTGAATCTCTGGGATACCGCAGCTCTTAAGCCTATTGTTGAAGAGGCGGGTGGGACGCTCACAGATTTTGCAGGTCGGCCGACCGTTCTTGGTGGAGAGGCAATCGCAACGAATGGGTTCCTCTTAGAGGAAATTCTGCACCTCACGGCTGGTCGGTAGTGACCCTTCTGCAGCAGAGCAGATTTGTCCTGCAAATCGTTACGGTAGCAACATCCGTCAAAAGCTACCTAGATGGAAGAAATAGAACGGTGCATACAGGCCGTTCCGTCCCATTTAGTTAAGATTGCGTAATCGTTTTTTCTGGAGAGTAATGCAAGATTACCCCCTTTTTTTGGCTCTTTCGTGCAAGAGACTCTTCTTGAAAAGCCAATAACTGTGTGTGTAGATAATCGACTGGCAGGTATCCGCAATTGTATGAAGCCGATTCCCGAGAGTCGGTCTTGTTGCTGGTATTTGCAGATGTTGCTAACGATTTTCAAATCGGGTTTCGCCGATTTTTCCAGGAAGGATAGATGACGGTGGCCTCTTATACACTCCTACTCGCGGCACAGGTTCTTCTGGTTTCGTGGACTCCCCAAGGATATGAAGAAGCCTATACAAAATCGATGGAATCGGGCAAGCCATTCTTAATTCTCGTTGGCGCCGACTGGTGTGGCGCGTGTCAGATTATGAAAAAACGCGTAATGCCCGATCTCCACCGAGAGGGTGTTTTCAACGATTTGTATTGTACTGAGGTCGATCTTGACAAGGATTCGCATCTTAAGAAACAAATTGCTCGGGTCCGGACGATCCCCTGTTTGATTTTGTACACCAAAACAGGCGACAAGTGGCATCGTTCCTATTTGACGGGTATGCAAAACGGGAAATCCATTCAGGCGTTTTTGGATAAGCACGCTGCCAACTCCATTGCCTCCCGATCAAACAAGAAAAGCTCCAAGTGAAATCGGTGGATCTTCTTCCCGTCGGTTTGTTAAGCTACCGAGCGTGAATATTTCAGTGATCATTCCTGTCTTGAATGAAGCGTCCCTTGTCACGGACGCTATACGACGTGCATGGGACGCTGGTGCAAATGAGGTGATTGTTTGTGATGGAGGCAGTGTTGACGACACCGTCGCTCTTGCCCGGAAACAACAATGCCTCCTTCTGAAGAGTCTCCCGGGACGTGCCATCCAGCAAAATCTAGGTGCGGCGGCTAGTCGAGGGGATGTGGTGTTGTTTCTGCATGTCGATACGTGGTTGCTCCCCCGAGCGGTGGACCAAATTCACCTCGCTTTGAGGTATCGCCACATTCAGGGAGGGGCGTTTCGACAGCGGATAGAGTCGGCAGGTACTGGATATCGCCTGCTCGAATGGGGAGATCGAGCCAGAGTACAACTGTTCGGATTGGCGTATGGAGACCAGGGTATCTTTTTGCGCAGGGAATTTTTTGAACATCTGGGAGGTTTCCCCGAGGTGCCGATCATGGAAGATGTTCGTTTGATGAGAAAATTCCGCAAGGAGGCACGTCCCGTACTTCTGCCGGGGCCTTTGTTTGTCAGTCCGCGCCGTTGGCAGAAACATGGAATCCTCCACCAGACGTTACGCAACTGGTCATTACTTGCGGCAGAAAAGATGGGTGTCTCGCCGCGCCGCCTTGCTCGGTTCTACCACCCACGGTAAACCCCCGGATACCGTTTCACATCAGAGCTGCATCTGGAAAAGAGCCCAGGAAACAGAGCCCAGGAAACGTTGCCGTCATCAGTTTGAGGAGGCTTCTCCGGCAAGCTCGTAACGCCTGATTTTGCGATCCAGAGTTGACCGCTCAATTCCCAGAATGTTTGCTGCCCGACTTTTGTTCCATCCCGTCGACTTCAGCGTTGCAAGGACATGCCGACGTTCCATTTCGGAAAGCGATACAGGCTCAAAATTCTGAGAAACAGGGAGTATCTGGACAGAATCGGTTGCTGTCTTCAAGTTGGATAGAGTCAGGTCATCGACATCGAGATATTCTCCGCGTGAAAGAACGACCGCACGTTCGATGACATTTTTTAGTTCGCGAACATTCCCGGGCCAACGGTATTCCGCGAGAGCCAGCACGGCCTGATTTGTAAATCCTCGAATACGATGTCCGGTTTCCTCGTTGTATTTTCGAAGAAAGTGATCCGCTAGAAGCGGGATGTCTTCCGGCCTCTTGCGAAGTGACGGTACCAAGATTTCTACGACATGAAGTCGGAAATAAAGATCTCGGCGGAATACTCCCTCCGCGACCCCTTTTTCCAGATCCCGATTTGTCGAAGCAATGACTCGCACATCAGCAGTGATTGGCTCACTACCGCCAACACGCTCAAAGGGGTGTCCCTCAAGAACCCGCAGAAACTTTGCCTGAATGGTTGGGCTCATTTCACCAATTTCGTCCAGCATCAAAGTGCCCCCATGGGCCGATTCGAACTTTCCAGTTTTGCGGGAAGTGGCACCAGTGAAAGCCCCTTTTTCGTGTCCGAACAATTCACTTTCCAGCAGGGTTTCTGAAAGGGCTGCACAATTGAGGCAGACAAAGGGTCCTTTGCTCCGCGGGCTGGCATAATGAACGGCCCGGGCTACAAGTTCTTTGCCAACCCCGCTTTCGCCACGGATAAGAATGGTAGCGCGGCTCGGTGCCGCCCGAAGAATCTCCAGGTTAATTTTCTCCATCGTGGAAGACTGGCCGACGATTTGACTTTCGACAGAGAGTCGCTCGCGAAGCTGAATATTTTCTACATGGACCTGGTCCAGATCGTCAGCGAGTGCTTCACGCTGGCGCAAGTTTTCCAGTGCGACACCGATGGTTTCCGCAACTGCCAGAGTGAATTCAAGGTCGTCAGGATCGGGAACCAGATCAGCGTGGGTGGAATAAAGGTGGATCAATCCCATGATTTGTTTGCTGCCACGGATCGGGGCGCACATGACGCTTGTGGCGTGAATCTCGCCATGAGAGTCTCTTCCCCCCAGGACGCTGTCGTCGGTGGCGTTCTGGGCCATGATAGCTTCGCCCTCGCGCAAGACAGTGGTTGCCAGAAAATCGGAAACGCGATGGTAGACTTCATCGGGAGTTGTCTTGGCAGTAACAACCTCTAATTCGGTTCCGGAAGGATTTTCTGTAGTTTCGTACGGCAATAATAAAATGGCTCCCGCTTCAACATGGGTTTCTTTGAACAGCCCGGACAAGGCCAATTCGCTGAGTTGGTTGAGGTCATCTGCTTTTGCAAGCTCAAAGGCCAAACGACAGAGTACCGTGGCCGCTCGCCCCACCTTGGGAATGGTGACCGAGTCTTCAGCAGGAGGTTGTGGGACAAGAAATTTAGTCTCTACCGTCCGATGTGTAATCTGATTCGATTCCCATTCGGTGAGAACATCGGCATCACTTGTCTTGCTATCCTCATCTTTTGTCTCACTCGAAGAGTAACCGCCTTTTTTGATGATGCTGCTGGTATCGGAAAAGACGGTGGAGACATCACGTACAAATTGTATCCGGACCTCTCCAATCCGAATGGTATCCTCAAAGGCTAGTGTGTAATCGTCCTGAAGAAGTTCGCCACCCACATAGCTGCCGTTACGACTGTCTAAATCACGGTAGATCCAATTGCTTTCCGAAAAGAAGACCTCGGCGTGGGAACGACTGCAGCGTTCGTCCTTGACAACAATCTGGTTTGTTGGCGTGCGCCCAATGGTGATCGTCTCGCCCTGGACGAGCCGATAGACATCTCTGAGCTTCTCGCCTTCACGGGTTACTAGATATGCCATAATGAGAAGCAAAAAGATGTTGAGTTGCGGTTCAACGGGAATATGCTCTTGCAGCTTTCCTATTATACGCCCCACCTACGTTTTAGGTTTTTGAGCCCAACGAGTGGACCATCGTTTCAGAAAGAGCCTGCCACACTTGCCTGGCGCTAAGACAACCAAACCTCATTTTAACATAGCTGCTCATAATGGCATCCTGCAACCACGAAAAGGGGGAAAGAATCGCATGCCTTTGCCGGTCAGCAAAAAACGTGATGAACCGACTCACGTTTTTGGCCTATTCGACTCGATTGCCGTGGGTTCCCAGTGACGCTGCAGGGGGTCGGCGATATCGACGCAGTAGGCCCTTTTGATCGTTTTGACGGCGAGTGGAAAATGCGTATCGACAAAGCCGCTATTTGCGGCACTCTGCCAATCGGTGCAGTCCGCTGGCAGAGTCGATTTAAGCAACACGAGTTCATCCGCCCCATAGATTTCAGCAATCCGGGCCGCAATCGAATCGCTTGTGGCCGCCCAGGAATGAGGCAGTCGCGTCCCGTCTCGACGGGGCTCTTCTTCGCGAAGAAAGTGTCCCACATCGAGGAGAGTAAATTTGCAATCTTTCTCCGCCTCGAAACAGTATCTGTCCGCCTCCAGGATCCGACTTTCTGGAAGTATTGCAGAGACCATGCGGGTGATGAGAGACACAGCATCGACAGCGAGCCAATGACAAATCTCCGGATCGATCGGATGTATCTTATCAAAATTGCGAATGGACTCCACCAGAGGGCCACCTCCAGTCAAGAACACCTCTCGCATTGCGCGCGTGCTGCGACGCCAGGTTTGGAGGGCATCTGCCAGATGAAATTGATCCAGCAGGCTGCCACCAATTTTGATGACGCGCAGAGGTTCATCGATCATAGACATTCTTCCCTCGCGAGCACGGCGAGAGCGTGTGCTGCGCCACAATGAGAGGTCTCGGTCCCAGAAAGTTCACTGAGCGCAAGCAACCGAATCGCTGGATGTACCTCCAGCACAGCCTTCCGAGCGAGAAATTCACCGCTCCCGGAGATGATGGCAGTTTCTATTTGTGCCGATTGTCTGCCAACAACCTTCTCAATCGCAGCGGTCAGAAGATGACACTGCTGCAGCGAAATAGCGTTTGCCATCTGAAAAGCATCTTGGTGATCAAAATTCTCTTCATCAGCGCAGATCATGCGGGCCAGTCGGCGGCGGGCATCGTTTTTCATAGCCGGCCTCCCATCGGGGGTGTCGAGATCGGCTTCATTTTCGGGGAGTTTTCCCAGCGTCAGGTAGACATCGGCGGTTCTGGCAAAACATTCTCTTGCGAGGCTACATTGTTGCCCGCGGTAGGATACGTTGGCCACGAGCGTGGCGATGGGTGTCCGCGTTATGCCCGCATAGACCAGTTCGCCCGCTATGAGCCGTTCCGTATCGGTAAATCCGGCCGACACGGGATTGCCATCGTTGAGCGGTATGATGTCGGTCGTGGTGGAGCCGATATCTATCAAGAGGGCACGTCCCGTTTCAATAAAACGACCGACAAAGCGTGCAAGTGCGTGCCAGTTTGCTGCGGCAACGGGCAGCGGGTCGTCGATTGCCACAGTGGTTGTGACAAATTGTCCGTCATTGCGATAGACGCAGATCGGGCGGTCAGTGGCGGCCCGTTGGACCTCGCTGAGAATGTGACGGACCCCTTCTGCTTTTGTTCTGTAGCAATCGGCAAGTTCTCCGGTCATCGTGACCGCTACCGCATCGCTTGCCGGTGCTGTTTTGAGAAGTCTCTCCAGGGCTTTGTGTAGATGCGAGGACTTCTGCCATAGGGGGAAAGGTTGGCTGGCTGCAAAATCGCCACCATCGGCGATTTTCAGATTTGCTCCACCGATATCGAGGGCAAGCCATTTCATGATAGCGACACAAGTGAACGATGGTCGAAGCAGTCAAAGTCGATAGGAGTATCAAAAAACAGGGGAGTGCAATCCTGCCCATCAGCCACTTGCAGCATCATTTCTGCAAGATTCCCACGGCAGGCCCTCCGTAGAGCGATGTAGGATGTCGTCAGACGAGGATTCACTTCCACAACGGTATCTTCGTGCGATTTCTTGCCGAGCAGCAGATCGACACCGACGTAACCGAGCATCCCGTCAAAACTGGCAACCGCCTGCGTGGCAAGACGGCGGGCCCGCTTCTCCAAATTCTCTTCCAGCGGGTACGATCCGCCAAGATAGGTGAAATGGCCGTCCGTGGAAAGCAACTGGCGACAGGCAGGCAATGGTTTTAGGTTCTTTGGCCCACAAAGGACCGCAACGCTTGCAGCCATTCCGGCAACGAAGCGTTCGAGTCTCATTTCGCGGTTTGTAATGTGCCCTTTTGCAGCATCGCTCTCGGCAATCGAAGAAATCTCCTGAGAACCGGCCCCATAGCGGGGCTTGAGGATTGCCGGATACGGAAAATCGAGCGGTAGCGGTTCAGATTTTTGTAGCACGATGCCCTCGGTAGACGAAATACCCACATTTGAGAGATGTTGGGCAGTCCGATGTTTGTCGGCAGAGAGCGAGATTGCAGCCCTGCTTGGGCCAATGAGTCGACCTCCGCATTGGGTCACCCAAGTGGCGCGATGCTCGAGGATTCGATCGAATTCCGGAGCAATCACAATCGTCGCATCGGCTGCCGCGGCTAGTTTTCTATAGGTCGTCATTTCACCCGCCCGAGAGTCGACCGGATGGAATGTCGCTGCCCCAAACGGCTGCAGGAGTCGCTCGTCCGCCATCAGATCCACCTGTGCCCCGATCGCCACTAAATCGGTAGCGAGCGCAGCGGCCATCGCTCGGCCCTCTCGAGCGAGTGAAGCGGAGATTTCTTCTTCCCGGCAGTCGATCAAACCACCACCGGTTACCCATTCATAGAGGAAGATGTTCAAGGTACCGCCTCAGGGTGGCTCAGGGTTGTTATATTAGTGCCCAAGGAAGCAACAGGCAGTTTTGCGATGTGGTGAAGTGGGTTTGCGATAACGACCAGAATACAGCTCTTTTCGATTCGGTGTGTGAACGGCATCCATGAAAACCTTGATCAAAAATGCAAGCGTCGTGTTTCCGGAGGAGGTCCTGCAGACGTCCGTCCTATTGGAAGGCTCAAAAATTGTCGATATCGATGTTGCCAGCCAGATCGATGCCGATGAGGTCATTGACGCCACAGGCCTCCACCTCCTTCCGGGCGTGATCGATGATCAGGTTCATTTTCGCGAGCCGGGCCTGACGCACAAGGAGGATCTGGCATCGGCGAGCCGGGCCTGTGCAAAGGGTGGGGTAACGACGTTTCTGGAAATGCCCAATACCATTCCTGCGACCACCACGCAGGAGCGGTTGGAAGAAAAACTGGCCCTCGCATCCCGCACGAGCATGGTGAATTATGGATTCTACATTGGGGCCACGCCGGAAAACCTGTCAGAACTTGTAGCGGCAAACCGCACGCCCGGCATCAAGATTTTTCTCGGATCGAGTACGGGTGACTTGCTCGTTGACCAACAGGATGCCTTGGAACGTATTTTCGCCGAAACCACGTTGCCAATCACCGCACATTGCGAGGATGAGGCGACGATCCGGAAGAATGCACAACAGCTCGGCCCACCGAGGAATGTTGCCGACCACTCAAAGATTCGAGATGTTGCCGCCGCCGTCATCGCGACGCGCAGGGCGCTCGATTTGGCCCACCGCCATCGTCATCGCTTTCATGTTCTGCATGTTTCGACTGCAGCCGAGGTCGAATTGTTTGCGGATCATCGCCACCTCATCACTGCGGAGGTTTGTCCCCATCATTTGTTTTTTAACACGGGGGATTACGAAAGGCTCGGTACCCGTGTGCAGATGAACCCTTCGATCAAAACGGCTTCGGATAATGAAGGCTTATGGCAAGCACTCCAGGAGGGAACGATTCAGGTGATCGCTACCGATCATGCGCCGCATACCCTGGAAGAAAAAGCCAAGCCCTATCCCAGTTCGCCGTCGGGTCTTCCGGCTGTGGAGAATTCGTTGGCCCTGATGCTCGATCAGGTCCACCGCGGGCGGATTACCATTGAGCAGGTTGTCCGCTGGATGTGCGATGCTCCGGCTCGCGTGTGGGATATGGTCGATAAGGGAAGAATTGCGGTTGGCTACGATGCCGATTTGATTCTTGTCGATTTAGAGCGCAGCGAAGAAATACGCGATGAGACGCAATGGGCAAAATGTGGTTGGACGCCTTGGCATGGTGAAACGCTCACCGGTTGGTGCGTGAGAACGTGGGTTATGGGCCACACGGTTTTCAATCAAGGAATCGTTGATCAAACGCCCAAAGGGGAAGAAGTACGGTTTGATCACATGCGTGGCGGCTACTGGGCAACGGAATCGGGCCATTGAGCGGGTGTTGCGCTGGCAAGACCGCATTGCGGCCAAATCGCTAAAAGATTCCCAACTGGTCCTTGGCATCTTCGGTCATGCGGTCGGGCGTCCAGGGCGGATCCAGAACAATCTTCACGACGACATCTGCCACGCCGTCGAGTGAGCGGACTTCCCTGACTGCGCCATTGATCAGTTGCGGGCCAGCCGGGCAGGCGGGGCTCGTCATCGTCATGTCGATCTGGATCCGGGTACCCTCCCCTGTTGCTGCCGTAGGTCCATCCCCCTTTTCGGCATCTTCCCCACCGTGATCGGGTGTTTCCTCACAGGTCTCCTCTTTCGGCGGATCGAATTTGATTTCGTAGATCAGGCCGAGGTCGACGATGTTGACAAATAGTTCGGGATCAAGCACGTTTTTGAGTTTTTCAAAAACCATTTCTTCTGTGATCGGCATCGCTGTCTCCCAGATTGTAAGCCGCCAGAGCTGTCTTGTGCCTACTTGGCACGTAATCGCACCAAAACATTTTCGCCCTCAATCCGAACCTCATGGCTGTCAATATCTGCAGTGGCGGGCATACAAAGCACTTTACCGTTGTGGATATCGAAATGCGATCCATGGCGCCGGCAGACAATCTCGCAGTCCTGCAAATGGCCATCACCGATTGGCCCCCCATCATGTGTGCAGATATCGTCGAGACAAAAGAATTGTCCGTCCACGTGAAAGAGAATGACCATCCGATCATCGCACGCGACGACGAGTTTTCCGGGATCTGCAATCTCGGATACGCGGGCGACGGGAATAAAATCAGCCATGGCAGGTCTCAGGATGACACAGAAAGTGTTCTACGTATTGGAGTATCGCAACTTGCCGGTTTGTTTATTCGTGATCGCGTATTCGCCTGTAGATGGCATTGCCCAAGGCACTACGAACGTTCTTGACGGGGATACGATCAGAAATTTGTTGGAGGAATCCGGACACGATCAATCGGATTGCTTCCTTGCGGGTGAGGCCGTGTGCCTGGCAGTAGTAAAGCTGTTGCTCATCGACCCGCCCACTGGTTGCCCCGTGGGTGCATCGGACATCATCCGCTTCGATCTCCAGGCCGGGAATGGAATCGGCACGCGCCCCGGGGTCAAGGATTAAATTGTCATTGCGTTGGTAACCATCCGTCCCTTGTGCGCCGGGTTCCACTTTGATCATGCCGCGCCATTCGATCCGCGAGTCGTCCTGGAGTGCGCCCTTATAGAGAAGATCGCTTCTGCAGTTGGCGGCTTCGTGGTGTTGGGAAGTCTGGTAGCAAAGATGCTGTTTGCCCTCGGAGAACATGATCCCATTGACCTCTGCCTGACCACCTTCTCCTACCAGGGCCACATCTTGATTGACCTTTGCCAGTCGCGAGCCGATTGCGCCGATTGTCCACTGGAGATGTGCATCCCGGTCCACAAGTGCTTTCTGGTGAGAAAAATGCCACACACCGTGTCCCCAGTCCTGCAGATTGACATACCGGAAACGGCTGCGAGGCCCTAAAAGCAACTCGATCGCGCCGCAGTGCAGGCCCGTCGTGGCTCGGGGCATACTCAACGACTCGCTCAGCAGTATCGCTTCGGCACCCTCCTCAAGAACGACCAGAGTATGGCTCAAATCAGCGATGCCATCTCCTAACGCGAAAAGCGTATGCAGCGGCTGGTCGATGATGACGTTCCGCGGCACATAGAGCAAAGTGCCACCCGTCCAGAATGCCCCATGCAGCGCGGCAAATTTGTCGTAGTGCGGATTGACCGCTCGGGCAAGCAGGTGGGGTTTAAAGAGGTCGCCGTGCGAGGCAACCAACTGGTCAATGTTACCAAAGAGGACACCTGCCTTGTGCCATTTTTCGTCGATCGTGCAAGCTGCGCTTTGACCATCGACAGAGGAGGTCTGGCCTGCCAGATTCACGCCTAGGGATAATCTGCCTTGAGGCGCTTCCAATGCCTTGTTGTTGAGTGCCTTGTTGTTGAGAAATGGCGAGAATTGTTCGAGCCGTAGCGGTCGGATATCGGTCCTGGCCCATTGTTCGTCTCCTCGCGAGGGCATCGGCAGGGAGGAGAAATGTTTCCAGGAAGAGTTGCGGATATCGGTCAACCAAGCCGGTTCGTCCCGACTGGCAAGAAAGGCGTCAAAACCATCCTGTGTAAATCGGGTTGTCGTGGTACTCGCTGGCATCGATTCTTTGTCCGCCGTTGGCCTCAGCCGACGGAACCTTCCATCTGTAGTTCAATGAGCCGGTTCATTTCTACGGCGTATTCCATGGGAAGTTCCTTGACCAGCGGTTCGATAAAACCGTTGACAATCATGGTGCTCGCCTCTGCCTCGGTGAGCCCATGGCTCGTCAGGTAGAAGAGTTGCTCTTCGCCGATCCGCGAGACGCTCGCTTCGTGGCCGACAGAAACATCTTGTTCATCAATTTGAATATAGGGATAGGTGTCGCTGCGGCTTTGATCATCCAGGATCAGAGCATCACAAACCACATTTGATTTAGATTGGATCGACCCCTTTTGCACGTTGACGAGTCCGCGATAACTACTGCGTCCCCCGTTTTTGGAGATCGATTTGGAGGTAATCTGTCCAGTCGTCTCTGGAGCGCAGTGGACGAGTTTTGCTCCTGCGTCCTGGTGCTGGCCTTCCGAAGCAAAGGCAATCGACAGGACCTCTCCCCGGGCACCCGGTTCCATCATGTAGACTGCCGGGTACTTCATGGTCAATTTGCTGCCAAGATTGCCATCGACCCATTCCATGGTGGCATTTTCATAGGCCAGGGCCCGCTTGGTGACCAGATTATAAATGTTGTTCGCCCAGTTCTGGATCGTCGTATAACGGCAGCGGGCATCCTTCATCACTTTGATCTCGACCACGGCCGAGTGCAAACTTTCGCTTGAATACATCGGAGCGGTACACCCTTCGACATAATGCACCCGGGCCCCCTCATCGACCAAAATGAGTGTCCTTTCAAACTGTCCCATGCTTTCGGCGTTGATGCGAAAGTAGGCTTGCAGAGGAAAATCAATCTGGACACCCGGTGGGATGTAAATGAAGGACCCTCCCGACCAGACTGCGGAATTTAAGGCGGAAAACTTGTTGTCTGCGGGCGGGATCACGGTAGCGAAATGCTCTCGAAACAGGTCCGAATGTTCGCGCAGTGCAGTGTCGGTGTCGGTGAAAATCACTCCTTTTTTGGCCAGGTCCTCCTGGAGCGATCCATAGACCACTTCACTCTCAAATTGAGCTTTCACACCGGCAAGGAATTTTTTCTCCGCTTCAGGAATGCCGAGCCGATCGAAGGTTTTCTTAATCTCATCGGGGACATCATCCCAGGTTTTGCCCTGCGCTTCGGTCGGCTTCAAATAATAGTAGATGTCTTGAAAATCAAGGTCGATTGTTCCACCCCAGTTTGGTGTCGGTTTGGACTCAAATAGTTCGAGACTTTCGAGCCGGAACTCCCGCATCCAGTCCGGTTCCCCTTTCATCTCGGAGATCTGGGTCACAATATCCCGATCCAGCCCTTTGCGGGCCTTGAAGACGGGTGTGGAGGGGGTCTGGAAGTCGTACTTGTTGATTTCCATCGGTTCCGGCTGGGAAGGATCTTTGCTGGTGAGGTCCGTGGCCATAATCACATCTGGTTCGTGGATGATGTCGTTCGTTCGAGGGGTTCGAGATCAATTGGTTTGGGATCAATTGGTTTGGGATAATGTCGCGCTTGCTTTAGGTTCGGTCGACGCAAGTTCTTGTTCGGCAGCAACGGGATGGTTCGCACGGATCCTGTCGAAACCATTCCGGTGTAATTCTACGGCCAACTCCGGCCCTGCGGACTCGACGATACGCCCACCGAGCATCACGTGTGTGACATCCGGTATATTGTGTTCCAGGAGCCGTTCGTGATGCGTAATGATCAAAAGGCCCATTTCTCCACCACGAATCTCCGCAATACTCTCGCTTGCCAGTTTGACCGCATCGGCATCGAGCCCGGAGTCTGTTTCATCCAGGATGGCGAACCGGGGCTGCAACATGGCCAGTTGAAGAATTTCGGCCCGTTTCATTTCACCCCCTGAAAAACCATCATTGACATAGCGGCGGGCAAATTCTGGGTCGATCTTCAATTGCTCCATTTTCTCGCGCAATTCCCTGCGGAACTGCCGCATCGGGATCAATTCTTCCCCTTCTTTCCGCTCCGGATTGCGAATGTTGGTCGTTGCGTGGCGAAGAAAGTCTGCCATCTTCACGCCCGGTATTGCCATCGGCCGTTGGAAGGCCATGAACAGCCCTTTACGGGCCCTCTGGTCGGGAGAAAGTTTAAGGATGTTTTCGCCATCGAGACAAACGCGACCACCGATCACGTCGTAACCCGGATGTCCCATCACCGCCAAACCAAGCGTGCTCTTTCCGGAGCCATTAGGTCCCATCAGGGCATGGGTCTCACCGGGATGTATTTCCAGATTAATGCCGTGCAGAATGGTTTTTCCTTCGACGGCAACTTGCAGATCAATGATGTGAAGTGTTTCAGACATGGCAATCATTTGGATGTGTTTGGCAAGATAGATGTGTTTGGCAAGATATGTGTGACAAGATGTGTTGCGAATCAGCCGGTAATCTTCTGATGGTTAAAGAGAGGGGCACGATCAACGCCTGGTTCGGCATACCCGCTGTGGTGAGGTACGGGCAATTCGTCTGCCAACGGAACCCCGTTTCGTTTGGTGATTTTCTGTCCCTTCAATTTATCCTGGATTCGCATCAGTCCCTCGAGCAGGGATTCGGGGCGAGGCGGGCAACCCGGGACGTAGACGTCCACCGGGACGACCAGATCGACGCCCTTGACCACATGATAGCCGTACTTGAAATAAGGCCCGCCGCCAACGGTACAGGCTCCCATGGCAATGACATATTTTGGATTGGGCATCTGGTTGTAAAGTCGTCGAACGCGGCTAGCCATCTTGTAGGTAACCGTGCCGGCAACAATCATCAGATCCGCCTGGCGGGGTGTGGCTCGGAATGCACCAGCGCCAAATCGATCGATGTCGTAGCGACTCGCTCCGGAGGCCATCATCTCAATGGCACAACAGGCCAGGCCAAAAGTCATTGGCCAGAGACTCGACTGGCGAGCCCAGTTGATCGCCTGTTCGATCGTTGTGGTGATTACATTTTCCTCGAAACGGCCTTCAATCCAGGGTTTGGTCATTGCATCGTTTCCGTATAGTGGGTTCAAAGCACGAATTGATAATCTGCGGCAATGCGATAAACGGCATAATATACTTTGTCGTCAGTTCATCTCAAAGGTGCAGCACGTTGCACCGTCGAGTTGGCAGGTCGTGAGCGTAACGTCTTCCATCAGTAAATTTGAAAAGAGACTCCGCTCCATGGCGCAGATCGTCCGATCTTCTGTTGCCAGATCGGGATAGGGGCACGCATGTGCGGTCAGTCTGGGCAGGGAATGGGATTCATCGACCGAAAAAGGGATGTTTCTTTCGCCAAAAATCTGTTTGATTTCCAGCATTCGTTCAGAGAGAGTGGTACCTGTCATGGTTGGAGCATAGGCGTTGGCAAGGCCTCGGGCGAGCCTGCCGAGAAGTCCTTTGCGAAGATCGGCATCTTCAATTTTCTGGATTTCTTTCCAGAGTGCGTGGGCAAGATCTGCAAAATTTTCGCCCGTCGTTCGCCGTCCCTTCTCGGTTAAGCGGTAGTAGTGGCTGGGACGACCTCGGCTGCTGCCTGCCGTGGTCCGTTCAACCATTCCCTGCCCCATCAGGCGGTTGAGCCGCTGGCGGACCGCGGTGGCGGTAACCCCCATTTCACGGGCCAGGTCGCCGACCGTGATCGACTCCAGCCTGCAGAGCAGGTCGAGAACAGTCCGGTCCGTTCGTTCCGCGCTTGATTCGGTGTTTGGAGTGGACATAAAGCACCTTGTCTCGGAGTTCTGGATTTAACCTGAAGAACCGCTTCACTATAAAACTTAATGCATTTTACACAAGGGTATGTTTGTTAAACCACCCACCTAATGGCCCGCAAGCGTCGTAACCTGTTGACAGATAGCGTGTTTATGCGATATCAAGTGGGCCGAGTCGGTTCGGCCTAACACATATTTTTTGAGGCAGCGTATGTCCCCTACAAGAAATACAAACGGGAAGCGAATTTTTTTCGGACTCCTCATCCTTGGGATAACGGCGTCGCTCGTTGTTGCTTTAGGTATGCCCTCAAGTGGGCTCGCGCAACCGGCAGAGAGTCCTGCTCCGCCCGATTCTAGCCAGCTAGAAAAGGTCTCTCCTCTGCCGGTGCTCTCGGACAGTTTGATTCCGTTGCCCGTGCAACCAACGGAAAAGCCAGCTCCGAGTTTTGTCGAGAGAGTCGATCATGGGTTTGCAACCACGGTCGATTGGATGATGTCCTTTTTGTTCTACAAATTATTTCCTCAGTCGCAGGAATCGATTACCACGAACAGTCGCAATTACTATGTTCGAGATGCGGACTCCAAGGATCCGTTTCAAGGGATCGATATCACGGGTAAGCCAACAGGAAAACAACTCACGTTCAAGCAAGCCGAGGCACTCAAAGCGCGGGGTAAGTTGGAATTGGGCACAGCCGGTAGGCTCTGGCGTACTGGCGTGGAAGGTGATCGGGCGGTGGAGTTTGTAACCGTCAACGAAGATGTTGGAACGAAATATGTTCTAGGTGTTCTCGACGGCACGACAGTCTTCCGCAAGGACTTGGAGGGGCGAGTCTTATTGGGTACCGCTCCAGAAGACATTTTGACGTTAGATCAAGCTAAGAAACTCGCATCGCAAGGAAGGCTCCAGTCGGATCCAGAGAAACTAACTGCTAGTGGCGCGTTGAAGCCCGGCATGGTCAATCCGTACCTTTCGGAAGGTGTGGTAGGAGGAGCACCACTGGTTGTTCTTTGGCTGGCAGTTGGATCGGTGTTTTTTACATTTTACATGAGAGGCTTTAATATTTGGGGCTTTCGTCACGCCTTTCAGGTTGTTCGGGGTCGGTACGACAATCCCAATGAACCGGGCGAAGTAACCCATTTCCAGGCGCTTTCGTCGGCTCTCTCTGCAACAGTGGGCTTAGGGAATATCGCCGGGGTCACGATCGCGATGACGATAGGCGGCCCAGGCGCATTTTTCTGGATGATGGCCTGTGGATTTTTCGGAATGACATCGAAATTTGTGGAATGCACATTGGGCCAAAAGTTTCGAACGGTAAAACCGGATGGCACAATTCTTGGCGGTCCCATGCAGTATTTGAGTGCTGGGCTAAAACAATTGGGATTAGGGCCTTTAGGGAGTGTGCTTGCGATTATGTTTTCCGTCATGTGCATCTTGGCAAGTTTTGGCGGCGGAAACATGTTCCAAGCCAATCAGGCAGGATCGGCAATTTTATTTGTGCTTCAAGACACAGACAGGCAGGAACTCGAGCAAGTCAACCAGGAGATCAAATCGGCAGCCGTCGCCGAGAATTTTGCCCACCTCGATGATTTGCAAACACAGAAACAAACGCTGCAGGAAAAAATGGATGGTTTTAAAAAAGTGTTCGTTGTCGTCTTCGGGATCGTTCTTGCAGTGTTCGTTGCCCTCGTGATCATCGGTGGCATTAAACGAATCGGAGCAGCAGCCGAAAAGATTGTGCCTACGATGTGTGGGATCTATGTCCTGGCCTGTTTGTACGTCATCTTTGCCAACCTCCTCGATGTTCCACCGCTGGTGGCGATGATCTTTACAGAGGCATTTAACCCCCAGGCTTTTGGTGGTGGGTTACTTGGCGTATTGGTCATCGGAGTCCAACGGGCGGCGTTTTCAAACGAAGCGGGTGTCGGAAGTGCTGCGATCGCGCATAGCGCGGCCAAAACCGAAGAGCCAGTGCGTGAAGGAGCGGTGGCACTGATGGGGCCCTTTATCGATACCATTGTCATTTGTTCGATGACAGCTCTTGTCATCTTAGTGACGGGGGCTTGGGATAACGAAGCATGGCTGGAACAGGGGCTGCAGGGGTCTGCTCTGGCATCGCGCGCATTTGAGTCGCAGATTTCCTGGTTCCCCTGGCTTTTGACGGTCGCTATCGTCCTGTTTGCCTACTCCACCATCATTTCCTGGAGCTACTATGGTGAGCGCTGCTGGGAAAGACTTTTTGGTGCTAGGACAACGATCTGTTACAAGGCTCTTTCCATTACTTGCGTTTTCATTGGGACCATTGCCCATCTTGGCGCCGTGCTCGATTTTTCCGATCTCATGATTCTTTCGATGGCATTTCCCAATATATTGGGCGCCGTATTGTTGGCTCCGGGAGTCAAGCGAGATCTTGCCAGCTACTGGCGCCGGTATCGATCAGGGGAGTTTAAAACGTACAAATAATACAGCGTACAAATAATACAGCGTACAAATAATACAATGGTGCCGCTTGTTTAACTCGGCGGTAAACTAAGAGAGGAATCATTATGGCATGGTTACCCAAAGCAGACGTGGTGGTTCCGATTGACTTTTCGGATGAGTCGTTTGCGGCCATCGATACAGCACTCGATCTGGTAAAGACGCCAGAGTCCGTTCACGTGGTCCATGTCCTTCCGGAACTCTCCGCGACCGAACCGGGGGTGGTCTGGGGGGAGGTGGACGACGCTAGCCGGATGGACCATGCCGAAGATGCCCTGCGGGCTCAGCTGAAAAGTGAAAGCGATACATACAATCAAATCGACGTTGCGGTGGCGATCGGGGACCCGGGCCATGAAATAGCAGACTATGCCAGCAATGTCGGTGCGGACATCATTGTGCTTCCCTGCCACGGCCGGACCGGTCTGAAACGATTGCTGATCGGTTCGGTGGCTGAAAGGGTCGTGCGGCTTGCGCACTGCCCGGTTCTGGTGCTCAAAGACTAGGCCCGTTGCCGCAGACCCGTTCGCGGGGAAAATGCGTCTTTACCACCTCGTGAAATTCTTCCGGAGTGGAGATCATCGCGACGTGGGCGCGAAATTTCCGGGCGCCCCTTCGCCCCTGGGCATAGCAGCAGGCATATTTTCGCATCAGCAGACTCCCCTTTTCTGCCCCGAAGTGGCCACAGATCAGCTCAAAATGGCGCGTTAAGAGTGCTCGTTCCTGCTCAAGTGTGGGTTCCGGCACCGGTGGCTCTCCGAGCAGGAGGGCGCGCACCTGGCGAAAGAGCCACGGTTTGCCGAGTGCCGCGCGGGCGATCATGACCCCGTCGATCGCATAACGCGCAAATGCATCGAGTACGGCCTCGGGCGTGTTGAGATCTCCATTGCCGATCAGTGGGATCCGCTTCAAATGCGACTTGATCTGAGAGATGGTTTCCCAATCGGCCGAGCCGGTGAAAAAATCTTCTGCGGTACGGCCATGCACGGTGAGGGCGGCGGCACCCGCCGTTTCAACGACCTGGGCGACTTCGAACGCATTGATCGAGTTGCGGGTGCAGCCGAGTCGGATCTTGGCCGTCACGGGAGTCGGTCGACACGCATCGACGATGCGCTCGATGATCTGGCCCATCCGCTGGGGATCTCTCAAAAGGTAACTGCCACTCTTGGCGCGTTCGGTCACCTGGCGGACCGGGCAGCCAAAATTGATGTCGACAACACTCACGTTCAATTCGTGTGCGAGCTTGGCACCCACCGCAGCGAGCACGTCAGGGTCGTTGTCCCAGATCTGCACCGCCAACGGTCGCGGCTCATCCGCCACGCCCCAGAGCCGGTCAGGCAAACGGTCGGAGTGTTTACATGTTCCCAGAAATCCCCGTGCACTGATCATTTCGGTCGCCAGCAGGCCCGCGCCGCCGAACTCCCGAACGATCTGTCGGAATGCGTAATTGGTAAAACCTGCCATCGGAGCCTGTAGCACCGGCGGGTCGACGAACACCGGGCCAATCTGTAGCGGCTTGACGGTCGGTGATGCAGAAGGTTTTGCGGGAGCTGCGTTTTGGAGCATGGGACTATTGGAGCGCATTGCTGCCGGTGCGCCAAGTCGAGGAATAAAATGAACTCTCGGTCTGGCTCTGTCGATCGAACTCTTCGAGTCGGTTTCCGATGGAGAGCCTGCTCGCTCTTTAGCACTGCGAAAATGGGTGTCGGTCAATTCGTGGTGTCGAGATAGGGATCCTGGCCCATTTGACGTTGTATTTTTTTTCGCAATTTTTCGTGATACATCAGGGACTTGCGGCCCTGAAAATGCCGTCGCTCTACCCGCTTCTGGGCCTTGCGGAAGGAGCCGGACCCCTGGCGGATTGCACCCTCCTGGCCGTTTGCTCGCGCTGCGATCCGCGTGGCCCGCTTGGGGCCGAAACCGACGGCGAGAATATCGTCGTCAAGTGCCGCATAGCGCCGGAACGAACCGGGATCTCCCTGCCTGCCACAGCGGCCGATCAATTGCCGGTCGATGCGAGCCGATTCGTGCCATTCGGTGCAGATGACGATCAAGCCACCAAGTTCCCGGATTGCCTCCTGCTCTTTCTCAGAATTGTTTTCCTGACGGATCGCTTCTATCATTGCGGTCCATTCTTCTCGCGGAACATCGAGGCGGGATTTGAAATCTTGCTGGAGACGCGACCAGGCCATCTCCTCGGCATTGCCACCGAGAATGATATCGGTACCCCGTCCAGCCATGTTGGTTGCGATCGTGACCGAAAAGCGACAACCGGCCTGTGCGACGATCTCGGCCTCTGCGGCAATGTGATTGGCATTGAGGACGTGGTGCTTGATATCCTCCTCCACGAGCAATGCCGAGAGGATTTCCGATTTATCGATCGATCGGGTTCCCACCAGTACCGGCCTCCCCGCCGCATG
>MPMC02040488.1_pt1 | contig 23918 bp, 28 predicted proteins | sample 1617281 | NCBI WGS metagenome assembly MPMC02 (sample SAMN05944809, study PRJNA350692) | marine metagenome | biome: marine; feature: ODZ; material: water; isolation source: 100 m water sample filtered on 30 um supor filter | place: Pacific Ocean | collected 2012-04-09 | depth 100m m | reverse complement strand
TATAATATAAAATAAATGTACTATTCTACTAAAGAAGTTGAAACATTTTTAAACAATCATCCAGAAATAAATGAATGGAGGTTAAATCATCTAAAAAAACAAGAGGAATATTTGAAAGAATTTAATTGTTCATGTAATGATATTGGCGAGAATGGATATGGAATACAATATGACGATATCTATTGGTTCGATGTCCTCGAGGAAAACTTTTTGGAAAATTTAGAAGAAGAATTTGCTGGTTGTTCATTTGAGGGAGGTCCATATCGTATACACAGTGTAGACGATGAATGGGTGCTGTTTGATTGTGGTAAATGGGGAAATTTAGGCGCCTCCTATATAGAATTGTGGTTAGAGTTTCCGTCTGAGGACGAAATATTGGAAAGAAAAATGGAATTATTAAAATTAAGGTCTTATTGGAACTATACTTAATTATATAAGAGTAAAGTGTTTGATTATTTAAAATTTTATATCCGGTTGTTCCGGTTTTTTCTTATCTATATTTTTATCCTCACCAGGGCCATCGTAGCCACTGCCTGGATCCTTTCCATCAGGAGGAGGATCTCTAAAGTTGGGTTGACGCACTATACCTCCACGTCTTCCACGTCTACCACGTCTTCCACCTCTTCTACTAATAGGTGGTGGATTATTTTGTCTAGGTGTTGAAGGCGGTGTCGAACTCATTTGCAATACATCAGTCTCCTTTTATATCTTAGTGAGGCTGATCTTGTGGGTTTGAGTCACCGTGATTCGCGCCATGTGCTGCCGCATGAGCCAAATACTCCTCCACGGTGCCACCGGTGCCACCATTCAGCATGTTCAACTGCTGTTGTATTCGCTGTTGTATTCGTGGGTTCAACTGCTGCTGTATTCGACCTTCGTCGTCGTAGTACCTCGTGTCGTAGTAGACGGTGGTTGGAGCAGTTACCACAGTTGATTCTTCTTCTTCTTCGTCTTCTTCATCGGAGCTGGACTCTTCGTCTTCATCCTCTGACATGCTGTAGTCTTCGTCATCTTCAACCTTCTTCTTCTTTTTCGGTTGCTTCTTTTTCTTGTACTCACCCGCTTTGAAACGGCGAACTGCTTCAGTAAGTTCTTGTGGGTAGTCATCCTTTGGAAATTGAAAGAACACACGGCTGGCACCTTTAATGCTTTTCGCGTTGACCATGGAATCAAGGTAGCTGTAGACAACGTTATCAAACTCATCCAAAGACTTGTGCCTTTCTTCATCGTCTTCGTCTTCTTCGTCATCCCATCCTTTTTCATAGCGGATATCTTCAACCATAGATATGTCATCATGGTCGGCGCAGAATTGGTGCAATTCGTTGTCGCTCATGTGGGACATTAACCAATGTTTAATGTTGTCGTCGTCGGCCCACTCGAACAAATCATCCTCGTCTGTGCGGTACAAGACTTCAGTACCAACGAAGTAGTCGAGCGCATCCTTGTGGTCTACAAAGTCTTCCACCTCAAGCTCAGTTCCCTCGATACCAACTGGACCATCGCAATCGAGCCAGATCGGGTACAACCAAGCGAAGTGGCGAAGTTGTTCGTCGCGTTGAACTACTTTATCCCATGAAAGGACAACAGGTTTCACAGCAGAGATTATCCCATCATCTTTCTTTTTGCCATTGGAGGTGGGTACCACTTTTGGTTTCGGGGATGTCTTCTTCATGGTCCAGTTGGCTTTGGACTTAATTGCTTTTGCAGAACAGCGTACCATTTTTAGTTGTTGTTTTTTGTAAATGTTTTTAAATCGTTGCGTTGAACTTTTGGTGTAATTTGTTTTGTTTTTTGTTCTTTCTTTTGTTTGTTTGTTTCTTTTGTTTCTTTCGTTCTGTTGTTGAGTGTTCCCGCTCTACACGTATGTGGTGTTAGTTATAATAATATAGCTAACCTAAAATACTACGGACTTCAATATTTTTTCAGACTTTTTTTATTAATATGAAAATAGCATCACGAATGGTTGTGGACCAATCAAAAAAAAAGAACTCCGAAAAATTTTAGTCACGCACAAGAAATAGCAGGTACACAAGGAGAAGAAAAAAATGTAGAGCAGGTCCGAAAAATTTTAGTCACGCACAAGAAACAGCAGGTACACAAGGAGAAGAAAAAAATGTAGAGCAGATCCGAAAGAATTTTATACACGCACAAGAAATAGCAGGTACACAGGCTGTCTATCCGGGGTATGTGAAAAAAAAGTTAAGCAACTAAGAATAATAACTAAGAATAGTAACTAAAAAAAAATGAATGAACACCTGACGTGCACGTAGACAAACACGATAAATATTCAAACATACTAAACCAAAAAGACAAAAAGATAAAAGCAAAAAAACTTTACAACTTTGTTCAACACCACGAACAAAAAACGCATACGATATTTTATATTTGTTTTATTAAAAACGAAAAAGTTACAAACGAAAATGTCCAGCACCAAAACTTCCAAAAAGAAAAATTACTCAGACAGCGAGTTGCTAGAACACCCTCTGTGTTTTACCATCGTATACTTTCTACGAACCATTTGTTCACAGCTACACATGTTGGTTCCAAAAAAAGTAAACGATACGATTGATCGTTACGTTGGACACGGCTTGTGTCAGGAAACCGCGTTGCCTTCGAAACTAAGATGCCCCGTTACCGGGAAGACTTTCTTTAACAAGGATGTCTATAAACACCATTACCAAAAAAATAAAAAAATGATACGCAAAATAAAAAAAATGAAAGAAGGAACGAAAGACTGGAAAAAACCTACGCCACCGTCTGTGCCATTGCCTGCCGACTTGAAGATGTTTGTGAACCCAAAGAAGCACCACCCGGATGTTATCGCCGCTGTTTTAGATTGTCGCGTTGGAGGCACTGGTCAATATGGCGTGTGGGACTACAGCACGACCAAATTAAAAAAACTGGACGCTGAAATAAGACCACAACACATACAACATCACCAAAAAGTACATGGTGGAGAAGCATGGATGCACGCTGGTAGAAACATTCGTGAAGTCATTCCCCATGGATCCAAGCACGGTGAATTGATGGCTCTGGTCGGTTGGTACGCGTTGGAGGGTTACGTAACAGCAGAAGATTACAACTACGCCAAATGGACCACCGGAGTTCAGCGCAAGCCTACGAATAGAGAAGTTAAAGAATGTTCTTTCGGAGACAGCGTGTACAATCCAGTGAAGGTAAAAGCGCACAAGTCAAAAGGTAAACATCTAGGCCAATGCCACTTGAACGCACTGAACTTGTTCTTCAGCAACGGAAGCAAAGGATACATTGTGGTTGGGTACCACGCCGTGTGCATGCCCATGTTATCCATTTACACCATAGCGTTGGAGCCGCACGTGGTCTACTTCGATGGAAAACATTACTGGGACAGTACGGCCGAAGGACCGGACATGATGGCAGACATTGGTGCATTTGTTCCATTGGTGAAAATTGACAAAGACAACAAGATACATAAAATGGAAAAGGAAAACGGCAACCACTACCGCGTGAAAAATTCCATGATTTTCCACGAAGTCAAACATTGCTACGCTCAGATGCAATCGTTGTATAACGATGTCCATCAAATGAAAACGCAAATGGCCACCTTTGGTGCGGACAGTTTTATGACAGGTCTTATGGGAAATTTGATGTCGGACAACATGGATGCGCATGAACGAGCGTTGAAGCACCAGTGCGAATTATTCTACCGTATTATGAAAGGATTTAGCGATGACGGAAACATTCGATTGTTGTGTCGTAAGATGTGCGATGAAGCTCCATGGTTGACCAACCCATTCGTAGTAGATCCGACGAAGGCAAAGAAAGAAGAAGTTTTAAATGTGTTTGGAAGCGATAAAAAAATCGTACTTGGTGAACATGTGACAGACGCTCAGAAACAAGAGTGGCGCGACGTCCAAAAGATCTTCAACGACCACATGAAAAATGGAGGCAGTGTGGAAGAGTTGATGCGCCAACAATTTGGAATCATACAGCAAACGGCAGTAGAGAAAAAAACTGGTTCCAACCCCCACGGTCACAAGAGCGACATGATGAAGAGCGGGATAGCCGGCGAGAACAAAGGCAACTGCCAAATGAGCTCTCTTCCAGATCCAGCCAATCCACCTCGAATGCCAGGGCAAATGTCCAACGGACAATTTATTCAAGACCTTCTCACACCTCAGCAGAACGCTGACCTTGCCCGTGGTGTGTTGGCGAGGCAGAACAAAGCCATGAACGATGCCAGGGCAATGGGCGCTAGCGAAGCGCTGGTCCAAAGCTTATCCACCGGCGAATTAAAACGTTGGATGGAAGGCCAAACAAGAAAAAATACATTAGCAGTGGAAAGAGCAAAAATCAAAATGTTCAAAGCGAGAAAAGCAAAGGTTCAAACACCAGCTGCCGAACAGCACGTGCGGAACATGTTGGACGACATTAAGAAATGGTGTGCGAACAAGGACGCTAGGGAATTTACATGTAATGTTCATGTTTTGAGTGACAGCAAACTTTGCTTAAGCAACAACGTGTTTAAAGAGCTATCGGTGCAAAGGAGCCGCACTTTTAGAAAAGGCTATTCCGGTGTGGAATCCGACCAAAACGTCATGGACATCATTGTTCAACGCATCACTGTGCATAAAAAGTACCAAAGAAAGGGAATTGCCACCAGGGTATTAAACGCAATAATTGGATTCAGCCAGTCGATGGGAACTAACCCAGTTGTTATGCATCGTGGCGTGCACCTTCAGCAATGCATCACACCAGAGTCAAAAGCATTGGCGCATGCATTGGTACGCGACCACTTCTGGTATTATCAAATGATAGAAGGTGATGTGAATGTCTTCAGTCCCATTGGAGACACGAAATTCTACACGGTTGAAACCTTTCTCCAACTGATAGATAGTCGTGGATTGGAGTACAGGAAGCCAGATCGTAACAAAAGAATGAGAATGTTGGATACCGTTAAAGTTCCAGTCAATCGATTGAAATGGAACACCAACACGATGCCAGGTGACATTGAAGATACATTGGACGACTACATTCGAAGGAAACGACACTACATCTCTGGCAATGCACAACGTGACGGATTTAGAGGTCCATGGGAATTAATTGAGATGAAAATTGTAGACTTGCAACCAGATTACAATCGTGGCTTATCAGTCGCTCCAACGGGGATGTTGAACAATCCCCTTTGCCGATTCACCGTAGACACCTTCGAAGTCGTGCTCCACGACTTGGTAGAAAACAAGAAAGAAGAATTTAATAAGATTGTAAGGCGGGAATGGACGTGGCACCACCAAGAAAAAAGCAACAAGTGCAACTACGAGGCACGTTTCTTACCAGATGTAATAGGCAGAGTCACCCGCGCCATGAGCCGCAAATTGACGGACAGGGAAATTCAAATGGTGGAAGCAATACGCCAGGTGAAGGAAGACGAATGGAATAGAAAACCAGCAGCTAAAAAAAGAAAGATGAGCGATGAAGAACCAACTAAACAAGAGGAACAAGAATTGAAACGATTGGATGAAAAGTATCATTTAAAATCAATTGAACCTGGTAAATACAACCGCCACGCGTTGGCCGCCTGCATGTTGACGTGGGCACGAATTTCAGGTATTGGTGACTCAGACACTGATCACGATCCAGTTCTGTTTGCCAAATACATCGACCTTATTTACTGCTTTGAGATGAACGAGGAAGACAGAGCAACAGTCGAGAAAATGTCTGACGGATACATGAGGACTCAACTGTACAGGGTGATGAAATCCATGAGCAACAAAAACTTGTTGGACCGGTTGAAACAATTTCATATCGAATACATGAATATCTCCGAAGAAGCCACCAACCGCTTTATGGAGCAATACCGAATTTATTTCGACCAGACCATGAAATACGAAATGATAGTTTGGACACGACTCCAAGAATTAAAACCAAATTTTTTAACAGAGGAGGACGAAGCACATTACAAAGATGTGCTTGAGATGTTGAACTCCGTTGAAGCAGAGTGGAGAGACCGTGCAAGCAAGGATCCACGTGTAGTTGGGCTCATGGAAGCCTCAGAATGCGAGAACTGTCAACACAAATGTAACCCCAAAGGCCGCCCAGGAGATTGAAGGAGGACGCCTAACACCAGGTGTTGTACATGAGGGTGTTTAACATTCAATTAAAAATACAATAAGATATCTAATTACTGTTTATTCAACCTCTACGATACCGAATCGAAAACCAAACAATCTAAAAAAAACCTACCACATGCATGTTTTGTCTGGCGAAAAAAAGAACCACTACATTGATTGTGTCATAAAAAAAGAACCACTACAACCATACAATACTATGTTCATACTAAAGAACCACTACAACCATGACTTTTTGTTACTACCATTTGTACTTAAATCGACTAGTCTCTTGATAGAAAAAGAACCACTACAACCACGTAATACTGTGTTAATGTTAAAATGGGTAGTCCCAAGGTAGTGATAGGACATTCTTTTGGTATACTGTAAGTACATTCCTTAAAATACTATGGACCTACTTTTTTTTTTTAGGGGGTTGGTCTAAAAAAACGTGTCTGAGTATAGTACAGTTTAGCACAGGGGGGTACCTAAACCCGTGAAACATTCAGACATGGTTTTTACTCAGGAAGGGTAAACTATATTTTTAGGTCCATAGTATTTTAAGAAATGTACTTACAGTATACCAAAAGAATGTCCTACCACTACGTTGGTACTACCCATTTTAACAGGCGGTTACTATTATGTGGTTGTAGTGGTTCTTTTTCTATCAAGAGACTAGTCGATTTAAGTACAAATGGTAGCAACAAAAAGTCGTGGTTGTAGTGGTTCTTTTTTTAACTTTTTTTACCTATGAAAGGTGGCACTTTTGGTACTTAAGAGGGGTTGGTAGACTACTATCTCTTTTAATGATAAAGTTTTTTTGAAGGAAAAAAACAATTATATAAGAACTGTTAAGTTAAATAAATGAGAAAATGTAGTAGCTGTCGTAATAATTTTAAGCACCTCGTCTCGTACCGCGGTACTTTTATCTGCCACTGGTGCTACCAAAAAATTTACTCTTCCAACCATTCATTCAGGTAGTACAAATCGTACATGCATTGTATTGCAAGCTCCTCCTCGTATATCGTTTCGCTATCAATAAGGTGGAAGGTGCGGTCCACCACCTCCAACTTCACCCAAAACTCAAAAAAAGCTTTTATGATCGGATCCCTGTAATACAAGTCCGTGTTCTTTATGTAGAACGGCTTCATCTCCCCCTCGTGCCACACTTTCCAGAACCCACGTCCTTTAAGCTCACACCGTTTCACTAGCAAATTCAACGCATCCACCAGCTGTTCCGCGTGGTTTGTCCTAAAGTATGGATCGTGTTTGATGTCACAAAGTATGGCGGAATGGTATTGCATGTCTAACTCCGACGTAGACATAGTGTAGGCAGAAAGATGTACGTTAATAATAAAACTACTTTCGATGCGCTTAAACTGAGATTGCATGTGGTGGATATAATCTCTGGTCCAATAACAATGGAAATAAAAAGTAAACAGAAACAGATAAGACTCAGTGTTCCGCCTAATAATTGATCGTTCACGTGTACCATTTAATTTGTATATATGTATATATGTTGTATGCGTTTGTCGTCTAACACCCTCGTGTTCTGTATTGTGGTGTTATATATCGTCGTGTTGAAGTTTTGTAGAGCAAATGGATTTATTTTCAAAATACCCTATTTTTAACTCTATTCTAAAGTGTAGAGCATATAACATACATACACATATAAACATATCTATCTTAATCTATTTCAACGTTACGAATAAAGAAAGAAGGAACAAAGAAGAAACAAAGAAGAAACAAAGAAGAAAGAAAGAAGAAAAAACAAACAACAAACATGTCGAACGAACCAAACATGTCAGCTAACCCAAAAAGAACGGAGCCTTGCATTGAGTGTTATGACAGCGGTTATGACAGACAAACCTGCCGACATTTCTATGTAGGCAATACCTACAAATTCTCATTGTGCAGGAGTTGTAGAAATGGTGATGGGCGGGATCGTGAAGTCAACCTCACGTACATGAAGAAAGCATGCATACTTTTCCAACGTTTGTGGAGAGAGGTGTTGAAGAAAGAAGGCATAAAGCTTAAGAAAGATCAGAACATTCCTAAATTACACAGTAAAAATGATTTCTTTCGCCCCGTTCCTCGATACGACAATTACTTTGACCTCTACAAAATCAACGACCATATTAACGATATATGGAAAGAAAAAATTAATCCACTGTTTGAAATGTATCCTAGTCTAATCAAATACAATCCTAGTGGAACATTTACGGAGTGTGTAACTTGGGCATTGAGCAACAAGCGGTTGAAGAGTAAATACGTTAAGGATTGGTGTGAGAACAATAGGTGGAACGATGAAAACGCGCACAGTCGTTATTACTACAACGACTTTGATTTTTGCACCCACAATCCTGAGATTGTGTGTCGTTTAAAAGCGAAGTTGTATCAAGCTCGTGAATCCTCGTTTGCTCCACTTCAAGCTTTGTTCCGTGGGTACATGTTCCGTAAAAAGGCCAACGATAGATTGCGCATGAAGTCTGCCGTTGAAATTCAAAAAGTATGGCGTAAAAAACGTGCCATGCTAAAATATATCCATGCTAAGCAATGCGCGGTAAAAATTCAAGCATTATGCCGTGGGTATTACGTACGAAGACCGTACGGGATTTACAGGTCATGGGCATTGTGGAACGCACATGCTGTCCCGCCACAGTTAGAGACCATCGTGCAAAATTTGGTAAGCCATGGAGCAGTACGGAGAAAAAGGAAAAAGGCATTTCAACCGACGCCTTACCGTAGGAGAAAGAGACCACATCATGCGGACAATCAAAAAACGCTACAGTGGTGTTGGAGCAATTAAAATTTTTATTAAACTATAAATATCATGTATATACATATTAAATATGAAGACTTGTTCAACGTGTAAGGAGGAGAAGCCGTTTAGTGGCTTCTATAGGCGATATAAGGGGAGTAAAGATGGATATATGGGTCAATGTAAAGAGTGTCGTAAACCAGTACAAAGAAAATACTATCATAAGCTTATAAGTACCGAAAAAGGCAGAGAAAGAAGTCAAAAATCATCACTAAAACAATACCGTAAGCTCAGGAGTACCAAAAAAGACAGAGAAATATATCGTGAAGCAGCTAGAAAATACTATCATAAGTCTATGAGTACCGAAGAAGGCAGAGAAAGACGTCGTGCGATAGCTAGAAAAACTGCTAGAAAAAGACTAAAAAATGGTAAGACAGTTGAGTATTTAAACAAACGATATAGGAATGACTCTGTTTACGCAATAAAATGTAGATTGAGAGCAAGAATTAATCAAGCATTACAAGGCCGAAGTAAATCAGCTTCAACCGCTGAATTGACTGGTTGTACCTGGAAAGAATTAATTCATCACATTGAGAAGCAGTTTACGAATGGCATGAGCTGGGAGAATCGACATCTATGGCATGTGGACCATATTTTACCATGCGCATCATTTGACTTGTCCAAACCAGAGGAACAAAGAAAATGTTTCCACTATACCAATCTTCAACCGTTGTGGGCAAAAGAGAATTTGAGTAAAGGTTCTAAAATTTTAACGAGTATATAAGATATTTTTTTGCTGCATAAAAATGATGAAACTAATTACTTTACTTACTATTGCTGCAATTATCAGACCTGCTCTCTCAACGGTTGAACTGACGGCAGAGAACTTCAAAGAACAGACCAATGGAAAAAAAGTTATGCTTAAGTTCTATGCACCATGGTGCGGAGTAAGTATTTCACCTACCTAACATCCTTTATTACTATTTCTAACATTTTATTTAGCATTGCAAAAAACTCGCCCCGGTGTGGGATGAATTTGCCGAACAAACCAATGTGCTGGTAGGCAAAATCGATTGCACCGTCCACAAAGAGCTGTGCCAGAAGCATGGAGTTCAGGGATATCCCACGTTGAAGTACTCCAATGGATTTGGACTCAACAAGTATGAAAATGGGAGGGACCTGGAATCGTTGTTACAATTCGTGGAAGACAATTTGCAAAACACCTGCTTGGATGATATTAACCTTTGCACCGAAGAAGAAGCAAAAGAGCTAGAGGAGTTCTTGGCGCTCAGTATGGAGGACATCCATACCCGGTTGGACAACAACGAGGCAGAGAAGGAGAGTGCGGAGGTCTTGTTTAAAGGCCACGTGCAAAAACTTCAAGACAAGTACAAAACTTTACAGAAAGAGAAGAGCGAGAAGTTGAAGGAGCTGAGCAAGGAAGAAGCGCTGCTGCGGTATGTGTTGAATCTACCAGAGGAAGATGGTAATCAAGAGTTGTGAGATTATAAATATACGTTTATTACTAATAAATGGTGTTTTATTTACCACTTGTATTTGGAATATTTATGAACGCATGGTCTGGAAACTACGTTCGAAAACGTGCGGAGGAACGGTTACTTCATCCTTACACCCCGTTGCCTGACTTAATTCACGATTGGTTTCCAAAAATACCGACTTTAATTCCTGACCTTTTCCTTTTGATTTGTATCTTACAAACACTTGTATCGTATCCACATTTACTACAGTTGGAGAGAAACGTATGGACCGTGGGCATGTGTAGCATACTACGCTCCTTTAGTGTATGTTTCACGACTATGCCGACGTGCATGCCCAAACCAAGTGCCACCCCCACTGCCTACGCAAAGTTATTTCTCAATACTCACGATTTAATGTTCAGTGGTCATTCTTTATTTTTCATTGGAATAGGAAAGATGTTGAACAGCGTTGCGATACCGCTGATCGGTCCTTTTTTATTAGTTGTTGCTAGACAACATTACACGATAGATGTGTGTGTATCTGGTCTGGTGTACTTTTTTATGTATAATGTCTATTTATGATTTAGAATTTAAAGTAAATGGAGCCATGTGTAAGGGTCATCGCATTCATACTGTTATTTTTTATTGTTTTTATTCTCTCTATTCTCATTGCGTACGATGTCTATGTCCCAGCGTCGTATACCTTTGACGCCTCACCCGTTGGAGCTTGTGTTGCTGATGTGAAGCATTGTGGGTGCTGTGGGAGTTGTTCCAACACGGTAGACTACGACCTTTACGTCAGCAAAAAAGATACCCTTACCGAAGAAGCTAGAACATGCGCCCTGGATAATATCTTCGGCGATTCAGACAAATGCATGGAGGGCATTGGCATGACCAAAGAATGTGCCTACTGTTGGGCAGAAAACGTGCGGTGCACTAGGTCCAACTGCTGGTTTCCTTGTATGGTAGAGACCTGGCTAGGCATTTCTCCCAATCAAAAGGGAATGTTAAGTAAATGCTTTTCTTGCGACGAGCATCACTGTTTGGATGGTTTTATCCAGTGCGCTGGAATGAGCAGGCGAAGGGCTGGTATCGAGACCGATATTGTCCGTGACATCAGTGAGGTGTGCGACACCAGCGGCCTCAGTGGCAACAGTACCTGTTGAAGGTTTGTACCGCTCCCTCTTGTTTGAAAGTATAGACATTTTGTTCTTGTCATAGTATTGTTTTCTTTTCAATTTTATTTTCTCTTTGTCCTCCGCGTACTTTTCCCTCCTCTTTTCATTGATCTCCCGCCGGTTTCTTTCCCGCCTTAGCCTACGTACCATATTTTTCCGGTCCTTAATCTTCGCATAGTCTGTGTCCTTTATCACCTTCTTACAAATCTCAATGTAAGGTTTGCTTGTTCGGTGCATCGGATTCTCCGGATTATATTTTGCCACGTCTGCTTTTGCTTGTTTGTAGTCTGGTTTCCAGGATTTTTGTGTTCGTGGGAGACTTTGTTGCAATAGCTTCATATTATGTGTATATAATTAAATATTTATATAGTCAATATGCATGTACTGCTTCTGTCGCTGCTACTAGGAATGGTGGCAGGTAGGTTGGGTGAGTGGGACTGCCGTGGGTGCACCACATTAATTCACCAAGAGTGCATGTCTTTTGACATAGGCGAGGACTGTGTACCCGATAACTACGAAGAGCTTGTGCATAGTTTGAAATTGTATCGTACCTTTTATTATCTAGAAGATACGGTAATAGCGTCTGTGCGCTGTTTAGACTATGGTGTCAGCATACAGCATTTTCCAGGGCTGCCTGTCAATAGCACTATGACACGAAATACTTTTGATTTGCTCTACAATTCATACTTTACCCGTGACTGTGAGAACTGGAGCTTTGCACCGTACAGTACATAAATATAATACAGTACATAAATATAAATATACAAAACCAAGCAACTAAGTTAGTATATATTCAACGCCACGATTTAAAAGAAACAAAGAAACATCATGACAGACACTAACTATATCCCCATCAAACGCATTGTCAGCCGCAAAATAGGCGACAAGAAACCTTTTCTTATTGAGTATGAGGGATATCCAGAGAAAGAAGACTATAGGCAGGAGCCCTGGAGCAGTTTGTGCCCGGAGTTGCAGAAGAAGTTTTGCAAGGATGGAAAGGTGCGTAAGACGTACCGAAAGCGCAAAGCAAAAGAGCGAAAGCGCAAAGCAAAAGAGAACGTAGCGTTGAACAAACCAAAGCGTAAGCGAAAGTTAGCCTTCCCCCCTGTGCCTCACAAGCCAGAGAACCATGCGGTGATACCAGCGAAGCGTCCACTAGGAGAAGTGGAGTATTCGGAGTACGAAAATGGAAAGGGAGAGAGCATTTTGGTGGTAAAGACCTACACACTCGACCGTGTGGACTATCAACATTTTCGCCGTATATCCCACACGGTACGTAAAGAAAATGGAAGCATCTCGTTGTGATTATGTGGTGTTGAACCCGGTGTTCAGTATGTTTAAAACTCCGCCTGTATGGTACGAGTACGTGCGTGTGGAAGAGAAAGAGAGTAATACTATAAGGTGGTGCTTTAAAGAAAACCACGAGTTAAAAGTGTACGGTTGTGTACACGACGAGTATATTAAAAAATACATTAGTTTATCCCATTAGTTTATCCCATTAAGCAGCGTAGCACACTCTTCCATTTCTTTTTGAATTTTGAGGTACTTTTTACGCTCGGACTTCGTAAATTCATCTTCGGAGGCCCCTTCAATGAACAGAAGTACAACATTGATCCAATGCTCTTTTCCGTCGTAGATTACCTCATTGACTGCCGCCATCATGTTGTCCGTCAACGTTTTCAAGGAAACTGTCGTATTTGCCTTCACGGTGGCAACAATCATTTCCTTACGTTGGTCTTCAAGAGTACATTTATCGAACTGTAGTCCATGTGCTTCCAATGCTTTGTCTATGATTTCACCTAAACGATCCTTTTGTTGGTATAATTCGCGCACTCTCCATTTTCTCTCATTCTTCGAGCTGGTGTATTCATATGCAAATGTATCCCTTTCTATGGCCGATAAAATGTTTTCTTTTACAGTAGATGGGTATTGTAAATAATTTTCGTACTTTGCCGTCAGGTAGTGGTTCATCGTAGAGTGCTTTGTTTCCTTTTTCAACGCCGCCGTCATTCGTGCTTCAAGCTCGTCCATCATGGTATGACAATGTGTCTCCCAACTGTCGATGATGTTTGATTTTAACACTCTAGAAATTCCCGTTAGCTCTGGTAAGAATTCAGTTAATGTCTTACGTATATTCTTTGTTAGCATACTTAAAATTGGAGTCCATACTCCTACAATTTGCTGTAGGCATTTGTTGAAGGTTGCTCTCCCTTGAAAGAAAGGCGGTGTAAACAAATCATGTCTGTATAGGTCGTCAACCATATCTTCAACAAACGAATGATTCTTTTTCTTTGCAATACCAAACATACCATGTTTGCGCAATGTTTCGGCTGCCGTGCGTGTGAACCCCGATAGATCGAATTCGCGGTCGTTGATGACATTTTTTATGCGTATCAATATCTGTGTAGTATTCAGTTCATTCTCTCCTAATTCGGAAATATGTGAATTTGCATCTTGCAATTTTTCCCTGACCTGCTTCTTTAATTCTGGTAAATTAACGTCAATACGTTTACTCAACAGCGTTGGGAGGCGAGTTTTTAATGTCTGGATGCCTTGATGTTCAACACCATCCAAATGTAACAGTTCACTCGAGGATTCGTATTTCTTACCATTTGGACGACAAATGACCGCGTGGGGTTTCAATTCTCCAGATCCATCTTGTATAATAGCAACAGCTTCAGCACGCTTTGCCTGACTGTCGAACTTGTCAAATTTTGTCAATATCCGAAGAGTGCGTTCTCCAGATGGGTCGGCATCCTCAGCTAACTGTAAGGCTAGTGCTGTTTCTTCATCGCGTGTCGCTTCTGTTATAGTAAGAATAAGAGTTTGTTCCGGTTTAATAAATTTCTTTATCAGTTGAAGCACATCATCTTTTCCACCGTTTGTGTGTATAATACCGGGTAAATCTACCAGAACCAAATCTTCCATGCCTACGCCTTTTGCGTGGATGGTGATTGGTGTAGTAGATATTTTAATATCTTTAACCATTTGTTCTTGTCTCAACGTAATTTCTTTGGTCAACTCACTGTGTTTAATAGTTGTGTCGCCAATAGTGTAAATGTTAGGACCCGCTGTTGCTTTGCTGGTGTGAACCACGATGGGACATTTCGTGCATATTTTTGCTGCCTCTGGAAATGGAATACCTGATAGTTCAGAAAGGAGTGATGATTTTCCACTGCTTTGATCACCAATGACTACTATCTGTGGCAGGGTGAGTGTTGTAGACTTGCACGTTGAACGCACGCGCTCTAAGATGGTTAGTTTGTTGCTAAAGCTCGTCATTTATCTTTTCATGAAAAATTAAGACTTATATACTGAAGATTTTATTTATTTATTTTTGTAGAACATCAAAATTTTAATCTTCTATTACTCTTCTGTTAAGTCGATCACTTTTACTCTCTTCACCATTTCGCCTCCTTCTTCAACGTACTCTTGATCACGTTCTCGTTTCTTTGAGTCGTACGTAAGTGTTTCGAAAGTATTGCTGCCTCCTGGTGTTATTTTGCTCCCTGGCGTTAACACATTGAATGTTCTCCCTGGTTTCATGATATCAATTTCATGTTGCTCGTACTCAAGGTAGTGGTAAATATTAGCTTCTACCATACTAGGCGCCTTCAAGGGTTTCATGGTACGTTGAACAACCGTGTAGGTCTTACCCTTTTCTTTTCCACTCTTTACCGTCTTCTCTTCAAGGAATTCAGGCTTGAAATTTTTGACGCTCCAATCAGATAAACGCTGACGCCAATTCGTCCAATGCATTTGTGAATATTGCGTGCATTGCTGCCCAGATTTAATGGGCATAGGCGCTTGAAGTTTGATCAGTTCTTCAACGTTGGGTACCAGAGGCACTTTGCTGTAGGTCGTGCGCCAGCCTAAGAACATGCGGTGCTGATCTACGAACCCTTGCGAAGGCAATACTTCATGTACCATGCGCTCGTAGAAAATCAAAATGTGACCAGGTGGAATGGTAATTGTTTTTCTCATACCTTTGTATCGTGCTAGTAAATGCGCATCTTTAATTGTAGCAAACCCACGGTTCTTTGCGACTTCCTTGTGTGTGTTAGGGCAACAAGAGAAGTACTGTGGGGATGGGTCCAAATTCACCCAGCCACCATAAACAGTATCCGTTGGAAGTGCTCCAGGGGATTCATCTCTGTGGAAGGTTTCTTTTCCAGGCTTTTGAGAAGGGCGTCTAATCATGGTGCGATCAAAACATTGCTCAAATAGTAATTGTGGGTCTGCCTCTAGCATAGGACCAAACACGTTCGTTAGCACGGTGTAGTGTGCAACCAAACGTAACCATCTACAGAACAGATCATGCTGTCCAACGTGAGTGAATGCGCAACCGCCTTGTTGGAATTTCTCGCCTTCTCTCATCATTTTGCGCCCGTCAATAAATTCAGGGTTGTTGGCAAAGACCGAGCGTAACATATCTCGTAGTCTGCCACTTCGTGCTTTTTCTTCTAAAAAAGGTATCACGACGTGGCCGTGCTCTTTGAGTTGCTCAGTATAACTCATTATAAATACTTCACGCGTGTACGTATATGGATCGTGCGGTTGAAGAAGATGTAGAAGAGAAAGAATTGGAGCTTCACGAGAATCCTATTCCGATTGTGTTACAGCCTTACAATGTTACAAACAAATATGAAATATACGACAGTCCTCAATGGCACTATGTGTATAAAGTAAATTGCTTTTTGTTTTCCTTGGGTTTAGCAGTTGGGTATGTCTTAGGTACTTTTTTACCTCCGCTTGAATAATAATCGTCCGGTTGAAGTTTGTGTTAAAATAAGTTCTCTTGTTCTACGCTAAATGGTAGTACGTAAACCAAAACAATTACTCCGATGTGCCAGATGTTTGTATGTAGTTCGTATTTCTTTACGGTCATAGTACTGCCTGTCCAGGCGTACCATCCAAAATAACTAAATAAACACGCACCGTAGAGCAAATGAAAAATGTTGCACTTACGCACGTAAAAAAACACATTTAGCATAAGAATAGCATTGGCGATCAAAATGTCAATCAGCCTCCACCAGCGATTGATTAGTCCCTGATTCATACTGGCGGCGACAAATAGCACGGAATAGCATATGGCAAGACTGAAGCGCTCTATTGGAAGTCTTAAATAATTTAACGCACCAATAATTCCACTCACACATAAGATTACATTGAGCAAAATAACACTGTGTAGTATGGGAACTCGTTTCCTATCGTATTTGCATCGTAGCGTCATGGGTTTCTCTTTAATTTGCTCGTCGGTTAAGGTTTTGTACTCCCTCTCGCAATCCATTTGCTCTACGTTTTGCTCTACATTTGATACTACACTATAGAGTTGTGAATTGCTCATACTACTACACACACATACCTGTATATATAAGAGAAAGAAACAAAAGAAAGAAACAAAAAGAAAGAAACAAAAAGAAACCTATTTCAACGTTACGATGGCTTATTCAAAACCAATTCATGCCGCCGTGCTTACCTACAGCTGCTTTGCGGAAGGCCATGTGGGTATGAAAATTGAACAGAACCAAATTGCAAAATGTGGTTTAAACCGTGCATTGACTTATGAAGATTTGTTTACGTTACAAAGTAAGTTACATGGAGAGATGGTTCAATTGCGACAAGATATTGGAGGTCGTGAGCCAGATGCCTGTGTATTGGTTCTACGCGATGGCATGCAGCATTTTGGTGTGGACAAAGACGTACTGTTGAAGCAAATTCAAGAAGTTCCAGAGGTAGACAAGCAAATGTTAAATACCCGCCAAAACAAAGTGATGAACAAATGGAAAAGGCACAACTTTAATATTGGCGACAAGATGATATCAGCTAATATTGCCAACGGCCAAAGTACCTTGTACAACTTCAAATGTACCTTTCTATCCGAAGCAAAGAAGTTGCGTGATGCCTTTACCAAGATGGGAAAAGAGGTCAAGTTGGAGACCATGAGTGGTTTATTAGCAGAAGCCAATGTCTATTATGCCGACGAGTACAAAACGAATAACTACTGTGGCATTGGTTACCACGGAGATGCCGAACGACCAAACAGTCCAGTGATAGGGTGCAACGTAGGCAATACACGCTACTTATCTTTCCGTAGCTTCCACAAATCACGTTATTACCGTGATGAAACTCGCATTAAGTTGAAACATGGAGATATCTATTTCATGAGTGAGCATGCCGTTGGAGCGAATTGGAAAAAAAGTGGAAGCGTTGTCTATCGCCACCGCGCTGGAAGTTTGAAATTCTTAGAGAAGGATGACAAAGACCGCCAAAGGCGTTGGGAGTTGGCGGAAAGGAAAGCAAACGCAAAGAAGTCCAACGCCTCAGATGAATTGGAAAAAAAGAGAAAGAAAGATGAGGTTGAAGTTATTGATTACACCGAAGAGGTTGTTTGTGGTGGAAAAAAATACAAAAAAGAAGTTACGTATGTACCTATGGTTGATTTAACTGAAGATTAAGCGCACGTGTGCCCTTGTGGATGGGTCCTGCTGCACACTGGACAGTGCATCAAATGGAGGCTATGTGTAGATCCGTACACTCCGATTCTACCCGTTGGACGCGGGGAGCAAAATTGATTGGTGGCAAAACGCAAAGGGTGCATTTTGCCTAGTAAAATTTTCATGTCTTTATTATTTTGTTCTAAAAATGCTATACGCTTCTGATACCGTTGTTTCATAGCATCGTACTGTACTTTTAAATCGTTCACTAACTCTAGATACTCTCCCTCGTTCATTATTATGGATGTTCTTCAACCTTTATATTAGAATTTTAATTGTACCTGCCAATCGTTTTCAGTATCTTTGTTAATTTGTTCCACCGTTCGTATCGTATGCTTACTTAAGATCCGCTTTAATATCTTCACTGCTCCCTTACACAAATGCCCTTTCTCCATCTTGTCTCTGTAATTGGCAACTTCAAATTCACACCACCATTCTAAACTGTCGTCACACTTGCCCTGGTCTAATTGCTTCTCCAACCCCTTCAAATCCTCTATAGACGATGGACACTGTTGGATTTTGTTTCTATTTGTGATCTGTTGGACCTTAACTTCTCGCTTTAACTTTTCGGCATAATCGGCTCGTTGTTTTGGAGTCATGTTTTTAATAGCATCGTACTTCGCTTTCTTTTTTTTGTACCAACTACGAAGTCCCATCTTTCTTTCACCTACTCCTCTATTTGTAGTTCTTTCCTTTTGTTCTTCAACGACTCCTTCATGTACGCTTTGTACCTGCTACGGCACATTCGATAATCTTCCTCTTTGTCATCGGGTAAGGCAAGTTTTTCTCGCACCTCGCGGTTGCTGATAATGCACTGTCTCCAGGCTAAGAAGGCTTTGGTATTAGATGAATAAGGCATATAACAAGTAAACATATAGACATTTATAATAAGTTTTTATACTCTTTTATCGCCTCCTGGTACAAATGAAAACATTTGTCGTGCTCAGGATTGTCGGCTTCATTCATGTGGATGACGCACATTTGGTAGATGCGCTGCCACCGGGAGTCAATAATTTCAGGGGCGGTATGCACAACCGTATCTCGTAGGTTGGACACCGTTTGTTTTAGGGAAGAACAGGACACCGTATCTTCCATGTTTATCAAAAGCTTTATCAAAAGCGCACGTTTTGGACCACTCATCTTATATACTACGAGAGTTAACACTACTATTTATACCTTCTTCCACTGTTCCAACCACCCCTTCAGTACGTTGACGTTTGTTACTATCCCCTTCGGTGATTAGAGAGCCTACCATCTTAAGATACAAGTCGTCAAAATTTTCCTTGTAAACTTTTTGCCCCCATTTGTAAAAAGCACTGTTCTTGAAATCTGTTGTGTGGTGCACTATTAAATACTCCTTCAACCGCTTGATAATGTTGAGGTAGTAGTTTTTTTCTGGTCTTGTATTGAATTGTATCATTTCTGTTGCTCCGTCTTTCTTTCTTTTTTTTCGATAGTTCATAGTTTTCACTGTAAAGTGCAACAACTGGTGCCATATGTCCTTGTGGTTTCTGTTGGGTAGCTCACGACAAAAATAATTCTTTATTACGGCTACTTTCTTCTCTTTTACCGTTGCGACACATATGTCTTTGAACGTGGTGGCAATGTTAAAATAATAACGAGCCACCAGCAGTTGAAGAAGGCTTACACAAAATACAGGGTCGGACAAATCGATTTTCCACTTCAATTGGCGCATGTTGTGCACGTGTTCTGTGACAATCCACCGTTGGGTCTTGTCCTCAATAGAAACATCAATTACTTTTCTCCATGGACACTTATACGATGCTTCTGGATATATTATTACGTTTTTATCTGTCTTCACAAATGTTGCAAAAGAAACGGTGAACTTCTGGTGAATACGGGGATACGTTTTAATGACTGGACCGGTTGAAGACGCATCCTCTGGCACCACTAATTGAACCACCCAATTGGATTTTTCCCTTTTTAAGTAACGACACTCATACTTCACATTCTCAATGGTCACCGTGCTTAACTTGGCGTGAAATTGGCGACATTCAACGCGTAATTTGACTAACAAGGGTGTTGGCTTTGTCAGAAAAATAAACTTGTTTTCTTTGATGTACGTTGCCATATAATTCTGAAACTCTTCACCTGTTCCTGGAAATAATAATTTCACCTTTTCACTTGCATCCTCTCCCGTTAGAATTATCTGTCTCTCCTTCATCTTCTCATCGGCCGCCAACCTGTTTTTAAGCGTACTGGCGTAGTCCGTGTGCTTGTGTTTGCTCATTTCACTGTATACATCATGGTCTTTAAACAATTCATTGTCTTCCGCCATCTTATCGACCCATGTTCGCTTCAACACGAGGTCAGAAGAAAAGTCAAACATTCCATATGGGAGTATTGATTCTTCCTCCTCCACATCGTACTCTACTGGAGGCTTCACCACTTCAAATTTATCGTGTTTCTCTGTTTCTAGCGTAGCTTTAAACACCCCGCGGTAATCTTTCTTGTAAAATTTCAAGTCTGCTTTCTTCACTTCGATAGAATCCTTGTAATTTTGAATCGTCATGTTGGAGTCTAGCACGCATTCTTTCTGAATGTTCTGAGTGCAAAATGTCGATAACAATTCATGGTACGCAATGAATGTTTTTTCAAATGGTGCTGAGTTCGTTTCTAACTTTGCCGCAGCGACCGCAACTTGAATGTATCGGATCGCTCTGTTTGCAGTATTAGTCCTAGCCGCGCTGACTCTTTGCTTCAACACCTCGAATAAACGCAAGTCTCCGGGATACTTATGTTCCAAACACACACTCCCAACAAACATGTTAAAGGTGCGCATGTTGCAATTGTTCTGACGAGAACATAAATCGGCAATGTCCCTTGCTAGCTCTTCGTTCTTGTGTACAATTGCAATACGAAGGTACGTTAGCAGCCCTTCCAATCCAAACATTGTTCTTTCTCTAGGCATATTTTCGTTTATATATGCGACAATTTAATCGTGCGGTTGAATTTTCTGCTGTTTGGAGAGTGTATTGTTCTTTTTAAACTAAGACTTGTTCTTTTTAAACTAAGAGATCTATTGTTCTATTCCAGAACTGTCCATTCAAATGTATATAGTTATTATTATATTTTACATTTTGTAGAGCAAAAATGTTACGGACCTATTAGCACTACACAGCACTATAAAGAATATTCCGCGGACTTCTCTCCACCACCCACGCACAACATTAATCTGGTCACACCTGTCACACCTCACATAATAATGCTATTCTCATGCTATTTTATTTGCAAAATAAAAAATATTTAAAATTTTAATGCTGTGACCAATTGGCTGACACTAGCGGAGTTAGCTGGATTATCCCTACTATATTTCCCGGATTTGGTGATAGACATGACATCATACAATTTGACCATTTTGTATAAAATAAAAATAACTTATACTTTAAAATTTTAGTATAGCCATATCTTGCTCCATCGCCTCCAATTGAAGGACGTAGTATTCTAAGTCAGAAAGGTAGGTGTCCTTGTAGGCGTTTGCAATTTCAAACCATAAATTATACCAATTGTCTACATCATCCCACTTCTTACATGGATGTACCATATGCTCTAGACTAGCAATAGGGGGGAAGATTCCACCGAATTTTTGAGTGGGGCATATATCTTTACTATTTTCAATGCACTTCCAGTCTGTTCCATTCGTGATCCAACAATAGTCATTATACTTTATACCGTTTTCGTAATCTTTAAATATTTGGCTAACAAGGTTCTTAAAACGATCTTGGTTTGACCTTCTAGCTGCTAAGGATATGGTGAATTTGTTGTAGTGGTGCACTTGCATCTGTGCCAGCTGTTGCGAGACGTAGTATTTTGCGCCAGTGAAGAAAGTGAGTTTTGACAAATACCCCCATGCCACACCTGCCACAGCACCAGCGGCGGCGAAGGCTCCTAATAAGCTAGTCATTTTAATGATGTTCAACACCATTATATAGAACATTAGACTATTTTCACCGCGGTAGTGGACCCGATCATTCGAGACATACATTCATACACTAAAACTAAAATACCCAATTATAGAGTATTAAGAAATTCTGTTAAACCTTTATGTATTTCTTCAGCTTCTTTATAAGTAATAACATTTCCCATTTCACTCGTAGGTCCAATTAACTGAAGATACACAGCATCGAATGTGTATTTTTTTCCTGTTTCATGATTTACACCAGTTTCTTCAACATTCGTAATCTTTACAGTTATATTATTATCAATTTCATTCTTGAATTTATTTGTATACATCATATCAACAGAGTATATTTTATTACTATTACTATAAGTTTGAACCATAGACATGTTTAATATAGTAGGTGTGAAATATATAATAAAATAAAATAGACTACTTATAATCTTCAGCGTGTCTCTCTCTGTACCTTTTTATATCTACGCGTGGATGATGTGTTGAATCTCTGTCCTTTAGCACACATTTGATTTGAAACGCGATGGTGTCGTGCTTTACCACATTACCAGTCTCGTCAAAGTACTCTATGAGGAACTTCATGTCCTCAGTGTCCGCTAAGAAATATTCTATTGCAAGACCCATGTTTTAATAGATAATACTTGTTTATATATGTTAAAAAAGCACAGATATCTTTTCATATCCAGCGTCCTTCAACTTGTTTTGAACCGATTCTAGTGCGCTCTCAGGTATTCCAGTCCATGCTACCTGCCCAAACATGTAAGGAGCATCAATAACACTATGTATAATATCAGCATCTTCGTGGAAGAACTCATAGAACTTACCAACGCGTGTGAATATAATTCTGTCTGGATTATTGGTCTTTTCCGCTGCCCATTTCCGTTTTTCTTCAGTGTCTGCCCACCCTGAATAGTCGCCTGGTGTCTCCAGGTGATTGTGCATGTGTTCTCCCTTTTGTAATTTAGATTTTTGACTCATATTTTCTCTTCTTTGGCAACTCATTTTATTCTTTTTATTTAGCAGGTTTACTGCTTATATAGTCGGTATTTCTACAGGTACCTGCTCTACAGAAAGCCCCCTCCCTTCATCGTTTAGCGTACCGAATATAGTCCCATAGTGTCACCTGTGAATGGTTATTTTGCCTTCGGATTCGTCTCAGGTTCCGCTGGTGCTTTCTGTAGAGTTTGTCGTACATCAGATCATCCAACCCATATTTGCGGAACTCATAGTCTTCCTGGTCGGTCAATTCGTCGTTGGACCATCTTTTTTCCATTGCTTCAATTTCTTTCCTCCAACGTCTCTTCTCCTCCTTCTCTGTTCTCGCATAAAATGACATGGTTCTTTTTGAATGGTATGAAATTATTCTTTTTATTAGACCACTTTACTCTTTATATACCCCGGCTACAGGTACCGTTGAAAATATAAAAGGCCCCACCCCTACTAACAAACGAGCTCAGGTCAACCTTTACTGTATATGCGCGGTAGATCTACAGGTACCTTGCTCTACAGGAAGCCCCCATCGACCCTAAAAAAATAAAGTGTGTTTTCTCACAAACGACCTCAGATAGCACCTTTACCGTATATAGCCGGTAGATCTACAGGTACCTGACTATATACTAAGGCCCCCTAACCCTAACCCTAACCCTAACCCTAACCCTACGTCTAACCGTACGTCTAACCCTACGTCTAACCGTAAACCTAACCCTAACCCTACGTCTAACCGTAAACCTAACCCTAACTGCTACCCTAACTGCTACCCTAACTGCTAACCCTAGGTTGTACTAAACTGTAGTGTACACCATGCTTAACACCCAAATAGCTAACACCACGACGCCTACCACCTAAATACCTATTATTATGATGTTTACCACGTAAATAGCTACCGCTTAGGTCCGAAATATTTTAGTGGAAAGGTCCGAAATATTTTAGTGGAAAGGTCCGAAATATTTTAGTGGAAAGGTCCGAAATATTTTAGTGGAAAGGTCCG